>Ga0181519_10001365_pt1 | contig 21513 bp, 18 predicted proteins | sample PEATcosm2014_Bin_26_FD_121102 | JGI IMG/M metagenome (GOLD analysis project Ga0181519, IMG submission 121102) | Peatland microbial communities from MTU Mesocosm Facility, Houghton, MI, USA - PEATcosm2014_Bin02_10_metaG | ecosystem: Environmental > Terrestrial > Soil > Wetlands > Peat | place...
CCCCGATCGTCACCGACTGCCCGCCCGCTGACGTCCCTGACGATGGGCTCACCGACGTGACGTCGGGCGGTGCAACGTAGGTGTAGGCAGAGGCTTCCGTGGACGAACCGCCGCCGTCCGGGTTGGTCACCGTGACACCCACGGTCCCGGTCCCCGCCGGCGTCACCGCGGTCAGCTCAGCGGCGCTGATGAACTGGACATCGGTCGCCGGGCTGGAGCCGAACTCGACGGTCGCACCGGAAGCGAAGCCGCTGCCGCCGATCGTCACCGACTGCCCGCCCGCTGATGTCCCCGACGATGGGCTCACCGACGTGACGTCGGGTGCCCCGACGTACGTGTAGGCGGAGGTGTAGCTTCCTGACAGGTCGCTCGGGTTGGTCACCGTCACGACCACCGCGCCCGGATCCCCCGAGGGGGTCACGGCGGTGAGCTCGGAGGAACTGGCGAAGAAAACGCTGGTGGCCGGACTCGATCCGAGATCAACCGTGGCGCCAGGTTCGAAGCCGGAGCCCGCAATGGTCACGGACTGCCCGCCCAGCGTCGGTCCGGAGGAGGGGCTCACCGAGGTGACGGCCGGCGTGGACTCTGTGGCCGGTGGCGACGGCTGGGTGGCCCCATACTCTGCGGCGAAGGCGTCGCTGTCCGTGTTGGGATCTGACGGTGTCGAGATGACCGGTGGGCTCCCCTCGCAGGAGGACGTGGAGTCACAATCCAGCATCTCGATGCCGTCCGCGGCGGTCAAATCCGGATTGACTCCATTCGCCGAAACCGGGTAGAAGGAGGTCTCCCCGTAGTCCGCGAGAGTGCTGAGTTCACCGCCCACCTCCGGTCGCTCCACGATCCATTCGGCGGACGCTCCCGGCCCAGAGTAGGACTTCGCAGCGCTGAAGCCGGCATCGCTGGTCTCGTCGGTCAGGGAGATGGTCCAGTCATGACCGCTGGCCTTGGTGATGCTGGCGCACATCTCATTCCCTGGCGCCACCGTCATGCTGATCGTCGTTTCGGCGGCGGGCAGGATCTCCCACCAGGCGCTGTACTGCGCGGGGCCCTCGACGCCCCCGGACCAATCCTGCTCGGTCCCGGTCTGGATGAGGTCGTCGTTGTTATCACCGTCGATGCCGATCCAGTCGGACGAGTAGGTGTCTCCGCTCGTGTAGGTGACGGTGGGCACCGTCCAGCATCCGGTCACGGCGGTGTAGGTGGACCCGGACAGCGCGTAGCCGGACCAGTTCTCGGCCGTCTGAAAGCCGTTGCTCTCCATTGACTCGGCGGTCCCTGCCGGTCCGCGGGACGGAAGCACGGGGATCATCGGCTGGGTCTGGAAGTGAGGACTCGCGCTCGCAGCCTGGACCGGCGCCCCGATGGCAACCTGGCTGGACAGGAGCGCGCCCGCGCCGAGGACGGCGATGACGATCGCTCGTGCCACCCCGATCCTGCCCCTGGCAGTGGTCATGGTCTGGGGTCTCCGCTCGTATGCGGCCGCCTACGTCCCGTCGCGGGGCGCTCGGGGCGACCTGCCTCTCTGTTCCGGATTATCCCCGATCGCGTTCGCCGTGCCAGCGCCGGCGATCCCGCCTGCCCCGGCGCCGGGCGCTCTCGATCAAGCTCTCCCAAAGGCGCATGCCCGAGCCCTCCCAGGGGAGGTCCCGGTCGCCGCCTGGGAACGCCAGCGGGACGGGGGGCTCCCGTCGTCGCGCTCTCGAGGGCAGGCCCGGGTGGCACTCACCGCTTGGGCCCTCGGGAGATCCCCGTCGCCGCCATGCACCGGGAGCTCGGTCCGAGCGGGGCGCGACCACGCCAACCTGGGCATCCAGGCTCACGTTCGTGCCGGCGTGCGGGGGACCCCGGCCCTATCGCTGGTGCCAGATCTGCTTCATCACCACGCGGGCCAGCTTGTCGGGATCGTGGTGGGAGCTGATCGTGGGGCTGACCACGTCGGCGAGGATGTAGCGGACCGCGTGCTGTGAGGCCTTCGCCCGGTCGAAGGTCACACGGTCCACGCCTGCCCGGCGGGCAGAGGCGGGAAGCGGCGGCGCCAGGTTGCTGTTGACCACGACGTAGTCGAAGAGGTTGACCCCGACGTGGGCCTCGATGGCTTCGAGGTGCTCGCTCACGGTGTAGCCGAAGGTCTCGCCGGGCTGGCCGGCCACATTGCAGACGTACACCTTGATGGCAGGGCTCGCCCGCAGTGCCGGGATCATGCCGTCGACCAGCAGGTTCGGCAGGATCGAGGTGAAGAGCGAGCCGGGGCCGATGATGACCATCTCGGCGTCGAGGACCGCCGCCTCGGCCTCGGGGTTGATGGGAGGATCCTCGGGTTGGAGGAAGACCCGGTCGATGTGACCGTCGCCGATCGGGACCTTGGACTCGCCGACACGCAGCTCCGCACCGGCGTGGGCACAGAGCACGACATCCGTGAGCGTGCTGGGGACGATGGCGCCGCGGACGGCGAGGACCCGGCCTGACTCGCGGATAGCGTGCTCGAAGTCGCCGGTGATCTCGGCCATCGCGGTGATGAAGAGGTTGCCGAAGGAGTGCCCGCCGAGCTCGCCATCGCCGGTGAAGCGGTGCTGGAAGAGCTCGGTCATCAGCGGCTCGGTCTCGGCGAGCGCGGTCAGGCACTGGCGGAAGTCCCCGGGCGGCAGCACCCGGAACTCGTCACGCAGGCGGCCGCTGGAGCCCCCGTCGTCGGCCACGGTGACGATGGCGACGATGTTCCCCGTGTACTTCTTGATGCCGCGGAGCAGCGCCGACAGCCCGGTGCCGCCTCCCATCGCCACCACCCGCGGACCGCGCGAGAGCAGCCGGTACGCGTAGAGCTGCTGGACGAAGCCACCCTCCGCCGAGCTGCCGGGGAGGAAGGGGCCGATGACCGACCGGCCCAGGTAGTAGAAGCTGATGCCGATGATGGCGACGCCCACGGCCAGGAAGAGAATGCCGCGTACGGAGCGGGGAAGGAACTGGAGGGTGAGGTCGGACACGAAGCCCGGGAAGTGGATGTTGGAGTAGTAGATGTCACGCAGGACGTAGCCGATGGCCAGGGCGACCATAACGATGCCGACCATCAGCAGCAGCAGCCAGCGCTTCACGTGAAGGCCGGGGGTGAGCAGCCGGGTGAGGGTTTTGCCGGGTTTGATCCGCTCCATCATCTCCTTCGGAGCGGATTGTCCCACCCTCGAGGACCTCAGGGCCCCCCCCAGAGCTCCAGGTACGATGCCCGGCCATGAGCGACCATCGTGATTTGTCACATTCAGGGCGCGGACGGGCAGACGGAGGTCCCGGCGAGGAAGCCGGCGAGGGCTGGCGACCGGACCTCGGCCCGCGCCGGAGCGCTGCTCTCCTGGCGCTCCTCCTGCTGGGGACCTTCGCCAGCCGGCTCGCTTTCGGACTCCACACCGTCCTCGACAGCGACGAGGCGACGACAGCCTTCACCGCGCTGAGGATCACCCAGGGGCACCTCGTCCTCATGGAGGCGAACCAGCACTACCAGGGGGCGCTCGAGAGCTACATCCTGGCTCCCTTCATCTGGCTCCTCGGCCCGACCGTGATCGCGGTCATCGTGCCGCTCTCCCTGGTCGCTGCGCTCTACGCGCTGGCCCTGTACGACCTGGGGCGGACCGTCACCGACCGCAGGTCTGCCGGCCTCCTCCTGGCTGCCGTCGGTTCGGTCTTCCCGCTCTTTCTCCTGGTCTGGTCGACAAAGGCGCTCAGCGGCTACGCCGAGACCATGGTCCTCGCCGTCGTCTGCCTCTCACTGGCGGCCCGCATCGGCTGGCGGCCGGGAGGAGACCGGCTCCGGAACTGGATCCTTCTGGGCCTGGTGGCGGGTGTCGGTCTCTGGAACTTCGTCCTGATCGCGGTGCCCCTGGCGCCCATCGCCGTCGCGCTCCTCTGCCGGGCGCCGACCCTGGGTTGGCGCAAGGCATGGCACGGCGCGATCGGAGGCGCCTGCGGCGTGGCGGTGGGGTTCTCGCCCTGGATCGTCTACAACGCGACCCACGGGCTGGATTCGCTTCAGAACCTGCCCAGTGCCAGCACTTCCATATTCCACGCCGTCAAGGGGCTGGTTGAGCAGGAGCTGCCCATCTTCGTAGGCACGTCTCCCGAATGCGGCAGCACCACCGTGACTCCGTGGGTGGCCTGGATCGGGCTGGGGGCGCTCGCAGCGGGCGTCGTGTGGGTGCGGCGGAAACCGCTGAACCGAATCCTGCACGGTGATCTGGGATCCGTCGGAGCCCCCGAGATGGTGCTGGCCGTGGCCCCGGTGGCACTGGCCGCGGTCCTCGTGGGTCGGTTCAACGGCACACCCTGCGAGCCCCGCTACCTCCTCCCGATGGGTATCCCCCTCGCCTTTGGCGCGACGCTGGTCCTGTTTGCTGTCCGGGTGCGTTGGCGCCCGCTGGCAGCCACGCTCTGCGCCGCCTACCTCTTCATGGCGGCGCTGACGGCGTATGCCCCCACGGTCAACTCCGAGGCCGCGACTACGACATCGGTTCGCATCCCCATGAACAGGAATCAGATCGTCACAGCCCTGGAGGCTCGACATATCACCGCACTGTTCGCGGACTACTGGGTTGCCCGCCCGATCCTCTACCTCAGTGGAGGCAGCATCAGTGCGGCCGTATACAACGGCCCAATCGCCTTCGCGTTCGTGCAGGCAGATGCGGAGGCCTCCTCCGATGCTGCCTGGCTCTTCGTGGACGGCGATCCGACCCTCGCAACCTTCGAGACGCTGATGCGCACGCGGGGTGTCACCGCCACCGAGACCTCGGTGGACGGATACGAACTCTTCCAGAACCTCTCTTCCCCGCTGCGCCCCGCCGATCTGGCGGCGGTTGGGGGCTGAGCTATCGGGTCCCTTCCCCTACCCGAGGGGTAGCGGGGGCAGCGCGCCGGACACCGCATCCGCACTCGGACCGGCCGGCGTCGCCGGTGTGGCCCGCGGGCGCCGGCCCATGCTCACGTAGGTACCGCCGCACGCGGAGATCGCTGCACCGTCAAGACAGTTGCGCCCGTCGACGACGAGCCGCCCCCTCATCAGCCGGAGCACGCGTCCCCAGTCGAGAGCCCGATACTCCGGCCACTCGGTGACCAGACCGACGGCGTCGGCCCCGGTGACGGCCTCGTAGGGGTCATCCACCAGGGTTGTGCGCTGCAGCAGCGGGCGGGCTCGATCCATGGCCACCGGGTCGGTGGCCACGACCGCGGCCCCCAGATCCTCCAGCTGGCGGATCACGTCGATGGCCGGCGCCTGGCGCATGTCATCCGTGAACGGCTTGAACGCGAGGCCGAGGATGGCCAGCCTGCGCCCCTCCAGGCTGCCTCCCAACCCGTGAAGGAGCTTTCCGGCGAACCGTCGGCGCTGCTGGCTGTTGACCTCGATGGCGGCCTTGAGAAGCCAGAAACTCTGCCCGTGATACCCGGCAGACGTCTCCAACGCCCGCACATCCTTGGGAAAGCATGAGCCACCCCAGCCGAGCCCGGCGCTCAGGAAGCTGCGCCCGATGCGGGGGTCGAGCCCCATGCCGTCCGCCACCTTCTCGATGTCGGCCCCGGTCAGCTCGCAGAGCTGGGCCATCTCGTTGATGAAGCTGATCTTGGTGGCCAGGAAGGCGTTCGAACCGTACTTGATGAGCTCGGCGCTCACACTGTCGCAGAGCAGACGGGGGGTGTCGGGCCCGCCCAGCAGCGATGCCACCCGCCGCACCGCGGCCGGGTCGTCACCGCCCACCACCACCCGGCTGGGATGGCGGAGATCCTCCAGCGCCGAGCCCTCACGGAGGAACTCGGGGAACATGACGAAGCTGACGTCGTCGCGCCGGCTGACCCGGCCCAGCGATCGGGTCGTCCCCGGGGGAACGGTGCTCTTGATGGCAACGACCGATCCAGCGGCAGCGTGAATCAGGGCCTCGTCGACGGCCTGGCGGACCTGCGAGAGATCAGCCTCGCCCTCCGGGGTGGGTGGGGTGCCCACGGCGACGATTACGATTCCGGCGCCGGTGACTCCCTCGCTCATCGCCTCGACCGCCCGGAGACGGCCCGAGCTGACCACGGCGCTCAGGAGCTCGTCGAGGCCCGGCTCGTGGATCGGGGAGCGCCCCTCCGCCACCGCTGCCCGTTGCTCGGGGTTGATCTCGACCACCCGGACGTTGCGGCCCGTCTCGGCCAGACCCGCCGCCGTGACCAGCCCGACGTAGCCCGCGCCGATGACGCAGATGACCCGGTCGTCGGCCTCGGCTGCCATTGCCTCGGACTCTAGCGACCGGGGGATACGGCCCGCGCCTCGTGGCGCGCGCGGCTGGGATCGACATCCACCCCTGACGCCCGGCTAGGATCGGGGGTCATGTCTGGGGACGATCGCGCCATGGCGCGGGTGGTGGTGACCGGGGGGGCCGGCTTCCTCGGCTCGCACCTCTGCGAACGCCTGCTCCGACGGGGGAGTGAGGTGGTGGTGCTCGACAACCTGCTGACCGGGAGCATGGACAACGTGGCGCACCTGCTCAGCAATCCGGGCTTCAGCTTCCACCGTCGAGACGTCACCGAGTACCTCGACGTGGAAGGGCCGGTCGATGCGGTGCTCCACTTCGCCTCGCCGGCCAGTCCCGTCGACTACGCGCTGATGCCGATCCAGACCATCAAGGTGGGGACGCTGGGCACGCACAAGGCGCTGGGGCTGGCCATGGCCAAGGGGGCGCGCTTCCTGCTCGCCAGCACCAGCGAGGTCTATGGTGACCCGGAGGTGCATCCGCAGCCGGAGACCTACTGGGGGCACGTCAACCCGATCGGGCCGCGGAGCATCTACGACGAGGCCAAGCGGGCCGCCGAGGCCTTCACGATGGCCTACCACAACCACCACGGGGTGGACACCCGGATCGTCCGCATCTTCAACACCTACGGCCCCCGGATGCGCCGCAACGACGGCCGCGCGGTGCCGGCCTTCGTGACCCAGGCCCTGGCGGGGCAGCCGATCACGGTGTTCGGCGACGGTTCCCAGACCCGCAGCCTCTGTTACGTCGACGACCTCATCGAAGGCATCGAACGTCTGCTCCTCAGCGATCGCCAGCTCCCCGTGAACATCGGCAACCCCAGCGAGATCACCATGCTGGAGCTGGCCCGCACCGTCCGCGACCTGTGCGGGAGCAGCAGCGAGATCGTCTTCGAGCCGCTGCCCGTAGACGACCCACGGCGCCGGCGACCGGACATCGGCGTCGCCCGGGAGATGCTCAACTGGGAACCTCGAATCCCCCTCGCAGACGGCCTGGCCCGAACCATCGCCTGGTGGCGGAAGAGCGGATCCGACAGGCACCTGGGCGCCGAGCCCCCCGACGGTGGGGCGGTGGGATAGGATGCGCGCGCCGATGGCCGCTCCCTTCCTCTCCGTTCTGATGCCCGCCCTCAACGAGGAGCGGACCATCTCCCAAGTGCTCGACAGCGTGCTCGCCGCGCCCGTGGACCTGGAGGTCATCCTCGTGGACGACGGCTCCACCGACCGCACCTGGGAGCTGATGGAGGCCCGGGCCGCCGCCGACCCGCGGGTGCACGCTTTCCGCCACCGGATCAACGGGGGGAAGGGTGCGGCGATCCGCACCGCCCTGCAGAAGGCGGGTGGCGAAGTGGTGCTCATCCAGGACGCCGACCTGGAGTACGACCCCGCCGAGTACCCGCTCCTGCTCGAGCCCATCCGCAGTGGGCGAGCCACGGTCGTCTACGGATCACGCGCGTTCACCAGCCACACCGCGTACTCGTACTGGTACGTCGTGGGCAATCGGCTGGTGACGCTGGCGACCAACGTCGTCTACAACTGCTACCTCTCCGACATGGAGACCGGCTACAAGGTCATGCCCCGGGAGGTCGCCCTCTCGCTCGACCTCAGGGCGCGCGGTTTTGAGCTGGAGCCCGAGATCACCGCCAAGCTGATCCGGTCGGGCCAGCGCATCTACGAGGTCCCGATCAGCTATGCCGCCCGTTCCCGCGCCGAAGGCAAGAAGCTAACGGCCATGGACGGCGTTCGAGCGATCCGGACCCTGCTGCGCTACCGGAGCTGGCGCCCCCGCCGCTGACCTGACGATGAGCGCCCAGCCCGCGCCGGGTGCAGCACCGACGGCCGGTGTTCGACCGGCCCCACCTCGCGGCCGCAACCTCCTCGCCAGCGGCCGCCGTGTCGTCCCGAGCCTGCTCGTGCCGGCCCTCTACGCGGGGGTGGCGCTGGTGTTTCTGGGGCCCGGACTCTTCGGTGGGCCAGACAGCGTGGTCGGCCCCAGGTACGACCCCTCCATCTTCGTCTGGTCGCTGGCTTGGGCCCCGTTCGCGATCAGCCACGGCCTCGACCCCTTGGTGACCACCTACCTCCACTACCCGTCCGGCGCCAACCTGATGTGGAACACATCGATCACCTTCCCGGCCCTGGTGCTGGCTCCGGTCACCGACCTCTTCGGGCCACTCGTCGCCTACAAGGTGCTGCTCCTCCTGGGGATGGTGCTGTCCGGGTGGTGCGCGTACCTGGCGCTGCGGCGCTTCACCCGGCACCGCCTGGGGGCGGCGCTCGGAGGATTGCTTTACGAGCTCAGCCCCTTCATGGTCCTGCAACTCCAGGGCCACGCCCATCTGTTCGTCGCCGTCTACCCGCCCCTGCTCGTCATCTTCGCCGACGAGGTGCTGGTGCGCCAGCGCCGACCGGCCTGGCTGATCGGGGTTCTGCTCGGCCTCGCCACGGCGGCTCAGCTGCTCACCGGCACCGAGCTGCTCACCATCTCGCTGCTGATGGCGATACCTGCCCTGATCACCGTCGCCGTGATCTTCCGCACCCAGCTGCGTCCACGGATCGGCTACGTGCTGCGGGCGGCGGTGTGCGCCGTCGTCACCTTCGCGTTCCTGGCCGCCTTCCCCATCTACACCCTCCTCTTCGGACCGCAGGTGGTCTCGGGCCCACTGCAGGGCTTCGTCTTCCAGGCGGTGCCGGTGGACTACGTCGTCCCCAGCCAGTGGCAGTTGATCGCGGGACCGGCCAAGGTCCTCGACTCGAGCACCTATGTGGGGGTCCCGATGCTGATCCTGGCGGTTGCCGTCACCGTCTGGATGCGGCGCCGAGCCGCAGTGGTGGCGGCAGCCGTCACCGTCGGCTGCGCCCTCGTGCTCGCCCTGGGGGGGCACCTGGTGGTGGGGTCCGCTCGCATCCTGCTTCCCTGGCGCATCGCCCAGCACCTGCCGATCCTGGACAACGTGCTGCCGGTGCGGCTCATGGTCGCCGCCTACCTCGCGCTCGGCGTCATCGTGGCCATCTTCGTCGACCGGGTGCTGGAGGCCCCACCCCGATGGCGGTGGGCCGGGTTGGGAGCGGCCATCGTGGCGCTGGTCCCGCTCATCCCGGTCCTGCCCTTCCCCTCCTCCCAGTTCCCGGTGCCGGCGTACTTCACGGATGGCGAGGCGCAGCAGCTGCCCTCCTCCGGTTCCGTCCTCATCACCCCCTACGGCAGCCCGTGGCCGGAGCTGTGGCAGGCGATCGCCGGCCTGCCGTTCAAGACCCAGCTGGGCGAGGTCTTCACCCCTGGCCCCTCGGGGCACTTCTACAACGCGGAGCTGGACGCTCTGGGGCAGGAGCTGACCGAACTGGCGCAAGGGGCTACGGCGCCGAGGACGCTCACCGCGTCAGAGCGCGCCGCCTACCTCTCCGACATGCAGGCCCACGACGTCACGACGGTGATCGACGGCCCCGCGGAGGGGCAGGGTCAGGTGGAGGTCCTGATGACTGAGCTGCTCGGCCGTCCGGGCACCAGCACCGGAGGTGTCATCGTCTGGTACGGGGTCGGCGCCGAAAGCGGCTAGTGCCGCTCCTAACCCGGGATCAGGTTGGCGAGATAGATGTCGGTGCCCGGAACCTCAACGATCAGGTGGGCGCCGACTGCGCCGGGCGGCGGCGCGGTGGGGTCGGAGACGATGAGCTCGAGCTTCTCCATACCGGTTTCGGCGGCGCCGTTGCCGAACATGAAGAGCCAGGAGCTGGGCACGGCGACGCTCCATCCTCGCTTCACCAGCTGGTCCATGACCCCGGCGCTCAGGGTCCACTGGTCGTTCTGAACGATGTCGATGTCGAGGCGCTGCGGCGGGTACGCCGCCAGGGCCGCCTCGGTGAGCCGCCAGGCGGCCGGCGTCGATGCGTCGTAGTGGATCTCCGCGGCCGACCGGAGGTTGCTCTCCGCGCTGATCGAGTCCGCGACGCAGAGGCCGAGCGTCGCCAGCGCCACCACCACGGCCAGGGCGGGAGGTGCTCGATGTCCGCTCGCCCACTCGGTCAGCCCGGGCAGGCGGCGCAGCGAGGTCACGGCCAGCTCGACCCAGCCCACCGCAAGCACCAGGGGGAGCGTGCTGGCCCAGTCCATGAAGTACGGGTAGAGCGGACCGTCGGCTCGGGTGAGCGACTCGGTGATGACCGGCACGGCGAAGACCAGCAGCACTCCGACCCCCGTGGCGAACCGGTCCGTGAGCCGAGCGCCCAGCAGGGCCAGGCCGAGCGCAACGAGGACGAAGAGGATGAGAACGGCCGCACGCAGCGGAGACAGGGGTGCGAGGTCGCCGACTGACGCGGTGGGAGGCGGAAGGTGCCCGAGCGGGAAGACCTCCAGCTCGCGGGCGAGAGACGAGAGCGCCGCGTGCAGAGGATTGCCGCTCCGCGTCGTGCTGAAGTAGGTCACGAGCTTGGTGAGGTTCCCGGGGTGGCTGGTGACCTGATCGACGAATGGTGGCACCCACATCGCGACGACGGCGAACAGGCCGGCCGCGCACAGGGCCCATCCGCCGCGGGTCAGAGGAGTGATGGTCCCCACGCCGGGGTCTCCCTCTGGAACAGGGGCGGCCGCGGTGGCTCTCAGCCGGCGCAGCACCCAGGGCAGGCCGCGGAGCACGGTCGCCACGATCAGGGTGGCGACCACGGTGGCCAGGGTGGCGATGTGCACCTGGATCAGGTACGAACCCGCCACCAGGGCGCCCACCAGAGCCGGCGTCGACCCCGCGGCACCGGCGGCGGCGAGCAGCAGCAGGAGGGCCAGCGGGAGGATCGTCGCGTACGGAGGCCAGATCGCGAGGAAGATCGGCGTGCCGACAACGTGAACGTAGAGGAGCACCAGCGCGCTGACCACCCCGGCGAGCCAGAGGCCTCCGCGACGCCATGCGACGGCGACCAGGAGGACGGCGGCAACACCCTGGAGGAGGATCGCGGCGGCCGCGAACCCCCAGCTCGTGCTCCCGCTGATCGCGTACACCGGATCCATTGCGTAGAACCACGCCGGCCCCGGATGGCTCCAGGCCTGGGCCACCGACACCCCGGGCGAGCGCGAGTAGTTGCCGACCAGCTGAGCAAAGTGCTCGGCCCTCATCTCCGCCATCTCGTCGACAGCCTGGTCGCCGTCCAGGATGAACGAGGGCTGCCGGACGAAGAGGGTGATCACCGGGAGGAGGAACGGGGCCGCCGCTAGCATCATGGCGCCGACGCCCAGCGCCGCCTCGTTCTGATGGCGGGCGGGGAGCACGCGCGATGCGCTGTTGCCGGCCGGAGGGGTCGGCTCCGGATTCACCCGGGCAGGATAGCCACTCCTCGCCCGAGCGTCCCTGTCGCAGCGTGGCGTGCCCGGTGGGGACCACCAGGCCGGCCCCTATGAGGAGGTCGGAGCCCCAGGATCTCCACCGGGGGCCTGCGGACCCGGTCCGGCAAAGCCGGGCGGGCCGCCGGGAGGTCCCCAGCCGGTGAGGTCGGCGCGCCGCCGGAGGTACTCGTCACGGGTCATCTGCCCGCGGGCGTAGGCGAGGTCGAGCTCATCGAGGGCCGGGGTCCGGAGGTGGGGTCCGTACGGACCGCCCTGCCATCGCATCATCCGAGCCGGCCGCCCGGGGCGGCTGACGGCGACGATCAGCCAGATGATGGCGCCGACCAGGAGGGCGAGGAGGATCAGCCCGATGATGGCGCCCCAGAGGGGAAAGCCGTACCCGTAGCCATAGCGGATGAACATGGGTGCACTCTACCCCGTCGCGGCTTTCGTTCTGATGACGGGAGCGACGCGGTCAGGGAGCCCCGACGGCGAGGCGGCGGAGGCCCTCGGTGCCGAAGGTGCCGATGGTGGCGGCAGCCCGGGACAGGCCCTCCTGGAGCGCCGTGTCGAAGAAGCCGTCATCGTCCCGCTCCGCGGCCGCGCAGAGGCCGAGAAAGCCCCCGGCGACAGCGTCCCCCGCCCCGGTGGGGTCGAGCACCCGCTCGACCGGCGCCGGCGGCCTCTCCACCAGCGTGGAGTCGGTCACCAGGGTCGCCCCCAGCGGCCCGCCCTTGACCACCACTGCGCGCAGCCGGCCACGGCCGCGCAGGCTCCGGGCGGCCGCCTCCCAATCCGGCGCCTCCGGCACCAGGCTGCCCAGCTCGGCACCATTGAGGAAGACGACATCGCACCCGCTCACCACCTCGAGGACGGCCTCCCGCTCGGGGCCGGTGAAGCAGGTCATGCTGTCCGCCGCGATCAGGCGAGCGGATGACTGGGCGAGGACCTCGCACTGCAGCGCAGGCCGCATGCTCCCCAGGAAGAGCACCTCGGCGTGCGCCGACTCCGGGGTGAGGTGGGGGCGCCACTCGGCGTCGCAGCCCGGCTCCTCGGCCACAGTCTCGGCCACCCAGCGCTCAAAGTCATGAACGGCGTGCCATCGGAAGGTCGGGCGTGGGCTCACCACCAAGCCGTGAAGGTCGACAGGAAGACCGGCAAGGGTCTGGCGCAGCTCGGCCTCGGCGTCGCTGCCCACGATGGCGTTGAGATGAACCGGAGCGTGGGGGGCCGCCGCGAGCGCGAAGTAGAGAGCGGATCCCCCGATCTGCCGTTGCCCGCGACCGTTGGGGGTGGTGATGTCATCGAGGTGGACGGTGCCCGCCACGGCGATCTCCCAGGACACGGGGTCGGCTGCCGGCCGGGCTCCGCTCAGCCGGCCGGGAAGAGCGGGATGATGGGGGCGAGCTGCGGACGGAGCTCCCGGCGGGCCTCGGCCTGGAGGACCTCCTGGGCCGCGAAGAGGACGTCGCTCACGTGGTCGGCACCGCGGTCGATCCCGAGCTCGTCGCGAAGATCCGGTTCCACCCCTCCCACCAGACGGGCCACGGCCCCCCAGAGGACCGGAGGAAGGGGCCGGACGTCCCGGAGGCGGCACTCCTCCACCAGGTCCAAGAGAGCGTCGGACTCGCGCAGGCGCAGCCGAGCCTGGGCCAGGCGCTCCCTGCGGAAGCGGGCCCGGCGCTCGATGTCGACCAGCTCGGCGCGCGTGGCGGCGAGCGGGCCGGGCCGGCTGCGGAGCACGGCGGCGGAAATCATCTGCGCATTCTAGAGAGCCGGACCTTTCCGGACCGTGCGGCTCGGGTGACGATCCGCCTCCGCCGGGCTCGTCAGGAGGCCATGGCCTCGGCGACCGGGTAGGAGAGCGATCGCCAGCGACCCTCGACCCCGACCAGGTGAACGGTGCGGGACAGCCTCACCACCCGCTGTCCGGTGCCGAAGCTGTACTCGACGTCCAGCTCGGCAACCTGGCGATGGCGGTCGCCGTGGTGAGGATCGACCCACTCGGGCAGATGGCGGACGGCGACCACGTTGACGCCCTCCAGGCTCTGGAGCGAGCTCTCACGGTGGGCAGCCGCAAAGCGTTCGGCGCTGCCCCAGCTGCGCTGGCAGTCGGGGGCGAGAAGGGCAAAGGCGCGGGTGAGCTGGCCACCCCGGACCAGCTCCACGAAGAGTGCCTCGCTGAAGGCGGGGTTCCCCGAGGGGCGGGCTCCACCCCGCCGGAGACCGCGATCGTGAGCCACGACCAGCGCCCGAACGCGGTCGCGCAGGGGACGGGCGGGCAGGGCGACGTCCGCCTCGACCAGCGTGACCGGCACCTCGGCCCCCAGCGACCAGAAGGTCCGGGTCCCGGCATCGACCAGGACCCGCGTCGCCGGACGGGGGGCACCGGGCTCGGGGACCAGGGCGAGCCCCGGATGGGGATGGAGCAGACGGCGACGCCGGTGGCGTCGCCCGAAAGGGAAGATCGGCCGCACCCAGCCCATTCCGCCGCCAGCATAGCCGGTGATGTCGCGCGGGCAGGACCGCGGTGTGTGCGGCTACGATCGGTGTATGGCAGGCGCACGCATCCTGCTGGCCGAGGACGAGGGGGCCGTGGCCCGGCCGCTGATCGTGGCTCTCCGGGGGCGCGGTCATGACGTGCGCTGGGTGCGGGCCGTCCGCGAGCTCCGCACCGAGCTTCCCGCGTTCAGCCCTCAGCTGCTGCTGCTCGACGTCACCCTCGACACCGACGGCCTCGAGTTCCTCCAGGCGATCCGCTTCACTCCCGACTGCCCGCCCGCCGGGGTGGTGGTGCTCGCCGACCCGGGGGACACCGCCTCACGTGACCGTGCCCACCAGCTCGGTGCGGCCGCCGTTGTGAGCAAACCGGTCGAGGAAGCGCGGCTGGTCGCGCTGGTCGAGGAGTTGGTCGGGTTCCTCTAGCCGGACGCCACCGTGGGCCGGCTCGACGCCGGATCAGGACGCGCCGTCGTCCGGGGGCGCGCTCGACTCGACGCCGGGGTTGCGCCGGCGTGGCCGGAGCGGGCGGCCCCCCGGCTTGAGGGCAAAGACCCACCAGTGGAGGTAGCGGGCGAGCCACTGCGAAACCCGGAAGTTGGAGGTCCCCTCGGCACGGTCCAGCCAGATGGTGGGCACCTCAGCCACCGGCAGGCCGCGCCGCTTCGCCTTGGCCACCATCTCGATCCCGAGGGTGAAACCCGCGTCCGACTCGATGCCGGCCTCGCGCAGGAAGTCCCGAGAATAGGCCTTGAACGAGTTGGTCGGGTCATGGGTCCCCACCCTTCCCAACAGGTGGAGCAACACGCCAGCCGTCCGTGAGATGGCGCCCTTGATCCATGGCCCCCCGACCTGTTGGCCGCCCCGCATGTAGCGGGACGCGCAGGCCACCACCACCCCACGCTCTACCAGGCGGGTGAGCTGGTCGATCTGGTTGGGGTCGTCGCTGCCGTCGGCCATCGTGACCACCACCACCTCACTCTCGGCGTGGTCGACACCGAAGCGGAGCGCCGCGGCCGGGCCGCGGCCGTAGCTGTTGTGGAGCGGGCGCAGGCGAGGCTCCCGGCGGCGGTACTCCTCCAGGTGGGGCACGGTGGTGTCGGCCACATCGTCGTAGACGGTCAGCACCTCGCACGGGAGGGTCACCGCCTCGAAGACACGCTCCAGGAAGTCGATGATCGCCGACCCTTCGTTGTAGACCGGCACGACGATGGAGACGCGGGGCATGAGGCGATCAGATACGAACGCCATCGCCCAGGACGTTGAAGATGTCGACGACCGGGGCGGAGACCTTCAGACCTCGGTACTCTGGGTGCGGCGTGGCCACGATCAGGAGACCGGATCGCGCGATCACCGTCTCCAGAGGCACCAGCTCCGGGTCGGTGGTGACCAGCGGGTCGGTGCAGAGTACCTCGCGCGCTTTGATGGCGAGGACTCGTTTCAGCTTGTAGCTGAGGCTGGAGCGCGTGTCATCAGAACCACCCTTGAAGGCCATGCCCAGGATCCCGACCGTCATCTCGGAGAGGTCGAAGCGTCGCTCAAGCTGAGCCACCATGTAGAGCGGCAGGCCCTCGTTGATCATCACGCTGGCGTGCCCGAGGGTGAAACGGTTCTCGTTGAAGGCGGCGATCTGCATGGTGTCCTTGAAGAGGCAGGGCCCGGCCGCGAATCCGGGCCCGGGCATGTCCGCCGCTCGTGGGTACTGATATGTGACGGCGTGGCGGATGCGCTCGAAGTCGAGACCAAAGTCATTGGCAATCATGAAGAGCTGGTTGGCGGCCGCGAACTTGATGTACCGCCAAGTGTTCGTGAACAGCTTAGCCAGCTCCGCCTCCTCGGGGACGAGCTCAACGATCTCCGGGGTGAGGATCCGGAAGAGTTTCGCGGCCCGCTCGATCGCCCGGGGCCGGCGACCCGAGACGATCTGCGGCAGTGAGCTCAGCTCCTCGAGGGCATGGCCCTCGGCGATGCGCTCCGGGCAGAACACGACGTCGACGTCTTTTCCCTTCTCGGCCATCCGCTTCTCGACCATCGCGGTGACGCCGGGGTAGACGGTGCTGCGCAGGACCAGGAGTTGGCCGTCGACCAGGTGACAGGCGACCTCATCGACGGCCCGCAGCACCGCCCCGATGTCGGGGTTCAGGAACCTGTCCACTGGGGTCCCGATGACGACTACCACCGTCTCTGCTGTGCTGAGCACCTCGCCGTCGGTCGCGGCGGTGAGCTTGCCACTCGCCAGGACGCGGGGCAGGAGTTCGGCGGCACCCTCCTCCCGGAAGGGCATGCGCCCGCTGTTGACGCACTCCACCGAGCTGGCATTGGTGTCCTGCAGGATCACGGACTGCCCCCGGTCGGCAAAGGCGATCCCGAGCGGCAGCCCCACGTGTCCGCACCCGCCGAGGATGGCGATGTCGCGATCGAACACAGGTTGCCTCCCGATTCCGGTGGCGGGACGGTACGAGGCGGCAGTATAACGGCCCGTGCGAGCGTGAAAGGCCTTGGTTGGCACGGCCGGCCCTCTTGAGGAGCAGCCCACCTCGGGAAGACCCACCCCCGCGATTGCGCCGACGCAGTGAGCTACAGGCCCACCAACTGGACCGATCAGAGGTTCACAGCGCCCCGGTGCTGATCGCCTTCTCGATCCAGGGAACCACCTCATCGAGCATCTCGTCGAGTGTGGTCGTCGCTGTGAACCCGAGAACGCGTTCCGCCTTCTCCACCGATGGGATCCGCCGCTGCACGTCGTGCTCGAACGACGGGTCGGAGACGTAGCGGAGTGGCGCGTCAGCGCCGCGAATCTTGCACCAGATGCTCTCGGCCAGCTCGAGCACGGTGGTTGAAGTTGCGGTCGAGAGGTTGAAATCCTGGTTGAGCGCAGCGGGATGTTCCATGGCGAGGACAATGCCGCGGGCGAGGTCTCCACCGTAGGTGTAATGGCGGATCTGGCCGCCATCACCCAGGATATGCACTGGATCCTGCCCACGCAGGACCTTCTGCACCAAGTCGGGAACAACGTGACTCATCGCCAACCGCACGTTACCGCTCACGGCCTCGAGGTCGCCCAGAGCCCGGGCCTCCCCGATGCCCACGCAGTTGAAGGGCCTCACGATCGTGTAAGGCAGATGGTGCTGGTCCCAGGCAGCCCGCGCGAAGTACTCGACGGCGAGCTTCTGGAAGCCGTACGAGGACGCGGGTGGGGGTATCTGATGCTCCTGCCCTTCGGCGGACGGCCAGATCGACGTCGACTCGTACACCATCGACGAGCTGAGGTAGGTCACCTTCTGCAGGCGGTGCCTCCGATGGGCGTCTATCGCCGCATCACAGGTGGAGGCGATGATCCTTTCGTTGGTGGCAAGCAGGTCGTATGCGTAGGCGTGGAAGTACGGTATGCCACCGATCATCGCGGCGCCGGCAATCAGATGATCGCAGTCAGCAAGCAGTTTTGCGAGCAGGTCCACATCGCGGGCGTCACCCTCGACGAGACGGTAACCCGCTGCGCTGTCGTACGACTTGGCCACGGGCCCGTACTTGGAGAGGTTGTCGAGGCCGACAACCTCGTGCCCGCCGGCCAGCAGCCGCTCCACGACGTAGCCTCCAATGAACCCGGAAGCCCCGGTCACCAGTACCTTGCTCATCTGGACCTCCGACGGAACGCAACTCGGCCGGGCCGCGTCGATTGCAGCTTGCTTGGCGTCTTGGCCGACGGCATGCTACCAAACGCCGCTGAGCACTCCGGCGCCCCGCCACCGGGTGGAGTGGTATGCGCGACGCCAACCAGCGCCACGCGGGAAGCGGCTGCAACCCGTGGTCTTGAGAGAGCCGCGAGCTCTGTGCCGGGAGCGGGTCTCGTCCTACCCCGCCCCAGCGTCACACCGACCTCGCGGAGAGCAGCTGCTGTGGTGTGCGCCGTTCCTTCGGCTAGCCGCGGGTCAGCCGATGTCGGACCCACCTGGTGGCGCCCCGTCCGCCCGGCAGACGCCATACCAGGCGCCGGAGCCGGTCGCGCATCGATCCATGGCTGCCGGGCCACCTTCTCCCACCCGCTACCCAGGCGTCGTACTCCTCCCGAAGCGTCTGGGCAGCCCAGAGAGCGCGCGCCTGCACGCGCAGCGCGTCCGCCTCGGCCGGGGCTGGTTGCGCAGCCGCCTTGTGGCCGGTAGCACTGATCGTCGGTAACGCGCGACTTTCGCTCCGCCGCAGACCCGCCGTGACTGCGCTCTCTACCTTGCCGGGCAGTGGTGGCAGCTCGTAGTCGCTCAGCACTGGCGCCCACTTCGCCAGTAGATAGCGTCCGTTGCGGGCGGCGGCGAACGCGGCAATCTCGTCGGCCGTGCTGGATCCTCGGTGATGGACGACTCGTGCGTCCGGAGCGTAGACGGTGCGATACCCGTGAGCCCGGAGCGAGAGGCTGAGGTCGACGTCCTCGTGGTAGGCCGGGAAGTACGCCTCATCGAAACCCCCGACCACGTCCCACGCCTCGCGCTTCACCAGCAGGCCACAAGCAGAGCAGTAATCGACATCTCGCACCGCCATGCCCCGGGCCGCCTCCGCCGGATAGCGGTCAACAATCTGGTACGTCCCCGCATCTCTCCACAGGAGGGAGCCGGCCTCCTGCAGGCTTCCGTCGAGGTTGAGAAGCCGGCTTCCCACCGCGCCGATGCGCGCGTCGCTCTCGGCCACCGAGACGAGGCTCCGCAACCACCCCGGCTTCACCTCCGTGTCATCGTTCAGAAGGACGAGGTACCGGCCGCGAGCGAACCGTGCCCCCCAATTGCACCCGGCGGCGAATCCGAGATTGACGGCGGATGGCACCAGCACCAGCTCGTCGCGGTTGCGGAGAGAGCGCAGAAGGGAGGCCTCGGTCCCGTTCGCCACCACCACCACCTCGGGCCGCGGAACGGGCTCCAAGCGGGCCAGGGAGTCCAGGCAGCGGAGAAGCAGGTGCATCCGATCCTGAACCAGGATCACGATGGAGGCATGGGGCTCCTGAGGGACGTCGGGACCCCGGATCGCCAGCTCGGGCACGGCGACAAGCTAGCACCCCAGGGGAGCAGAGACGGCCCTCCGGCTCGGTCCTCTCTCTGCCGGATCGCTTAGACTCCGGCACCATCCGGCACCGGGACCGGAGGCTCGGCTCCCGGGCGCCCATTCGCGTTCCCGGGAGACGCCCAGCCGTGCCCCGACCGATCAAAGGCCTCATCCTCAGCGGGGGCAAGGGAACGCGCTTGCGCCCGATCACGTACACCAGCGCCAAGCAGCTGATTCCCATCGGCAACCGGCCGATACTGTTCCACGCCATTGATGCGCTCGTGGCCGCCGGCATCACGGACATTGGCGTGGTCACCGGCGAAACAGCGGCCGAGGTCGAGGCAGAGGTCGGCGACGGCTCCGCTTTTGGTGCCCACTGCACCTACATACATCAGGAGGCACCTCTCGGGCTGGCCCACGCCGTCCTCAGCGCCCGCGAGTTCCTCGCGGACAGCTGCTTTGTCATGTACCTCGGCGACAATCTGGTACGCCACGGGATCGTTCCCATCGTTGACGAGTTCCGCGCCACCCAACCGGACGCCATGATCCTGCTCGCCAAGGTCGCTGAACCACAGCTCTTCGGGGTCGCTGAGCTGGATGGCGAACGGGTGGTGCGACTGGTGGAGAAACCTGCGATGCCGGCGTCCGACCTCGCCTTGGTCGGTGTCTACCTCTTCACCCCAGCCATCTTCGATGCCATCACGCGCATCGAGTTCTCCGCCCGCGGTGAGCTCGAGATCACTGACGCCATCCAGCGGCTCATCGACGACGGACGGACGGTGCGACCTCACATCATCACCGGTCCAAAGGAGGCGGTTGTGGCCACCTGGAAGGACACAGGCCGGCTTGAGGACCTGCTCGAGGCGAACCGGATCGTCCTCGACGACATGCTCCCTCGCGTCGAGGGTCAGGTCGATGAGAACGTCAGGATCGAGGGGAAGGTGGTGGTCGAATCCGGCGCGCAGATCCGTAATTCGACGGTCAGGGGGCCCACGATCATTGGCGGCGGCACCGTGATCGATGACGCCTACATCGGCCCCTACACCTCGATCAGCCCTGGTTGCACCATCACGGGCGCCGAGATAGAGCACAGTATCGTCCTCGCGGGGACTCGCATCGAGCACACGGACGGGAAGATCGAGTCGTCGCTCATCGGCAAGGGGTGTGTCATTCAGCACTCCCCCGTTCGACCGAGGGCCTACAAGCTGATGCTGGGAGACCACTCGGTGGTCGAGCTGCCCTGATGGCTTGGCTTCCGATCCCCCCCGACATGGAGGAGGTCCTCACCGAGATGGCCAGGACGCCCGCACGGGAGCGGTTTGGGCGGATTCGGGACGTGCGGGTCAAGACTCTCAAGAAGTGGACGGACCAGCGCGGGTACTTCATCGAGCAGCTCAAGCGAGGCGATCTAGACGACGACGGGCAGCTCTTTATCCCCGACCAGCCATTTGCCCAAATGTCGCGCAGCCTGGCATATGCGCGGGGCGGCAACCCGCCTGAGCTCATCAAGGCCTTTCACTGGCACAGGCGGCAGTGGGACTACTGGGACATCATCCGCGGCAACACGCGGGTCGTGCTGGTCGACCTGCGACACGACTCTCCCACGCGAGCAGTGATACAGACTCTCGTCCTCGGCGAGAACGCCCCACTAATGGTGGCGATCCCGCCCATGGTGGGCCACGGGTACCAGGCTCTGGACCTGCAGGACGTGATTCTCAACTACTACGTTTCAGAGCCGTACGATCCCGAAGCTCCGGATGAAGGCAGGATCGCCTGGAACGATCCGCGGATCGGCTTTGACTGGTCCATCGAGAACATCTGAGTTGCAGGGGTCCTGGTGACGGCTGCGCCCCGAGCGGGCCACGGCCCTTGTCGGCGCCGCATGGCAGTTGTCCCCACCGGGCCGGCACCTTCTTGCCAATTGCAAAGCCCCCGCGTACTGCCTCCTCAACGTCGCACACGTCGGGAGAGTCGAGTTCCTGTGCTCGCCGTAGCGCCCTGGCCGGGTCCACGGGACAACGGGCGAGACAGTGATCGATCAGGCGGGCCCCAACGCGACCTCGCTGGGGCGCCCCTGACGAGCGCCCTCGCGGCCCCACTGCGGGAAGTTGCGCCGCGAGCCGCCTACGGCTGCGGAGATGCCCGCAGCCGGTCGCAGCCGCTGTCTGCACGTGGAGCTGATCTCCGCCCCGCTTTGTACTAGCCGGCGGCCGTCCAGTCGATGTAGGTCCAGCTGCCGGCGTAGTACATCTCCCAGAGGCTGTTGCTCGAGCCCTCCCAGAAGACGTCCTGGTCACCGTCCGGGAACACCAGCAGCGAGGGTGGCCCCGCCATCGCCGCTCCGGCCGGCAGAGTGGCGGTCAGGTTCTGCGCCGCCCAGCCCCCCGTCGCCGCCGAATACCAGGCCTCG
>Ga0181519_10001366_pt1 | contig 21503 bp, 16 predicted proteins | sample PEATcosm2014_Bin_26_FD_121102 | JGI IMG/M metagenome (GOLD analysis project Ga0181519, IMG submission 121102) | Peatland microbial communities from MTU Mesocosm Facility, Houghton, MI, USA - PEATcosm2014_Bin02_10_metaG | ecosystem: Environmental > Terrestrial > Soil > Wetlands > Peat | place...
CACGCTGCCGCTGAAGGCCGAGACGCTAGCCTATTGGGACATGGCCAGACAGCGCTGGGATATAGAAGCCGACCAGCTAAGCCTGATAGTAGGCAGTTCCTCGGAGGACAAGAAGTTAGACAAAACGATTGCGGTGGTGAGGTAGGATAGACCATCGCCTTCCGTGGTCTGTCATGCCCCGCCGAGGTAGGATAGACCATCGCCTTCTGTGGTCTGTCATGCACGCCGAGGTAGGACGGACCATCGCCGAAAAACCCAGGTAACGCCGGCGATCTTGTCGCCGGTGCTCTGCCCGCGATTCCCGGGACTTTGGGCCGGACCCTGTCATGCCTTGCCCATGCGCGGAACCTTGACGACAAGAACCGATCGTCCGACCTACCGCGCCAGCAGCAGCTTCGCCAGCAGCGCGGTGCGATCGGCGATCCGATTGATGAGGATGCTTTCGTGCGCGGCGTGAGCGCCTTCGCCAACCGCGCCCAAACCGTCGAGCGTCGGGATCCCCAGGGCCGCGGTGAAATTGCCATCCGAGCCGCCGCCGGTCGCGGATTCCTCCAACTCGATTCCCAATTCGAGCGCCAACTTGCGCGCCGTTTGAAACAGCCGCTTTCCGGCGGCGCTCGGTTCGAGCGGCGGTCGATTCAAGCCGCCGCTGACCGCGATGGTGCAGCGAGGGTCGAACGGCTTCAGCGCACGGAACTTCCGTTCCAGCACCGCTGCATCGCGCAACCGCGCCACGCGGATATCCACTTCGGCGCGCGCTTCGGCAGCCACCACGTTGGAGCGCGTGCCGCCGGCGATCACACCTGGATTGACCGTGATGCCGCGGCCGATATCGGTGAACCCAGCGATCGATTCAATCTGCCGCGCCAGTTCCAGCACCGCGCTCGCGCCGGCTTCGAAATCCACGCCGGCGTGCGAGGCCTTACCGCGCACCGTCATTGTGAAGACGCCCACCCCTTTGCGCGCGGTTTTGAGCTTGCCCTCCAGGCCGGTGCCGGGTTCGAGCACCAGCACGGTGCGACTGCGCCGCGCGTTTTCCTCCGTCAGCGCGCGCGAGCTCACACTGCCGACCTCTTCATCGGAATTGAGCTGGAGCAGCACCCGCGAGGGCACCGGCAAATCGAGGTCGCACAGCGCGCGCGCCGCGGCAATGAAAATCGCGATCCCCGCCTTCATATCCAGCACGCCCGGTCCCGAGAGGCGCCCGCGTTGAGTGCGAAACGGTATGTCGCGCAGCGTGCCCACCGGCCAAACCGTGTCCGAGTGGCCCAGCACCAGCGTCTGCCCGCTCTTCTTTCGGCCCGGCAGCTTCATCTCGGCGAGCAGGTGATGGCCGAAGCGCCCGCCGGGAACAACCTTCAGCCGCGCCACCGGCGCCAGCGTTTCGCCAACCAGATCGACGAACCGGTCCACCGCCGCGCGATCGTCGCTGGGCGATTCGCATCCGACGAACGCCCCGATCAGGTCCAGCATCACAGCCTGGTAACTCTTCACTTGCCTGAGAATCGGATCCACGGCTGTTATAATACTCACTCCATGGCCATTTTGGATATCAATGAAATCCGGGACATCCTCCCGCACCGGTTCCCATTCCTGCTGGTGGACCGCATTATCGAGCTCGAAGCCGAGCGCGTAGTCGGCATCAAGAACGTCACCCACAATGAACCGTTCTTCACCGGCCACTTTCCGGATTTCCCCGTCATGCCGGGCGTGCTGATTATCGAGGCCATGGCGCAGACCGCCGGCGTGTTGGTGTTGAAGTCCATCCCCGACCGGCATCGCAAGCTGGTGCTGCTGGTCGCGGTGGAGAACGCGCGTTTCCGCAAGCCGGTGGTGCCGGGCGATGTGCTGCGGATGGAAATGAAGGTGCTGAAGCGCAAAGCCACCGTCGCCAAAATGGCGGGCGTGGCTACGGTGGAGGGCGCAGTGGTGGCTGAGGTGGAAGTCATGTGCAAGCTGGCGGACAAGGAAGAAAGCGCCCCCGCCCAGACGTAGCCAATGCCGATTCATCCGACCGCGATCGTCGACGCGCGGGCGCGCGTGGCGGAAAGCGCTGAAATCGGCCCTTACTGCGTGGTCGGGCCGGAAGTCGAAATCGGCGCCCGCACGCGGCTGATGGCCAACCTCTACCTGGAAGGCCCCACCTGGATCGGCGAGGACAACCTCTTCTTCCCTTACAGCACGGTAGGCGTGGCCTCGCAAGACCTGAAGTATAAGGGCGAGCGCGCCGAAACGCGCATCGGCCACCGCAACCGCATCCGCGAGTTCGTCACTATCCATCGCGGAACCGCTGGCGGCGGGCTGGCGACTTCCATCGGCAGCGATAACCTGATCATGGTGCAGGCGCACGTGGCGCACGACGTGCGCATCGGCGACCACGTGATCCTCGGCAACAGCGTGGGCGTAGCAGGCCACGTCATCATCGAAGATTGGGTGGATGTCAGCCCGTTCAGTGGCATCCACCAGTTCTGCCGCATCGGCCGTCACGCGTTCGTCGGCCCGTACAGCGTTATCAAACAGGATGTGATGCCGTATTCGCTGACCAGCCACAAGCCGGAATCGGCCGTCTTCGGCGCCAACTCGATCGGCCTTGAGCGGCGCGGTTTCGACAAGGCGACGGTCGAAGCGCTGCAAACCGCCTTCCGCCTGCTGACCCGCGCCGGCCTCAACACCTCGCAAGCCATCGACCGCATCCGCGCCGAGGTTCCGGCATTGCCCGAGGTCGAGGAACTGATCGCCTTCATCCACGCTTCCGAGCGCGGCATCATCAAGTAGAGCATTGATGTGACCGACGCACCCACCGGCTTCGGGTGTGCGGCGTAGAAGTCGGAACTCGCGCCTTGTATCAGGGCACGGCTTCAGCCGTGCCGCCAGGCCGGCCGCCCAAGGCTTTAGCCACTGCGGCCTTCCTGAGTGCGCAGGGGCTGAAGCCCATAGTTTTCTCTGATCCTACGGCACGGCTAAAGCCATGCCCTGATACAAAGCCGAAGAGCACATCCTTGTGTACCTCTACGCTCGAATCCAAGCGAATTCGTTAGGAATGGAGAGTCTCGCCATCGTTGTGTCGCGTGCTCACCAGCTCTATGACGCCGCCGGCCGCGGGTGGTAAGATTGCAGTGGAATGTCCGCAGGGCTGCGCAGAGTGGGTCGGTTTTGCATTTGGGTGGCGCTCTGTCTCGGCTTGGCTTTGGTGCGAATGATTGACTACACTCTAGCCGGAGTTTGCCTGCTGTTCTGCGCACCCCTCCTTCTGGAGGGCGTTCTGGTCTTCGCTCTGATCCGTCTGCGCGACCCCGCCCCTCCTCGGATGTCCATTCTCCAGGGCAGCTCGTCCACCTGACGGATATCATGCCTGCGACGCCTACGCCATCAACCTAAGTAAATGCGCTACGGTCTAATTGCCGGGAATGGCCGCTTTCCGCTGCTGGCGCTCGAAAGCGCACAGCGGCTGGGCCTCGATGTCACGGTAATCGCCATCGAAGAAGAGGCATCGCCCGAAGTCGCCAGCATGGTTCCGCGGTGTCACTGGATCTCGCTCGGGCAATTGAGCAAGCTGATCGAAATCCTCAAAAGCGAAGACATCACCGAAGTGGTGATGTGCGGGCAGGTGAAGCACGCCAAGATCTTCTCGTCGATTGTGCCCGATTGGCGCCTGGTGAAGCTCCTGGCATCGCTGCCCTCGCGAAATACCGACGGCCTGATTGGCGGCGTGGTAAAAGTGCTCGAAAGCGAGGGCATTCACCTGCGCGATTCCACCTGGCTGCTCAAGCCGCTGCTCGCTACCGCGGGCGCCATGACGCGGCGCAAACCGAGCAAAGAGGAAATGGCCGACGTGGAATACGGCTGCCGCGTCGCCAACGCGCTGGCCGGTTTCGACGTCGGACAGGCGGTCGCGATTTCCGAGCGTGCCTGCGTCGCGCTCGAAGCCATGGAAGGCACTGACGCCATGCTGCGCCGCGCCGCTGGCCTGGTCAATGGCCGTCGCCTGGCGTTGGTCAAAGTGGCGCGCCGCCGCGAGCATCTTCTTTTCGACGTGCCGGCGGTGGGCCGCGCGACCATTCCGGTGATGCGCGAGTGCGGCGCCACCGTGCTCGCCGTCGAGGCCGGCCGCACCCTAATGCTCGACCGCGCCGAGATGATCGAGGCCGCTAACGAAGCCGATATCGCCATGGTCGGCATCGAAGCCTGAAGTTTTGCGATCCCTTGCGCTTGCTATAATCCGGCCTGGGAGCTTGTTGGTAACCACTGTGCGACTGCAAGCGGGCGTTGGCAGGCGAGAAATCCGCCCCACCGATGCCCGTGCCGCCGAACGGCTTGCAAAGCAAGTGGCGCAGGCGCTTTCGCCTGCGAACCCGCAAGCAAAATGAGGCACTGATGCGACATATTTCGCGGTTCACCATCGTCGCCGCCGCCCTTCTGCTGGGCGCGGCTGCCTATTGCCAGGCTCTGCCAGCGGGCGTCCAGAAAGTCACGTCGGTCGAAGGCATCACCGAGTACGCCTATCCGAACGGCCTGCACGTGCTGTTATTCCCGGACACCTCCAAGCCCAAAGTCACGGTGAACGTCACCTACCTGGTGGGTTCGCGCCAGGAAGGTTACGGCGAAACCGGCATGGCGCACCTGCTGGAGCACCTCATGTTCCGCGAGACCAAGACGCGCACCAACATCAAGAAGGAGCTGACCGACCACGGCGCGCAGATGAACGGCTCCACGGCATGGGACCGCACCAACTACTTCGAAACCATGAATGCGACCGACGAGAACCTCCGCTGGGCGCTGGAGCTGGAAGCCGACCGCATGGTAAACACGCGGGTCGAAAAAGAGATCCTCGACAAGGAAATGACGGTGGTGCGGAATGAGTTCGAGGCGGGCGAGAACAACCCCATGAACATGATGTTCCAGCGCCTGCTCGAGACCGCCTACCTATGGCACGCCTATGGGCACCTTCCCATCGGCAACCGCTCCGACATCGAACACGTGCCAATCGAGCGGCTGGCCGCTTTCTATCATAAGTACTATCAGCCTGACGACGCGGTTCTGACCATCGCCGGCAAGTTCGATCAGAACACCATCCTGCAATGGGTGGCGGATACGCTGGGCCGCATTCCGAAGCCGGCGCGCACGCTGGAAGCGACCTACACGGTCGAGCCCACGCAGGATGGCGAGCGCTCGGTAATCCTGCGCCGCGTGGGAAGCGTGCAGGGCGTCGCGGTAATGTATCATATTCCGGCCGGCAGCCATCCGGATTCTGCGGCGCTCGAAGTGCTCACCGACATGATGGGCGACACACCGTCCGGCCGCCTGTACAAGGCGCTCGTGGACAGCAAGAAGGCCGCCGCTACCGGAATGCTGCATCTCGAGATGCACGATCCCGGCGTAATCCTGGCCTTCGTGGTCCTGCGCCAGGAGCAATCGCGCGACGACGCCCGCGATATTCTCTTGAAGAATATCGAAGGCCTGGCCGCCAACGCTCCCACCAAAGAGGAAGTGGAGCGCTCGAAAACGAAAATATTGAAAGAGATCGATCTCGCTCTGGCGGACACGCAGAAGATCGCGTTGGCGCTGAGCGAAGTGCTTTCCGAAGGCGATTGGCGACTGCTGTTCCTGGAGCGCGATCAGATCAAGAACATCACGCCCGAAGACGTGCTGCGCGTGGCCAAGGCTTACCTCAAGCAATCCAACCGCACCTATGGCGAGTTCATTCCCGACAAGACGCCGGACCGCGCCGAGATCCCCGCGGCGCCGGACCTGGTCGCGGTGTTCAAGGATTACAAGGGCGGCGAGCAGGTTTCCCAGGGCGAAGTATTCGATCCGGCGCCGGCCAACATCGAAGCCCGCACGAAACGAATCGCGCTGCCGAACGGAATGACCCTGCTGCTGTTGCCCAAGCAGACTCGCGGCGGAACGGTTCATGTGCAACTGGGCATCCGTTTCGGCGACGAGAAATCGCTGACCGGCAAGGAAACGGCGGCGGAAATGGCGGGCGGAATGTTGGTGCGCGGCACCAAGACCAAGTCGCGCCAGCAGATTCAGGATGAGATGGATCGCCTGAAGGCGCAGATGAACGTGGGCGGCGGCGCCACCGGCGCCTATGCCAATATCGAAACGGTAGCGGCCAACCTGCCCGGCGCGCTGCGTCTGGCGGCCGAAATTCTGCGCCAGCCATCCTTCCCCGAAGGCGAATTCGAACCGGTGCGGCAGACCCGGCTGGCCGGCATCGAAGCGGCCAAGACCGAGCCGCAAGCGCTCGGCCCGCTCGAGTTGCAGCGCCATTTGAAGCCCTATCCGCGCGGCGACACGCGTTACGTGAGCACCTTCGACGAGCAGTTGGAAGACTTGAAGAAGGTCACGCTGGACGACGCCAAAAAGTTCTACACGGAGTTCTACGGCGGCGGCAACGCCGAGCTGGTGATCGTGGGCCAGTTCGACGAGGCGGCAACCGAGAAGCTGGCCACCGAGTTGTTCGGCGATTGGAAGAACGCCAGCCGCTTCGAGCGCGTCCCGGAGCCGTACAAAAAGGTGGACGCGATCGACCGCAAAATCGAAACTCCCGACAAGGAGAATTCGATTTTCGACGCCGGCATGAACACCCGGCTCAAGATGGACGATCCCGATTACGCGGCCACCATGATGGCCGACCGGGTCTTCGGCGGAACCTTCTCCTCGCGCCTGGTGCGCCGCATCCGCGACGCCGACGGCCTCAGCTATTACGTCCATTCCTCGATTAACGTGACCGGCAAGGACGACGGCGCCGAGGTTTCGGTGATGGCCATTTGCGCGCCGAAGAACGCGCCCAAGGTGGAAGCCGATTTCCGCGAGGAGCTGGCTCGCGCGCTGAAGGACGGCTTCACCGAGGCCGAAATCGCAGCCGAGAAAAAAGCCTGGAAGGATGAGCTGACTTTACAGCGGTCCGAAGACGGATCGCTCGCCGGCCTGCTGCTGAGCCGCGAGCGATTCGGCCGCACCATTCAGTTCGACCAGGCGCTGGAAGCCAAAATCGATAAGCTCACCGTGGACGAGGTGAACGCGGCGTTCCGTAAGCACGTCGATCCGGCCGCACTCAGTTACGTCAAAGTCGGCGATTTCAAGAAAGTCGGCGTTCTGCAAACGCCGTAGCAAGAGAGTGATGGCCACGGATGAACACAGATAAACACAGATAAGAACAAAGCCAGACCAGAATTTCGCGTTTCGAAATTTCGGGTTTTGTTTTTTCTTTATCCGTGTTTATCTGTGTTCATCCGTGGCTAATGTGTTCATCCGCGGCTCCGAAACAATTATGTCGAAAATCAAACTGGCGGTAGTGGGAGCGGGGCAGTTTGGCCGCAACCACTGCCGCGTGGCGCGGGAAACCGGGCGCGCCGATCTCGCGGCGATCGTAGATATCGATCGGGCGCACGCCGAAGAAGCTGCCGCGGCGCACGGGGGCGTGGCCCTCACCGATGCGCGGGAGCTCGCCGGGCGAGTCGATGCCGCCATCGTTGCGGTGCCCACCAGCGCGCATGAGTCGGTCGCTTGCGCGCTGCTCGAGGCCGGCATCGACGTGCTGGTCGAAAAGCCGATCGCAGTGGACGTTGCCGCGGCCGGCCGCATCATCGATAGCGCCGCCCGCAACGGGCGCGTCCTGCAAGTGGGGCACCTGGAGCGTTTCAATCCGGCCGTTCTGGAGCTGGAGCGGCGCGCCACCCTGCCGCTGTTCTTCGAGATCCACCGTTTGAATCTGTTCAGCCCGCGCAGCCTGGACGTGGACGTGGTGCTCGACTTGATGATCCACGACGTGGATATCGTACTCGCTTTGGCCAGGGCCGAACCCGCCGAGATCCGCGCAGCGGGGATTTGCATTCTCTCGCCCAAAGTGGATATCGCTAACGTGCGGCTGCAATTCCCCAACGGTTGTGTGGCCAATCTGACCGCCAGCCGCGTATCCACCGAGCGGGTGCGCAAACTGCGGCTCTTCCAGCCCCAGCAGTACCTGTCACTCGATTACGCGCGCCAGGATCTGACCATTTTTTCCGTGGATGCCGCCCGGCAGATCGGTTTCGTGCAGCCGCCGCTCGAGAAAAAGGAACCACTGAAGCTCGAACTGGAAGCTTTTCTAGATGCGGTGGAAAGCCGCACCGTGACGAAATGCTCCGGGGCCGCGGCGCGTCGAACATTAAGTGTGGCACTGGCGATTCTTGATAAAATCGAAGAGCACTCGCAAGTGGTCTCGCACACATTGACCGCGGGATGGAAACCGTAGCAAATCAGCCGATTGACGCCGAACTGCACCTGCTCACCGATTGGAGCGATCCCGGCGCGGCCGCGCGGCATCGTAAAGCGGCCATCCTTACTATCGCGATTCACGTGGCAGTGGTGGTGGCGCTGTTCACTCTGCCGGGGTTGGAAGGGCCACGGCAGGCGATCGAGCGCACCTTCACGCCGTTGATCGAGCCGCCCACCGAGCTCACCCAGAAAGCCCCCAATCGCAGCAAGGTCATGGCGCAATTCGAGGTGCGGCCTTCCCCCGAACGGCCGCGTGTGGAAACGCCGCAAGCGCCGCCCGAGGCGCCGCACGAAAAGCCACGCCCGCCAGTCGTGCCGTCGGCGCCTGCCGCCAAGCCGGCCGCTCCCGTGCCGCTGCCGGAAGCTCCCAAGATCGAGACCGCCAAAGCGCCGCCTAAGCCCGACCTGCCGCCATTCGCACAGGTGCAGCCGCAGATTCAGGTAGCGGAACAACCCAAGCTCGCGCTCGAAAACGTGGCTCCCGCGGCGCCGCCCGGCCAGGTCACGGGTCGCATTCCGATGCCGCGCAGCTCCGTGTCCGAAGCCGTTCAGGATGCCGCCCGCGGCAACGGCTTCGGTGGCCGCACCGCGGTGGGCGATCCCGGCGCGTCGGACCCGTTCGCATACGGCGGCATTCGCCAGTCGCCCTCGCCCGGCGTGCCCCTCGCCAACGTCGAGTTGAAGAGCGATCCCATGGGCGTCGATTTCCGGTCCTACCTGGTGCAGGTGCTGGCGGCCGTGAAGCGCAATTGGTCGGCCGTCATGCCGGAAAGCGTCAAGCTCGGGCTGCGCGGCCACGTCTCGATTCAGTTCGCCATCGGGAAGTCCGGTAGCGTGCTCAAGCTGGTGTATGCGGAGCAATCCGGCTCGCGGCCGCTCGATGAAGCCGCCGTGGCCGGCATCAGCGCATCCAACCCGTTCCCGCCGCTGCCCACCGAATTCAAAGGCGAGCGCATTGTGGTGCAGCTCAACTTCGCCTACAATATGCCACGCCGATGAAAAACCGTTTCGCTGCCGCCATGGCAACTTACGCCGTGCTCGCCATCCTGGCCGGCTTCACGCTAGATGGCGGCCTGCTGCGCAACGCAGTTTGGATTCTGATGGCCGGTCTCGCCATCAAGACTTACATCGCCCACCGCGCCGGCTGGTAAGCCAGCCGCCGCCGTGGCGCACGCACTCGTGCGTGCAGCGTCGAGACTCGTCTCGACGCGTCCTCGCCCCACCCCCGCCCTGCGTCGGCAAGAATGCCGGCGCGGCACGCCCCGCAGCAAAGTGGAGCAGGCGCTTCCGCCTGCCAACCGTTACCTTCACAACCGCCGCGACCCCGCAGCAAAGTGGGGCAGGCGCTTCCGCCTGCCAACTGTTACCTTCGCAACCGCCGCGACCCCGCAGCAAAGTGGGGCAGGCGCTTCCGCCTGCCAACTGTTACCTTCGCAACTCCGGCATGACTTCTTCCGATGCCCTCTACGGATACGGCACAATCTGCGGCGGCTTGGCATCGGGCTCTACCAGCCACACGCGGCGCATCGGGTAATACTCGATCAGCTTTTGATTCTCCTCGTAACCCAAGTCGGCAGCCCAAACTACGTCCGATCCATCGATATCGGCCGCGTTGTGAATCCACTCGTGAAACATGTGTTGCGGGCCGTAGCGCACGAATACCAGGTGCGGGCCGGCGCGGGCCGCGAGTTGGCCGTTGATCCCGATGCGGCCCTCGGGGTCGCCGTAATCGATGAAATCGGCGGTATCGAAACGGCTGGCGGCGAGCCGCATGGTTTGAGTCCCACACAACATGCCGCACCAGAACAAGAAATGCGCCAGGGCAAGGAAGACGACCAGCCGCGCCGCCGCGCGTCCGGCTGGCCACCGGCATAGAAACTCGAGCGCGGTTACGCTTGCCAGCACGAACACCGGCGTCAGCGCGGCGATGTAGTGCGGATAAAAGTACGGATAGAAATTGTCCGCCAGCGCGAACAGCAGGATGGCGCCGGCGGCCCACAGCAACCGCCGGTGCCGCGTCATCGCAACCAGAAAGGCCGGCAGCGCCACCATCAGCGGTGGGTAAAAGAAGAAGCGGTAAAAGTGGAACCGCTCTCCCAGCCGCGCCATATAGTTCGCCGGCGAATCGGGGCCCTCGCCATGCACGATCGATTGGGCGCGGTAATCCAGCTCCTGCTCCGGCGTCAACGCCACATGCGGCGCCGGGTTCGGCTGAAAGGTGAAGGTCGCGGGCACGCCATACTGGTATCGGCTGAGCGCATACGGCAGCGTGGTCCAACTTCCGGTGACGACCTTGTTTTGCGCCAGCGTGAGCGAAACGAAGGGCAGCAGCGTTACGCCGATAATCGGCAGCGCTTCGAGGACGCGGCGCCAGCCGGGCAGCAGGAACACCGCGGAGGCGATCCCGAGCAGCACGAATTCGAAAGGCCGTGTGAGCAGTTGGAGCCCCAGACCCGCCCCAATCAGCGCGGCGTTGCGCGTGGTGGGCGCGCGGCGGAGACGCGGCAGCGCGCCGCACACCAGGCACCCGGCGATGCCGGAAACCGCGCCGCCCCAATACAGGTTCATCCACTGGCTGAGCGGACCGAACTCGAGGGCGGCAAGCACGCCGCCAACCAGCGCCCAGCCCGCGGTCGTCCAACCGCGCAGCATCCAATAACAGGCCGCGCACAACCCGCCCACCGATAGCAGGACCCCCACCCAGGGATGCCCCAGGAGTTGGCCAAGCGCCAGCACGAGGCCCTGCCCCAACGGAAAGATCGAGCTGTAAGTCGGCTGCTGCAATATGAACACGGCTTCGAAAAACTGGTGGAGAGGATGCGCCGGATTCGCGAGACGCAGGTGCGCCAGCGTGTCGCCCAGCAGCAGGTAACTGAAATCGTCGGCGCCGCTGGGCGTCGGCACAGGGAAGCGCGCCAACAGCGCCAGCCGCAAGACGATCGGCAACAGCGCCAGAAACGCCATCGACCGCGCGGTGTTCCCCGCCAGGCGGCGCGCGGCCTGTTCCACGCGCCCGCCCAGCACGGCCATCATTACCAGCATCGCTGCCAGCGCGAATTCCATGAAGTCGGCCGCACCGAAGCCGATCGGGTTGTGCAAAGGCAGAAACGAGCGGAAGAGATCGAAAAGGAACATGGGTCAGCGCGTCATCGCACCATGCGGCATGCCACGGTTATAGCACGGAGGCGGCGACCGGCGACGTGGCGCACGCACTCGTGCGTGCCGCGTCGGCACTCGTGCCGACGCAGGGTCCCATCGCAGCGCAAAGCGGGTGTCGAGAAAAGTCTCCGAACTCCCGATGCGGCGGAATTTGGGAGGTAGGATAGACGATCGTTTTTTGTCGTCTGTCGAGCGGCGGGCCCCTGCCCAGGCTCGACAGACGACAGAAACCGATCGTCTATCCTACCAGGCCTGCGCCGCCGGTTCCCCGTCAGGAGGGTCAGCTCGTTTTCCGCATCGCGCGGAAAAAACCGGACAACATCGGGAGTTCGGAGTCTCGACACGGCACGCACCACGCGACGCAAGAGTGCGTGCGCCACGTCGAGCGGGTCCCTCAATGGAGGAGCACGGTGGTATAGATCGCGATCAGGTTCCAGACCACCACCAATGCCACCCAGTAATTGACCAGCACCACGACGCGCGGCCGGTGCCAGCGCACCGCGGCCAGAACCAGAACCACTGCGAACAGCTTGGAGATCAGCAACGCCGCCATCGGATCCATCTTCATAAGACGTCCGATGAACATACTGCCCTCGTGCGCGCCCACCCGCAGGCCGAGCAGCGTGGTGAGGATATCCAAAAGTTGCAGCAGCACAAAAACAGCTAGCGGAAACTCCTTGCGAAAACGGAAGATCATGGCGGCCGGCGAAGACGACGTGTGCTCGGATTCTGGCATGGCGCCTGTTCGGCCACGCCACTTTCGAATTGGATGGTGCCAGGCACTACTGATAGCATGGCACTATGTTGCAGTCAATTCGCTCCGGGCGCACGATGCGGAAATGGCGAAGCTCTCCATCGCCACTGAAGTCGCATGAATCTGAGTGTAGGGATACACAAGGCTTTGCTTTATCGGAGGCTTTGTATCGGGGCACGGCTTTAGCCGTGCCGGAGAATCAGGCGAAGATCTTGGGCTTCAGCCCCCGCGGACCCAGAAAGCACTCAGTGGCTAAAGCCCTTGCATACCGACGTGTTGCGGCACGACTAAAGCCGTGCCCTGATACCAAGCCAGCCCAGTTTCCACTCTCATGTCGCGCAGCCATTCGGTTCGTCGCTTTGCTGGCCGCGTTGCCGCTCGCCGGTTTGTGGGCCGCCGACAATCAGTTGACGCCGCAAGAAACCAATGCCGGGTGGGTGCTGCTCTTCAATGGCCGCGATTTCAACCATTGGGAAGACCCGGCCCGCAAGTCGCCGGCCGGCGATTCCTTCGTGATCGAGGATGGCTGCTTGAAGGCGGTGGCGCACCCGCGGATTGTGGAGGACCTTTTCAGCCTGGAGAATTATGGCGACTTCGAGCTGGAGTGGGATTGGAAAATCTCGCCCAGCGGCAACAGCGGTCTCAAGTATCGCATTCAGGATCGCGTGTTTCTGACCGGCCAGCTCGCCGCGCGGTTCGAGGATACGGTCAATCGGGCGCTGGCTAACCGGCCCGCCAGCCGTCCCAGCCGCGGGCTGGAGTACGTGGTTGGCTTCGAATACCAAATGACCGATGACCTCCGTAACTCCGACGCGGTGCATGCCGGTCCCCGTCACCAGACGGCGGCGCTATACGATATTTTCCCTCCGCTCGAAAACCGCTCGCGGCCGGTAGGCGAGTTCAACCACTCGCGCCTGGTTGTAAGGGGGAAACACATCGAGCACTGGCTGAATGGCGCAAAGGTGGTGGATGGCGCCCTCGACGCGCCTGAGGTGGCCAGTAGCATGACGAAACGCTGGGGCGAAGGCTCGCGAGCTTGGGAACTACTGGTGAAACAGCAGCGCGCGCGCTGCCCCATCTCGCTCCAGAACCACGGCGATGAAGCCTGGTTCAAGAACATCAAGATCCACCCGCTCAATTAGGCGAATGCGCCGCGGGCCCAGGCCCAATACTGTTCACCTGCCCCGTGGCGCGGCCTGTCAGGCTTGCAGAGCCGAGAGTCCGAACTCCTGATGCGGCGGAATCTGGTTGAGCCAGGTTGCCTGTGTCAGAGGTAGGATAGACGATCGGTTTTTGCCGTCTGTCGAGCGGCGGGCCCCTGCCCGGGCGCGACAGACGACAGAACCGATCGTCTATCCTACCAGGCCTGCGCCGCCGATTCCCCGTCAGGAGGGTCAGCTCATTTTCCGCAGCGCGCGGAAAACACCGGACAACATCAGGAGTTCGGAGAGTCATCTTGGCTTTTCTTGCGGCGCGCTGAATCGGCGACCACTCATCGGCGATTGCCACTAGGTAGAAGGGTATTGGGCCTCGCCGAGCGCTGCCGGGCAACCAACCGCCGATGATCCGCGGCCGACACCTATGCCACAGCCTTGGCAGTCACGAACGGGACGTAGCGTCGATCGACATTCCCGATATGCTGCGTCAGCCATTCCTCCACGAACGCCAGAAGCGGGACACCAACCCCGACCTTTCCGCTCCGGACGTCCTGCTGGAACTGCTTCACCTGCCGTGTCAGGTCATCGTGTTTCGCCTTGTGTGCCGGGAAATCCGGATACTTGTGAAGCTGCAACATTCGCTCCTCGAAAGCAAAATGGGCTTCTGTGTACTGCACCAAGTGGGCCAGGATCGAGCTCAACCGCTCTTTAGCCTGGCCGGCGCTCATGGCGGCAAAAAGCTCCGCCCCGTTGGCGTAGAGGCCTTTATGCTGGGCGTCTATGCTGTCGATCCCAATGGCGTATCTTTCTTTCCATTCGAACATAACGCAAGTATCGGCATACGCCGGCGGAACTTTAGACGAGCCAGCGTCCACGGCTTCGGCGGATCGCGTGCACGGCCCGTCGGAGTGTCCCGTCTGGCGCTCTTAAGTGGTTCGAAAGGGCGAAGTTGCCCGGCTTGCAGTTGTGCGGAATCCGCACATGCGTGTGGCCGCCGGTCGACACTGCCCGCGCTCACGTGCCAAGCTAACGATTGCTATAATCGGGATTTACCAGTGCCAGCGAGACGCGTCCCTGATTGCCCATGAAGTGTATTCCAGTAATCATCTTCTGCTCGGCGGCCCTCTACGCCGCCGACTTCGTGAATGGCCAAGCCGCCCGCGCCGTGATTGGCCAGGTCACCTTCACCGCCGCCGACCCGAACTCCAGTAACACGGTGCTGGGGGCTGCTAACGGCATCGCTTACGCGGCCAACACGCTTTTCGTGGCGGACTCGAATATTATGGGGGCGGCGCCGGTCAACAACCGCGTGCTGATGTTCCAGAATTTGTCGAGTCAACTGCCCCAGGTGACCGCGGAACTGCCTTACTTGACCACTTGCCCGGTCTGCGTGGGGACCGCGACGCTGGTGCTGGGCCAGCCGGATTTTATCACCGATACCATCAACACCGATGCCACGCAGAATAACCTGCGCCTGCCTTCCGCGCTGGCGTCCGATGGCGTCCACCTGGCGGTGGCGGACACGTACCACAACCGCGTGCTGATCTGGAATCACCTGCCCACCTATAGCAACGCTCCCGCGGACGTGGTGGTGGGGCAGGCGAACTTCGCCAACTGGCAGTCGCTGCCGCTGACCACGCCACCCACCGCGAGTTCGATGCGCGCGCCGCAAGGCGTGTGGATCCAGAACGGCAAGCTCTTTGTAGCGGACACGCAGAACAACCGGGTGCTGATCTGGAATTCCATCCCCACCGCCAACGGCGTTCCGGCCGATGTGGTATTGGGTTTTCCCAACTTCACCACCTATAGCGCGACAGCCGTGGCGAACCAGTCCACCAGCGCCACCGCCTCCAACATGCAGGACCCGGTCTCGGTGACTTCCGATGGCACGCACGTGTTCGTCGCCGACCTCGGCTACAACCGGGTGCTGATCTGGAATTCCATCCCCACCAGCAACGGCGTTCCGGCCGACGTCGAGATCGGCCAGCCGGACATGGTGAGTTCCATCCCGGATAACGCTTACAGTGGAAGTCCGGCGACTACGGCCGGCTCCACGGACGTGGAAGTTCCGGTGCTCTGCCCCGTATCCAGCGGAAAGGACGCAAACAACGCGCCGACGTATCCGGGCTCGTGCAATGCCACGTTGAGCTTTCCACGCTTCGCGCTTTCCGACGGTACCCGTCTGTATATCGCCGATGGCGGCAACGACCGGGTACTGGAGTTCGAGCACGTGCCGACACAAAATGCCGTGTCCGCCGACATTATTCTCGGCGAACAGGGCGGCACAATCGATCAGGCATCGAACGCGGCCGATTCGATGAACACGCCGACCTCGCTGGCGTGGGATGGGTCGAACCTCTACGTGGCGGATCCGTATAACCGGCGCATCGCGGTATACACACCGCTGCCCGTCAACCTTCCCTACCAGGCGGTGGTGAACGCCGCTAACCTGGTGATCACCGCCAGCGGGACGATAACTGTCGCCGGCTCGATCCACGAGGGAGACACGCTGACCGTCACAACGAGTTGCGACGGCCAGGGCTGCCTGTCGACCAATACCGAGACCTACAACTATGAGGTGGCCGCCACCGACGCCCTCTCGGATGTGATCAACAACATGGTCACGGTGATCAATTCGCAAAACGGGGGCGATCCGAACGTGGTCGCCAACGCGGACACGGGCGATTCCGACATCGTCCTGACCGCCAAGGTTCCCGGACCGAACGGCAACAGCATCAGCTTCTCCGTCAGCACATCGACCGGGGCGCTCCTCACCACCAACATCTCCGGCGACGGCAAATTGACCGGCGGCGGAGGCGCGGCCAACGTCGGGCCCGGCTCGCTGGTGAGCATATGCGTCACCACCTGCGCCACGCTCGGCACCAACCCCGCACCGCCGTTCACGTTCGGCTCCAACACGGTCTCGGCCGACCTGACGAAGCCGGTGTTGCCCACTCAAATGGGCGGCGTCGAAGTGTATTTCAACGGCATTCGGGTGCCGCTGCTTTATGTCTCGCCGACGCAAATCAACGCTCAGGTTCCTTGGGAGGTCGGCAACACCACCAGCCTGAGCGCCTATGTGCGGTCTGTGATGAGCGACGGCAGCATCCAGGTCACCTCGCCAGTGGCCGTGTCGATTGTTCCGGCAAACCCGGGCATCTTCTCGCAGAATCCCGACGCGAATGGGTATTCGAACCCGCGGATCGCGTGGGCCTATCACGAGTTCAGCCAGGCGCACGGCGTGGTTTCGGTCGACGGCACGCCCGGCGCCGGAGACACCGAAACGATTACCATCGGCAGCCGTACCTACAACTACACCACGGTGCCGGGCGATACGCTGGATAGTATCCGCGACAATCTGGTGGCCCTGATCAACACCGATCCGCAAGTCACCGCTTACGCGTCCACGGACTTCGACCGCATCGTCCTGCTGGCGCGCGTGGCAGGTCCCGATGGCGACGGTATCGTCTATGGCGCCAGCACATCCAGCGGGGCGACCGAAACCATGACCGTCCTGGGCGGCTCGCCCTCCGTTCTCTGTTGCGCCAATATCGCGGGGGCGCTGGTTACGCCCGATAACCCGGCGTCCGCCAATGAGATCATTTATGTCTACGCCACCGGCCTCGGGCTGCCGGTAGTCTCGCCGCTCAACCAAGGCCTGATCACCACCGGTTCCATATATCCCTACGGCGCGCCGCCGACGGTGCCGCCCGACCTCCCGTGCTGTTTTGTCTCTGCCATAGCCGGCGGCAGCTCCGCCGACGTGCTGAGTTCCGTCCTGATACCAGGTTCCGTGGCCAATTTCCTGGTGGAGCTGCACCTCAGCCCCGCCATTGGAACCAAGTGGGACACCGTCCTCACCATCGCACAGGGCGTGTACGTCAGCTACCCGACGACGATTCAGGTGCAAGGCACGGTGGGCCAGTAAACCGAAAAGAACAGCCGAGAGAAGGGTGCGGACGTCAGAGCAGTGACATAGCCGATTCGCCAGGGAACAGCGAGTTTCTGAGCGTATGGCTTGCGTATGGCTTGCGTATGGCTTGCGTCTGGCACGCTGAGAAGCCCTGCGGAGGAGCCCCGCGAGGGGCGAAAGAGAATAGCCCAGCGCGTGAGCGCTGGGAATCCGGCATCGAAACGCCAGCCCCGGAACGGGGCGGAAGACAGCGACCACGCCCGCTACCGGACACGCGATCTGTTTCGCCCCGTTCCGGGGCTGGATAGGTTCACGGTGCTCCCAGCCCTCGCGCGCTGCGTTCTCTTTCGCCCTGACGGGCTGACTCGCGCGCCCTCGGCTTCAACTTCTATGCCCCGAGAGAACCTCCGGCTCCGCAGCCTTTTGACAAGCCGCGCCACCCGCGTCAGCGGTATTGCCGCCGCACCCGGTCACGAACGGCGGCCGGCACCAGGTGCTCCCACTGTTCTCCGGCGGCGATCCGCTGCCTTACCTCCGAAGCTGACACGTGGTCGAACTCGCCGTCCAGTTCCAATCGGCCGATGGCATGAGCGAGGCTCGGCGGCGGGACGTACTCGCCGCGGCGAGCGGCCACCAACAGGCTGAATTCCTCGAACATTTTTTCGATCGCTCCCGGCGCGCCATAGTCCCAGTGAACCATGCGCTCGGCGGCGTCGCGCCCGCACAACAGCGACATGCCCACACTGCCCCCATAAGCGACACGGCATTCCCGCGCGATCTCGATGAAAAGCCCCCCATCCGTGCACGCCACGGAGAAGGACGCGGTGCCCGCAGCCAGCGCCACCAGCAAGGCGCCCCGCGTTTCAATCCCCGCTCCGGCATATTCCTTATGCGGAAAAGTCCGCGGCAGCACGAACACCACCTCGTCAACCCGGGCCAGGGCTGCGCGCGCCAGCGCCAAATGCGCCACCGTTACGGGATTAAAGGCGCCCGGCAGAATGCCAATGTGCGAAGGCAGGCCTGGCGCGCGGTGTAGAAACTTCACGGAGCGGTCTCTTTCTTTCAGAAGATAACACGGTCCGATTGCGCCACAACCCCCAGAATTCATGGAGTGCGATGCCGTCAAGTGTGTATTCTGACGCACGCCTGTGGCAAATTGACCGTCGAGCCGCAAAAACACAAAGGGCGCGGAATGTTCCCGCGCCCTTTGTCCAGACACCAGGACCAGAGGTTGCAGCAAGAGAACTTAAGCGGCGTCGGCCAGAAACACCTCTGTCGCGTCGCCGGGGTCGGATTCGAACTCGTGACGGTCGGCAGCTTCCTGACACGTAATGCAGTACTTCGTCCAGGGCACCGCATCCAGGCGCTTGGGCTTGATCTCCTCTTCGCAATGCATGCAGGTTCCGTAACTGCCGTCGGCAACCCGCGCCAGCGCACTCTTCACCTGGCGCAGCAGACTGGACTCGCGGTCCAGCGTGCGGATGGCAAGTTCGCGTTCCCCAGCTAGTTGCACTTCATCGAGCGCATCCGGCGACTTTTCGATCGCGATGTCGTCGCGCTTCCGTAGCCCTGCCCCAAGTTCCGCCTGTTTTGCTTCCAGCACCCTTTTGTATTTTTCCAACTCTGTCCTGTTCATGGCCCATCTCCCTTCAGCCAACGGTCTACTGCTCTTTGCTTTCCGTTGGCCACTCTCCCCCGCGGCAACTAAATAGACGGCAAATTCCGCCAAAGGTTTCACCGCGGCCTATCCCTCAATAGGGCTATCTGACCGCCTCAATGCCCGAGTAGCGGCCAGACCTGCCCATACGTAGCAACCTTAATGCCAAAATGATTTCTGCCCGCCGGTGCTCAAGCAAAGGGCCTCTATCGCACACCCCTTCTTATCGGCGGAATCAAAAAAATCTTCAGTGTCTGTGAACGAGTTCTTGCGCCGTCAGGTCCCGACGCCCGGCGGACACCGCCGCCAAGCCGCCAGCACTGCCTCTAGCTGCAAGTAACTGGTAACGCGGCAAGGCCGAAACGCGAACTTCAGGAACGCCACGCTTCGTCAATAGATTGACGCCCGATTGCGCGCTGTTGTGGTGGCCGCCCGCCGGCCGGAGCTCCCGGAGGCCGCTTCCCCGCGCGGTTCGATCAACCCCGCTTTACGATTGGATGCGAGAACCCGCTCGCGGATTCAGTATACACCTACCCGCAAGTGCGCCAAGCCGTCCGAAAACGGCGCTGAGCGGCGTCCTACAATGTTTAGTTCGTCCTGGCAGGAGTCCCACGTTTCCGGCGAAGGCATATGTTGCACTCTCAAACCGAAACTCGCGAAAGAATTTGCGCCGCCGCCGCGGCGGTTTTCTTCCTGTTTTCGGGAATGGCCTTTATCGGCAGCCTCGGCATCGAAGCGGATGAGGCGCTGCCGGGAGCCCCGCTCTATCAGCCGAAGTCCTGGCATTACGCCTGGCGCCTCGGCCACGCCCGCATTCCGCTGATGCACATGAGCTACCTGGGCACGCTCAAGACGTGGATCTGGCGCCCGATTTTTCATTGGTGGGGCACCGGCGTATGGCCCTTGCGTTTCCCCGCCCTGCTCGCCGGAGCCGCCAGCGTCTGGATTTTCTACCGGTTCCTGCGCGCAACCGTGGGCGCCCGCGCCGCCGTGATCGGCTGCGTCATTCTGGCCGCCGATTCCCAGTACTTGCTTACGACAACTTTCGATTGGGGCCCGGTGGCCTTCCAGCACCTGTTGATCGGCGCCGGACTGCTGCTGCTGGTGAAGTTCCACCGCTCGTCGAACGCTCTCTGGCTGGCCGCTGGCTTTTTTCTTTTTGGCCTGGCGCTTTGGGACAAGATGCTCGCCGTTTGGATGCTCTCGGGACTGGCCATCGGCGCCCTGGCGGCCGTTCCGCGGCAGATCCTGGCGGCTTGGACCTGGCGGCGTCTGGCGATTGCCGCGCTCGCCTTCCTGGCCGGCGCGCTGCCGGTGGCGGTTTCCGGCATCCACGACCACTTCGCGGCATTGCGCGATAACGCCGGACGAAACGTGGACGAGTTGCCGGGTAAAATCGAAATCCTCCGCCGTACCATCAATGGCGAAGGCCTGTTCGGCTTCATGTTCGCCGAGGACGGCCAAACGGCCGCGCCGCGGGACCCCGGCAGCCTGGCCGAGCGCCTCAGTGCCGAAGTCTCGGACCGCTTCGGCCACCCGCGCCGCAGCCTACAGCTTTATGCCTGCCTGCTGGCCCTGGCGCTGGCGCCGCTGTCGCGCGGGCGCGATCTGCGGGCCATCCTGTTCGCGGCCGCCGCCATGGCGGTCGCCTGGATCCAGATGGCCACCACACCCGGCGCCGGCGGCAGCGTGCATCACACGATTCTCTTGTGGCCTCTGCCGGCAATGGTGATGGCGGTTTCTTTCGCCGCCGCCTCGCGCCGGCTCGGCCGTGCCGGGATTCCGGCAGTTGCCATCATATTGGCATTGTTAGTCGCCTCCGACATTCTGGTCACCAACGAATATTTCTGGAAATCCGTGCGCAATGGTGGCAGCCACACCTGGACCGACGCCCTGTTACCGCTCTCCGACGATTTGATGGCGATGCGCCCGGCCAAGGTCTACTGCGCCGACTGGAACATTTTCGAGAACCTGCGCCTGCTCGACCGCGGTGCGCTGCCGCTGGCCAGCGGGATGGACCCGGCTCCTTCGCCCGGCATGAGCCCGGCCCAGCGGGAATGGTTGCTCGGCATGATCGCCGCGCCGAACGCGGTCTGGGTGACGCACGTGCCCGATTTCGAGTACTTCCCCGCCGTGCGTCCGAAATTGGATGGTTTCGCCGCAGCCGCGGGCTTTGAGCACCGGCTGCTGAAGGTCATAAGCGACGCACACGGCCGCCCGACCTTCGAGCTATACCGTTTTGAGAGGCAGGCGGTGCCGTGAAGAACCCCGGTAACGCCGGCGATCTTGTCGCCGGTGATTTTGCCGCGATCCCTGGAACTTGGGCCTGTTAGCAGGTCGGGGACCTGCTCCACTTATCGCTATGAAGATCGTAATCACGGGTGCTTCGGGTTTCATCGGGCGGCGGTTGATGAAGCTGCTTGCCGGCCGCGGCCATCGGCTGCACGTGCTGAGCCGTCACGCGGGCACCAATCTGCCGGCGGGAGTCGGACTTTCCGTGTGGGATCCGCTCGGTCCGCCGCCGGAGGACGCTCTGCTCGATGCGGATGCGATGTTGCACCTCGCCGGAGAACCGGTGGCGCAACGCTGGACCGCCGCGGC
>Ga0181519_10001367_pt1 | contig 21498 bp, 22 predicted proteins | sample PEATcosm2014_Bin_26_FD_121102 | JGI IMG/M metagenome (GOLD analysis project Ga0181519, IMG submission 121102) | Peatland microbial communities from MTU Mesocosm Facility, Houghton, MI, USA - PEATcosm2014_Bin02_10_metaG | ecosystem: Environmental > Terrestrial > Soil > Wetlands > Peat | place...
GCACCTCGATGCGCTCGATCTTGTCCAGCTCCTTGATGCGCGACTGCACCTGCTTGGCCTTGGTGGCCTGGTAGCGGAAGCGGTTGATGAAGGCCTCCAGCGCTTCGATGCGGTCGCGCTGGTTCTTGTACGCGGACATCAACTGGGTGCGACGCTCTTCCTTCTGCAATAGATATTTTTCGTAGTTGCCGTGGTAGGTGTGCAGCCGCTTGTTCCATATCTCGATGGTCTTGTTGACCGTGACATCGAGAAAGTAGCGGTCGTGCGAGATGAGGATGTAGGCGTTGGGATAGTCGTGGAGATAGTTCTCCAGCCAGTTGCGCGACTCCAGATCAAGATGGTTGGTGGGCTCGTCCAACAGAAGCAGGCTGGGCTTTTGCAGCAGCAGTTTGGCCAGCGCGATGCGCATCTGCCAGCCGCCGGAGAACTCCTCGGTGCGGCGCTCCCAATCTTCCTTGCTGAAGCCGAGGCCTCCCAGCACGGCGCCAACCTGCGAGTCCAGAGTGTAGATGTCGTGGACGTGCAGGTGGTCCGCAATGTCGGAGTAGCGATCGGCGGCGGCGCGATACTCGCGGGATTCAGGATCGGCGGTGGAGAGCGTATGGGTGATCTCTTCCGCCTCGCGCTCCAGCGCATGCAGGTGGTCGAAGACGGAGAGGCACTCCGCGAAGACTGTCTTGCCGCTGATTGCGAGGCCGTCCTGCGGCAGGTAGCCGATGGTCATACCCTTTACCCGCGTCAGCTCGCCGTAGTCCAGTGTCTCCATGCCGGCCAGGACCTTCAGCAGGGTGGATTTGCCCGTGCCGTTTCCGCCGACCAGGCCGGTGCGCTCATCCGGCGTAATCAGCCAGTTGGCGTCTTCAAACAGGAGTTTGGGGCCGAATCGTTTGCCGGCGGCGGAGAGTTGAAGCATCGACTTCTATTTTCTCATTACTCAAATGTTTATATTCCCATCTCAAACGCTCGCAGGTTTAGTATGTCGATGCACAGCGCGCCCTAGAAACCGGCATCCGGCTCTGCTAAGGTCAACTGGAGGGACTGATGGCATTTGAAGCGCATATTTCTTCCGATGGATTGGCCGCGCCGAGCAATGCACCGAGTGCGCCGCAACCGGAAGCCGTGCCGCCGTCCGCAGCGCCCCAGCCGGAGAAGAGCGCGGTCGCCCCTATATGGCTACAACGGACCTCGCTGTTTGTGCTTGTGCTGTTCTGTGTCTACCTGGGTGTGCTGGTGACGATCCTGCCCTGGTGGAGCAAGATCTGGGACCATAACCTCTTCATCCAGTCGCGCCCGGCACTGGCCGCGGTGCTGCGCAACGGGGCGGTGCGCGGGCTCATCTCAGGTATAGGACTGCTGGATATATGGATTGGCGTCTCGGAGGCAATCCACTACCGCGATCACCGCTGATAAATTTATGGGATGATTCCCCTTGATATAGAAAGACAAAGACACGATGCCTCGAAAAGATCCTGAACCGCTTGCTGCCGCGCCGCTGGCGTATGAGAACGCGGACTTCCTGAACTCGCCTGACGCCCGCATGTTGCGCATTATGGCCGAGTACTACGAGCCGATGACTCGCTTCCGACGCGAGCGCATTCAGGACACTGTGGTCTTCTTTGGATCGGCTCGATTCCGCGCGCTGGACGTTGCCAGCCACGAACTGGAGCTGCTGGCGAACACAGGTTCCACGACACCCGCACCCGCCGACCAGCAGCCCGCTACTCCCGACGAGGTGAAGAGCGGCGAAGCATCGGAGCAGAGGCAGCGCCTGGCCGAGGCTGCCGTGGAGATGTCGCGCTACTACGAGGACGCGCGCACCCTGGCTGGCCTGCTGTCACGCTGGGCCATGACGCTGCCCGGCCGCAGACGGCGCTATGTGATTACCTCCGGCGGTGGCCCGGGAATTATGGAGGCGGCCAATCGCGGCGCCTACGAGGTGGGAGCACGGACCATCGGCCTCAACATCAAACTGCCCTTCGAGCAGGTGCCCAATCCCTACATCACACCCGACCTCAACTTCGAGTTCCACTACTTCTTCATGCGCAAGTTCTGGTTCGCGTACCTGGCCAAAGCGCTGGTGGTCTTTCCCGGCGGCTTCGGCACCATGGACGAGATGTTCGAGCTGCTGACCCTGGCGCAGACCCAGAAGCTGGCGAAAAAGATTACCGTGGTAGTCTACGGATCGAGTTACTGGAAGAGTGTGATCAACCTGGAGGCGTTTGCGGAGAAGGGCGCCATTGCATGGAAGGACCTCGAACTCTTTCAGTTTGCCGACACACCACAGCAGGCATTTGAGATTCTCAAGGCGGGATTGACCGTCGACATGGAGCACGAGGCCGCCTTCGAGCGGGAACGTACTCTGCCAGACGTGGGTGTACCAGATACTCCCGCGCCCAGCGTGCAGGAGATGCTGGGACCAGACATCGCCAAGACGCTTCCGTAGAGCAGTTCGATGCTGTTGCTTCGCGACTGGCACGAAGTGTGTGGCACCCGGTTCCCGCCCATTCCGCAACGAACACGGAATGCATGGGGCACCCGAAACCTGGCGCTACTACAATCTTCGTCATAGTAAGGAGTTAGCCAATGGATGCCACTCAATTCAAAATCTCGCTCGCCAATGCTAAGCCACCCGCCGGGCTTTCGCCTGCGGTGGAGGCACTTTGGTGGGACGCAAAAGGCGACTGGACTCGGGCGCACGATCTGGTGAACGAGCTTGAGTCACCGGATGCTATGGCCGTGCATGCCTATCTGCATCGCAAAGAAGGCGAGCAGTGGAACGCGGAGTACTGGTACAAGCGCTCCGGGGTCGGTTTTCGACGGCTCGCGCTGGACGCCGAGTGGGCAGCACTGGCGGAAGGGCTGTTGGCGTAAATCTCCACAGGTGCCCAATTTGGTTCGGCTTCGCGCACAATTATTGGTGCAGTCATCGTCCATTCACATGCATTCGCAAGACTGGAGGTGCAGGAAGTTGACTCAGTGCCGGAGAGACGACCATGGTTCAGAGTGTTTCCTATCTATGGCGCGAGCCCAAGGCCGCCGACGGATTCACCGCCGGGGTGTCGCTGCACAGCCACACCAACCAGTCCAAGGAGACGCTGGACTTTATCGCCGAACTCTCCACCGACTGGGGCGTGCTGCAACCGCTGATGCGCTGGGCCGAGCGGCGCTGTATCAAAAAAACGGGAATCCGGCCTGACTATGCACGCAGCTACTGGACTCCTCCGCTGACCGCGCGGCTTGCTTTCGACCTGGAGCGCCAGCAGATTGAAGAGATGCTGCAGCTTCCGGCTATGGTCTCGCTCACCGACCACGACGACATTCAGGCCCCCATGCTTCTGCGTTCACTTGCTGCGGCGCGGCAGATCCCTGTCTCCCTGGAGTGGACGGTGCCGTATGGCGCGACTTCCTTCCACCTTGGCATCCACAACCTGCCCAGTGCCAGTGGAGCGGAATGGATGCGGCGGATGGAGGCGTTTACGGCGATCCCTGTCGCGGAACGACCGGCAAAGCTGCTAACTGAAATGCTTGCAGAGCTGGACGAGCTGCCTGGTGTGCTCATTATCCTCAACCATCCGCTGTGGGACCTCTACCGCATCGGCGACGAGAAGCACCGCGTTCTGGTGAATGATTTTCTGGCTGTCTTTGGGCAGTATTGCCACGCCGTCGAGCTCAACGGCCTGCGTCACTGGGACGAAAACCGAGAGGTCACCGAGCTGGCCGCAAAGTGGAACCAGTTGCTGATCAGTGGAGGGGACCGCCACGGCATTGAGCCGAACGCCAACCTCAACCTGACGCGTGCCGCCAGCTTCACTGAATTTGTCCATGAGGTTCGGCGTGAGCGCAAGAGCCATGTGCTCTTCATGCCGCAGTACGAAGAGCCATGGAAGCAGCGGATTCTGAACTCGACGCTGGCCGCCATCCGCAACTATCCCGACTTCCCCGAGGGATCGCAGCGCTGGGACGAGCGCGTCTACCATCCCGACGCCGAAGGCAATATGCGAGTCCTTTCCGAGCTGTGGCGCACAGGCCACGCTCCTGTCTACTTGAACGCGGTACTGGCCTTCGTCCGCCTGCTGGGCGCAGCGCCGGTCTCCAGTGGCCTACGCCTGGCCTGGAACGATACTAGCGCCATGCGCACCGCACTGGCCGAACGCAAAGCGTAAGCGCACAGCGCACAATTCGCTGCTGTGACTTGCATCTCTCCTGCCAGTTGAACCCGTCCTCGCCTTTCACTACTCTTGGGAGACGATGACGCCTCGCCCCATCCCGTATTCCCTCGCGCTTCTACTTATCACGCTGATCACGGGTCTCCTCGTTCGGATGGCGCCGCTGGGGTTGCCGCTCTTCATCGTCAAATACGGCGGATCGATGATGTGGGCCTTGATGATCTACTGGATCGTCTCCGCCCTGTTTGCCCGCTGGCACCTGCTCCCGGTTGGGCTGCTCTCAGCGGCGATTGCCGCCGCCGTAGAGTTCCTCAAGCTCTATCATGCGGCGTGGCTGGAGGCCTTCCGCCTCACTCTACCCGGCATTCTTGTGCTGGGTCGTCACTTCTCCCTGTGGGACATCCTCGCCTACTGGATTGCTATCTGTCTTGGGGCTTACATGGACGGAATGCTGCGCAGTGCACGCACCTAGTTCTTAGGTGGAGTGATACTGTCGGCCCAGTAGCCGTTGCGCGCGGAGACGGTAAGTCCTGCATAGCCGGGCACACGTAGCTCGATTGCGTGGAATCCCGCGTGCGGCGACTGTGCCTGGAAGCTGAGGACATACCGGTTGGGGATGTGATTGGAGAGGGTCATCAAGCTGCGTTCCATGCTCTTCTGGTTGCCCAGCTTGAAGTACTCGCCGCCGGTCAGGTGGGCCACGGTCTCTGGAATGTTCTTCTGCATGCCGTCGAAGAGCGCGATCACCACCGCCTTGGCGATGCCCAGCGGTGGGGCCAGCAGGCTGAGGCAGCCGTATGCTTGTTCGGCGACGCTTTCTTTCAGGTTGACGTTCGGATCGTTGGGGTCGCGGCTCATGCAGCCATGCGCCGGGCCGGGGGTTGAGTCACTAAGGGCCTTGGCTGACCCGTTCTTCAGCTCATCCCTGCCGCTGGAGAACCCGAAACTGTAGATCACGGTGTTGGTGTCGCTGATCTCGCGCAGAGCTTCGTCCAGCCGCAGCTTGCTTCCGTGGTCGTTGCTCTCGCTCACCAGCAAAATGGCCCGGCGATACTCCGGGGGTTGCTTGCGCAGCAGGTCGACGGAGAAGCTAAGCGAGTCAAGAATTGCGGCCCCATTGTCTCCATTGTCGTCGTCGATCAGCGCGTGAATGGCGTGCGTGACGGCGTCAAAGTCGGGAGTGAAGTCCTGCACCAGGACAGGCGAGCTGTCGAAGCCGACTACGGCGATCTTGTGCGGGACGTTGCCCACCACAGCGCTAAGCATGGGAGCCAGAGTGACGGATTTGTAGAGTTGGTTGGCGCCCGCGCCTCCCCCTTCGAGGTCGACCACCAGGGCCAGCGGCTCGCCTCCGGTGTCCTGTTCCAGCGTCAGCTTCTGTAGCACGCCATCGTCCGTCAGCACAAAGTCGTCGGCCTTGAGGGTGAAGACCAACTCGCCTTCTTTGTTGCGGACCAGGGCTGGAACCAGGACGAGCGCGGAGCGTGCACTGAGGGTCGATGCTTGTGCGGCATCGGGAGCCTGCGCGACGTTCGCCGAGTCCGGCGGCGCAGGCGCGTTCTGTGCCGGGGTCTGCGCCAGGGCATAAGCCACCGGAATTGCCCAAAGGATGCAGGTAAGTGCGAGTGCGGCGTAACGCCTCATGATTCACTCCCTCAGGACAAGTGTATCCGGGGCCGAGGGTTGTTTCACGTTGGCGTGTTGTCTAAGGGAGCGGGAGCCAGAAGAACCCGATGGGAGCGAGTGCCACGCGCTGCTTGTCGTCGCTGGGTTGCTCTAGACTCGATCGCTTCTTGCTGTCGGGGGTCAGGGTGAGGGTCTGCTCCTTCTTGTCGCGCAGCACCACAACCGTCACGGGACGTCCGTTACTGTCCTTGATCGCCTTGGTCCAGTCGCTGGAACTCGCTACGGCCTTTTCGTTGGCCCGCACCACCACATCGCCTGCGTGCATTCCTGCCAATGCCGCCGGCGAGTTGGCCTCCACGCTGCGCACCAGTAGACCTCCGCCGCCAGCAACGCCGAAGAAGTCGGCAAGCTGTGAACTCAACGTCTCCAGCACCGCGCCGGTGTAGGAGGGGTTCATCAGCGTGGGGCCCAGAAAGCTGTTGCCGCCGCGTACGGCTGGGGCAGTAGTAGACACGGCAGGGAATAGGTCGCCCCCGATGGTATCCGGGGGCAGTGGCTCCGGAACAGTGAGATGCTGTTCCCATGCCTGCCGCTCTACTTCCTCGCGATTGGCGGTCTGCGTGGTCACGCTCATCTGTTGTCCATCGCGGCTGATAACGAGCGTGAGCTGCATGCCGGGAGAAGATTCGCGCAGCATCTTGCGCAGTTGGTCTTCTCCTTCAATGGCCTGCCCGTTCACACGCAGGATGACGTCATGCTCGCGCAGACCCACCTTGCCGGCTGGAGCATCGTGGTCCACCAGGACGATCTCCGCGCCGCGCGCCTGCTTCAGCTTCAGCGCCGACAACTCGTCCTCGGTCACGTCGCGCACATCCACGCCCAGGTACCCTTGCCCTGCACGCGCGGCAGGCGCGCCGCTTAGGAAGAAGAACGTAATCCGGGCTGCATCCGGGCTGCTGGCACGGGCGCACTGGGTCGCGACAGCCGAAGCCGCCAGCAAAACCAACCCACATCCCAATGCCCTCTTCATCCCCTCAAACCTCGAGCCTTCTCCATCGAACCTGGTTACTACTGAATGTCCGCCGTCCCGGCCAACGCGTGCGTGCTGACCGTGCGGATGTATGGATTAACATCCGTGGTGGAGACGGTGCGCATCACCTTACGTACGCTGGAATCCGATTCCACCGGTTGCAACAGGCTGATGGCGCGTGTGCGGACATCCGGGCTGGAGTCGTGCATCAGCGCTTCCAGCACCGCGTCGCGCACTCGCTGGTCCTGGGCCACGTAGGGCTGTAATCCCTCCAGCGCGTTCATCCGCACGGCGGCGCTCTTGTCGTAGCGCAGGCTCACCAGCAGCGCGCTGCGTATGCCTCCGTCCTGTCCGCCCACGCACTGATGTCCGGCGCGGCACTCGTTGGCCAGCAGCGCCACCGAATCTGTACGCACTCCGTTGTTCGCGGCGTTCATCCCAATCAGCAGTAATTGGCGAATCTGCGGATCGTCAAACGAGCCTTGCACCGTCTCCGGGACCACACGGTTGTAGTTGACCTGCACGATCTGCGAGTTGGGTGTTCGAACAATTCCGCTGACGTTCGCAATGGTACCGTTGGTCGTGTTGCTCAACACCACCGGAGAGGGCAGCCTGGGTTGGTGCGCCACCTGGTAGCGGTTGGTGAAGATGCCTGCCAGAAAACCCACCCCGACCAGCAGAGTCATCAGCGCCGGTGCGCCCTGCATGTGCCCCAGCCAGCCGAATAAATTGCTGCGCAAGCGAGTCAGGAAGCCATGCGGCGGAATCATGTCCAACGCCTCATCCAGTTGCATCCGAGCGCTCGCCAGCAGGTTGGGCGAAGGATCGACCATGGGATGGCACGCCAACGCTTCATGCATCGCGAGCTGCGCCTTTAACTCGCCGCTGCACGCCTCGCAGCCGGCCAGATGCTCCTCCAGCGAGGCCATCTGCTCATCCGGCAGCTCGCCGTAGGTGACAAGAACTATATTTTGCTGCGCTTTTTCGCACTTCATCGCTCTACCTCAACCGGCCTCAAGGAACTGCCACTTCAAAATGCCTTCTGCGGGTCTATGCGTCTGCCCGTCTACTCATCCGTATGCATCTACAACACGAACCCCGAACCTAGTAACTCGAACCTAGCCTCTCAACACCGTCAGCTCCGCCCGCAGCTTGCGGGTTGCGCGGAACAACGTATTCTTGGCCGTCTCCTCGGTGGTGCTCAACATCTCGCCGATCGTGCGCAGTTTCAATCCCTGGTAGTGCTTCAGTTCAAAGACCGTGCGTTCGCGCGGCGTCAGCTTGTCCAGCGCCTGGTGGATGCACTCGCCCATGCGCTTGCGGTCGAGTTCGCGAGCCGGGTTCGCCATGGAGCGGTTGTCTGTGATGTTCGACAGCAGGTCCATCTCGTCGCCGCGCGCATCCAGCACCGTGGCCGGGTCCTCGCGGCGACTCTTGCGCCGGCGTAGATGGTCTAGGCAGAGATTCGTCACAATCCGATATAGCCAGGTGTAGAACGAGCACTCGAAGCGGAAGTTTCCCAGGTGGCGATAGGCCTTCAGGAACGCTTCCTGATGCACGTCCTGCGCATCCTGCTCGTTACCCAGCATGTGCAGCGCAAGGCGCAGCACGGGCTGGTCATAGCGGCGTACCAGCGAGTCGAATGCGCTGCGATCGCCACGCTGCGCCTCGCGGATCAGATCATCATCCTCGGTCCGCTGCAGGGCGCGTGCGTCCAACTGAGCCTGCGTCAGCTTGCCGCCGTTTCGGTCGGTGCTGGTTCCGTATTGAGCCGCGGGCTTGGCCATCGCTGGGGACGATTCTATCGCTCCACAGCGACTTACGCCCACACGGGCCGCCGCATCCATCAGCGCGGAGAGCCGGAGCGCAGGGCTGCCGGCAGTCGCGCCTCGTAAGCGTCCCGCGCCAACCATGGCGGAAAGCGCTGTTGAAAGCTCTCCCTCAGGCTCCAAACCTAAAGCATCTGCATTCATCGTCTCTGACTCCGGAGTCAGCAAATGGATCACTTCTATAGACCGCGGCGAGCGGAAAAGGTGAGCGGAAGCAACCGGCAGCCAGCAACCTATAAACTGAACCCATGCTCCCAAGCTCGACCCAGCCCAGCTTGTTTCCCGCCCCAACCTCGAAGCCGGCCCCGAAATCAGCGACGGCCAAATGGATATCCGCCCATTGCGACGGCGGAGCGCGCGGCAACCCCGGCCCGGCGGGCTTCGGCGTGCTGATTCAGGATGCCGACGGCACGATTTTGGCCGAGCTATCGGAGTTTCTCGGCATCCAGACCAACAACTTCGCGGAGTACTCCGGTCTGCTGGCCGCGCTGGACTTCGCGCTCAGCCACGGCCACCGACGCCTGCGCGTCGTCTCCGACTCGGAGTTGATGGTCAAGCAGATTCAGGGGAAGTATCAGGTCAAGAGTCCCATTCTGCGCCCGCTCTTCGACTTTGCCAAAAATAAGATCGCGCAACTCGAAGCCTTCGAGATCACCCACGCCCTGCGCCATAAGAACAAAGACGCCGACCGCCTTGCCAACCAGGCCATGGACCGCGGCATGAGGCGCGGATAAAAACCACTAGCGTTGTACAGATTCCTCCTGTTTGCAAAATCTTGCACAACAGTGCGAGTCTGGTTGCGTCTAACCGACGGTCCCTATAGGGATGATTCTATCGTCTCGTTTTGATAGGGCGGGACATCAGTCCCACAGCAAGGGGCACAATTGCAATGCGGCTTCAGCCGCTGAGGGAATCTCGATGCAGCAAGGGATCGCACGCAATCGTTATAAACGCATGCTCGTCGCGGGTCTCATCGTCATCTCCGCGGCAACCATGCGCGCTCAGATCAATAATTCATTCACAAATCCAGCCGCGGATGTAACAGCGAAACTACCGGCCTTCGAAGTAGCCACCATCAAGGCAGTGAGCCCGAATGGCGGCGGAATTAGAATAGCTGGTTTTCTTTCGTATCCGGGTGGCAGGGTTATCGTCGGACACGCAACTGTGCAGACATTAATCTACTATGCGTTTGACGTTCAAACTTTTCAGATCTCCGGTGGCACGGATTGGGCCGCTAAGGATTTGTACGATGTGGAGGCTCTTCCACCGGATTCTTCCGCCTCGCATTTGCAGAAGGCTTCTCCGTTTATAGCGAATCCCACCGACGAACAACGCAAGATGATATTGAGCCTTCTGATCGACAGATTTGGCTTGAAATTCCATCGTGAGATCAAAGAAGGCCCGATCTTCCTTCTTACCAGAGATAGTACCAAGCTTCAGATGCAACCCCCGAAAGATCCAGATGCTGATCCCAGGGCTGGTGTCCTGGACAAGGGAGGCATCTACGACGGGGAGGCACATGGAATCAATACTTCGATGCCGTACTTGGCTAAACAATTGACTCGAGGTCTGGGACGACCTGTGCTGGATCAGACTGGTTTGAAGGGATCGTACGACTTCGATGTCGCCCCCTACGATCCAACAAACACCGACTTCACCTCCGCCGCTATCGAGTCGCTGAAGCGAATCGGCCTCAAGCTCAAGGCGGACAAAGGCCCGGTCGAGACCATCGTAATCGACACCGTGATGAGGCCCACAGAAAATTAGTTGTAGGTCACGCGGCGGTCGCCGCGGGTGATGCGGCCGATGATGTGGAAGCGCTCGTTGGCGCGGTTCAGGACGGCCTTGGCCTTCTTCACCTCTTCGGCGCGAACCACCACGATCATACCGATGCCCATGTTGAAGGTGCGCATCATCTCGTCCTGCTCCACGTTACCCAGGTGTTGTAGATGCTCGAAGAGCGGCGGCACGGTCCAGCTTGCCAGGTCGACTACCGCTGCCGTTCCGCGCGGCAGAATGCGGGGCAGGTTCTCCGTAATGCCGCCGCCGGTGATATGCGCCATGCCGCGCACAATGCCCGCGCCGATGAGCTTCTTCAGGATTGCCAGATAGCTGCGATGGGTGCGCATCAACGACGCGCCGGTCTTGTCCTTCAGCTCATTGACGTAGTGGTCCGCGCCATAACCCGCCACCTCGAACAGCAGTTTGCGCGCCAGCGAGTAGCCATTGGTGTGCAAGCCATTGGAGGGCAGTCCGATCAGCACATCGCCCGATTCAATACCCTCGCCGGTAATCACGTCGGGACGGTTGACGCACCCGACGATTGTCCCTGCCAGGTCGTACTCGCCGTCCGCGTAAAAGCCAGGCATCTGCGCCGTCTCTCCGCCAATCAGCGCACATCCATTGGCGCGGCATGCTTCGGAGAGGCCACGCACCACAGTCTCCACGGTGGCACTGTCCTTCTCGTGCATGCGGCCGGTGGCCAGGTAGTCGAGGAAGAATAGCGGCGTAGCGCCCTGCACCGCAATGTCGTTGACGCAGTGGTTCACCAGGTCCGCGCCGATGGTGTGGTGAATGCCCAGCTCAAACGCGACCTTCAGCTTAGTCCCCACGCCGTCGGTCGACGAGACCAGCACCGGCTGCGGAAACCGCTCCAGATCCAGTGCAAACAGCCCGCCGAAGCCGCCAATCTCCGAGAGTACATGCTTGTTGAAGGTCTTGCGCGCCAGCATCTTGATGCGTTGCTTGGAGCGGTCGCCCGAGGTGATGTCCACCCCCGCGTCGTAGTAGGTGGCATGGCCCTTCACTTTGGGCGCAGCAGGAACCGCCTCTGTGTGTGAATTGTGACCCACAGCTTCGTGCGCGACGGGAATTCGCGGGCCCGCAAATGATGTGTCGGCGTCGGCGAGGGCTTGTTCTGCGTGGGACGCTGCGGGCGATTTGGAAGGCTCTTCAGGCACTCGTATTCTCTTGGACTCATTGCGAGAAGACTACTCAGAAACATCTCGTGCAGACGTATCGAGCCGCAACCCTCTACAGACCCGCATATCGGCAGCCACGGCGGCGAAACACCAGTCTATCAGCCGCGCATGAGGATAAATGCGGCAGACCGGTTCCTCCCGAAGGGAAACTCCGGTCAGATGTCGAGGAAGCGGGCGCGTTCGGCGGCAGTGAGTAGGGCGCAGCTCTCGCCCATCGCGAACAGCCTGTGCCGGTTGCGCGCCAGCCAGTTGTACACACCATCGCGCAACGCCCGCGGCACCAGCCTAGCAATCGCCGCCAGCCATGCCCACACGCCACCCAGTTCGCGGAGGCACCGCAGGATGGCGTCCGAGCGCAATACCACGCGCTCCGTAGGCTCGCCGAAGTGCTGCACCAATACCGCGGAGTTAGTCTGTAGCGCATCCAACCCGTGCCGGGCGAAGACCTCGGCGGCCAGCGGCTCTTGCTGGGTTGCAAAGCGTAGGCGCCCCTGAGGATCGTGGCGCAGTATCCAACGAACGGTGCGCTGGCACAGCCCACATTCGCCGTCATATAACAGAATGCAGCAGCCATTACCTGGCTTCGGTGCGCTGGATTGGCTGTTGGGCACTCTGCCCTCCTATACTGATTCGATGCACTCTGAAAGCAATAAGTTCAAGCCGCTATCGCATTCGCTCGACCTGGAACAGCGCGCGCAGGAGTATTTCCCCGGCGGCGTCAACTCGCCGGTGCGTGCATTTCGCGCGGTAGGTGGCCATCCGCCGTTCGTGGAGCGGGCCGAGGGAGCGTATCTCTTCGACGCCGATGGCAACCGCTATCTCGATCTCTTCGGATCCTGGGGCCCGATGATTCTTGGTCATGCCTTTCCGCCAGTGGTCGAGGCCATCCGTGAGGCAGCCGGTCGCAGCGCCAGCTTTGGTGCATCCCACTCCGGCGAGGCTGTATTGGCAGAATTAGTTCGCCGCTGCTTTCCATCTGTTGAGAAGATGCGCTTCGTCAGCTCTGGCACCGAGGCCTGCATGTCGGCCATCCGTCTGGCGCGCGGATTTACTGGCCGCGACTTCATCGTTAAATTCGAGGGCTGCTATCACGGCCATGCCGACGCGTTGCTGGTCAAGGCCGGCTCCGGCGTGGCAACCTTCGGCATTCCCGGTTCGGCGGGTGTTCCGGCGGAGACAGCCCAGCATACGCTCGCTCTGCCCTACAACGATCTGGCGGCAGTGGAGGCAGCATTCGAGGCCCATCCGCAGCAGATCGCCTGCATCCTTGTAGAGCCTGTGGTCGGCAATGCGGGGACGATTCCACCCGCTCCGGGTTACCTGGAAGGGCTGCGGCGCATTGCAACCGAGCAGGGTGCTCTGCTGATCCTGGACGAGGTGATGACCGGCTTCCGTCTCTCGCTGGGCGGCGCGCAGCAGGTGTACGGTATCACGCCCGACCTCACTACGCTGGGTAAGATACTGGGCGGCGGCCTGCCCTGCGGTGCCTTTGGCGGTCGCGCCGATGTGATGGATCACCTCGCGCCGCTCGGCCCGGTCTACCAGGCCGGAACGCTCAGCGGAAATCCCCTGGTTATGGCCGCCGGGATTGCAACGATCAAGCACCTGATCGAACATGAGGCTGCGGTATATCCGCAATTGGCGTGCGTAACAAAAAGTATCGCGGAGGGAGTGGCAAATCTGGCGCAGCAGGCCAATGTTCCGTTGACCACAAACCGCGTGGGCTCCATGTTCACGTGGTTCTTTACCGCTGGACTCGTCACGGATTTTGCCTCGGCCAGCGCCTCCGACACTACAGCCTTTGCGCGCTTCCATAGGCGCATGTTGGAGGCCGGAGTCTGGTTGCCCCCCAGTCAGTTTGAGGCCGCATTCGTCAGCACAGCACATGGCCCCACTGAGGTTGAACTCGTACTCGTGGCTGCGCGTATCGCCCTCGCACAGTAACTGTTCGTCACGACTGCGCGGCGCGCTCCAATTCGGCGATGTCGAGCTTCTTCATCTTCATCATGGCCTGCATCGCCTGCGGGGTCTTCAGCAGTTGTTGCAGCCGCGCCGGCACAATCTGCCAGGAGAGGCCGAATTTATCCTTCAGCCAGCCGCACTGGCTTTCGCTGCCGCCGTCGGCCGTAAGCTTCCGCCAGTAGTAGTCCACTTCATCCTGTGAATCGCAGCGCACCACAAACGAGATCGATTCGTTGAACTTGAACATAGGGCCGCCATTCAACGCTGTGAACCTCTGTCCGTCGAGTTCAAAAGAAACAACCAGCACGCCGCCCTTTGGCCCTGGAGCATCGCCCGTGTTGCGCATTTCGCTCAGGCGACGCGAGTTCTTGAAGACAGTGAGGTAGAAGTCAACCGCCTCTTCGGCATTCTGGTCGAACCACAGAAACGGTGTGATGCGCTGTTGGCTTTGTACATCGCTCATGGGAGTCCTCCTGATGGTGTATGGATGGCGTTGTGAATCTTGGGGGCCTGTCTTCGTCGCCGGTCTCTATGCTCGTTCGACCAATGCTGCGAGTTGCTCGGTTGCGATGGGCCAGCCCTGGTGGAAGCCCATCTGTTCGTGCGCCTCGCGATCAGCAATCGTCCAGTGACGAACCGTTGCGGTGTAGATCGTGCGCCCGTCACCCAAGTCCTCGAAGGTGAGAATCATCGTCATGAGTGGCTTCTCCGACGGCTCCCACGCGGAGAGGTAGGCGTCGGTAAAGACCAGCCGCTGGTTGGGGACGACTTCGAGGTAGACGCCGCGAGTCGGCACTTCCTGGCCGTCTGGGCCGCGCATCACAATCAAGCAGCTGCCGCCGGGGCGCACGTCCAGTTCAGCGTGCGGAGTTGTCCAGGGTGGCGGCGTAAACCATTGCGTCAGCAGCGCGGGCTCCGTCCATGCGCCGAAGACCTTCTCCGGTGCAGCATGGATCATGCGCGTCAGAATCAGGTCGCGTCCCTCAGTCCGTGTAGTGGCTTCGATGATGGTCATAGTCCTCTTGCTCCTCCGTTTCCGTTTGATCGGTCGATTGGGGGCCCTCTACCTTGTTTGCAAATAAATCGGTTGCCGCCGGGTGACGCTCAGTCTTCTTTGTCTTTGCGTACGCGTCTGGCTGAAAGAGCGCGCGCAGAGCTCGTCGCAGATGGTCCAGGTTCTGGCGTATCACCTCGGGACTCTGATCTGCCTTGGCAAAGATGAACGAGCCTTGCAACACGGCCTGTATGAAGTTGCCCACACTCTGCGCGCTCCACTGTGCATCCGCTGCGTAGAGTTGCCGGGCAGCCTCAACATCGCGCGTCAGTTCGGCGATGTGGGACGACAAGGCCAGCTCGCAGGCTACGCGGATCTCCGGGTGGGTCGCGTAGGTCTCCTGCACCAGGGTACCCAGCAGGCATGTGTAGTCTGCCAATTCGCCGGTAAGGATCGCCGCTCGAAAGTCCAGATAGCCCAGCAGGCGGTCTATTGGGTCCGCTGCCAGATGGTATGGCGCTGCCGCAAAAAAGCTCTCGGTCATGGCCCGCCAATGGGCGACAGCACCCAGCGCCAGATCATCCTTACTCTTGAAGTGATGGAAGAAGCTGCCCTTGGTCACTCCCGCTTCGTGGCAGATGTCGTCCACCGCTGTGGCGGCATAACCCTTGGACCGAATCAGATGCAGCGCCGCATCCAACAGCCGTATCTTGGATCGGTTCAGTGCCGGAACATGTAACTGCACGGAAGATTTACGTTGCTTTGCTGAGATTTGTTTTTTCTGGCCCATCATTATCCCCTTGCCTCGATCCGTACTAAATGGTACGGTACCAACTAGTCGGTATGTTGTCAAGAAGATTTGAGCCTGGTCTTTCGGACAGACATGCGGACAACTCTAGGTATGGAGAACCAAGACGATGAAGACGCAAACGTATATCAACTTTGCTGGGAATTGTGAAGAAGCTTTCAAGTTTTATTCGAAGCACCTGGGTGCAAAGGTGCTGAGTGTATTTCGTTGGAACCAGATGCCGGATGCGGCAAAACACACCCCTCCGGGCTTCGAGAACGCGATCCTGCACGGACGCATTTCCCTTGGTGAGACGGTGCTGATGGCAGCCGATGTCCCCGGGGCTCAGCCTATGCGCAGTGCTTACCTGTCTCTCTCCGTCGCCAGCTCCGAGGAGGCAGAAAGGATCTACGCAGCGCTTACCGAGGGTGGCGAAGTGTTCATGCCCATGGCGGAGACGTTTTTTGCCTTCCGCTTCGGCCAGCTACGCGACAAGTTCGGCATAAACTGGATGATCCTCCACGAGCGTCCCATACCGCAGAGCGCCTGAGAACGTCGGCGAGCAGCGCAGGTTTCCCAGCCTTTATTGAATGGATGGTAGACCTGACTGTCCCGTTTCTCAGGAGGCTGCGGCGATGCTTTGGCTGGTAGCTATGGGAACGGCCGGAAGCGAGTATTTCTTGGGGCCGCGTTTGCGGGCGACTAGGATGCGTACGCGTTCCAGCAGTTCGGCCGGTGTACATGCTCCCTTGGTCAGGAATACGTCGGCTTGCCCAGCGCGGTCATAGGCAGTGACGGTCCCGGAGACGATCAGGGCGGGCAGTTGTGGGTGCAGGCCCTTGGCTCGGCGGACCAGTTCGTTGCCATCCATCTGCGGCATCATCAGGTCAATGAGCAGAAGGTCCAGCGAGCCGGGCAGGGAACGAGCGATCACTTCGAGCGCTTCGTGTGGGTTGGTAAGCGCGATCACGCGATAGCCTCGGGTCTCCAGCAGAAAAGTCCGGACGGATAGGACGTGTTCGTTGTCGTCGACGCAAACGATGGTCTTCTTGGGGCGCATGGCTTCTCGCTTCTGCCTGCTGATACCGATGACCGGCTTCAGAACCGGTCGAGCAGTACAGCCTGGCGAATTAGACCGCCATGCGCGTCATCTGGTTGGCGGACGCGCCGGCGGGTTGGGTTAAGGTGGCCCGCGGTCCGTGCCCGTGTACTCGGCTCGGAGGATTGGAGGCTGTTTCGCCGCAGCAGAGAGGTGGGGAAAATCCTAGAAGCCACGCCCACCAGGGCAAGGCTCTCCTCTCTGCTCCGTGAGGAAGCAGCTTCCCAGTCGCCGATCGGCGGCAGACCGCGGGTGCGAGAGAGAGCCGGCAGGGTGGCGGATTGCCACGCGAGTCTCCGCGTACACAAGGGTCGTGGCTGGCATGGACCGAATAGACCGGTGTGTCGTCAGACGCTATGTCGGATGACATGAAGCCGGTTCGTCGGAGGCCGAAAAGCCATGTGCGATGTGCCGGAGAGTCGCGACCGCGAGGCCGTCGGCTTCCCTCAACTAATCTGGTTGAGATGCAGTTACTTTACTGTTTCTGGTACGTTGATCGGTTTGCTATTGCCGGGGAGTGTTTCGTTCCTCAGCGCATCCTCACACTACGGAGGGTTACCCATCTTGGCAACTGCGAACAGAAGACGAATACAGACAGATTTTTCTGCTTGCGCATTCACCGAATTTTCAAACTGCCCGTCCCTGTTGGCGATTCTGATCCTGCGTCTGTTGAAATTAAGTGCATCGCAGCAGGAAAAAGCGTCCGCTTGCTGTAGGAATGGTGCGTCCGCCCACACGCACATCCCAAATGCGGACTCCGTCGCTTGCCGCCTGAACGTAAATGCGGCTGGGTCGAAGCATCTCGATGCCCTGTTCAAAGACGATCGGCTGATTGCTCGCGGCAAGCCCATGACGAACCAGATAGGCGATGGCGCAGCCGGAAGCCGAACCGGTCGCAGGGTCCTCGCCATTGTAGAACTGCATGCGCGCGTGCCAGTCGGCGTCACCCCTGCCGTCAGTGCGGGTCGTGCAGTAGAAGAACCTCGCGTCAGTACGCGCAAGATAAGCCTGTGCCGCGGATTGCGGAATCGCAAGCCGCGCGGCCACCTCCAGCGATCGCAGGAGAACGATGCAGAAGGCCGTCCCTGTGGAGACGGTCTGGATGGGCAGGGCGGGGTCGAGGTCGTCGATCGCCAGGCCGAGTGCCTGCGCCACAGCCGATCGATCATGGACCTCGCCGAACGTCGGATCGTTCTGCCGCATGGTGCAGAATACGCCGGGACCGCCTTGTTGCACGGAGAAGCTCACGGGGATGGGACCAACCCGCAGATCCAATATGATCTCGCTTGCTCCGCGCAGTACTTGGTGATTGCCATAAAGCCAGCTCGCGGTGCCGAGCGTTGGATGGCCGGCGAACTCCAACTCCTCGCGTACAGTGAAGATGCGTACCTGAACTCCCTGCTCGCGCTCCACCTCGGGCGCGCGCGGCAGGATGAACGTGGTCTCACTCAAGTTCATCTCGCGTGCAATCGACTGCATCTCTGCCGTGCTGAGGCCACGCGCATCTGCAAAGACGGCCAGCCCATTGCCTTCCAACGGCTTTTCGGCAAATACATCGACCACCGCGTAGTCGTAGACCCGCTCTTCGGCTGGGGAAGTTGTCATGGAAGTTTCATCAACGTGATTTGACATACAAGTTCCTCGAAACGTATCGTTCCATTAGACCGCAATGGAGCGAACTGCTCCAAGCCAGCGAGTCTGGCCGCGGACAAGGGATTTGCCGCGACGATGATTCACTCTACCCACTCCGCGCCATGCTATTGCTGTTGCTGTTGCAAGGCGTGGGTGTGCGTGTAAACGAATCGTAACAGGCAACCATCGATTCAAGCAGCGCGTAACCCACCCACAGCCAACGAGCCGGGTGGGTTTTTCAGTCTACGCAGCAAGTTCATCCAATCCGGCCCACAGCGCATCCAATTCCAGGGAAAGATAAATTACACGAGGAAAACAATATGTCACTACGAATCAACGACGTTGCACCCGACTTCACGGCAGAAACGACCCAGGGAACCATCCACTTCCATGAATGGATAGGCGACAGCTGGGCAGTGCTATTCTCGCATCCTAAGGACTTCACTCCGGTCTGCACCACGGAGCTGGGCGCGGTTGCCAAGTTGGAAGATCAGTTCGCCCAGCGTGGCGCCAAGGTGATCGGACTCAGCGTGGATCCGGTCGGCAATCATGAAAAATGGTCCGCGGACATCGAAGAGGTGGGCGGAGCAAAGGTCAACTTCCCCCTCATCGGCGACCCCGAGCTCAAGGTAGCCAAGCTCTACGACATGCTGGCAGCCGACGACGGCAACACCTCAGAGGGCCGCACCCCGGCCAACAACGCGCCGGTGCGCACCGTCTTCGTCATCGGGCCGGACAAGCGCATCAAGCTGACCCTGGCCTATCCCATGACCACCGGGCGAAACTTCGACGAGATCATCCGCGTGCTCGACTCCATCCAACTCACCGCCAAGCACAAAGTGGCCACGCCGGCCAACTGGCAGCAGGGCGGAGACGTCATCATCACCGGAGCAGTCAGCAATGAAGACGCTGACAAAATCTTCCCCGGCTACAAGACGGTAAAGCCGTATCTGCGCACCACCGCGCAACCGAAGTAGCCGTTAGCAACTGTTGCACCGCCGTGCGCTTTGCAGGTTCAGGCGCGCGCCGGAGATTGGCACCGATGGCGAAGTGGCTAACGCGCTGGTCTGCAAAACCAGTATTCGCGGGTTCAATTCCCGCTCGGTGCTCCAACAAAATAAATGACTTATCCACAATTTTAGTGTCAAAAATCCCACCACGATAACCATTATAAGAATATTCTTGTCCTTGAGTTCGCATGCGAGGGCACGATGAAGATCACAAGAAGGCGCTATCAGCAGGGAAGCATTCGAAAGGTTGCGCGGGCCAAGGGTTTTGTCTGGGAGTACCGGTATTCCGTTATTGAACAGGGGAAGCGGAAGCAGAAGACACAGACCTTCCGTGGCAACCTCTACCCAACCGAAGCGGATGTTCGCAGGGCTGTCGGTGCAATGGTTCCGCATCTCAACGACGGAACGCCATATACGCCACCCGTTGCAGTGACCTTCGGCGTGCTGCTCGATCGCTACATCGCTGAAGAGATACCGTCGCGCAAATCGTCCCGCGATTCATATCTGTCCATCATCAAGAATCATCTGCGGCCCCGCTGGGAGAACATGGTCCTATCGGACATCAAGCCAGCGCTGATTCATGCATGGTTTCAATCGCTCAAACTTCAGTCTGTATCCAAGGGGCATGTCCGCTCGCTGATGCGCCGGCTGTTTGAGCTTGCCACCTTATGGGAATATCTGCCCATCGAACGTAGAAATCCCGTCGAGATTGTGAAGATTAAGGGCGTGACAAAGAGGGCGAAAGAACCTGTTGTTATCACCCATGACCAGTTTCGAGCCGTCATGCCGCTACTGCCGGCCCATGTCAACATGATCTTTGTTGTAGCTGCCTGCCTCGGTCTGCGCGTAAGCGAAGTACTCGGCCTGAAATGGAGCGACATCGATTGGAAGAATTTGACAGTCATGATTCAGAGGAGCGCATATCGAGGCGCTATTGAAGATACGAAGACGGTGACATCCACTGCCAGGCTTCCCCTGGATCCGTCACTGGTTCTCCTATTGGAAAGACGGCGATTGGAGTCTGGCACTGAGTTCGAATGGGTCTTCGCCAATCCTGCCACGGGCATGCCGTATTACTCTCCAAGCCTGCAGCAGCGTTGGGTGAGACCAGCTGGCGAATCACTCGGAATCAAGGGGCTTGGGTTCCATTCTCTTCGCCATTCGTACCGGTCATGGCTCGATTCAGTTGGGACTACCCCAGGCGTTACGAAAGACCTGATGCGGCATAGCGGCATTGGCCAGACGTTCAAATATGGGAGGGCAATGAGCGAGGAAAAGCGGATTGCGAATACGCGGGTTGTGAATGCGCTGCTTCTTGGGACAAACGGCGCAGCGACGGGTTAACCCGTCGCCGCGTCGCTCAACTAGTTGTCCTTCCCATTGAGCCACTCCTTGATTTTGGTTAGGCTGAACCGCCACAGGCGACCTACTCGCCGTGACGGAATCTTCCCGTCCATTGCCATTAGTCGTAGCGTCTTTGGGTGGCACTTCAGGATTGTTGCTGTTTCCTGGAGTGTTAGAACATCCGTTCCGTACATTTGTTTAACTTTCCGAGCATTTTGGCGATGCTGCCTCAGCCCCGTATCATGCCGACTGCCCTAAAGATTTGACAGCCATGCGCTGTAACTACTTCTTAAGAGTCGTCTGAGCACCCAGTTCGACTAGTCGCCTTGTTCTGCAACCGTTCCCAAGCTATCACTCTCCCATTGGAAGCGATATGGTCTTTATTGGCAGAGGGCCACATGAGGTCAATACTTGAGTCAATGCGCTCTTTACCTGACTTGGCGTGATTCAAATCGACGAACCGAGTTGGAGCCTTGGAAGAGGCGCGTGCGGGCGGTAGAAGCCGGTCACCTATCGCAATGAATCAGAACCCTCAGACAGCCTTCTGGAACAGCCTTAGGAGGCCTTCCTGCCCAGTGGAGGACGGCTGCTACGTTTGAGTTTGCCGGTGAGCTTCCGAGGAAGAGCCTTCGCCGTTTTGCAGAGAGCGTTGGATTCGGCACTAAGCACCGCCTTTGCGGCTCCTGCCCGCATCTCGACGTACCACCGGGCCAGAGGAGGCACCGTGCTGGTATCTCCGGTCGGTTCGGCAGTCGCTTGCAGAGCCTTCTTCCTGTCTGCAGACTCCCGGAGGAACTCCATAGCGAGTCGAGAATCACCGCTTGCCCATATCGTTAGCAGAGCCACACGAAGATCGGCATCGATGTCGCCGCTGGGACCGGCGTCAACCAGGGACAGCCATCCAGTTTCAAGGAGCTTCCTGCCGGCGGCGGTGACCTTGTAGTCGGTTCGGCCGCGGGCGCCCCGCTTCCCCTGGCGCACGAACCGCGCTTCCAGCAACCGCTGGAGCGCGGGGATCGTGGCGCCCTGGGAGAGGCC
>Ga0181519_10001375_pt1 | contig 21451 bp, 17 predicted proteins | sample PEATcosm2014_Bin_26_FD_121102 | JGI IMG/M metagenome (GOLD analysis project Ga0181519, IMG submission 121102) | Peatland microbial communities from MTU Mesocosm Facility, Houghton, MI, USA - PEATcosm2014_Bin02_10_metaG | ecosystem: Environmental > Terrestrial > Soil > Wetlands > Peat | place...
ATGCCGCTTGCGTTACTTCAGCGACAGGGTCGAGCCCATCATCATCGTCTTCATGGCCGCTGTGCCGACGGCCGCGCCGAAGCGCCGCGCCACGCGCTCAGGCAGGTTTTCCTTGACGGTGTAGTCGACGAGATCCGGGGCTTTGAGCACGTCGCGGGCGACCGAATCGACCGTCCCGAGACCGTCCGCCAGTCCAAGTTCAATCGAACGCTGACCGGTCCAGAACAGGCCGCTGAACAGATCCGGATCATCCTTCAGACGATTACCACGCCCCTTCTTCACCGCGCCGATGAACTGCTGATGGACCTGCTCGAGCATGTCGAGCGCATACGTTTTCTGCTGGTCGGTCTGCGGCGAGAACGGGTCGAGGAATCCCTTGTTACGCCCGGCCGTCAACAGACGTCGTTCGATCCCAAGCTTGTCCATCAATCCGGTAAAGCCGAAACCATCCATCAACACGCCAATGGACCCGACGATGCTCGCCTTGTCGACATAGATCTTGTCGGCCGCCGCCGCGACGTAATAGCCGCCCGAGGCGCAAATTTCCTCGACCACGACATACAGCGGCTTCTTCGGATATTTCGCCCGCAACCGCGCGATGTCGTCGTAGATCATGCCGGCCTGCACCGGGCTGCCCCCCGGACTGTTGATCCGCAGAATCACCCCTGCGGCCGACGAGTCTTCGAACGCCGATTCGAGTGCCGCATTGATTTTCTGGGCGCTCGCCTGACTGTCGGGCGAAATTTCGCCACTCAGCGTCACCAGTGCCGTGTGCTTGCCCGAGCTCGACGCGGTAGACGTCGGACCGCCGTCAAAATCGAAGATCGACCAGACAACGAGCGCCAGGATGGCGAGCAGCACCAGGCGGAAGAAGATTTTCCAGCGACGGGAAGCGCGTTGCTCGCGAATGCCGGCCATCAGCACTTTTTCCAGCATTTCGCGCTCCCACGGCTTCACGTCATGGGGATCACGCCCTGCGGCACCGCCGCCTGACGGCGCGCGCCCGCCGGGCGGCGGGAAACCGGGTTCGGAGCGGGGCGAATCGGGCGGCAGGGAGTCGGCCATACGTTATCCAGAGAACTTGGGTGAAAGGCAAAAGAGGCGATCGACGCGATTGATAACGGAATGCAGCACACTCACTGCGCCGAGGACTCCGGTGCCTCGATGTAAGCATCGGGCCACCAGACGACGGTCGTGTGAACGCCATCGCTCCCGTCCGGGCTGGCCGGCCGTTCTTCGACACGCACCGGCTGCAAGGCCCCGCCACGGCACGGGCCGCCCACGCAATGCCCGGTATCGGGTTCATACGTCGCGCCGTGCGTCGCGCAAATCAAGTATAAGCCGGACGTCTCGAAGAACTGGCCTTCCGACCAGTCGAGCTCCATCGGCACATGCGCGCACTGATTGAGGTAGCCGTAGACATGCCCGCCGTAGCGCACCACGAACGCCGGGGTACGGCGACCGCCGACGAGCACCTCGAAACGAACGCCGCGACCGCCGTCCACGAGCGCGGCGCCGGGACAAATCGGCAGCGGCACAGACTCGCTCACACGCGCTCCAGCAGCCAGTTGCGCAGCTCGACCACACTGCCCGCGCAATACGCGGGCGCCAGTGCCTCCAGTTGCTCGCGAGGATGCGCGCCACCGTAAGCCACGGCCACGCTGGCCGTGCCGGCGCTACGCGCCATCTGCAAATCGTGCGTGGTGTCACCGATCATGACCGTGCGGCTCAGGTCCTGACCGAGTTCGCGCGTCAGTTCCTGAAGCATTGCCGGATGCGGCTTCGAAAATGTCTCATCGGCGCAACGGGTTGCGTCGAACATCCGCATCAGGCCCGCCGCCTCAAGTGCGCGGTTCAGGCCGACACGCGACTTGCCCGTCGCCACCGCGAGGAAACGTCCCCGCGCGCGCAATTCGTCGAGCAACTCGCGAATGCCGGGAAACAGTACCGTCTCCTTGTCACCTATCAGATAGTGGAAACGATAGCGCTCGGACAGACGCGGATAGTGGGCAGGATCGAGCGACGGCACGGCCATTTGCAGGGCGTCGCGCAGTCCAAGGCCGATCACATGGCTCGCCACCTCGTCGGACGGCACGGGCAGTCCCAGATCTCGGCAGGCTGCCTGGATGCAGCGGGTAATCGTGGGCGTCGAGTCCATCAACGTCCCATCCCAGTCGAATACGACCAGGTCAAACTCAGGGCTTGGCATCGGCGGGGGCGCCTCGAAGTTGATTCAGGAATTGCTCACATTCTGGCGGCAACGCTGCTTGCAACGCAATTGGCGTATCCAAAACGGGGTGGGTGAACTTCAGCCGCCACGCGTGCAGGAACATTCGCTTGATGCCGGGACGGGTGCCGGGACGGGCAAGCGTCTTGTTCAGCGTGAAGTCGCCGTACTTGTCGTCTCCGACAATCGGCGTACCGCAATGCGCCAGATGAACACGAATCTGATGGGTTCGTCCCGTTTTCAGTTCCGCTTCGAGCAACGTATAAGGCGAAAGCGATTCCACCATGCGAAATACCGTATGGGACACCTGACCGTCTTCCTGCACACGCACGCGACGTTCGCCCTCGGCCGTGACGTACTTGTAGAGCGGGGCTTTGACCGCACGCTGGCGGTCGTGCCATTCGCCGGTGACGCACGCCAGATAACGCTTATCCATGCGGTTGTGGCGAATCTGTTCGTGCATGCCGACGAGCGCCGCCCGCTTTTTTGCCAGCAGCAGGATGCCGGACGTTTCACGGTCCAGCCGGTGCACCAGTTCGAGGAACTTCAGATGCGGCAAGGCGCGGCGCAATTGCTCGATGACACCGAACGACACGCCGCTGCCACCGTGCACGGCCACGCCGGCGGGCTTGTCGATCGCCATGAGGTAGTCGTCTTCGAACAACACGGGGAAGGTCGCGGCGGGGACGTGGGCCGGCGCTTCGGCGGCAGGGGCGGCCACGCGAACGGGCGGAATCCGGACGATATCACCAAGAACGAGTCGATAGGCGGCGTCTATTCGCCCTTTATTTACGCGCACTTCGCCACTGCGCAGGATGCGGTAGATGTGGCTTTTCGGGACGCCTTTGCATTCGCGCAGGAGGAAATTGTCGATTCGCTGGCCGGCCGAGCCGTCGTCAATCTCGACGAGCCGAACCTGCGGTGTGGATGCCGGCGAAACCATTTTCTGCCGACTTTTGCCTAACTCATTCATTATGAATATAATTTGTCCAACAGAGATGGCGGTAGCGGGAATCATGCCAAATCCCCACCTCTGTCGGTGCATACCCCAAAACGGTATTTTACTTGCACCCCGGGCAGGCTGCTCGTCCGGTGAACCTGGAGCAGCGAGCGCACGCACGTCACGCAGCGTCGGCAGGAAGTGGGCCCATAGGCCGCTTCGGTCGCAGCGCGCGGGACGCGGATAGAGTTGGTGGTTATAGAATTTTTTGGCGATCAGCCCGGGCTCCATTGCCCGAGCTGATCGCTTTGTGAATATTGTTCGCGCACGAAGTCATAGTGAGGCGCCGTCACAAGAAGAATAAGTGTCGGCAGGCGCCCCGAGAAAACGCTGATGAAGTTTCTCGTCCAGTTTCTATTGGTATGGACTGCAAGCCCGAAGTGATCTTCGCTGGGCCGGAGTTTTCCGGTGTCTCGGCGGTTCCGGGTGAGCGCGATAACGTATTTGCAGGCGCCTTTGCGTCCGTGGGCCTCATCGCCCGGACCCCCCGGCAATTCTTCCACCCCCGGCTCGAACCTCGCGTGTTGGATAACTCGAGTGATACGTGCCCGACGCACTGCGCATTGGCAATTGCGGCGGGTGGGAGTCGTTTTCATGAAACGCATGTTGTTCAACGCCACGCAGCAGGAAGAACTGCGCGTGGCAATTGTCGATGGACAGAAACTCATCGACATCGATATCGAGACGGCCGGCCGCGAACAGCGTAAAGGCAATATCTACAAGGGTGTCATCACCCGTATCGAACCCTCTCTCGAAGCCTGCTTCGTCAACTACGGCGAAGGCCGCCACGGCTTCCTGCCGTTCAAGGAAGTCGCCCGCGCGTACTTCCGCGACGGTGCCGATGTGCGCAACGCGCGCATTCAGGACGCCCTCTCCGAAGGCCAGGAACTCATCGTTCAGGTCGAAAAGGAAGAGCGCGGCAACAAGGGCGCAGCGCTGACGACGTTCATCTCGCTGGCCGGCCGTTACCTCGTGCTGATGCCGAACAACCCGCGTGGCGGTGGCGTGTCGCGCCGCATCGAGGGCGAAGACCGTCAGGAACTGCGCGAAACGATGGCGCAGCTCGAACTGCCGGAAGGCATGAGCATCATCGCTCGCACCGCAGGCATCGGCCGCTCGGCCGAAGAACTCCAGTGGGACCTGAACTACCTGCTGCAACTCTGGCGCGCCGTCGAAGGTGCCGCCGCCAACATCGAACTGCCGCGCGACTCGGCGCTGATCTATCTCGAGTCGAGCCTCGTCATTCGCGCCATCCGCGACTATTTCCAGCCTGACATCGGTGAAATCCTCATCGATACGGAAGAAATTTCCGAGCAGGCGCGCAACTTCATGCAAGTGGTCATGCCCGACCACCTCAACCGCGTGAAGCAGTATCGCGACGACGTGCCGCTGTTCTCGCGTTTCCAGATCGAACACCAGATCGAAACGGCGTATTCGCGTCAGGTGCCGCTGCCCTCGGGCGGTGCGATCGTGATCGATCACACCGAAGCGCTGGTGTCGATCGACGTCAACTCGGCGCGCTCCACCAAGGGTGCCGACATCGAGGAAACCGCCCTTCGCACCAACCTGGAAGCTGCCGACGAAGTCGCGCGCCAGTTGCGTCTGCGTGACCTGGGTGGCCTGATCGTGATCGACTTCATCGACATGGAGTCGGCCAAGAGCCAGCGTGAAGTCGAACAACGTGTGAAGGACGCGCTCAAGCACGACCGTGCCCGCGTCCAGATGGGCAAGATCTCGCGTTTCGGCCTGATGGAACTGTCGCGCCAGCGTCTGCGTCCGTCGCTCTCGGAAGGCACGCACGTGACCTGCCCGCGCTGCAACGGCACCGGCCACATCCGCGACGCCGAATCGTCGTCGCTGCAAGTCCTGCGCATCATCCAGGAAGAGGCAATGAAGGAGCACACGGCAGCCATCCACTGCCAGGTGCCGGTCGAAGTCTCTGCCTTCCTGCTCAACGAAAAGCGTCAGGAAATCAACAAGATCGAAGCGCGCTTCAAGGTTGGCGTGCTGCTGATCCCGAACAAGCACCTCGAGACGCCGCACTACAAGCTTGAGCGCCTGCGCTTCGACGACCCGCGTCTGGATGCACCGAAGGCCAGCTACGCGCTCGCCGAAGAAGCTGCACGCTCGCTGGAAGAAGATCCGGCCGGTTACAGCAAGAAGAAGGAAGATGCGCGTCCGCGTCAGGAAGCCGCCGTCAAGGGCATTACGCCCGAGCAGCCGGCACCGGCTGCGCAACCGCGCCCGGTACCCGTCGCTGTCACGGCACCGGTTGCCGCAGCAGCCCCCGCACGCAGCGGTGGCTTCATCGGCTTCGTGAAGCGCCTGCTGGGCCTTGAGCCGGCGGCACCGGCACCGGTCAAGGCGGAAGAACCGGCCAAGCCGAATGCGCGTCCGCCGCGCGAGCGTCACGACCGTCCGCATCAGCAAAACCGTAATCGCCGTGGCAATGCCCGCGACGACAACAAGGCGACCAAGGACACCGCCGCTCAACCCGCACGTGAAGGTCGTGAGGCCCGCGAAGGTCGCGCGGCGCGTCCGGAGCGTGCAGAGCGCGCCGAACGTGGTGAACGTACGGACCGTAGCGAGCGCAATGAACGTAATGACCGCAATGAGCGTGGCGGCGAACGTAGCGAACGCAATGAGCGTCAGGAAGGTCGTGACAAGCGTGAGCGCGACGACGCGCAGCGTCAGCCGGCACAGGACGTGCGCACCGAAGAAGGTCGCGAAGTGCGTGAAGGCCGTGAACGCGGTAGCCGTCGTGACCGCAATGAGCGTCGCGAACGTCGTCAGCCGGAAGGAACGGACGGCCAGCAAGCCGCACCGCAACGTGTGGCGCAAGCCGCCGCACCGCTCGTCGCCGAGCATGAAGAACTCGAGCAGGATCGTCTGACGGCGCAAGTCGAAGACGGTGCAACGCTCACGGCAGGCGAAGAAGGCGAGCAAGGCGGTGAAGAGCGCCGCCGCAGCCGTCGTCGCGGTCGTCGCGGTGGCCGTCGTGAGCGCGAAGCCAATGAGCAGCAACAGCACGCCGATGGCGAACACTTCGAAGGCGAGACGTCTGACGATATCGAAGGCGTACGCGCCCCGGTTCTGACCGACGAAGCCAACGAAAACGCCGCGACCGATGCACTGGTCCGTGCAGCCGCACCGGCCATCCCGGCGAGCGTCGCAGCCACGCCGGCACCGGCACCTGCCGCGCAAATCGAATCGACGCCTGCCCCGGTTCAGGTTCATGCCGCGCAAGCCGAAGCCCCGGTGGCAGCCGCACCGGTTGTCATCGTGAGCGAAGCCGCGCCGGTCGCAACGCCGGACGTCCCGGCGCCTGTGATCGCCGAGCCGGTGACCCCGGTGGCTCCGGTCAACGTGGCACCGCTGCCCGCAGCGGAAGCGGCCGCCGCACCGGTAGTTCCGCCGGTCAGCGCACCGCTGCCTACCGCAACGCCGAGCCTGGCTCAGCCCACGGTTCCGGCCGAGGCCCTGACCGAGATCGCCGCCACGGCAGCCACGGCCAGCGCACCGGCAGACGTCAGCCAAGCGCCGACGGCACCCGTGGCACCCCTCGCCGACGTTGCCGCTGCCGCCCCTGCCGCACCTGTGGCTCCGGCCACGCCGGTCGAGAGCGTCCAGATGGTCGAATCGGTGAAGCCGGTGCAAACGCCGGCACCGGTGCAAGCCGTGCCGGTCGTCACGGAAGCTGCTGCCGCGGTCACGGAAGTTGTGACGCAGCAAGCCGCCCCGGCGACGGTCGCCCCGACGCTGGAACGCAGCGCATTGGAATCGACGTTGGCAAACGTGGGTCTGGTCTGGGTCCACACGGACGCCGACAAGCACCGCGCCGCCAAGGAAGCCGCGGCGCAAGCCGCACCGGTCGCGCCAGTGCGGCGTGAGCGTCGCCCGTCCACGCCGATCAACAGCGGTCCGATGGTGCAAGTGGAAACGCGCACATCGTCGGATCACGTGGCGTAACGCGTGTCGTGCATCACGTTTGGGCGGAGATGGCCTCACGGCCCCTCCCGCCCGACGTGAAGTAACACCAGAAAAGGAGGCTTCGGCCTCCTTTTTTGCCAATGTGGATAGCCTTTCCCCCGGCAACCCCGCGTTGTCCCGACTTGTGTCTTTCCGGCCCTGCCCCCATCTTGTCGGGTAGTACGGGCTTGACGTTCCCAAAGAATGCCTTGGTACCGATATCCGATGCCTGAACGACAGGCATCGGCGGCCAACGGGCCAATTCGTTAGAATGGAGACGCAAGCTAAGGCCCCAACATGACTGAAACGATCATCCCACTCACCGATCTGCGTAGCGACGCGCGTTATGCGACGCACTCCCCGCAGATTCCCGCACAAGTGCGCGCCGCCACCGGCCATCTCGAAGATGCGCTGGCGCGGCCGTTGCACGACCTGCGAATCTCGGTGACCGATCGTTGCAACTTCCGCTGCGTCTATTGCATGCCGAAGGATGTGTTCGACAAGGACTACACCTTCCTCCCGCAATCGTCCCTGCTGTCTTTCGAGGAAATCGAGCGTGCTGCACGCCTGTTCGTCGAACATGGCGTGGAGAAGCTGCGCCTGACCGGGGGCGAGCCGCTGCTGCGCAAGCACATCGAACGTCTGATCGAGATGCTTGCGCGTTTGCGGACCCCGTCGGGCAAACCCCTCGATATCACGCTCACGACCAACGGATCGCTGCTGGCGCGTCGGGCGCAATCGCTCAAGGACGCGGGACTCACGCGCGTAACGGTCAGCCTGGACAGCCTTGACGACACGATCTTCCGGCAGATGAACGATGTCGACTTCCCGGTCGCCAACGTGCTTGAGGGCATTGCGCAAGCCCAGCACGTGGGTCTTGGCCCGGTCAAGGTCAACATGGTCGTCAAACGCGGTACCAACGACGCCGATATCGTGCCCATGGCACGGCATTTCCACGGCAGTGGTGTGGTGTTGCGTTTCATCGAGTACATGGACGTGGGCACGTCGAACGGCTGGCGGATGAACGAAGTGATGCCGTCGGCGGACGTCATCGCCCGGTTGAACGAGGCCCTGCCCGTCGAACCGCTCGAACCGAACTATCCCGGCGAGACGGCGCAGCGCTGGCAATACCGCGACGGTGGCGGCGAAGTCGGTGTCATTTCGTCGGTCACTCGCGCTTTTTGCGGCACTTGCTCTCGCGCCCGCCTGTCTACGGAAGGCAAGTTGTACCTGTGTCTGTTCGCCAGCGCCGGTTATGACTTGCGCGCGCTGCTGCGCAATGGCGCGAGCGACGCACAGATCTCGACCGTCATCGGTGACATCTGGCAAGGTCGCACCGACCGGTACTCGGCATTGCGTACGGCGGCCACCGGCCTGCCCGAAGACGCACCACCGAAGGTGGAGATGTCCTACATCGGCGGATGAACGTCACGGGCGCTGCCCGTTGGCTCGTCTGCCCGCTTTCGAACTATCGAATTCCTTTGCTCATGATTCCTTTTGCCCCGGACGCCAACCGCGCCCGAGACGCTCTGCTGTTACGACAAGACGCACGACGTCTTGGCTTTGACACGCGTCGTCAGACGCGGCGCCTCATCGCCGCTGGCCTGAGCGCCTTGGCGTTGCTCTTCGCCTCACTCACCCCCTCGATGGCGCGTGCGGATTGCGATCCGTCCGACCGCGATATCGCGAACCACGTCATGACCTACAGCGGTCAGCTTGGCGAACGCAATCCGCTGCGGCTCGTGATGCGCCCCACATCGGGCGGCAAGCTCGAAGGGCGCTATGCCAACGCCTCGTCGCAGAGTGACACGTATCTCACGGGGAAACTGGAGGCCAAGTCGCGCCTGCATCTGACCGAGTTCGACGCTGGCGGCATGCCACGCGCCACGTTCGAGGGTGAGTTTGCCTCGAATGACGACATCAACCGTCAGCGCGGCGCGTCGGCGACCTGCGAGGTCATTTCCGGTCAATGGAAGGATTTGCGCAGCGGCCGGTCGGTGCCGTTCGAGCTGGCGCTCTCGAGTATTCAGAGCGGCAAGATCGACCATCTCTACGGCGTTGCCGGCGTGAGCGACGACGAAACGGTCAATCGTGCGGCCACACAATTCCGCAAAGGCGTGCTCGACGACCGTCGCGATGTCGTCGCACAATCGATTCGCTATCCGCTGCACGTGTCGCTGCGCGGCAAAACGCTCATCCTTCGGAACCCGAAGTCGCTGCTGGCGCGCTACAACGAGATCTTCACCGACGGTTACGTTCGCACCATCGGCGCGGCCGTGCCTCGCCTGATGTTCGCGCGCGATCAGGGCGTGATGTTGGGTGACGGTGCGGTCTGGTTCGATGCGAACGGCCGTGTCATCGGGCTGAACCGTTCCTAGTCCTAGTGCAGTCCTCGCATTTTCGTCGACAAGGAAAGGATCCACGTTCATGACTGCCGCGCCGATCCCTCGCATTGCCATCACGGGCTTGATCCTTGCGGGCGGGCGCGGGCAACGCATGGGCGGACGCGACAAGGGCTTGCAGATCTTCGCCGGACGCCCCCTTGCCGAGCATGTCGCCGAGCGGCTCCGGCCGCAGGTCGGCACGTTACTCATCAGCGCCAATCGGCATCGCGATGCCTATGCGGCACTCGGCGCCGACGTGGTGAGCGACGAGACGCAGGATTTCGCCGGGCCGCTCGCCGGCATGCTGGCCGGGCTGCGGGCGGCACGTACGGACTATGTCCTCACCGCACCGTGTGACTCGCCCTACCTGCCCGAGGATCTTGGCGAACGACTGGCTGGCGCGTTGTGCGCCTCGCTCGCTGGCACGGCCACCTCGCCGTCATTGGCGGCTTACGCCGCTACGGCGCAGGGCCCCCATCCGGTGTTTGCCCTCTTGCATCGCTCACTCGCAGACGATCTTGCGGCAACGCTGGCGGCCGGGGAGCACCGCGTGCGAGCGTGGTTGTCACGCCACAAGGCCTTACAAGTTCACTTCGGTGAGGAGCGTCCGTTTTACAATGTCAACACGCTGGACGACCTCCAAACCGATACGCCGCGCGCCCCCTGACCATCCGGGCGCCACTGCGGCACGATCCGTCGCCACCGCTTTTACGGGATTCATGCCGGATACGTGCCGGATGACGACGCCACACCGATGACAACACTAGACGAAGCCCTCGCCGGCTTGCCGGATTACGACCCCAACGACATGACGGTCGAATTGGCGCGCGCCATCATTGTGCGCACCGCGCGTCCGGTCTCGGCGATCGAGCAAGTGACTGTACGCAGTGCCCTGGGCAGAGTGCTCGGCCGCGACGTCATTTCTCCGCTCGACGTTCCCGCGTTTGAAAACGCCGCCATGGATGGCTACGCCTTCGCCGGCAGCGCGCTGGCCGCCGGCGGCGATGTGCGTTTGCGCGTGGCAGGCCGCTCGTTCGCCGGTCATCCGTTCGATGGCGTGGCAGCGCAGGGTGAATGCGTGCGCATCATGACCGGCGCATTGCTGCCCGCGGGCTGCGACACCGTCGTTCCTCAGGAACAGGTACAACGCGAAGGGGACACCGAAGTCATCACTTTTGCGGCCAACGCCGTCACCCCGGGCCGCCATGTGCGCCATGTCGGTGAAGATCTGGCAGCGGGTCATACGGCCTTGCACGCGGGCAAACGTCTGCGGCCGGCAGCGCTGGGGCTGCTCGCATCGCTGGGGATTGCCGAAGTGCCCGTGCGTCGCCGCATTCGCGTGGCGTTCTTCTCCACTGGCGACGAACTTCGCTCTGTGGGCGAACCGCTCGCGCCGGGCAATCTGTACGACAGCAATCGCTACACGCTCTTCGGCATGCTGCAACGGCTGGGGGTCGAAGTGCTCGATCTGGGGGTTGTGCGCGATGACCCGCAAGCGATCGAGGACACCCTGCGCACGGCTTGCCGTGAGGCCGATGCCGTCATCACGTCAGGCGGCGTCTCGGTTGGCGAAGCCGACTTCACGCGCGAGATGATGACGCGTCTGGGCAACGTAGTCTTCTGGAAGATGGCGATGCGCCCGGGCCGCCCGTTCGCATTCGGCGAACTCGAGAGCGACGGCCAACGCGCGCTGCTCTTTGGCCTGCCGGGCAATCCGGCAGCCGTGATGGCATCGTTCTACCATCTGGTTCGCGACGGTTTGTTCGCCCTGATGGGCGCGGAGCCACAAGCCACGCCGAGCTTGCCCGTGCCAACGACGACGGCCATCGCCAAGCGTGCAGGCCGTACTGAATTCCTGCGCGGCATTCTCGCCGCCGATGCGAATGGCCGCTGGCAAGTGACGGTCGCCGATGCCCAAAGCGCCGGCATTCTACGCACGATGAGCGAAGCCAACTGCTTCGTCACGCTTGGCACCGCACGCGGCGATGTCGCGGCAGGTGAGCTGGTCGACGTCATCGTGTTCGATGGACTGGTCTAGCGCGAACGTTCCTGCAACCCCTGTCAATACCCCAAAAAACGAAGCAACGAAATAGCAATATATCGCCGGCGTCGGCGCTTCGACGATGTCGGCAACAAACCGAAAACACACGTCAATGACAACGAAAAAGCAGATCACATACATCAGTCCCGGCCAGACGGCCAAAGCACTGGTGCTGGTCTATCTCACTTTCAGTATTCCGCTGGTACTGCTCGCCTTCCTGGCAGCCTTCATCCGTTACGGCGACCTGCCGGGACTCGCGTTCATTTCCGCGCTGGTCCTCAACGCCATCGTCGGCTTCGTGCTGCTCTGGATCGCCTGCCACGCCTATAACTGGGTGGCCGAACGGTTCGGTGGCATCGAAGTCGCGCTGAGCGACGCGCCCGAAGACGAGTACTGATCCACGCCCTCGCGGCGGCTGACGTTGGGCGCCTCGCGCCAGCGACAGCGCCGCCCCTTATTTTCTTGCCCCCTCCCCCATCACCCCTATGTCCCTGACGCTGCGCACCGCCACCCCCAACGACGTCGATGCCATCCATAGCCTGATGCGGGAACTGGCTGTCTTCGAGAAATTGCTGGATATCTTCGAAGCGACGCCGGAAAGCGTGCATGAGGCGTTGTTCGGAGAAGTCCCGGCAGCCGAGTGTCTGATTGCGGAGTGGGACGGCAAGGTAGTCGGCTACGCGCTGTACTTCCACAACTTCTCGACGTTCCTCGGACGACGCGGCCTGTATCTCGAAGACGTCTACGTGCAGCCGTCGATGCGTGGCAAAGGTGTAGGACAAGCGCTGTTGCGTCAGCTTGCCCGTATTGCCGTCGAGCGACAATGCGCACGCTTCGAATGGACGGTGCTCGATTGGAATCAGCCGGCTATCGACTTCTACGCCGCGCAAGGGGCAACGGTGTTGCCCGACTGGCGTGTGGTGCGCATGACGGGCGAGGCACTCGACAGATTCGCCAGGGGCAGCTAAGCGGCCGAGCCGCTAAGTGGCTAAGCCGCTAAACGATTCAGCCCCGGCGCCTTGAGCGTCTTTAGCGCCGTGGGGCAGGGAACGCCAAGGGGGTGAGAAAGCCCCCTGCGACTCAAGATTCCTCGTCGTCGGTGTCCAACTCCACGCCCAGCAGTTCGACGGCCTGCTCACCGGGTAGCGCTTCAACGGCCTTGAGCTGACGCGCCATCGCGCGCGTGCGCACTTCGGCCTTGTCGATCGAGCGGGTCACCGTCTCCAGTTGCGACTTGGTTCTGGCGAGCACATCACCGAACTTGGTGAACTCCGTCTTCACCGCGCCAAGCACCTGCCAGACTTCACTGGAACGGCGCTCGATCGCAAGCGTGCGGAAGCCCATCTGAAGGCTATTGAGCAGCGCGGTCAATGTCGTTGGGCCAGCCACGGTCACGCGATATTCGCGTTGCAGCAGATCCGAGAGTCCCGGACGCCGCAGCACTTCGGCGTAAAGCCCTTCCGTGGGCAGGAACAGCAGCGCGAAATCGGTCGTGTGCGGCGGGGCGAGATACTTTTCGGCAATGGTCTTCGCTTCCTGGCGGATGCGTGTCTCTAACGCCTTCGATGCCTCTTCCACCGCCACCGGGTCCGCGCGCTCCTGCGCATCGAGCAGACGCTCGTAGTCCTCGCGCGGGAACTTGGCGTCGATGGGCAGCCAGACCGGCGTGCTGCTGTCGCTGCTTTGTCCCGGCAACGCAATCGCGAACTCCACCCGCTCGGCGCTGCCCGGTTTGGTCGCAACGTTCTTCGCAAACTGGTCGGGCGTCAGCAATTGCTCGAGCAACGCCTGCAATTGCACTTCGCCCCAGATACCTCGCGTCTTTACATTGGTCAGCACGCGCTTCAGGTCGCCCACGCCAGCGGCGAGCGTCTGCATCTCGCCCAGACCGCGATGCACCTGCTCAAGACGGTCCGAGACCAGCTTGAACGACTCGCCGAGTCGCTGCTCGAGCGTGGCATGCAGCTTCTCGTCGACGGTGCGGCGCATCTCTTCGAGCTTTGCCGCGTTGTTGACTTCAATGTCCTTGAGCTTCTGTTCGAGCGTGGCACGCACTTCGGCCAACCGTCTCTCGTTGCCTTCGGCGAGTTGCGTGAGTTGCTGATGCTGAGCTTCACCGAAACGACGCAGTGTCGACGTTTGCTCCTCACGCATCTGCTGCCCGTTGAGCACCAGACTCTGACGCACCGCCTCGAGCTGCGCCGCGTTCGACTCGGTGAGCTTTGCCAACTGTTGCGCAAAGCCATCGATCTGGTTGTTCTGCACCGTGGCCACGCTCGTCATCTGCGCGGCCAGTGTCTGCTGGAACTGCGCCATTTGCGCGCTTTGTTCGCCGCGCCCGGCACGCGCGATTTCCGCGAACTCCTGACGCAGCCCGCGCTCGCTGCGATCGGCCGCTTGCAGCAAGTCATCTCGCACGTGGGTAAGTGCGCCGACGAGCGTCTCGCGCAGCGACGTATCGCCACCGCGTTGCCAGACCTTCACCGCAATCGCGATCATCACCAACAGATTCAGCGCTGCCAGCGCCACCAACACCATTTCCACCATCGCGTTGCGACTCCCTTTGACGCTTCCTGATCCTGCTTCCTGAACTTGCCTTTTGCCGTAACAGCCTCGATGGCATCGATGGCCGAGATGGCTGCAATGGCCATAATGACCGCTGCCGTTACGCCTTGCGCGCCGCCGGATTCAGCAGACATGGCGGCTTACCCGCCGCTGCCCCGAATCCCAGTGCAGCAATCAAATTGTCGGCCGCCAGACTTGCCATGCCGCGACGCGTGGCCGCCGATGCGCTCGCGATATGCGGCGTCAGCACGATATTCGACACTTTGAGCAAATCGGGATGCACGGTCGGCTCGCCCTCGAAAACATCGAGACCGGCTGCCGCAATCTGCCGATTCGCGAGCGCGGCAGCGAGTGCCGCATCGTCGACGATACCGCCGCGTGCCAAGTTCACCAGCGTGGCCGTCGGCTTCATCACGGCCAGCTCTGCGGCGCCGATCGTGTGATGCGTCGCTGCCGAATACGGCAATACCAGAATGACGTGATCCGCCGTGCGCAGCAGCGTGTCCTTGTCGACGTAGCTCGCGTTGCAGGCGGCTTCCGTCGCCGCATCGAGACGCGTGCGGTTGTGATACACGACCCGCATGCGAAAGCCCATTGCGCGGCGCGCAATCGCTTGTCCGATGCGCCCCATACCGACGATACCGAGCGTGCTGCCGTGCACGTCGGCGCCGAGGAACATGTCGTAGGCCCACTTGTCCCAATGCCCTTCACGCAGCCAGCGCTCCGACTCGGTCACACGACGCGCCGTTGCCATCAGCAGCGCCCACCCGAAATCGGCCGTCGTCTCATTCAGCACGTCAGGCGTGTTCGTCGCCATCACGCCGGCGGCGGTCATGGCGTCGATATCGAAGTTGTTGTAGCCCACGGCCATATTGGCCACCACACGCAGATGCGGCGCACCGGCAAGCACGGAGGCATCGATGCGTTCGCTCGCCGTGGTGATCGCCCCGGCCTTGTCGGCCAGTCGGGCGCGCAGCTCGTCGCTCGAGAACACCGTGTCGGCATCGTTGCGTTCGACCTCGAAGTACTGCGCCAGACGCTCGATCACGTCGGGGAAAATGGCTCGGGCTACCAGAATCTTCGGTTTCACCAGTGGTCTCGCAGAGGTTGGCCGCGTGGCAATGTCGCGGCTTAGAAGCATCTCAGAAGAAGATCAGCGTCGTCAAAACAAACAGCGGCAGCAGAATCGCGCCCGACCACAGCATATAGCCGAAGAAACTCGGCATGCGAACGCCGCGTTGCTCAGCGATGGCCTTCACCATGAAGTTCGGCGCATTGCCGATGTAGGTGTTGGCGCCCATGAACACCGCCCCTGCCGAGATCGCCGCCAGGGTGGTGGCGCCCGCCGTCATCAGCGTTGCCGCGTCGCCGCCAGCCGTGTTGAAGAACACCAGATACGTCGGCGCATTGTCGAGGAACGACGAGAGAATACCCGTGGCCCAGAAGTACATAACGTCGTCCGGCGCACCGCCCGGCCCCGTCACCAGACGAATCACCCAGCCAAGCGCGCCAGCTTCGCCTGCGCGTAGAATGGCCACCACCGGAATGATCGTCAGGAAGATGCCGGCAAACAACTTGGCGACTTCCTTCATCGGCTCCCAGTTGAAATCGTTGCCTTCACGCGCCGTGCGCGGCGTAATCGCCAGCGACATCAACGTCACCACGATCAATCCAACGTCGCGCGCAATGTTTTGCAGTTCGACAGGCGTGCCGAAGACGTCGAACTCGACGCCCGGTTTCCAGACCCCGCTCATCAGCACGAGCCCCACGGCCGCAGCGAGCAACACGAAGTTGCGCTTGCCTTCGAGTCGCAACGGCACGTCAGTCGGCGTCGGGTCCAACTGTTCGATCTGACGCTCGTTCTTCTGGCGGAAGAAATAGCTATCGATCAGGAAGAAGAGCACCAGCAGCACGGCGCAGATGAAGAGCGTCTCCGGCCAGAGGTGGGTCGTCGTCCAGAAGAACTCGACCCCTTGCAGGAACCCGAGGAAGAGCGGCGGATCGCCCAGCGGCGTTAGCGAGCCTCCCGCATTTGCCACGAGGAAGATGAAGAACACAACAACGTGCACGTTGTGCTTGCGATTGTCGTTCGCGCGAATGAGCGGACGGATCAGCAGCATGGCCGCCCCCGTCGTGCCCATGATGCTCGCGAGCACCGTACCCAGCGTCAGCAGTCCGGTGTTGAGCCACGGCCCGCCTCGCAGGCTGCCGTGAACGCAGATACCGCCGGCCGTCGTGAACAACGCCGTGAGCAGCACTACGAAAGGAATGTACTCCGCGACTATGGCATGCACCGCGCCGTACCAGGCAGCCCCCACGCCGAATACGAGCGCAAAGGGCAGCAGAAATGCTGCGCCCCAGAATGCCGCGATCTTGCCGAAGTGGTGATGCCAGAACGCGGGCGCCAGCAGCGGCCCGAGGGCAATCGATAGCAGCAAGCCCGCAAACGGCACGCCCCACCACGCGACGAGTTGTGCGCCGTCCGGTCCGGCAGCGAACGCCGCAGGACTCGCTAATGCCAGCCCCGCCGCAACCAATGCTCCCCAAATCCCCTTTTGCATTGCTTATGGTTCCTGTTGATTGATGGTCAACTCCTTACGAGTCGCTGTCACCAGCCAAGTGCCCGAAGTCAGGCAAGCTTGGGAAATATCTCATACTGAAGGTGCGTACCACCCGATAAACCCAACGCCGATGCCCAGGGTCAACGATCGAAAGATGTGCCACCAAAGCACGTCGAAACGCGCTGGCGGGTAAAGACTGTCAGTGTCGGCCCGGCATCGCCGGTCGTGGCGGCCCCGAGTGCGCGTCAGGCCCCGTCGACGATGATGAGATGAACGCGATAAGGGCCATGGGCGCCCAGTACCAGCGTTTGTTCGATATCCGCGGTACGCGACGGTCCCGCAATGAAATTGGTGGCGCGCGAGAGTTGACCCCGCTCGCTACGCATCAGGGCGAAGCCGTCTTCATGGCCCGCGACGATACGCGAAGCCGGTACGACGGCGATGTGCGTCTCGGGCAAGAGCGTGGCCGAAGCGAACGTCTCCGGCCCCGACATCATCATCAGCGCCCCGGTCTCTGCGATGGCGCAGAAACAACCCGTGATACCGACCATATCGTCGCCATGCGGCTTGCGAAATTCCACCTCGCAACCGGCCTGCGTCCAATCGAGATCACGCAATGTCGGCCACGCCACCGCCTGCGTGCTCAGGCCGTTGGCCCGCAGATAGCTCGCGGCGGCAGCCGGCACATCGTGCATACCCGGCACGCGTGCGATCGTGGTCGAGAGCGCCTCCGCCTTGCCGATGAACGTGGTGATGAGATCGGCGGACATTGCCGGACGCGGTCCTTGCGGATGCCGCGCCAGATAGTCCTCGGCCGCCGCCTGCTCGTTCGCGCGCGCCACGTCGGGACGATGCTGTGCGTTGCGAATGCGGGCAAAGATGCGATTGCGGGCGTCGGAGGTATCCATGGGTTGTCCTGTGAAGCCGACGCGCCGGTCTGCATCGGCATGCGGCGGCGTCATTTATCGTCTCTCGAAGCCGCCGTGGCAAGTCCGGCGGGCGATGCGCAATTATAGCGGCTGACCCTGCGGGCGCGACGAGCGTTCGCGCACTATCGGAATCGTCTGGCCCGGCGTTCGGACAGCGTCTCAGATACCGGGCGTCATGCGCCGGCCGCCGGTTCCGGCGCGATCTCGAACACCTGACGCAGATAGGCCAGATACGCGTGGTCGTCGCACATGTTCTTGCCCGGCGAATCCGAGAGCTTCGCCACCGGCTGACCGTTGCACCGCACCATCTTGATGACGATCTGCAACGGTTGATAGCCGAGGTCGTTGGTGAGGTTCGTGCCCACACCGAACGCCAGCTTGCAGCGATCTCGAAACCGCTCGAAAAGCTGAAGCACCTTCGGAATATCGAGACCGTCCGAGAAGATCATCGTCTTGGTGTGTGCGTCGACGCGGTTCTGCGCGTAGTGCTCCAGCAAGCGCTCGCCCCAGGCGAACGGATCGCCGGAGTCATGACGCGCCCCATCGAAGAGCTTGCAGAAGTACATGTCGAAGTCGCGCAGGAAAGCGGACATGCCGTACACATCCGAGAGCGCGATGCCCAGATCGCCGCGATACTCCTTCGCCCAGGTCTCGAAGCCGAAGATCTGCGAATCGCGCAGACGGGGGCCGAGTGCCTGACACGCCTGAAGATACTCATGCGCCATCGTGCCGAGCGGCGTGAGGCCGAGCTTCGACGCGTAATACACATTGCTCGTGCCCGCGAACTGTTCGCCCAATTCGTCGCGCAGCGTGAGAATCACCTCTTCGTGCCACTCCTTCGAGAAGCGGCGGCGCGTGCCGTAATCGGCGATCTTGCACTCGCGATAATCCGCCGGCTCGGCGAGCATGCAGATCTTGTCTTTGAGCCGCTGACGGCCCTCCTGAAACGCCGGCGCGCGCTGCGTATTGCGGAAATACACCTCGTTGACGATGGCGAGTACGGGGATCTCGAAAAGGATCGTGTGCAGCCACGGCCCGCGAATCGTGATGTCGATCTCACCATTGCCCTTCGGCGATGGCAGCACCGTGATGTGCTTCTCGTTCAGATGGAACAGGTCGAGAAAGTCGACGAAATCGCTCTTGATGAAGCGCATCGCGCCGAGATAACGCAATTCGGACTCGGTGAAGCGCAATCCGCACAGCAACCGGATCTCGTCCCGAATCTCTTCGACGTACGGCGTGAGGTCGACGCCTTCGGTGCGGCACTTGAAGCGGTATTCCACCTGAGCGGCGGGAAAATGATGCAGCACGACTTGCATCATCGTGAATTTGTAGAGATCGGTATCCAGCAGCGACGTGATGATCATGACGACAGGCTCCGGGAGGAGCACTCACGAGAGAGCAGCGAACACTGCCGATCGGCCAACGGCCCATTCGGCAGCGCACGGAAAGAGCGAACATCGTACCGCAAAGCGGTGTCAACCATGACATCACTGGGGATTGCGCGATCGCGGGACGCCTTGTCCCGCCCGCCTTTCGGCTCTCGCACCTGCCGCCGCGCGCTGCGTTACAATACGCGTTTTAACGGCCGTTCGAAGCCGTTTCGCGCCCTACTCTGGAGTTGGCATGACGCACGTTGTCACCGAAAGCTGCATCAAATGTAAATTCACCGACTGTGTGGACGTTTGCCCCGTGGACTGCTTCCGCGAAGGCCCGAACTTCTTGTCCATCGACCCGGACGAGTGCATCGATTGCGCTGTCTGTGTGGCCGAGTGTCCTGTGAACGCCATTTATGCCGAAGAGGACGTGCCCGGCGATCAGCAAGCCTTCATTGCGCTCAACGCCGAACTCTCGCTCAACTGGCCGAGCATTACGAAGACCAAGCCGTCGCTGCCCGATGCGGATCAGTGGAAGGACGTCACCGACAAGCTGCATTTGCTCGAGCGATAACCCACGAGCGTTATTGGCGGGGTTTGCGCCATTGGTGCAGAAAAAGTGCGCATCCAGTGTTGACAGCGTGCAAAAACCGCCTTTATAATCGCTTTCTCTTTTGATCCCCGATAGCTCAGTTGGTAGAGCGCCGGACTGTTAATCCGTAGGTCCCTGGTTCGAGCCCAGGTCGGGGAGCCAAGAATTCAGAAGCGATGGCCTCGCACACGCGGGGCCTTTGTTTTCGTCAGCGCGCTGTTACAGCGGTGCGCGACACACAAGTTTGATCCTCGATAGCTCAGTTGGTAGAGCGCCGGACTGTTAATCCGTAGGTCCCTGGTTCGAGCCCAGGTCGAGGAGCCAAAACGCAAAAAGCCTTGCCGCTCGGCAAGGCTTTTTTGTTTTCTGCGCTGGCAATCGCAGGCAAGACGCCATCGCCCAGATTGTGCGCGTTCCTCACCGGATCCATCGCGCCCATGAAAACGGGGCGCCGTTTCCGGCACCCCGCCCTCTCCGACGTCACGAACAACACGCTCACTCGCTTGCTTATTCGCCCGCGGGTGCACTCATCGCGACCGACGGTTTCGTCGACGCTTGCAGTTCGTTGTTGTTCACGCTTTCGATCCAACGGCGACGCATCGGGGCGAGCACGAACTTCGCCGCTACGGCCGCCGTAATGCTGATGACCGCCGCGGCGATGAACACACGATCCCAATGACCGCCGATGGCGAGCACCGAAGCCAGCGGCACCAGCAACGCCGCCGTGCCCTTGGCCGTGTAGAGCGTGCCCGCATTGGACGCCGCATTCTTGCTGCCGAACGTATCCGCACACAGCGCCGGGAAGATCGAGAAGATTTCGCCCCAGCACAGGAAGGTCATCGCCGCGAAGAACACGAACATGTACGGGTTCTGACCGAAGTGCATCAGGCCGAGCATTGCCACACCTTCCCCCAGGAAGATGATGAACATCGCGTTCTCGCGACCGATCTTGTCCGAGACAAAGCCACACAGCGGACGCGTAAAGCCGTTGCACAGATTGTCGATCGACAGCGTCATGGTCAGCAGCGGCAATGTGGCGCCGAACAACGTCATCGGCATCGAGGCGATACCGTAGTCCTTCGCGATCGGCCCGATCTGTGCCGTTGCCATCAAACCGCCAGCGGCCACCGCGACGAAGCAGACGTAGATCACCCAGAACACCGGCGTACGGATCATCTGGCCCGAGGTGTAGTCCACATTCGTCGCCAGATTGCGGCGCGATACGGTGACACCCTTCGGTGCGCGCGGCTTGACCAGCAACAGCGCGAGAATGAAGATCGCCACGCCCTGCACGATGCCGAAGTTGAAGAACGCCGCCTCGTAACCCGACTCGCGGATCATGTTCGCGATCGGAATCACCGTGATCGCGGCCCCCGCGCCAAAACCGGCCGCCGTCAGACCCGCGGCCAAACCGCGCTTGTCCGGGAACCACTTGAGCGCGTTACCCACGCAGGTGCCGTACACGCACCCGGCACCGATACCGGCAATGACCGCCGCCGTGTACAGCACCGTCAGCGTCTCGGCGTACGAGTACATGATCCACGACAGCGCCACGCAGATCGCGCCGCCGGCGACCACGGGCCGCGGCCCGAAGCGATCGACCAGCCAGCCTTCGATCGGCACCAGCCACGTTTCCACCACGATGAAGATCGAGAACGCCACCTGAATGGCCGCGATGCCCCAATGATGCTTCGCCTGCATCGGCTCGACGAACAGCGTCCACGAATACTGCAAATTGGCCACCAGGCCCATACAAATGATGCCGATCACCAGTTGTGACCAGCGCCCTCCCAGAAAAGAGGTCTTC
>Ga0181519_10001377_pt1 | contig 21430 bp, 17 predicted proteins | sample PEATcosm2014_Bin_26_FD_121102 | JGI IMG/M metagenome (GOLD analysis project Ga0181519, IMG submission 121102) | Peatland microbial communities from MTU Mesocosm Facility, Houghton, MI, USA - PEATcosm2014_Bin02_10_metaG | ecosystem: Environmental > Terrestrial > Soil > Wetlands > Peat | place...
GATCGCGGCAGACATCGCAAACGCTTTGTCGATAGAGCGGCGCCTCACCAATGCGGCGGATACCATCGCGCAGATCGTGTCACAGCAATCCAATGTCGGAGTGGTCTCCGGATCCATAACCGATGTTGATCTCGTGACCGCGTTCAATTCCATCATCACGACCTTTCCCGACGTCTTGAGCGATGCTGCGAAGAAGAACGAATTCTGGACCGCAGATATCGAACCGATCGTGACGAGTGTCGTGTTTGGACCGCAGCAGACAAAAACTGCGCAAAATTGCTCGGTATCCAACGAAACCCCACCGACGCCGTTTTCCTGCACGGAGGCGACTGCCGTCTGGAGTGTCGGGTTCAACAATTCAGGATTTTCTACTAATTTCCGGCCATGCGGTCCGATGACTCAAGTGCAGCCCTCGACACCTTCGCCGAGTTACACAACGTTGCCGTCGGGCCTCTATGTCCCGGGTTCTGCGATCGTCGTCGACGTGACTTATGTCTTCAACCCGATGTTTACCGATTGGATTACCGGTCCTTTCACGATACAACGTTCGGCCTATATCGCACCCCGCTTCTTTGTTCAATTAAATTATACCGCACCGAATGCGGGGGTCAGCGCAGGTTCGCAACAGACCTATACAGACAGTTCGGCGAGCATCAGCCTGAAGAGCTGCAGTTTTACCGGGACGTTGCCGACGTCGTGAGCTTGGGAGATTCTGCGTGAACAACCACCTCGCCGATTACATTCCTCCAGGCGTGCTGCGATTGGCTGAGCGGATCGTCGGCGATCGCCGTGGCGCGGTAACGATGATCTACGCCATCCTCATCGGCGTCATGTTGATCACGCTCGGCGTCGGTCTCGACGGTTCGAATGCCGTCGAGACTAAGTATCGGCTTGATCTTGCCGCCGACGCCGGTGCGGTCGCATGCGGAGAAACCTGGCAAAGCAGCCTGCAGGCGCAGGTCAATGCGCAAATCGCCGGCACCGATACCGGAACTTACACTCAAGCGCTCACCGGCGCCAACGGGCTTGCCCAGAAAGCCGGCGCGGCCGCCTTTCTGGCGCAAGCTGGATCGCTGGAACCGATCCTCACCGGCGCCCCGCACGTAACCGCAACCAACGGGGTTACCCCAGGCGCAAACGGCGCAACGGTCAAGTGCGAGGTAACCTATACCGCCAACAGCCCGACCTATCTGATGAAGCTCGCAGGCATCAACTTCCTGCAGGTGACGAATTTCTCTGTCTCAAATGTCGAATTGGCGCCGTTTACGAATGTCTATCTGGTGCTCGATACTTCGGCATCGATGATGGTCGGATCGACGCCCGCCGACCAGGGCAAGATTGCAGCGTGGGTCGCCAGCCACCCGAGCGCCGTCTTCAACCCCTTAACCGGGAATGACAATTCGCCCTGCGCCTTTGCCTGTCACGAAGAAGCAAGCGGCTTTCAGGAACCGCCGATCGACCTCATGGCCATGGACGTGCAGGCCGGAGAGACGAACGCTCACAAGGCGCTGGCGACCACTCGGTTCGACGTGGCCCAGCAGGCGCTTGTTAACGATCCTGTCACCCAGTCCTATTGCTCCACCGCATCGACGCCGCCGGCCGGGACGGTCGCGTGCAATCTCAGCCAGAGCGAAGGGCTGCTGCCGTTCATCCGAGATACCTTCGATGTTGCCAACGCGCGCGCCAATCTCAATACCTTCTCGTATGGCGTCTATGGGTTCAATGAAGGGTTTATGGGGTATACCGGTGTGCCGGTCGCGAACAACACCAAGAACCCTACTATTACCGATGTGGTCGACTCATCTCAGTTCTACAGCCGCTATCCGACATCGACCGCCAGCAATCCGCTGCTCTGGCCTTCGGCCAATTTGGCGAATGTCGTATCCGATATTGGGACGCTGACAATCGGGTTCGATACGCATTTCAATGACCCGGTCTACCCCGGGCAGACGTCGGTCGGCCGCGCGCTGGTCAATTTCGTCGCGCCTACCGCGATTCCGAGCAGCCCAGCGCCAGGTACGACGTCTACAAACCCGCAAAAGTTCGTTATCCTGATGACCGATGGCATGAATTCCGACCGCAATTGGAACTTTGGCGGCTTTTCGAGTTCTCATACATCCGTCCCAAGCAACAGCAATGACACACCGAATACCATCACCTACTTAAGCGGAAATGATTGCGGTGTCTGGTCGACCGAGTGCAACAACTCGAGCTACATCCCGATCTGGCCATCTCCCAATAATTGGACTGGCGGCAACCCGACCACGACGTGGAACGGCAACTATAAGGTCGGTTATGGCGGGCCGTTCGACACGAGTTTTTGTACGACGCTGAAGCAAAACGGCGTAACGATAGCTGTACTCGAGACACCGTATCAGCCATTGAATGCGCAAGACCCGCATTTCTTCCCGTATGAAGGCACGGTCCAGCATACCATGTTCCCCGGTGGGTCAGGCTCGCAGAACATGGTGTCGGAAGCGCTGCAGAACTGTGCGTCGCCGGGCTTCTACTTCCAGGCCACCGACGACACGCAGATCGCGACCGGCTTTATTACGCTGTTCAACACATTCGTCGGGCAGTTTGTCCACATTACTCAGTAGCCGCGATCGGTCGGGCTAGCAAAGACGCCGCCTCAAACGGGCGGCGTCTTTGAGCTGCGTACACTATTTCAGAGTCACAATCGGTCCCGACAGCCAGATCGCGCACCGTCCCGCCGCCAAATTCTTCCCGGCGGGACGGCTCGGCCGCTTACCCAGTCTACAGCTTCGCAAGGCCGATAGTGATGTTGTCGTGCCCGCCCTTGCCTTTGGCAAATTCCACGAGCTTGCGGCAGACCTTGAGCGCATCGTCGTTGAGCAGCGCCTCATCGGCGGCCTCGGCCAGCGCCGTCGGTGCTTCGGCGTAGTTCCACAAACCGTCGGTGCAGACCATCAGCCAGCCATTGGCCGGCAGATCGACCGTTTCGATCGACGGTTCCGGGCACGTGGTCGGGTCCCCGGGATGGTCGCTGAGCCCCAAGCATTTGACGATGGCATGGGCCATCTTGCTCTTGCGGGCCTCCTGATCGGTCATCTCGCCCTGGTCGACGACCATGTTGCGCCAGGAATGGTCGCGGGTCAGGAGCAGACCGCCCGACCGGCGCAGCCAATAGACCCGGCTGTCGCCGAGCCAGGCGCTCGTCACATGCCGCCTGCCGCCCGGCGCCTCGAGCACGACGGCGATCGCGATCGTCGCCGCCGGCGGGTCCAGCGGATGCGTGTGGTCATACGGCACGCTGCAGACCGCTTCATGCGCCCTGTTGATGCCTAATCGCACCGCCTCCTCGGCAGACACGTTTTTCGACAGGGCGGTGAGGATTGCGTCCCGGGCGGCCGACACGGCCACTTGCGCCGCGACATCGGGGGTCTGTGAATTGCTGACGCCGTCGCACACGACCACGACCGAGCCGGTTCCGCCATTCTGCGGGCCGGCGATTGCGAAGGCATCGTCATTATGCTGGTGGACGACACCGACATCGGTCACGGCCGCGAGGCCCGGTCCGACGATGAACTCGCCGGCGAGCGCCGGGCGCATCCGGCCACAGCGCGCGCAGATGCCGTCGGCGCGAAACCGCGTCGACCCGCATCGGCATTCCTCGGCCAGGACGACCGTCGGCTCCGTCAGATTGGCGCCGCAATCCTCACAGAACGCATCGCCCGCCTTACATACCGTGCCACATTTCGGGCAATTGAACATATCCTCGCCCTTATACGATTGTATGAGGGCGCACGGAATTGGCGCGTTCCACGAAAGCGATGCGGGAGGCGGTCTCGTCGGCCAGGCGGGCGCAGTTGCGGAACGCCGCTTCAGCCTTGAGCCGCAAAGCGTTGATCCGCACCGGCGTGCCCAGGAACGTCAGCCCCGGCGGCGCGTGCCAGCCGCGCTCCAGTGTCGCCACCGCGGCCAGCGCCAGCGCCGCCTCCGCCTCGTAACGCGCGATGTCGCTGCGCTCCATCGCCGTCAGCATCTGCGAAGCGCGGGTCAGGCTTTCCTCCGTGCTGGAATCGCCGGTCAGCGCCCGCACGATCGCGAGCTGCGCCTCTCCGTGATTGGCCGAAGCGGTCGGCACACGGCCATAGGCTTCGACCGCCCCATTGCGATCATTCAGCGCCAGCCGGCAGCGCGCCAAGCCGAACGCCGCTTCCGAGAGTCCCGGATCGGTCCGGCTGACGCGGTCGTAGAGATCCGCCGCATCCCGGAACTGGCCTTCCATTTCGAGCGCAATGGCCAGCGCCAGCTTCGGCACCGCCTCGCCCGGAATTTCCGAATAGACCTTGTCGAAGCATTCGATCGCCGCCGGCGCGTTGCCGGCCGCCAGGTAGAGCTTGCCGCAGTACCAGTCCGGCCGCCAATCGAAGCGATCGATGTCGATCGCCTCGTCGAGCCGCGACATCACAGCCTCGCTCCAGCCTTGGGCGTTCTCCTCGATCAACGCATCGGCGATCCTGAGGCGCGCCTCCGCCGAATTGCCATGCGCCTTGACGGCGGCCTTGAGCGCCGACATGCGCTGCTCATTGTCCGGAATGCTGAGCGCGCCCAGAATATCGGCCGCCGCCGGGTCCTCGCGGTCGATGCGCAGAGCAGGCAGGCGCCGCCACGCCGTCGCCAGCACGCCGACCTGGGCGCCGGCGCCGCCGCGCTCCGGCATGAATTCGGCGCTTTCCGCGGCGATCATGACCGGCGTCTTCATCGCGACGATTTCGCGCAAGACACCAGGCAACTGCGCCGCCATCTCGTCGGCGGTCTGGAACCGCGCTTCCGGATCGATCGCGGTGCCCTTCAGCAGGAACCGGTGCAGACTTTCATGCTCGCGCAGCGGCAGCCGGATGGTGAAGGGCAACGTCACCGGATCGCCCTGCGGCGGTACGGCGGTGACTTCGACCTCGATGCCGACGATGCCGGGCGGTGCTGCACCGACGAAAGTCAGGCTCGCGGCGTGGAACGCCAGCCAAGGCGGCAGATCGCCGCCGCCGGCCAGAGTCGCCGTGAAGATCGTGAGGTTTTCCTTGCTCGGCCGCTCGATATTGTAGGCGGAGAAGGAAGCAGCCGGGACGACGTACATGACGTCGTCCTTGGACGGCAGCTTCTGCTCCATCTCGCCAGTCAGATCGAAGTCCATCAGCAGCACGGCCAAGGTGCGCGCAACGGTATAGAGGTCCGAGCTCGGCGTCGGATCGTCGCCCGCCTCCGGCGCCATGTAGCCGACCGTGCCGAAGATATCGCCTTCGAGATCGCCGACCCGCCGCACCGCGCCCATGTCGATGAGTTTGACGTCATCGCCTTCCAGCATGATGTTGTCGGGTTTGAAGTCGCAATAGACGAGATCTTGACTGTGCAGATAGGCCAGCGCCGGCAGGATGCCGAGGATATAGGCGACGGCCTCTTCGGGCGGCAAGGGACCACGCTCCTTGCGTATCTCCTTCAGGTTGCGGCCGCCGACATACTCCATGACAATGTAGGACTCGGTGCCCCAGGTCACGAAATTGTAGATGCCGACGATCTTGCCGTGCTTCACCGCTGCCAGGAACTGGCGCTCGGCCACCGCCGCCGCAGCCGCCGCCTCATCCTTGGAATTGAGCAGTCCCTTCAGCACGGTGAAGCGGTTGAGCTTCAAATCCATGCCGAGATAGATCCAGCCGAGCCCGCCGAACGCCAGCGTGCCCTTGATCTCATATTGCCCGCCGACCAGGTCGCCGACCTTCAGCGACGGCTTGAAATTGTACTCCTGGCCGCAATTGGCGCAGAACCGCTTATCGGGATTGACCTTGTTCTTGCAGGATGGACATTTGCACTTCTTCTCGTGGATCCGCATGTCGGTCATGACCATCTGGAGCGGGTCCAGAAACGGCATGACGGGCATGTTGACAAGGCCGCCGCCGAGTGCCCGGCCGCGGGCCGCACTGCCGGAACGCGTCCGGCCGCGCGAGGAGCCGCTGCCGCTCCCGCTGCCGCTCCCGCTGCTGCCCGACGAGCTCTGCGATGCGGTGGAGGCCTTCGGCCGCCTTGTGCTGGTCGATTTCGCGGCGGTCCGCCCGGCATAGCCAACGCCGATCAGCGGCGTCTGCCGGGCCTTGCGGCGCAGCCGATTGGTCACGTTGATCGTGCCCGGCTCGGAAATACCGCCGAGATTGTCCTCGATGACAGTAAAGCCGGGTGCGCCGGGCGCGGGCGGCGGCGCCGGGCGCGGCACTTCGACGGGTGCCGGGCTGCGCAATTGCACCGCCGCCATCTGTGAGGTCCGCGCGCTCGCCGTAGCCGCCTGCGGGCCGGACGGCCCCGACGGCATGGTCTGCCGTGCCGAGGCCGCCGCTGTGGCCATCGTGCTGCCGGCATTCGTCCCTCCGGCGGGCCTGGATCCCGGTGCCGGCCCGCTGGGCATCGGCCGGACGGTCGGCCCGGCGCCGGCGAGCGACCGCGGCGCGGCGGCGCCGTTACCGTGCGATCGGCGGCGGCGCGACGATGACGAGGGCGCGGTGACGGCGCCTGACCCCAGAGGCGGCCGTCCACACGTATCGCAGAAACCATCCTCGACGGTTCCCCGGCACGATGGCCATTTGCAGTTCGCACCGCTCATCGAGCTGTCCTTTCCAACCTCGTCATTTGCCCCCAGCGCCGGGCCGCACCCGGCCGGCTCCCCAAATTCATGTCCGCAGGATCGTCGCGCATCAAAACTACCGGAATTGCACAGGACTGCACGGCACGATCTCCGCCGCCCCCGACAGAACGGCCGCTGCCGCGGTACCACCCGGCGACATTACCGCCGCATTCATGCCTCGAAAGCCCCAACGGCCGCCACTCTCATTTTCGTCGATGCTCGACCGCGCCACTGCACGACGCGCGCCCAACCCGAGCGGATCGGCCACGGCACCGGCAGGCGGCCGCATCCGAGACACCGCGAAAGGCTGATCCGATTCGGTCGCAACCGGCCGCGGCACAGCGCATGCGCGCCTCGCCGCGACCGGGAATTCGACCACCTCGCGCACCTTTCGCGGCATTCGGATTTCCGCTCGCAATCTTCCGAGCCTTCCGGAAACGACAACTGCCATGGCGCACTGTTCTCCGACTACCGCGCATTCACTGTGATATGCGTCCAGCAGCCGAGCGTGATCCGATCGCCATCCTTCAGCGGAACTAATATGTTCGGCTCAATGGCGATGCCGTTAATTTTGGTGCCGTTCGTCGAGCCCAAATCGAGCAGCGCCAGCGACCCGTCGGGCTGCCGCTTGATCTGTGCGTGCCGGCGCGAAACGCCGGGGTCGTCGAGCGCTATTTCCTGCTGCGGTTCACGCCCGTTGATGCGGCGGCCGATGACGTTGCGGTCCTGTTCCACCGGAAAAATGCGCTCGCGCAGATCAGTCGGCATCGGATCGTCGACACCGCGCAACGACAGGTCCACTCCGGCGGTCAATTCCCAATGCGACAGAATTTCCCCGGCGTCTTCCGCATAAACCGGTTCGATGTTATGCTGATATTCGATTTCTTCTTCGGTATAGGATGTATTAGTCAGAAAATCATACCGGCAATTGTTGCAATAGCGCGAATCGGCTTGGTCCCGGGGTTCGCCGCAAGCTGGACAGGAAGCCGGCGCCGTTACCGGAAACTGATCGCCGGGCGCGTCGTCATGTTCGGAAGCGACGGCGGTCGAATGCTGTGCCATCGGGTCGGCCATTACGATTGGCGACCCGCATTCCGAGCAGAAATCCGAATCTGCCGAAATTCTCTGGCACTTCGGGCACTGGATCCCCATGCGACTATCTCCCGGATCAGCGCTTGGCGCGGACGGTGTGGGTCGTGCCAACATCACTGTTCGTCGGCGGGATCTTGCCGGCGCTCCGCTTCAGATTGACTGTCCGCGTCGACCCGATATCCAGGTCCATGACGGCTACCTTCTTCACTTCGCCTCGCAATCTTACGGTTCCTTCATTCGCGTTGACGACTTCGATCACGCGCTTGATCCTGACCGTCGCCTCCTCATTGCCCGATTCCGACGCCAGTTTCAGCGCCTGATTCAGGCGCACGGTCGCGGTATTGTCATCGTTGCGTTCGATCGCATCGATGCCGTCGCGGATGAACCGGGCCATTTCGCCCTGGCCGAAATAATGGGCGACCGCCGAATCGATCCGCGCCGAGAGGTGCACGTCCTCCGTCCATGCGACCGTCATCGCCGATCCCTTCACCACGACGGTCTGGTCGGTCTTCGGATCGAGATAGGTCAGGCTCGGACGGCATACCAGCATATCCTCGCCGGGCGCGCAGGCGACCACTCTGAAGGTCGCGCAATAATCCTGGGTGCCTTCGCCCCAGGCGCCGAGGCGGAACTCCAAGGTCCGCTCGTCGATCGCCTCCATCCCGGGCGTCAGATCGATCTCGCTCGGAAAGCCCTGCTTCAATTGCTTGAGATCGGTGTTCTTCGGCATCCATAGTCGCAAGCGGACGTCCGGCAGCAGCTTAGACATCGCCGCGGCCAAGGTCCTCTGAAAGTCGCGAGCCAGCTCGTTGGGACGCGTGATCATCGCGACCGTGCCGAGCAAGCTGTCACCGATCAACCGCAGCTGCGCCGGCGACCAATCCGTGCCGATGCCGCGGCAATGCGCCTGGAAAATCCCTGACGACGCGCGCAATTCAGCTTCGAGCGCAGTGAGGTCCGTGTCGTCATTGCGGCCGTCGGTCAAGATGATCGCTTGTCTGACAGCGCCGGACCGGCGGACGAATCGCTCCCGCGCGATTGTCAGCGCCTTAGACATGACCGTGCCGCCGCCGCATTCGATCTTCGCGATCGCCTGATGCGCCGCCCGCTTCCCTTCGGCGGTCATTCGGGTCAAATCCATTATCAGCTTGGCGTCGTTGCTGAAGGTGACGATGAAAGCTTCGGAATCCTCATCCATCTGATCGACGGCAACTCGCATCGCATGCAAGGTCGCGCTGATCTTATACCCTTCCATCGAACCGGACGTGTCACAAACGAGCGCAAGGACGCGACGCACGGTCTCCACCTTCTGCGGTACCGCCGCAGAAATGCTGAACACCGCATCGACACGGGTACTTCCCACCGGCAGGTATGAGTTTAGGAAAGTCTCAATCTTGAACTGCATGTCTTCCCTCCCCAAGCCCCGCCAGGGCACTGCCATCTAGATCGATCATCGCACCACAAACTTTCACCTGTTCAGCTGGGGCTTTACCAATTGGTAACGGATTCTCCTAAACTTGATTACTCATCCGTGGAAAGAACGGTGCGCGCATCCCACGGAGTACATAATTTCCCTCGACCCTTTCGAAGGCGTTAACCGAGGGCCTAGTAAAAATAATCAAAACGGCGCGGCAAATGCAAAATAAATGTTGATTCGCCGCACGTCTCTGGTCATAAAAGCGGTACGGGTGCTCACGGCACTCGGGGTTGCGGGTGGGTTAGCGGCCCGGGGCGGGTCAACCCCTTTGACCTATTGCAGAAGGGTGATTGTAAATGTTGCAGCTCGTTCGTAATATTGTTCGCGACAACAAGGGTATCGCGGCGCTGGAGTATGCGCTCATCGCCGGCCTCATGTTCGCCGCCATCATCGGCGCGACCGCGTTGCTCGGGCCGAAGCTCCAGGGCGCGTTCACCAATCTCGGCCAATCGCTGATCTCACGCGACGCCGGGACCTAATGGGCCTTGCCTTCCGGCGATGGCATCATCGCGGGAAGCGTCTGAAGCGCACAGGCTGAGGTGGGGCACTGCCGGGGGAAAATAGCCGGCAGTTGCACCGCCCAGCTTGGCGGGCGTCTCCGAAACGCGGGTGAGGCGAATCGGAACGCCGTCAGAAGGCAAGACAGCCGGCGAGGAGAATCCAATGAGGCCGTTCATTGGCAATGTTCTTCGGGATACCCGGGGAGTCGCAGCATTGGAATATGCACTGATTGCTGGGCTGATTTTTGCGGCGATTATATCCGCAGGAAGATTATACGGCCCACAACTGCAGCAGGCGTTGGGCAATATCGGAACATCTCTGGTCACGCGTGACGCCGGTACATGACGAGGCCGCGCGGCGGTTGATTTCACTTACTCCGCCGCCGGCACGGCATCGCGGCCATTGAGCCACGACAGGCACAGCTCCGGACCGGTATTTCATCTTGTTCGATTTGACTTATGGGTCAATTTGACGTCTTGGTCGACTTGAACGACGCGGGGAGGATGAGTACGTGGCAGGTGCTATATTTGCTGCGGCCGTCATGATCTATGCGGCAGTCGCGGCACAGGATCTGCGGCAACGACAGGTATCGAATTGGTTCTGCGCAGGAATCGCCGGATTGGGCGTTGTTCGGTGGGTTGTGTTGCTACAGATCGAGCCGGCAGCCTTTGCGGTGGCGGCGTCGTTTGTCGTTTTTGCGCTGAGTGCCGCATCCTACTCGCTAAAATGGCTCGGCGGCGGCGACGTAAAGCTGATCACGGCCACGACCCTACTGCTCGGCAATTCGTACGACGATGTTCTGAGCTTCCTGCTCCTGATGTCCATCATCGGCAGCGCATTGGCCGTCATCATGCTTCTCTATATCATGGCCGGTCGGGCCTTCGGGGCGGCTGAGCGCACGGCGCTCCCGGTCACGGGCGGTCCGACCGACGCGTGCGCCGCGACCGGTCTCAGCAGCGCGAATCCGGGACCTGCTTCCGACAATGACCACATGAAAGTACCTTACGCCGTCGCGGTCGCACTCGCTGCAACCGCTATCTTTTTCCTTCAAATCCAGCGTGCGTGACCAAAGATGCCAATAAGGTCTCTTCTGATCGGCTTGATCGCGGTTTCGTTCTTCGTGATCCTCGGAATCTTCCTGCAATCCGTGCTCACCCCTAAACCGGTCGAGCAAGTCGCCGCGCCGCCGAAGCAAGTTCTGGTCGCCGCTGCCGACATGCCGCATGGTCGGTTGCTTCGGCCGGAAGACGTCCGGTGGCAGAACGCCGATAAATTGCCTGCCACCGCCATTGCCAACGCGCTCGCGACGCAACCCGGCGGCGGCCCGACCCAGGTCGATGTCCGCACGATGGGCGACAATGTCGGCGCGATCACGCGGCGCGATCTGGCGGCCGGCGAAGTCCTCCTGACGACCGATGTCGTCAAGCCAGGCGACCGAGATTTCCTTCCAGCCGTGCTGACACCAGGCTTTCGCGCGATCACCGTGTCAGTTGACACATTCTCCGGTTCTGCCGGCCTGATCTATCCCGGCGACCATGTCGATGTCGTCCTGGCCCAAACCTTCAACAACGCGGCCGTCCCGATCGGTCGTCAGCATGTCGGCGAGGATATTGCGCATAATTTGCGAGTCCTGGCGATCGACCACTATACCCAGGGCGGTTCGGTTACCGCCAACAACGACGATCCGGCAAAGCGGAACGCCAGCCGCACCGTGACCCTCGAAGCGACTCCGGAGATCGCCGTCAAGATCCAGGTGGCGTCGGGACTCGGCAAGCTGTCGGTCATTCTGCGAAGCCTCGATTCGAGCACGGAACCGCGCAAGGACGACGATACGATGGTATGGGCAGAAGATACTTCGGCAGCGCTCGGCGTAATTTCGAAATTGACCGCGCCGCCGCCCGAGCCGCCGAAGCCGGCGCCGATCGTTCAAGCGGCGCGGCAAGTGATCGTCTACCGAGGCGATCAGGTTACCCAAGCCGGCGTTCCTAAAAATTAGAAGTCAACAGATCAGAGTCTGACAAAATAGTGGCGCGCATATTAGCGACTGTCGAATTAGTGACCGCCCCGCGGTAATGCGCTATCATGCTGAAGCTTGAAGCGCATGAAGCGGGCTGGTCGACAATACTGATTGAATCGGTGCCCGGCGGGCCTTGTCGGGCAAAGATCTGGCTGCAAACGATAGAAACAGCGCATAGTCGGCAGAACGAGCACATAAAAGAGGTTCTTACATGAGGCCTAGTCAGAAGTTTGCAGGTGGCCTGGTCGCAGCACTAGCGCTCGCCCTGCCCTATTCGCATCCGGCGGCCGCTGCGGAGCGCGAGCTGGAGATCGATATTTCGCGCGGACGTCTGATCAGTCTGCCGGAACCGGCCAGTAGCGTGTTCGTTGCCGATCCCGCGATCGCCGGCGTCCAGGTCCCGTCGGAAAAGCAGGTCTTCATTTTCGGCAAGAAGGCCGGACAGACCACGCTGTTCGCCCTCGGCGACGACGGCAAGCAGATCGCGTCGATGACGATTGTCGTCAAGACGCCGCTCGCCGGCGCCCAGTCTGCGCTGGACGCCGCTGTCCCCGATGCCGGCCGCCTGGTCGGTGCGTATACCGGCGCCACTTTGCGTGGCAATATGGCGACTCCGGAGGAAGCCTACGCGGCCAACCGTGCCGCATCGGCCAATCTCGGCGAGAACCAGGCGCTCAGAAACGACGCCAAGGTGCTCAGTTCCGCCCAGGTCACGTTGCGTGTCCGATTCGCTGAAGTCGACCGCAACGTCAACAAGGCGCTGGGCTTCGACTGGAACAATGCGATCAAGGTCGGGCAATTCTCGTTCGGCCAGGTCATCGGTCGTGCACCGACCTTCAACCAGGCGGGGACGATCTTCAATACGGCCGGTAACAATGAAGGCTCGGTGTTCGCGACCGGGACGGCCGGCGGGTTTAGCACCCAGGCTGTCATCGACGCGCTGGCGGACGAAAACCTCCTCTCGTTGCTCGCCGAACCGACGCTAACGGCGCTGTCCGGTGAAACCGCCAGCTTTCTGGCCGGCGGTGAGTTTCCTATTCCGATCGCCCAACCAGGCGGCGTCGGCACGGCCGCCACGATCACCGTCGAATACAAGCAATTCGGCGTGTCGCTGAGTTTTGTTCCAACCGTGATCACGGCGAACCGCATCAGCCTGCACGTCAAGCCGGAGGTCAGCCAGCTGGCCACCAATACCGGCGGCGGCGCCGTCAACATCAGCGGTTTCACCATTCCGGCGCTGACGGTACGCCGTGCCGAGACGACGATCGAATTGGGCAGCGGGGAGAGCTTCGCAATCGCCGGCCTGCTGCAGAACAACACAACGACAGACGTGACACGCTATCCCGGCCTCGCCGATTTGCCGGTGCTCGGCCCCTTGTTCCGATCCTCGCAGTTCCAGCGCAACGAAACGGAACTCGTGGTGATCGTGACTCCCTATATCACGCAGCCGGTCGCTGATCCACGCGCCTTGCGCCTGCCGACCGACGGCTTGGCGCCGGCGAATGATATCGACCGTATCCTGCGCGGCCGAGTCGCAGCCCGTACGGCGACAACGGCCGACGGCACGTCGCCGGCAAGTTTCGATGCCCCACATCTCGCCGGCGACGCCGGCTTCGACATTGAATAGAGGCTGGCCGCCATGCGCTCTTCTCTGCTCGCCGTCTTTGCGGCCCTGTCATTGGCGCCGCTCGCCGGGTGCGACTACAATTCCGCGCCTGAGTCGCTGTCCCCGGCTGCCGTGGCCGGCGACGGACCGCCGCTCACTGCCCAGGTTGCTCGGGCTCATCATTATGTCTACGTCGCCCGCGGCTCGGGCGCGCTCGCGGACGCCGATCGGACGAGCCTCGCGAATTTTATCAAAGAGCAAGCCGATGGACGTCGGACTGCCGTCCATATCGTCATCACTGGCCCGGTGGCCCCTGCCGAACTCACCCAGCTGACGCGGGTGCTGGTGACTGACGGCGTCGAGCCTGACAAAATCGAGTATAATGCGAACAAGCCCGTGGAAGGCCAAGCGCCAGGCGGGCGCGCCGGGCTGGTTGCCGTCGATGTATCGACGGAGCGGTGGCACGCGACGATGCCCAATTGCCCGGACTTCTCGCGCACGAGCGAACTAGAGGCCGAGAATCCCGATGACAGCAATTTCGGTTGCATCTCGACCACGAACCTCGCCGTAATGGTCTCCGACCCGCGCGACTTGGTCGCAGGCGAGACCGGCGGACATACCGATGCCGTCCTGACCGGTGCCGCCATCGACCGTCTCGAGACGGACAAGGTAAAAGCCCTAAGCGGACAGTCAAGCAAGAGCAATTGATGCGATGAACCTCATAACGGACGCACCCGGCGCAGCGGAACTCGGACAAGGCTCATCCGGCCGCGAACATTTCACCGCTTTCCTGGTCGACGAAGGCAGCGAACGGGTCGTCCGCCAATGCCTGCACGATTTGGTCGTGCCGTTCACGTCGGTGCATCGCGGCAACATCGCCAAGGCGATCGAATATCTATCGACCAATCGATCGCCCCAGGTTTTGCTGATCGACCTGACCGGCACGGAACTGCCGGCCACGGAGATCCACCGCCTGTCCGAGGTCTGCGAACCGCATACGATGGTCATCGCTATCGGCGAGCGCAACGACGTCGGCCTGTACCGCGATCTGGTTCAGGCCGGAGTCGTGGACTACCTCGTCAAGCCGATGACGCGGACCTTGCTGCACAACGTTCTGCAGCCGATGTTCCATGGCGCCGACGAGCCGGCCGGACCGCTGCAGCAAAAAGTCGGCAAGGTCGTCGCCGTGCTGGGGGCGCGAGGCGGCGTCGGGACGACGACCGTCGCAACCAATCTCGCCTGGTACCTGTCGCATCGGCGCAGCTCGCGCGTGGCGCTCGTCGACCTCGACCTGGTCCATGGCGATGCAGGATTGCTGCTCGACGTCAAACCGGCCGGCGGCATCCGCGAGGTGCTCGAAAATCCGCAGCGTATCGATAACCTCTTTCTCGATCGCGTGATGACCCGATTCGGCGACCGGCTCTTCGTGCTGGCGGCTGAAGAGCGGGTCGACCAGCGGGTCAATATCGCCCCGAAGGCGCTGGATACCCTGCTGCCGATGCTGCGCCAGCAATTCCACTACGTCATCCTGGATTTACCGCGGACCGAGATTGAGTTGCGCGAGGCGGCCATGGATCAGGCGCATATGCGTATCCTCGTCGCCGATCAAACGATCCGCTCGATTCGCGACACCCATCGGTTCCGTCCAATGCTCGACGCACCGAAATCGGGTCAGCGCAATTTGCTGGTCGTCAACCGAGTCGGCGAGCAAGGTTCCGGTGCCATAGAATTCGCAGCGCTCGGAAAAGCGGCAGGCTTATCGGTCGATGCACGTATCCCATATCATCCCCGATCGGTGCTGGCGGCGGCGAATGCCGGCAAGGTCGCGGCGACGGAGTCAGGCCCGTTCGCAAGCGCGATCGAAGCCCTGGCGGGAGAAATAACCGGCAGCAGCGTCCATAAATCCTGGTGGAGATTAGGCCGATGAAGGATCAGGCACGGTTTGGGCGCCGTGTATCGAATTCCTTTGCCACGCCAAAGGCGGAACCGACGCGCACTCATAATAATGGCGGCTCGCCGCTGGCCGAAGTTGCCGGCCTTGAAGAATCGCGCGAAATGGTCCGGTCGGCGTTGCTCATGCGTATTGACCCGTCTATCACCGCGCGCATGTCGCCGGCGGGTTTGCGCGCGGAAATCGATCGGTTAGTCGCCGAAATTGCGACCGAAGAACGGGTTCAGCTCAATGCTCGCGAACAGCGGCAGCTCATTACCGAACTCGTCGACGACATGCTGGGCCTGGGCCCCCTGGAGCCGCTGCTCGCCGACGATACGGTGAACGATATCCTGGTCAACGGCCCGCATCAGGTCTATGTCGAGCGGCGCGGGAAGCTCGAACTCACCAATGCGCGCTTCCGCGACGCCGAACATACGTCTGCTGTCGCGCAGCGCATCGCGGCAGCCGTCGGCAGGCGGGTAAATGAGACGAGCCCGCTCTGCGATGCCCGTCTGGCAGACGGCAGCCGCGTCAACATCGTCCTGGCGCCGTTGGCCCTCAAGGGCCCGGTCATCTCGATTCGTAAATTCTCCAAGCGCAGCATTTCGCTCGACATAATGGCGCGCAATGGCAATCTGAGTGAGCCGCTGGCGCGGCTGCTCGAGATTGTCGCCCGCACGCGCCTCAACGTCGTGATTTCCGGCGGTACCGGCTCGGGCAAGACGACCCTGCTGAACGCGATGTCATCCCTTATCGATCCGACCGAGCGAATTGTCACGATCGAAGATGCGGCCGAACTCCAGTTGCAACAGCCGCATGTCGTGCCGTTGGAAACTCGTCCGGCGAATCTCGAAGGCACCGGCGAGATCAACCAGCGCGATCTCCTAAAGAATGCGCTGCGTATGCGCCCCGACCGCATCATCCTGGGCGAGGTCCGTGGCACCGAAGCCTTCGACATGCTGCAGGCGATGAATACCGGCCATGACGGCTCCATGTCGACGGTGCACGCCAACACCCCGCGCGACGCGCTTTCGCGTCTGGAAAACATGGTGTTGCAGGGGAATATGGGCCTACCGGCCAAGGCGATTCGCCAGCAGATTTCGAGCGCCGTTGATGTCATCATCCAGGTTGAACGCATGCGCGACGGTATTCGTCGCGTGCAGCATGTCGTTGAAGTGGCCGGTATGGAAGGCGACGTCATCATTACCCAGGATCTTTTCACCTACAAATATGAAGGTGAAAACCGCGATGCGACCTTGAAGGGCAGTTTCGTGTCGAGCCGGTTCCGGCCGCTCTTCTACCATAAGGTCGCGTTTTTCGGTCTGGAAGACCGGTTGAACGAAGCGATGGGAATCGGAGCTGCCCATGGTAATTAGCCCGACTTTGCTGGTGCTCTTGGCGGTGGTCCTGCTTGCGGCCTTCGTTGCGCTGGCGATCATTGAGATGCAAGACCGCCGCAAGGCCATGATGGCCGCGCGGATCCGCACGGTCATGGAAGCGCCGACCCATATCGAAGAGATCGTCGCTCGGCCTGAACGTGAAGATCTCGACCGTCGCCTTTCGCGCCTGATGCGCAGCCTGCCGGCCAATATGGGCGAAAACATCGAGAACGCCATGGCGACCACCGGCGGGACGGTGACGCCCGCCAAGCTGCTGATCGTCACCGTTGTCGCGATCGGCGTTACCTTCGTCCTCGGCACATTCTTCAGATTTCCGTTGCTGGTCATAATCGGCTTGGTCGCCGCAATCGCCTATTTTGCTCCCCTGATCTATTTCCGCCGGGCGCGCGGGATTTATCGCACGACCTTTCTCGAAGTCTTTCCCGACGCCCTCGACCTGATCGCGCGTATCGTTCGTGCCGGCGTGCCGGTCTCCACCGGCATCGAAGTCGCCGGCAAGGAAAGTCCGGAACCGGTCAAGTCCGTCTTCGCGGAACTCGCCAGTCAGAATCGCGTCGGCATCACCTTCGAAGACTCACTGAATCGGATGGTCAAGCGGCTCAATATTCAGGATTTCAGCTTTTTCGCATCGGCGCTGGTCCTGCAGCGGGAGAGCGGCGGAAATATATCCGAGACGGTGAGCAACCTTTCCGCGATCGTGCGCAAGCGCAAGGAACTGCGTAAGAAGGGCGAGGCGTTGACGGCCGAAGCGCGGACTGTTGCCGGCGTGCTCGCCGCTTTGCCGTTCCTCGGCAGCGGCTTGGTCGCGCTCGTCAATTTTCCGTACATAAGCCTGCTGTTTACTGATACTCGGGGCAATATCATTATGGGCATTGCCATGACCATGCTTCTAATCGGGATGGGGATCATGCGCGCCATGGTCAACAACGCGTTGCGATAATGGGCAATCTATCTCTTGGGGCGCTGTCGATTCTGCTGCTGCTGCTGGCGGCGATCGGTGTCTGCGCCGGCTTCATCGGGCTCGACCTAGCCAACCGGCGCGAGCGGATGCGCACTCGGATTGCCGGCGTTGCCGGCGGCATGCGCGGCGGCGTCGTCGGACCGGCACCGGGCGAAGCGGTCGTCAACCGTCTCCACGCGGTTGGCAAGACCTTGTTGGCCAGCCCGCTGCTCGGCCGGTCCGAACGCGAGAAATTGGCCCAGAAGCTGGTCAATTGCGGCATCCGGGACCCCAATGCCCTGTCGGTGTTCGTCGGCGCAAAATTCGCCTTGGCCTTCGGCCTTCCGACGTTGTTTTGGGCGTTGTTGCTGTACTTCGATTTCTGGCCGGACGGCATGGCCACGCAGATTCCGATCATTCTCGTCGGCGCGTGGTTCGGCTGGCGGTTGCCCGATATGTGGGTCGATCGCCGCATCAAGGAATGGCGGTTGCTCCTCTCGGACGGGCTGCCGGACGCGCTCGATCTCATGGTCATCTGCACGGATGCCGGCCTTGGCCTGGAACAGGCGATGGACCGTGTCGCACGCGATATCGCCGTCGGCCGCCCCGTCCTCGCTGCGGAATTGCGGCTGACCTTGGCCGAAATGCGCGTCCTGCCGCAGATCAAGGATGCGCTCACCAATCTCAGCAACCGCACCCAGTCGCGCCCGATCCAGCTCTTGGTCAGCACCCTGATCCAGACCCTGCAATACGGTACGCCGCTCGGCCAGTCGCTGCGCACCCTGTCTGCGGAAATGCATGTCCACCGCTTCCTGCAATACGAGGCCAATGCGGCCAAGCTGCCGGTGATGCTGACCTTGCCGATGGTCATCTTCATCCTGCCGACCATGTTCCTCGTGGTTTGCGGACCCGCTGTGATCCAGGTCATCGAAGCAATGAGGTCGATGCAGTAGATCGCGATCGTCCAACGCAAGTGAGCAAGCCGACTGCAGTGCAGTCGGCTTTTTCATGACCGCGATCAGGAGATACGCCCGGGTACCAGTGACGCGCACGGCCCAATCCGTCGTGAAGTGATGATCTATGTCACAGCACTCCTGCTTCACACATGGGCTCCGGCGTAGAGCGGCGCATCGAGACGATGCACGGACATATCCGGCTCTAGGGCGGCGGCAGCGACGCCAGATTGTCCCGTGCCAGATCGGCGACGCTGCGGCCGGCATAGCGCGGATCGGTCACCCGCACCGGCTTGACCTTCTCGCCCGCCGCGACGGCGCGCAGATAGGCGGCACGTGCCTTGTCGAGAGCGCCCAAATGCTGGTACGCGACGCCAAGATTCAGCTGGACATAGGGATCGTCAGGGACCAGCTGCGCCGCTTCGCTCAGCTTCTGCTCGGCCTTCGGGTAATCCTGCGCCTGCAGCGCTTCGAACCCCAGCCGATAGGCCAGGTTGAACGACGCCGCCGGATCCGGCGAATCCGCGGCACAAGCCGAGAGTGCCGAGAGTGCCGCGGCGCCCAGGACCGCGCGCAGCCGCACCATCACGGATAGAGCCGCGACCGACGCCAGTTGCCCGCTTCCCGCTCGAAGACGATCCGGTCGTGCAGGCGAAACGGGCGATCATGCCAGAATTCAAACGCGCTCGGACGCACCCGATAGCCGGACCAATGCAACGGGCGCGGCACGGCCGTCCCGTCATATCGAGCCGTAAACTCGGCAATCCGCCCCTCCAGAATCGCGCGCGACTCGAGCGGCCGGGACTGGTCCGACGCCCAGGCGCCGATCTGGCTGTCGCGCGGCCGGGTTTGGAAATAGGCATCGGCCTCGGCCGCGCTCACCGGCGTCACCGAGCCATCGATGCGAATCTGCCGGCGCAGCGACTTCCAATGAAAGCACAGCGCCGCCCTGTCGTTGATCGCGAGTTCTTGACCTTTGCGACTCTCGGTATTGGTGTAGAATACGAAGCCGTGCGGATCGAACCCCTTGAGCAGCAAGATTCGCACCGAGGGCACGCCGGCCGCCGAAGCCGTCGCCACCGCCATGGCGTTGGCATCGTTGGGTTCGGTCGTCTGCGCTTCCTCGAACCACTGCTTGAACAGGTCGAAGGGGTCGGTCGCCGCGTTCATATCCATCTCTTGTCCGCTCCCTTTGCCCCGCTCGGTCAAACCGGGTGTCAGGATCGTCCCGATCGCGAAGCGTATACCATAAGGTCAGGCCGCCGCGTCAGAAGACCCGAAATTCCGAAGGGCTTTACCGAACGTCAACGCGCGAAAGCCATGGTAGAAAACATGCTGGATCCTTACGCGACATTGCAGGTCGGCCGCCAAGCGACCCAGGATGAGATCAAGCGGGCCTATCGCAAGCTCGCAAAAGCGTTCCATCCCGATCTCAACCCCGGCAATCCTGCCAGCGCGCGCCGCTTCAAGGATATCAGCGCCGCCTATGATCTACTGTCGGACGAGGCCAAGCGCCAGCGTTATGATCGCGAGATCGCTGCCGCCCGGGCCGCGGCGGATTCCGGCGGCAGCGGCGGTTTCGAAGCCGGCCTCGATACGTTTTTCAACGCGCGAAGCTGGGGCTATCGCTCGGACGGTTCGGCCGGCGGCCCCCGCCCGCGCGGCGCCGATATCTTTCACAGCCTGACGATCGGCCTGATCGAGGCGACCTTGGGCACGCGCAAGCGGATCTACGTCAAGGATCAGCGCGCGCTCGACGTGACCGTGCCGCCGCTGACCGAGCACGGCCAGACCCTGCGGCTGAAAGGCCAGGGCGATCCGAGCCAGCATGGCGGCATCAGCGGCGATCTGCTGATCGACATCACGGTCGAGCCGCATCCGGTGTTCACCCGGCGCGATCTCGACATCCATATGGTGCTGCCGGTCACCGTCCCGGAAGCCGTCCTCGGCGGGCCGGTGACCGTCCCGACGATCCACGGTCTGGTGCAGTTGAAGATTCCCAAAGGGTCGAACACGGATACCCGGCTGCGCCTCAAGGGCAAGGGCGTGATCGGGGCCGACGGCACGCAGGGCGATCAGTATATCGTGCTCAAGGTTGTCCTGCCCGACCCGCGCGACCCGGATTTCCTGCGGCTGGTCGAAGCCTGGTCCAAACGCTACAGCTATCGCGTCCGGCCGGCGCAATTCGGCCTGTAGATCAGGTGGATCGCGTGTGATTGCGCAGCGGATGCGCGCTCGTCCGCGCGCCGAAGCGAGCCGTCTGGAAGATCCGGTTCTGTCTTTAGGATGCCGGCGCCCGCGCCACCGCGCTAAGGCGGATCGCTGCCGGTCGCGGCGCCGCGGGTCTCAGCTTCCGGGCGGGTCTCAGATTCCGGGCGATCCGGGTGGGCCGCCGCAGCCGGCGATGGTGCGCGGCGGCAGATCGGGCAAATCGGCGCGGCCGAGCTGTCGTCTTGCGTTGTGTAATCGTCGCCGTTCAGCCAGTCTTCGCCTTGCCAGCGATCCCAATCGGGATCGAGCTCCAGATCGCGGAACAGCCGCGCGATCAGAATTTCGGCCGGCTTCCTCGCCAGGTCCCGATACATGTCGTCCTGGTCGAGGCGGAGTCTCAGCCGGCCAAGGAGATGGTCGCGCTCGCCTTGATCGCCCGCTTCGGCCTGAATCGCTTCCTTGACGACCCGGTTGACGGTGCTCTTCGTGGCGCTCCGCCGCTTGCGCTCGGCTTCGATCGCCTGCTCGGCGGCGTCTTTCGCCGCTTCCTTGGCGTGCGCGGCGAAATCCCGGATCAGTTTCTCTTCGAGCATATAGCTCAAGCGCACGGCGCGCGCGACCCGCTCGAAGCTGCGGCTGGTTTCGGTAAGGGTCGGCCGGTCCGGC
>Ga0181519_10001378_pt1 | contig 21430 bp, 19 predicted proteins | sample PEATcosm2014_Bin_26_FD_121102 | JGI IMG/M metagenome (GOLD analysis project Ga0181519, IMG submission 121102) | Peatland microbial communities from MTU Mesocosm Facility, Houghton, MI, USA - PEATcosm2014_Bin02_10_metaG | ecosystem: Environmental > Terrestrial > Soil > Wetlands > Peat | place...
GAGACGTGCGGACGTTTGCCGCCTCGTCGGAACGGCAAACTCCGTGCGGCGTCTGTGAGCGAAATCAGAGTCTCCGACAGGAGATCAATAGCCATGACGACCTCTCCATTGCGATGACCAGCATCAATGGAGTTATCGTAGCTACGGCCCGCATCGGCAAGCTAAGGGAGTCAGCGGGAGATGAAGGGAGCTATCGGGAGATGCGCCACGAGAACCCAGTACCATAACCATCCGAATGAAAGCTGATCCCCGACAGTCCTTTGTTCAACGATTTGATCGTGTCGTGTAGCCGTTGCCCGCTAGGCAGCTCTTCTAACGGATTGTTGATTGTGGATGGCCAGCCCTTTTCCTCGAAGCAGTCAAGGACAGTACGAACATTTGACCCACCATGCTGCTCGCGGACCTTCTTGACGAGCCGGCCCCGGAAAATCAATTCCCCAGTAGTTCCGTCCCATCGAGGAACCAAGCGATCCGTGCTGCCGCGCTCGACTGCGGTAAGTGGTTCGGCAGGCACTTCGGGGCAAGCAACTTGCTTCAAGGCATTCAGACCTTCTTCGACGCGATACCAGCCCTCGGTTTCTTCCGGTAGCACATCCGGAAAGTAGCTTACCTCGCTTCCCGATAGATCGCTCTCCTCCGGGAAGGCGATTCTCTTTTCGACGTTTAGTTGTTGAAGTAGCTCTTCAACCATCTTAGGACGCACCCAGGTCCAAACGTACCCACGTCTAACCGGCTTAGGCCAACCATCCGTGATCTCCAAGCCGAGCCGAAACCATGTCTGGGCGCTTGGTGACGATTCGTCGCGTTCCGGTAGGATGGCGAGGACGGCGGCCTTCACCACTTCCAACTGTTCGTTGAAGTGACGGCATGGATCGCGGAGATTGTCTTGATGGCCAGCGTTCAGGACTGCCCGCATGAATCGCGTGCAGGGCTGGATTAGTGATCGCAATTGACCCGCCGCGGTAGCCGGAAAAGTGGCGACCATCGCTTGGTCGTTGATGCAATCCTGGAGTTTGGCGGTGATCGCATTGAGCAGGCGCGCCGACTCCGGTGCAGCGGAAGCCGTTATCGCAATCGCCTGCTGGAGTCGGATACCTAGTTCATACGCCCGCACTTCAATTCGGGATGGCATGTTGCACCTCCGCTGGCGGGTCGCCCACCGCCGGAATCTGCAAGGTGCGACAGATTGCCGGCGGCGGACACGTCGGGGATCAGCCGACTGACCCGTGTTCTGGTTTCCAGATTACCCCACCTCTCGCATGATTTCTGCTGCCTTCGCCAAGTCGCGCTCGGCGTAGAGCTGTGTAGTGTCGGCCTTTCGATGGCCCAGGACGACTTGAGCGCCTTCGAGGCCGTACTTCCGCCGCAGTTCGGTACCGGTGGTATGACGAATCTGGTTGGGTGACCACCGAAGCGTGGCCGCCTTGAAGTACCAGCCCTCGATTGGAACGGCTATGGCAGGTACGGCAGACTTTCGTCTTTTCGGAATGAGCCCTGGAACTGACGAGGCTCGTTTCCAGCGATCGCGAGTTCCGTTACGCACCATGTCTTGAGGCTTGAGCTTTTTTTGCTGGGCGAGGGCGACCAGTTGCCCCCAGGTGACAGGTCCGCAGGCCTCTCCGAAGGCCTTGTCACAGGCGCGATGCACAGCCGTTCGGTACGTGTCTCGTTCGTAGCGATCACGAGGCTTGCGTTTGGGACGAGCAACGCGACGATCGACTTGTGAAGGTTGAACCTTAGTTTTGCGTCGATATCGCATTTCGCGACGCCGCTGGGATTCGCCTTCAGCCGGCGAAAAGCAATAGACCTCCGGCGCGCGCTCAAGATAGGGCGCGAGGATCGCTTGCGACTTCGGACCGAAGAAGATCACGCGCGATTGCCCCTTGTAATCCATCTTGTGGGATGCCGGACGGTAGGCCCAGACGTCCTGCTGTCGATCGATGTCGCATGGACGCAACAGGCAAATCTCGGTCGGTCGGACACCCGTCAGTCGCTGCAATCGAACCATGTCCGCCACGATCGGCGGCAGGTGGGGAAGGGTCGCATCGACGACGTCATCGGCGACTGGTTTGACCGGCTTGGATTCGCGGACATCCGACCGACCTCGCTTCAACCCTTCGACAGCGCTGAGTGCATGCAGAACCGTCGGAACGATCAACTCCTCAGCGACCCCCCAGGCGAAGACTCGCGTGAGCTTCCGGATCCGGGCATTGATGACATTGCGGCACAGGCCGGCTTCGATCATCTGTTGACGGACCGTCTTCAGACGCAGAGGGCCGAACTCCGACACCGGCGTACGACCGTATAGAGTCTTCAGCGGTCGAATCGCATCCCGGATATTCGAGAGCTCGCCTGTCGGCTTGCCATCCTTGACGTAGTAGCCCTTGGCGAACTGGCAATAGCGAGCCAGCAACTCGACCACGGTCAGTTCCTCGGGGGCATCCCCTTGCGGCTGGCGGCCGCGTGCCAGCCATTCTCCGATCAACCGATCGTAGGCCACTCGGCTGGCTTTGGACTTCCAGGGGCCGAGGTAATGAACGTGGCCAGCGATGGTGACCACGGCCTGATCGCTGGGGCGATGCAGACGGTACTTGGGAAGTTCGTGCACGAGACGGGGCATGAGTGCGACCCTCCAGTCAAAAGCGCAAAACGGTAATTACCGTTTTGGCTCTGAGGAACAGGCAGCACTGCCGACCGCCGGCAGGTATCCTAATCGCAGGATTCGCAAGGAGTTATCAACAATGGGCGATACAGGGCTCGAACCTGTGACCCCCAGCTTGTCGAGCTGGTGCTCTAGCCAACTGAGCTAATCGCCCTCTCGGGCCGTCCGAAACCGAACGGCCTAGTCCAACAAATGTCGCACGACTCCCTACCGCCGTCAAGTGGGCATCGCCCGGCCGGAATCGCCGCCCGGCATTGAGCTTACGGGCGACTCGTCAGGCCACGGCCTTGATCGGCCCCGTCGGGCATTTCAGCTTGAACAGCCCGAAGATCTCGGCCTGGGTCAGCCCCAGTTCGCGGCGCGGCTCCTGGTCGCAAAAGATCGTGTCGAAGATCTCCCGTTTCTCGCTCAGGATCTGGTCGATCCGCTGCTCGATCGTGTTCTGGGTCAGGAAGCGGGTCACGGTCACGGGGCCGGCGGCGCCGATCCGATGGGCCCGATTGATCGCCTGATCTTCGATCGCCGGATTCCACCAGCGGTCGAACAAGAAGACATACTCGGAGAACTGGAGGTTCAGCCCCACGCCCCCCGCTCCGTAGCTGATGAGCAACAGCGGCCGATCCTTCTCGTTGCGGAACTTGGACAGGATCTCGTCGCGCCGCCGCTGCGGCACCTGGCCGTGATACTCGAGTGGCTTGAATCGTGCCAGGCGCGCGCTGAGCGTCTGGAGCGTGTCGACCCATTGGCTGAACACGATCGCCTTGCGTCCGCTGGCTGCAACCTCTTCCAGGTCGGCCGAGAGACGTTCCAGCTTCGAGCTTTCGCCCGAGGCCGGATCGAAGTTGCAGATCTGCTTGAGCCGCAAGACCAGTTCGAACACATGCTGGATCGTCGCGCTCTCGCCCATCGCCGTCAGCCGCATCACCCCGTCTTCCTCGGCCAGGCGATACGTCTCGCGCTGTTCGGGCGTCAACTCGATTTCGGCATCGCGAAACATCTTGGGCGGCAGATCCGTGAGGACCTTGTCTTTCGTGCGGCGGAGCACGAATTCCGAGGCCAGACGCCCCATGTTGCGTGGCTTCATCGCGCTCGACAACAGCCCGGGCGAAACGAACTCGAAGATTCCGACCAGGTCTTCGGCGCTGTTTTCGACGGGCGTGCCGGTGAGGGCCCAACTGCGGCGACGCCGGATCGAGCGTACGATCTGGGCCGTGGTGTTGGCGCGGTTCTTGATGCGCTGGCTCTCGTCGAGCACGACCAGATCGTATTCGAGCTGGCCCGCGGAGAGTGCCTCGAAGTCGCGGCTCAGCAGTTCGTAGTTGGCGATTTTGATCGGCGCGTCGCTCAGTCCCCACTGCCATCGCCGCTTGGCCGCTTCCCCTTCGATGATCAACAGCGGCAGCTCGGGCGCCCATTGCGCGAACTCACGGCGCCAGTTGCTGACCAGCGGCTTGGGGCAGATCAGCAACACGCTGCGGAGTTCGCCGGCATGGAGCAGCAGGCGAATCGCCGTGATCGCCTGCATCGTCTTGCGCAGGCCCATCTCGTCGGCCAGCACGGCCGCGTAGCGCGGATAAAGGAACGCGACCCCTTCGAGCTGATACGGATAGGGATGAAACGGGAACTCCAGCGCGCCGCCGGCGACCATCGCTTCGAGCGGCGGCTGCAACACATAGAACAAGCGATCGGCCAGCTTGATGACATCGCCCGGCGGGCGAATTCGGGTGCAGCCTTTGGGCGACGGCGGGGCTTCGGCCGGCGGAGGCGTCGCCTTGTCCGCGGCTGCCGGAGCTGCCGGACGGACGATCGGCCCGGATGTCGGCGCGAACCAGAAGCTTGTCGTTTTGACCTTCGTCGTCTTCAGTCCGATCGTGGCCACGCTGGGGTGCGAGCGAAGGTTGTCGAGCTCGAGCGCCAGCCGGGGCGTGACAGCTTCGGCATGCCACGACGCGCCACGCAAGTCGTTCGCCTCCGGCGCGTGCCAGCTCCAGGCAAGCGCCGGCTGCGAATCGTCTTGCGTCGTGCTGCTGCTCATCGGCCGCTCCGTTGGGCCTCGGCGATCGCTTCGCGGATGCGGCTGAAGGGTTCGAGCAGGTCGAGCCGCTCGGCAAACGCGGCGAGCCGGTCGCTAACCAGGCGTCGATCGGCTTCGTGGCCCTCGGCGACGGCCAACTGATGCGAGCCCAGCTCGAAGTTGATGCGCTGAGCCTTGGCATGCGCCGCGTCGACGCGATAGCGGGGGCGCCCTGGTTCCTCGCTTTCGTCTCCCTTTCCGATAAGCACGACGGGAATCTCGAGGTGTTCACGAAGTGCCAGCACCGGCGGCAGGTCGGTGCAAATAACCGTCGGCTTTTGCTTGGTGGCGGCCGCTAGCGTCTGACCGATTTGTTCGCCGTAAATGTAGGGCTCAAGCGTCGGGCCGAAGAGAATCTCTTGGGCCCGATTGGTTTTGACCGGGGCTGTGCAGTGGAATTCGAGCGGCCGACCGCCCCCGTCGAGCACCAAAAAACCACCGAACAGACCATGCGGATCGGACTCGACCACCGTCAAGAAGCCCAACGCTGACAGCGACTTGCTATCGCGTGCGCTCACCGGCACCTCCCGTGCTGCTGGCTTGCCTATCTTTCCCGGATGACGCTCTCAGAGGCCAAAGGCAATAGGGCGTTGTACTCGCTATGTGATCGGAGTTCCGGTCCTAGTGACTTTAGGGGCGAAAAAGCGGGATTTTTGCTGAAACGAAGTGCTCGCAATTGCCGGGAGGGCTTCTTATACTGAGAGTCTCATCAAGGAAAGGAACCCATCGATGCAGGAACGCCAAGCTGCCTCCCCGCTGTTTCCGCCGGTCAACGTAACAACCACTTCGCCCGCCGCGGCGGAGCGCGTCGAGCACGAACAGACGCGATTGCTGCGCGATATGCTGGCCGCCCAGGACCGGCAAAACGAGCTGCTCGAAGAGCTCGTTTCGCAACTTGGAGCCTCTCAGCGGCAGCGCAACCAGGAGTTGGCCCAGTGGAAGGCTGCCAACCCTGAGCTGGCCGCGAGTTGCCGTCTGGCGGCTGAGAACCTAAGCCGGGTCCAGACCTCGTTCTTGATGACGCTCACCGACGAGGTGAACGAAAACGCCGAGAACCTGGCCGATGGCGAGTTCTTGCTCAGCGAGTTCGTCGATCGCTTCGGTCCCCGCCTGGCGCACCTCAACGGCGTGCTGCAAGTGCTAGCCCAATTGAGCGGTCCGGGAAACAGCTAAAAGCCTTCCGCAAACTCCCCTCGCCCCTCGTGGGAGAGGGGTCGGGGGTGAGGGGGCAGTGGTGTTCGGATAGGCCTTAACCGGTCGCATCCGGTGCGCGGCAGACTCCAGCCATGAGTGTCGAACTCGTCGAAGCCGCCATGCCCGACGGCCTGCGGCTAGCTGGCGCTTGGCACTTGCCCCCGGCCGATGCCGGCCCGTCGCCAATGGCGCTCGATGCGCTCGTCATGCTCCATGGCACGGGCAGCAATTTCTATTCGTCGTCGCTCTGGACCGGGCTGATTCCGAAGCTGCTCACTTGGAATCTGCCGGTGCTGGCCGTGAATACGCGCGGGCACGACAGCGTCGCCTCGGCCAAGGGCATGCCGCAGCTCCGCTGGATCGGTTCGGCCTACGAATGTGTGGCCGATTGCCGGCTCGACGTCGCCGGCTGGATCGCCCACGCCGCTAATCGTGGGCACGCGCGGATCGGCCTGCTGGGCCATAGCCTGGGAGCCGTCAAAGCCATCTACAGTCAGGCGTTCGAACCGAACCCGGCCGTGCGAGCCGTGATCGCCGTCTCGCCGCCACGACTTTCGCACTTGTTCTTCTCGGCAAGTCCGAAGAGCCGGCAGTTTCTCGACGACTTCGAGCGGGCCCAGTTGCTCGTGGCCGAAGGCCGGGGCGAAACGCTGATCGAAGTCGGCTTTCCGCTTCCCTGCCTGCTCACGGCCACTAGCTACATCGACAAGTACGGGCCCGACGAGCGTTACAACGTGCTGAGCTTCGCTAGCCGCGTGCAGGTGCCGGTCGTATTCACCTATGGCACGTTCGAAGTGCAATCCGGCATCGCGTTCCGCGGCATGCCCGAAGCCCTCGAGGACTTGCAGCAGTCCGGAGCGAAGTTGGACGTGCAGGTCGTGGCCGGGGCCGACCATGTTTACTCGACCGCCTGCGACGAACTGGCCACAGGGCTGGGTCGTTGGGCGCGCAAGCGGCTGCCGGCCGCCACCTAGCGGCAGGCCAGCTTGCGGCGTGATAGGATGTTGGCGCTGCCCACGACTCGGGCAACATCATTTCCCGGGGCGACCGTGAACATCAACACCAAAGAAACCGCCCGCTGGCTGGCGATCGTGGCGTTCGGGGGCATTGCCCTCTACGCGACGATCTCGCTGTGCTGGGGCTTGCAGCCGGTCGGCTCGGACTGGTTCATTCTGCTGTTCATAGGCGCATCGTTTGTTACTGTCATTGCGCCCTTTTACGTCGCGGCATATCTCTGCTATCGCCGCCGATATCGGGAGCTTTGGCGTGTTGTCGGATCCGTGGCGGTGTTGATCGTTTTATTCGCGTCCATGAATCTGATGACTCGATGCGATCGCTGGTTGTTCGATTATCATGACAAGTACTTGGGTTGGCCGTGGCTGGGGTGGGTTGTGGTGCTGCTCGTCATGCTTTGCTTCTGCTTTCCATTTTGGGCGGCTTATCGAACGGCTCGGTTCTTCGACCGGCTTGCGAACGGACCGCCTCCAAGCATGACCGAGACAGGGGCTGAGGAAAACGGGAGCGGCGGCAACCCGCCGAAACTGCAGACCCCGGAAAGCCGGTCGCCGGTTGCGTAGAAGCGCGCTCGAATCCGGTGGCAGAGCGTCCCGACAGGAAGTCTCCATGCCCGAGATCGACTTCGCCCGACAACGACAGGACCTGGTCGCCGAGCTGCGGGCCTTGGGCATTCGCGATGAAGCGGTGCTCGCGACGATCGGCTCGGTCCCGCGCGAAGCCTTCGTGCCCTTTGATTCTCTGGACCAGGCCTACTGCAATGCGCCGCTGTCGATCGGCCTGGGCCAGACGATCTCGCAACCGCTGGTCGTGGCCCACATGGCCGAAGCGGCGCGGCTCTCCGGCGGTGAGCGCGTGCTGGAGGTCGGGGCCGGATCGGGCTACGCTGCGGCCGTGCTTTCGCGGTTGGCCCACGAGGTTTTCACGGTCGAGCGACTCCATCCGCTCGCCGATAGCGCCGCCGAGCGACTCAAGCGGCTCGGTTATGCGAACATCCATGTCCATTGCGCCGACGGCGCCCAGGGCTGGGACGAGCATGCGCCCTACGACGCGATCATCGTCGCGGCTGGTGGACCATGGATACCACCGGCTCTCTTGGAGCAACTCGCCATCGGCGGTCGGCTGATATTTCCGCTGGGCGAGCGGTCGCAGCGGTTGGTCCGGGCTATCCGTCGCACCCAGCGCGACTACGACTACGACGACTTGGGAGCAGTGCGGTTCGTGCCGCTCGTCGTCGACGGCAGGTAGGCTCGCCGGTTGAGGCGCGTCAGGTTCCTCCAGCGACTTATTCGCCCTCAAAGTCGGCTACGAATCGTACACCGGTCGCTGCCTCTTCGTTGACGATGTCGGCGCTGGATTCGTGCCGTTGCCGATGGCGCACCTCGTGGGAGCGGTCGAGGGAATCGGCTGGGGCGTCGTTCGGAGTGGAGCAGCCCCTTTCCGGTCGAACCGAACCGGCGTTGTCAGCCTGGAGCGGCTTTGGGAGAATGCCACGTCACTAGACCGGTGAGACCCGTTGATGATCGAAATTGCCGATGCATCCAAACCGCCATGCGTTGTCGTGACGGGAGCGACTGGTTTTTTGGGCCTGCCCGTGGTCCAACGCCTCGCGGCGGCTGGGGTACAGGTGCACGCCCTGGCTCGAACCGCGTCGGGCGAGTTACCTGCCGCCTGCCGATTTCAGGCGGTCGATCTGTTCGACAACGCAGCGCTTTCGCGAGTGCTAGCAGAGTGCCGACCGTCCCATCTGCTGCACCTGGCCTGGATCGCCACGCCAGGCGTCTACTGGACTTCGCCCGAGAACCACGCCTGGGTCGAAGCGAGCCTGGAACTGTTACGTGCCTTCGCACAATCCGGAGGCCGCCGCGCTGTGCTCGTCGGGAGCTGTGCCGAATACGATTGGTCGATCGCTGGCCGCTGCCACGAAACACGAACGCCGCTGGCGCCGGCCACGCTCTACGGCCAATGCAAGCACTCGCTCCGCCTGCGGTTCGAGGCCGAAGCGCACTCTTTGGGCGTGAGCGTCGCCTGGGCGCGGCTGTTCTTCTTATATGGCCCGCGCGAACGCCCCGAGCGGCTCGTGGCCTCGGTCATTCGCTCGCTCCTGGCCGGCGAGCCTGCAGCCTGCTCCGAGGGGTGGCACGAGCGAGATTTCCTGCACATCGATGATGCCGCCCAAGCCCTGATTGCGCTGTTGCGCAGCGACGTGCGCGGCGCCTGCAACATCGGCTCGGGCAGGGCCGTGAGTGTGCGCAATGTCGTCGAGCAACTCGCCACCCTGCTGAGTTCGCCAAAGCTGCTGCGTCTGGGCCAACGCCCGACACCGCCGGGCGAGCCACCGCTGCTGGTTGCCGATACGACGCGGCTGAATGCCGAAGTCGGTTGGTCGCCTGGTCGTTCGCTCGCGGTGGGGCTAAGCGAGACGATCGACTGGTGGCGCCAGCGCTTGCGGCAGACGAAGAGGCGATCCGCATGACGACCATCGACGCCGACGTAACCACGCAGCCGCGATGCCCGATCTGCGACTCGCAAGCGACCAGACCTTTGGTCGAGCGGGCCAACGTGCCCGTGCATCAGAACCTGCTCTTCGCCTCGGCGACCGAAGCGCGCGGCATGAAGTGTGGGACGCTCGCGCTTCGCGAGTGTACGTCGTGTGGCTTCGTGTTCAATGTGGCGTTCGATGGGACGTTGCTTGACTACGGTCAAAACTACGAGAACACCCAAACCTGGTCCGGCGTCAACAATCGCTACGTCGATGAACTCGTGCGGCGTCTGGTGGAAGTGCATGGAATCTGCGACGGACAAATCGTCGAAGTCGGCTGCGGCAAGGGGGGCTTCCTCCTGAAGCTCCTCAGCCATCCGGGCAACCATAGCCAGGCCGTCGGCTTTGATCCCGCTTACGTGGGCCCGGAGACACTGCTCGACGGACGCTTGCGTTTCGTGCGCGATTTCTACGGCCCGTCCACCGCCACGCGGGCCGATGTGGTCGTTTGTCGGCATGTAATCGAACATATCTCCCGGCCGCTGGAACTGTTGCGATCGGTTCGAGCAGCGCTCGGATCCGCCGTCGGGTCCAAGATCTTTTTCGAGACGCCCTCGGTGGCGTGGATCATCCGGCATCGCGTGCTGTGGGATCTGTTCTACGAGCACTGCTCGATTTTCACGCCCTACAGCCTCGGTTTGGCCCTCACGCAGGCAGGCTTTCGGGTCACGGCGATCGATGCGGTGATGGATGGTCAATACCTATGGGCCGAGGCCGAGGCCGGCGCAGGCACCTGGCCCGAACCGGGGCCATCGGCCGAGCCCGTGCCCTGGAATGAGTCTGCGCGCGTGGCCCGCTGGCAGCACTTGCTAGCCGAGCGGCGGGCGCGGGGAGCAGTCGCCGTCTGGGGTGCCGCGGCCAAGGGAGTGACGTTCTGCAACCTGGCCGATCCGCAGGGAGTCTTGCTGGCAGGGGTGGTCGACCTGAACCCAGTTAAGCAAGGGAAGTTCCTGGCCGGCACGGGCCACCGCATTCTCGCCCCCGCGGAACTTGCCGACCACGCCATCCGCACCTGCTTTGTGCTCAACCCGGCTTACGTGAGCGAGATCGAACAGACGCTGGCCGACCTGGGCGTGTCCGCGGACGTCATCGACATGATGGCCCTTGAAGAACCCACTGCCAGCTAGCGGTCACACGCTGACGCTGGCTGCTGTTTACCGCGCTGGCCCGATCTGATATATCCCCGCCAGATGATTGCGTCCTGATCGAGCCGAGGCCGTGACAACCGTCCCGAAGGTGGGCATTGATCTTCGAAACGTGCGAACTCGCCGGGCCTTTGCGCATCGAGCCGACGCGCCATGTGGACGAGCGCGGGTTCCTGGCCCGAACCTGGTGCCGCGAGGAATTCGCCGCGCAGGGCGTGCACGTCGATTGGGTGCAATGCAACGTCTCGTTCAACGAGCGGCGGGGCACGCTGCGCGGCATGCACTATCAGGCCGCTCCCTGGGAAGAAGCCAAGTTGGTCCGTTGTACGATGGGAGCGATCTACGACGTGATCGTCGACTTGCGGCCCGAGTCGCCGACGTTCGGCCGCTGGATGGCCTGCGAGCTGTCGGCCGAGAACCGGCGGATGATCTATATCCCAGGCAGGTTCGCGCACGGCTTTCAGACGCTCGAAGATCGCTCGGAAGTGTTCTATCAGATGTCGGCGCCCTACCATCCCGAGGCGGCTCGATCGGTGCGGTGGAACGATCCGGCCTTCGCGATCGACTGGCCGCTTGCGCCGAGCTGCATGTCCGAGCGTGACCGAAGTATTCCGGACCTCCAGCCGGCCGCGCTTGAACCAGGTCCCTGGACGCAGCCCTGCAAATCGAGGAAGCGATGAGCACGACGTTCGAGGTGGAGAAGCAGCGCAACATTCGCCGCCTGGCCGAGCATACCGAGCTGCGCAGCGCCTCGGTGCGCTGGCTGACCGAAGTGCTGCGTTACAACTATTCGCACCACTTTACCTGGCTCGGCCGTCCGATCATCCAGTGTCCGCAGGACGTATTGGCAGTCCAAGAGATCATCTATGCCGTAAGGCCCGAGCTGATCGTCGAGACTGGGGTCGCGCACGGCGGTTCGCTGATCCTGTCGGCGTCGATCCTGGAACTGCTCGGCGGTGAGAGGCGGGTCGTGGGCGTCGACATCGACATTCGGCCGCACAACCGCCAGGCCATCGAAGCTCATCCACTGTCGCATCGGATCCTGCTGCGGCAAGGTTCGTCGACCGATCCGCAAATCGCTGCCGAAATCGCCGCGCTGGCCCGAGGAAAGCGGACGATGGTGCTGCTCGACTCGAACCACACGCATACCCACGTGGCTGAAGAACTACGACTTTATTCGCCACTGGTGGGGCAGGGGAGCTACCTGGTTGTGTTCGTCACGATCATCGAAGACATGCCGGCCGACCTCTCCTCCAATCGCCCTTGGGGCAAAGGCGACAATCCGGCCACGGCCGTCGCCGACTTCCTACAGACCAACGACCGGTTCGAAGTCGATCAGGACCTGGAAGCCAAGCTGCTGATTACGGTCGCCCCAGGCGGCTACCTGAAGTGCGTCAAGGATTGACGAGCCGGCTGCGTAACCGGCGTTTTTCTCGCGAGTGCCTCGCTCCATGAACACCCCTGCCTGCCGCTTCTGCGGCGAACGCCTTTCGACGGAGTTCGCGGATCTCGGAATGACTCCGCCGTCGAATCGTTACGTCGCGCCGGAGCGGCTCACGGAATCGGAGCCATTCTATCCCCTGCGGGCTTACGTCTGCGGGCGCTGCTTCCTGGTGCAGATCGAACAAGTGCAGACACCCGAAGCGATCTTCAGCGACTACGCCTACTTCTCGTCGTACTCCGACACCTGGCTGGCCCATGCCAAGGCGTTCGCCGCACGGGCGACCGCTCGCTTCGGGCTCGGCGCCGGTTCGCACGTCGTCGAGCTGGCGAGCAACGACGGCTATCTGCTGCAATATTTCGTCGAGCGTGGCATTCCGTCGCTAGGCGTCGAACCGGCGGCCAACATCGCGGCCGTGGCCCGCGCCAAGGGAATCGAAACCGAGGTGGCATTCTTCGGCGTCGAGACTGCCCGCCGGCTGAGCCGCGCGCAGGCCGCCGCCGACCTGATCGTGGCGAACAACGTGTTGGCCCACGTCCCCGACATCAACGACTTCGTTGCGGGGCTTCCGATCGTGCTCGCGCCTGAGGGAGTCGTATCGGTTGAGTTTCCGCACTTGCTGCGGCTCATCGACGGCAATCAATTCGACACGATCTATCACGAACACTTCTCGTATCTCTCGCTGCTGGCCGTGGAACAAGTGTTCGCCGCTCACGGGCTGAGGGTCTTCGACGTCGAGCAGTTGCCGACGCACGGCGGTTCGCTGCGGGTGTTGGCTTGCCACGCCGGGGCCAAGCATGAGGTCACAAGTCGCGTCGCCGGGCTCCGTCGCTCGGAACGAGAGTTCGGACTATGCGATCTAGCGACGTACCGCGCGTTCAGTGCCCGCGTCGAAGTGACGAAGCGGAAGCTGCTGGCGTTTCTGATCGGTGCCAAGGAAGCAGGTAAGCGGATCGCTGCGTACGGAGCGCCCGCCAAGGGGAACACGCTGCTGAACTACTGCGGCATTCGCACCGACTTCATCGACTTTACCGTGGATCGCAGCCCGCATAAGCAAAATCATTACCTGCCGGGCACACGCATTCCCATCCGTCACCCCGACGAGCTGCGCCGCGCTCGCCCTGACTATGTGCTGATTCTCCCGTGGAACCTGCGTGACGAGATCATGGAGCAGGTGAGCTACATCGGAGGTTGGGGCGGGCAGTTCGTCGTGCCGATACCCGAGGTTCAAGTCTTCGCCGCGCCGCCGGCGCGGGTCGCCGCCTGAACGACTGTCGCATACTACAAACCCTTTCGCTCAACGCCAGAACGACGAGGATGTTTCGATGATGAGCAGGCCACGTTTCAGCGTCGTGATTCCGACGCGCGATAGAACGCATACCCTGCGGCACACGCTCCGCACCTGCCTGGCCCAAGCGTACGACGACGTCGAGTTCCTGGTTTCGGACAACGGCAGTACGACCAACGCCCAGCCGCTCGTCGAAGAGCTGGCGGATCCGCGGTTGCGCTACGTCCGCACGCCACGGCCGCTGGCGATGAGCGAGAGTTGGGAGTTCGCGGTAAGCCAGGCGAAAGGCGAGTTCATCACCGTGATCGGCGATGACGACGGCCTGCTGCTGCATGCCCTGCCCGAAGTCGATCGCTTGCTGCGAACGCTCAATGCGAAGGTGCTGCGCTGGGAAAGCGCCTGCTACTATTGGCCCTGCCTTCCGGCGCAGCCGTACGCCCAGGCCAACCGGCTACTCATCCCGCTCAAACAAGCCGAAAGTTTTTACCGAATCCGGCGCTACGACTCATCGGCCCGGATCGCAGCGGTCGGACGTTGGGAGCTCTCGTATTCCGAGCTGCCGATGATCTACTGCTCGATCGTTCATCGAGACTTGTTGGAAGCATTGCGAACCAAGATGGGGCGCGTGTTCGGGGCCCGCTGCCCCGACGTCTACAGTGCCGTGGCCATTGCCCATACGGCAGGCGCCTATTTCTCGGTCGATGCGCCGATGGGAATCAGTGGACTATCGGGTACGAGCAACGGGGTGGCGTGCCATTTTCTGGAGTGTAAATCGAAGGTGGCTGACGACTTCGCCCGGCTCAACGAACAAGCCTCGCTCCGACGCGATCCGCGGATACCTGCCTTGTCGGCCATGTCGGCCTATGTGGCCGACTCCTATCTCCAGGCGCGAGTCGCTTGCGCTCCGCACGACCGGGGCGAGCTGCTCGATCGCCGGAAGATGCTCGCAGCCTGCGTCCGCGAGTTGCGCATCGAGAGTGATGCGCAATGGCAGCAGGCCCTCACCGTCCTACGCGCCAGCGCGACGGACGATGCCAAGTTGACCCGCTGGTTCGATACGGAGTTCGGTCGCCTACCGTGGACGGCGGTCCAAAAGCAGCAGCAACAAGCGCAGCACATCTGGCGCCGTTATGGCGGACACTATATGTTCCTCGACACGGCCCGCTTCGGCGTCACGAACATCTACGACGCAGCCGAGCTGTGTGAAAACCTGCTGGGCAACAAGGCGGACGGCTCGAATTGCCACCTTGTGGCCGCCTGAGCTCCGCGGCCGCTCTAATGCAACCTCAGGCCACTTGGCCCAGGGAGCCGTCCCGCGGCGGCCAGATGCGATTGCTGCCGGCAGGCAGTGGGATTACCGGCAGTGTCTCATCCGCGGGCGCGGAATCGTCGTCCCACAGTTTCCACGGCGCACGCCCTTCGCTCCACATTCGCTCTAACTGCTGCTTGTCGCGGAGACCATCGAGCGGCTGCCAGAAGCCGCTATGCTTGTAAGCGGATAACTGTCCTGCCTCGGCCAGGCGGCCAAGCGGCTCCTCGACCGAGCCGGGTACCGACACCGCGAGGGCATCGAGCGCTCGCGGTGAAACGACGAACAGCCCGCTCTGGATCCAGGCCCCATCTCCCAACGGCTTTTCCACGAATTGCTCGACGACGTCGCCATCGAGCACGAGGCTGCCGAAACGCCCGGGAGCCTGCACGGCCGCGAGTGTGGCCAGGGCGTGCTCTTCACGGTGGCACTCGATCAAATCTCGCAGATCGACATCCGCCAACGCGTCGCCATGACTCAGGAGGAAATCGCCGCCATCGAGCTGTTGTCGCACAGCTCGCAGCCGCTCGAATGGGCCGGTGTCGAGGCCCGTGTCGCAGAGCATCACGTGCCACGGTTCGGCGCGCTGGGCGTGAACATGAACCTGCTGCCGGGCCAGATCGAAGGTGACGTCCGATTCATGCAGCCAGCGGCGCGAGAAATACTCCTTGACGACGTAGCCCTGGCGCCCCAGGCAAACGATGAATTCGCAAATGCCCTGCGCTGCGAAGCATTTCATCAAGTGCCAGATCAGCGGCTGGCCGCCGATCTCGAGCATCGCCTTGGGCCGGGTACGCCCCTCATCGGTGAGTCGCGAGCCGGCTTCGCCCGCCAAGATGACTGCTTTCATCGAACGTCCGCCGCCGCTTCATTCGGGCAAGGATCGGTAGGATCGGCGAGTACGGTAACAGAAGCATCGCCGATTCCACAGACCAGTCAGCATGACGGCGCCCCACGCCGACCGCGAGTGCTAGCTGCAATCGCGAACCCGAGCTTGACGCCTCGGGGCCGAAGCTGAAACAATCCCGCATTCCGATTCGCCGAGCCCAGGATGCTTCCAGGATGAAGGCCGTGCTGCTGGCAGGCGGGGCCGGGTCGCGCCTCGCTGAAGAGACGCAATCTCGCCCCAAACCGATGGTCGAAATCGGCGGCAAGCCGCTGCTTTGGCACATCATGAAGCTCTACGCCGCGCACGGCGTGCGCGAGTTCGTCGTCTGTCTGGGCTACAAGGGCTACATGATCAAAGAGTACTTCGCCCACTACCTGCTGCATCAATCCGACGTGACGTTCGACCTGGCCGGCAACCGCACGCAGTTGGATCGCAGTGACGCCGAGCCCTGGCTGGTCACATTGGTCGATACGGGCGAAACGACCCTCACCGGCGGACGGCTCAAAGCTGCCCGTCAGCACCTGGGCGACGAAGACTTCTGCATGACCTATGGCGACGGCGTGGCCGATGTGGACATCACGCGGCTCGTCGCTTTCCACCGTCAGCATCAGCGGCTGGCGACGGTCACCGCCGTACGCGCACCGAGCCGCGGTGCCAATCTCGTCCTGGAGGATCGGCGCGTTCGCAAGCTCTCGCCGGATTCGACCGAAAGTGCGAGCTGGATCAATGGCGGCTTTTTCGTGCTTTCGCCGAAGGTGATCGACTACGTCGACGGCGAACAAACCAGTTGGGAACGCGAACCACTCGAGCGATTGGCAGCCGAAAAACAACTTTGCGCCTTCAGGCATGAAGGCTTCTGGCAGCCCGTCGATACGCTACGCGACAAGCAGCGGCTCGAAGAGCTGTGGGCCAGCAATCATCAACCGTGGCGGGTCTGGGCATGAATGCCGCATTCTGGCAAGGCAAGCGTGTATTCGTGACGGGCCACACGGGCTTCAAGGGCTCGTGGCTGTGCCTGTTGCTCGCCGAGCTGGGAGCCCAGGTGCGCGGCTTCGCGCTGCCGCCGCCGTCGGAGCCGAGCTTGTTCCGGCTGGCCGCGCTCGAGACGCTGGTCGATTCGCTGGAAGGCGACGTGCGCGAACCCGCCTCGCTAGCCGCGGCCCTGACCGACTTCCAACCCGACGTCGTGTTTCACCTGGCGGCCCAGGCGCTGGTTCGAGCGTCGTATCGCGATCCCATAGCGACGTACGCGACCAATGTGCTCGGCACGGTGCACCTACTCGACGCCGTTCGACGTGGCGAAAGCGTGCAGGCCGTCGTGAACGTGACCAGCGACAAGTGCTACCGAAACGTCTCCGCGTCGCGTGCCTTCGAAGAACAGCAGCCCTTGGGCGGGCACGACCCCTACAGCAACAGCAAGGCCTGCGCCGAACTGGTGAGCGAAGCGTTCCGCGCTTCGTATTTCAGCGCGCCCGACGCGCGCGTGGCGCTGGCCACGGCGCGGGCCGGCAACGTGATCGGCGGCGGCGATTGGGCCGAAGACCGGCTGATCCCCGATATCGTCCGCTGCTGCCTGGCCGGCCGATCGGTCGAGATTCGCAATCCAGCGGCCATCCGTCCTTGGCAACATGTGCTCGAACCTCTCTCCGCGTACTTGTTGCTTGCCGAACGATTGTGCGATTCGAATCAGGCGTTTGCCGAAGCCTGGAACTTCGGTCCCCGCGTCGAAGACGCCCGGCCGGTGGCCGAGGTGGTCGAACTGGTCGTGCGGCTGTGGGGCGAGCCGGCGGCCTGGCATTGCAACAGTGCTCCCCAGCCGCACGAGGCAGCTACGCTTCGGCTCGATTGCACCAAGGCCCGAACACGACTCGGGTGGCAGCCCCAGTTGTCGCTCGGGACGGCTTTGCGCTGGACCATCGACTGGTATCGACGACAAGCCGCGGGCGACGATGCACGCGAGTTGACCCTCGACCAGATCCGCGCGTTCCGTCGCCTGGATGACGATTCCGCAACAGAGCACAATCGACGGGCAGCAGCCTGATCGCGTTCCTCTCTCTCGGGCGATCGACGGCGATTGAACTCACTGCCGCTCCCGGCAATTGAACTCATCCCCGCACGCGCATGCCAGCGTTTGATAAGCGGCGGTCCGACGACCGCCCCCAAGGAGGCGTCCATCTGCGCCTCCTGTAACGAGCAGGAACGCGGCCGGCAACTTCGCTGGAGAACTGCTCGATCCGCGTTCGACAATGGACGACAACGCTATCCCCTTGCGAGCTCCCGAACGTGTCGACTGCTGTTGTTTTTCAACATGGTTTTTGCTGTTCAGTTTGCGATGTCGACTTGCCGTTGCGGCAGCCGGCGGCACACGAACCTGCCGAGCGGTTCCAGTGCGTGAACTGCGGGACAAGCGTTTTGGCCATCTGGTCGATCGACGCTCCCGCTGCCATGCAACGCAACGTCCGCCGTGAAACGCCGGTCGCGCCTCCGAGCACGTCGCGTCCAACACGCCCGGCCATCGCCAAGCGTGAGAAGACCACCCGGGCCACCACGGCCAGCCTGGCGCGGCCGTCACCAAAGCTTCCCCCGAGCACCCGGCTGTCGCGGCTGCTCGACGAACAGCTCGCGTCCGCGATCGCGCAGTCCGACTCGGAGTGGGGCCCGCCGCTTTTGTCGCAAGGGCACCTTCGCGGGAGCGAGCCCTACGAGGACGCACTGGCCAACCGCCTGCAACATTCGATCGACGACGCGACCGTCAACCTGGAAAGCGTGTTCCGCCGGCTCGACGCGGCCGCGCCCGTCGAACTGGGGCAATTGTCCGCGGTGGCGATGGAAATCATGCAGGAACTGGTCAAGGACCTCGACCTGTTCGTTTCCCTCGGCATCGACTTGCCCGAAGGTTCGTATCTGCACCAGCATTGCGTCCACGTGGCGATGCTCGCGATGGCCGTCGCCGCGAATATGAACTATGGTCCCCGCGCGATCATGGACTTGGGCGTCGGCTGCCTGCTGCACGACGTCGGCATGCTTCGGGTCCCCGGCCGCGTCTACGAGCAAGAACGCGAGTTGAGCAGCGACGAATTCGACCTCGTCGTCGTGCATCCGATCCATACGCTCACACTCCTGGAAGAGCACTTCGAGCTGTTCACGATGAATGCCCGGATGGTCGCTTATCAGATGCACGAGCGGTGCGACGGTACCGGCTACCCGCGTGGCCTCAAAGCCGGAATGATCCATCCGCTGGCCAGAATCGCGGCCGTGGCCGATGCCTACGTGGCCCTGGTGTCGGTGCGCCCGCATCGCCCCGGCCTGTTGCCGTACCACGCTCTGCGTCACCTACTCGGGGAAGTGCAGCAAGGCCTATACGACGCGCGCGTGGTGCGGTCGTTGTTGAAAACCCTGTCGCTGTTTCCGTTGGGGTCGTTCGTCAAGCTGAACGACGACCGGATGGGTCGCGTGATCCGGGCGAACGGGGCGAACTTCGACCGACCCGTGATCGAAATCGTAGATGCGACCGGCGTGCCCAGCGGGCGCGGGCTGATCGACCTTTGTCGAATCTCGGCCCTGCGCGTCGTCAGCGCCGTCGACCGCCCGATGGTCCCAGGCTGACGAACTCACCCGCCAAGCGCCGTCGGCGGCCGTGCTAGGCCCTGCCGCAGGCGATGGCCGAAATCTGTTCCAGGTCTTCGCGCCGGCCGAGCATGATCAGAATCTCGCCGGCGGCGAGTTGGGCGTCGCGGGGTGGGTTGAAGATCATCCGCCCGTCGGCCTGCTTGATGGCCACGATGATCAGGCCGTGTTCGTGCCGGATGCCGCTGGTCTCTAAGGTCTTTCCGACCAGAGAACTACTCGCCAAAATCTCCGTCTCCTCGATATTCAGTTCCAGATGCTCCGAGCGTGTCGCCAATTCGAGGAAGTCTACGACGTTGGGCCGCAGAACGGCCTGGGCCACTCTCGCGCCGCCGATCAGGTACGGCGAGACCACACGGTTGGCCCCCGCCCTGATGAGCTTCTGGGCCGAACGTTCGTCCTCGGCCCTGGCGACGATGAAGATCCGCTCGTTCAGCAGCCGGGCGCTCATGGTGATGTAGAGGTTGTCGGCGTCCGAAGACAGGACCGAAACCAAGGCCTTGGCCCGCCGGACGCCCGCTTGCTCGAGGATCTCGTCGTTCGTGGCATCGCCCCGCAACGGAACGCCGTGAGGGAGATCGAACCGTTCGAACTCGTCATTCGAATGATCGAGAATGACGAAGGGGAGCCCTTGCCGCGAGAACTCATGGCATACCTGCCGGCCCATGCGACCGTAGCCGCAGATGATCTGGTGGCCTTCCATCTCCGCCAACGTCCGTTGCATTCGCCGGCTCCCGAAAAAGTCGAACACCTCGCCCCGGACCACGTAGCCCAAGACCGCCGCGGTGGCGTAGAACATCGTGAACACGCCGCCAAAGGACAGCACCATCGTGAACGTCCGGCCGGCGGTCGAAAGCGAATGCACCTCGCCATAGCCGATCGTGGTGAGCGTGATCACCGTCATGTACAGCGAATCGAACAGCGACCAGCCCTCGATCACGCTGTAGCCGAACGTCCCCACCAATACCAAAAGGATCGGCATCGCCCCGGTGATGGCGAACCGGTAGACGAAGTCGGATTGGTGCGAGTGGAGCTTCATGCGGCGGTGGAGTCGGCCATCGCTCTTGGGTTGGGGTGGCCGCTCGGGCCACACGTCGAGGGCCAGCAGCGCCGATCATCGACGCCCGCGCCGTAGAGTGACCATTTCAGCCGAAGCGGACTCACTCCGCAATGAGTCGCCACATGCGGAATGCCCCAGGAATTCGCGACCGTTCCTGGGAGGCAGTCGCGGGCCGCTAGGAGAGGTTCGCCGCCATCGGCCGCCCGAAGATTCGTGCGGTGATAAGCTCGGCGCGTAAAAAAACCCGATGGCAAATTGCCATCGGGCTCGGTCGAATCGGCGAAGGGGCAGGTTCGTCGACCCGGCCATGCATGCTATCGACTCGGGGGGCGTCGCCACGTGAGTCGCGTGGCCATGCGGGTTACCGCAGCACCCGTGGATTCCACGGTCCTACTCAGCGCTCCGTCGGTTATGGCCGATACATTCGGCAATGGCTTATTCGGAAGCAGCCGCCTGCTCCCCTGCGGCCCTTTGGGTTCGATGACTTCCGCCTCGTCATCGAACCCTTTTTCGTGCGCCGACGCCGAGCAACCGCGTCGCGATGGACTTGGCAGCGAGTAAACGCTGGGGCCTCGACGATCGCTGACACTCATGCGCGCGACCTGGGACGCTCGCTTCGGCAACCGGGCATGCGCTGCTCGAATCGTCTTGGCGTCCTGCCTGGGGGCAAGCCGGAACTGCCTTACGGAGCACGCTAAGCGACCACCCGCTAAAAATGATGCAGGCGGGCAGGCCGCTTCCGGCTGCGGGAACCACGACCGATTCCCGCAGCGGAAGGGAGAGAGGCGCTGGTGGGAGTCGAACCCACGGTGGCGGATTTGCAATCCGCTGCCTTAGCCTCTTGGCTACAGCGCCTTGAAAATGCCGCGAATGCGACACTGGCGAACTACGTCACTAAACCACTTCAACGGCGGCGAATCGACACTTTGCCAATCGCACATTGTGCCGACTGAACGGCAACCGTGCCGAGTGGACGACACTGCCGCCCACTTGATCCTGCCGCCCACTTGATCCTGTCGCCCCTACGACCCTAATGATCGGCAAATCTTCCCGCCGGCTCCACCCAATTCTTCGCAACCAGGCAACCGGCCAACGAACCGCCGCAGCCTCCCGCACATCCTCGCCGGGCAAGCGACGGAAAGTTAAACGATGGTGCAATCTAGCGAGTTAGGGTCGAGTTAAGCA
>Ga0181519_10001379_pt1 | contig 21421 bp, 14 predicted proteins | sample PEATcosm2014_Bin_26_FD_121102 | JGI IMG/M metagenome (GOLD analysis project Ga0181519, IMG submission 121102) | Peatland microbial communities from MTU Mesocosm Facility, Houghton, MI, USA - PEATcosm2014_Bin02_10_metaG | ecosystem: Environmental > Terrestrial > Soil > Wetlands > Peat | place...
CGCGTGCGTGCCCTGCGCCAAGACCTTGTCGCCCGTGATCATCGGCCCGACGAGGTCCTCTTTCTTGACCCAACGGTAAAAGGCGATGGCCAGCAGGTGCAGGCCCAGCAGCGCATACAGGGCGGTTTCGCCCAGGTCGTGCGCGCCGCTCAGGCGGTTCACCAGCGCATCGGAGACGAAGCGCGCCAGCGGCCCCTCGCTGACGATATCGTCTTTCGAGAACAGTCCGGTGGCGGCCTGCAGGCCGCTGGCGGCCAGCAGGGCCAGCACCGAGAGCGCGCCCAGCGGGTTGTGGCCCGGATAGCCCGGCGCTGCGCCGGGCGGCTGGTTCGCCACCAGGGCCCGCAGGTAGCGCAGGGTTGCGCCCGGCCCGCGCACGAATTGGGCGAAGCGCGCGTAGCGGGGTCCGGCAAATCCCCAGGCCAGGCGAAACAGCACCAGGACCAGCACCGCGTAGCCGCACAGGAAATGCGCGCGCAGCGCCGCATCGCCGTCGGCGTGGGCGCTCGCGAGTGCGCCCACCATGCACAGCGCCAGCAACCAGTGGAAGGCGCGGGTGGGCAGGTCCCACACGCGCACGCGTCGCGCCGCTGCTGCCGCAGCCTGAGCCTGAGCCTGCGCAGGCGCTGCGCCGTGCGTCACTGCCACTTTCCCTGCCGCTGCGCCACCATCCGCGCCGCCCGCGCTTGCCGCCCGCAGATCCACCCTGCTAGGGCGACTGCGGACGTTCCTCCTTGATCGGCCGCACGAGATCCGAGCGCTGCACGCCCAGGTACTTGGCGATGGCGGCGGCAACGAACACCGAGGAATAGACGCCGAAGACGATGCCCAGGGTGAGGGCCAGGGCGAAGTTGTGCAGCGCCGGGCCACCGAAGATCAGCATGGTCACGGTCATGGTCAGCGTCGCGCCGTGGGTGATGATGGTGCGCGAGATCGTCGCCGTGATGGCCGAATCGATCACTTCGACCACGCTGGCCTTGCGCATCGTGCGGAAATGCTCGCGCACCCGGTCGAAGATGATCACCGACTCGTTGACCGAGTAGCCGAGCACCGCCAGCACGGCGGCGAGCACCGGCAGGGAGAATTCCCAATGGAAGATCGAGAACATGCCGATCACCAGCACGACGTCGTGCAGGTTGGCGATGATCGCGGCGGCCGAGAATTTCTTCTCGAAACGCACCGCCAGGTAGGCGGCGATGCCCAGGACCACGAAGAGCAGCGCCAGCGCGCCGTCCTGGGCCAGTTCCGTGCCCACCTGCGGCCCCACGTATTCCACGCGCCGCAACTCGGTGCACTTGCCCGCGAACTGCTGCTGTTCCTGCACCAGGGAAGCGGCGGCCTCCGCGCTGCGCTCGGCCACGGGCACGTGCACGAACCGCGCGTAGTCGGCGTGCAGGCTCGCGCAGTCGCCCGCTTCGCCGGCGGAGGGGTTGGCGGTGAGCGCCGCGAAGGCCGCCTCGGCCTGCTGGCCCGAAGGCAGCCCCGGGTGGGAGGGCAGGCGGATGAGCACGTCCTCGGCCGAGCCGAAGCTCTGCACCTGGAACTCGCCCTTTTCAGTGGTGGCGATGACGGCGCGGATGGCGTCCAGGTCGGCCGGCGCGCGATACGACAGCTCCATCACCGTTCCGCCGGTGAATTCGATGGACAGGTTCAGCCCCCGGAAGGCGAGAAAGCCCACGGCGGTCAGGAACGTGATCAGGGAGATGACGTTGAAGACCAGCGCATAGCGCATGAAAGGAATGGTCCGGCTGATGCGGAAAAACTCCATGGACGCGTGCTCCGTTGTCGCAGTTGGGGTGTGGACGCGTCAGCCGCGCGCCGAGCTGTTGGTGGCGGGGCGCCAGATCTGGCCGATGGCCACCGACTGGAGGCGCCGGCGCGAGCCGTACAGCAGGTTGACCATGCCGCGGGAGACGAAGACCGCGGAGAAGATCGACGTCAGGATGCCCAGCACGTGCACCACGGCGAAGCCGCGCACCGGCCCGGAGCCCAGCATGAACAGGAAGATGCCGGCGATGAGGGTGGTGACGTTCGAATCGAGGATGGTCGCGAAGGCGCGGTCGTAACCCTGGGCGATGGCCTGCTGGGGCGCCGTGCCCTTGCGCAGCTCCTCGCGGATCCGCTCGTTGATCAGCACGTTGGCGTCGATGGCCATGCCCAGGGTGAAGGCGATGGCGGCGATGCCGGGCAGGGTCAGGGTAGCCTGCAGCAGGGAAAGTATGCCCACCAGGAGAAGCAGGTTGATGGCCAGCGAGAGCACCGAGACCACGCCGAAGAGCATGTAGTAGGCGATCATGAAGACGGCGATGGCGGCGAAGCCGAAGGCCGTGGCGCGCAGCCCCGCCTCGATGTTGGCCGCGCCCAGGCTGGGGCCGATCTGGCGCTCCTCGATGATCTGCATGGGTGCGGCCAGGGCGCCCGCGCGCAGCAGCAGGGCCAGGTCGTTGGCGGTCTGCGCATTGCCCAGGCCGGTGATCTGGAATCGCGAGCCGAACTCGGACTGGATGGTGGCAACCGTCAGGACCTCGCCGCGACCGCGCTCGAAGAGCACGACGGCCATGGGCTTCTTGAGGTTCTCGCGCGTGACCTGCTGCATCGTGCGGCCGGCCGCATCGTTGAGTTCGACCGCGACGGCGGCCTGCTGCTTGTCGTCGAAGGTTGCCTGCGCGCCCTGCAGCTGGCTGCCCGAAAAGATGACGTCCTTCTTGAGCACCACCGGCGTGCCGCGGCCCACCGTGAAGCGCTCCGAACCGAAGGGCGGCGGCACCACGCCGCTCGTGGCGGCACTGCCGTCGGCGCTCACGTCGACCAGGCGCGCCTCGAGGGTGGCCGTGCGGCCGATGATGTTCTTGGCCCGGGCCGTGTCCTGGATGCCCGGCAGCTCGACGACGACCCGGTCGGCGCCCTGCTGCTGGACGACCGGCTCGGAGACCGCCAGTTCGTTGATGCGGTTCTTCAGGGTGGTGATGTTCTGCTTGAGCGCGTTGTCCTGGACCGTCGTGCGCGCCGCGGGCGTGAGCGTGGCCTGGATGAGCGGATCGGCCTCGGTGCCGCCCTCCTTGAGGGCGAGGTCCGGCATGGCATCGTGGATGACGCCCATGGCCTGGGCGCGGGTGGCCGCGTCGTGGAAGCGGATCTCCAGGCGGTCGCCGCTGCGCAGGATGCCCGCATGGCGCACGTCCTTGTCGCGCAGGGTGTTGCGCATGTCGCTCTCGATCGTCTGCATGCGCTTGTTGATGGCCTCGTCCAGGTCCACCTGCATCAGGAAATGCACGCCGCCGCGCAGATCCAGGCCCAGGTACATGGGAAGCGCGTGCAGGTTCTGCAGCCACTGGGGCGTGCGCGGCAGGAGATTGTCGGCGATGACATACGCCGGATCGGTGCTGTCCGGGTTGAGCGTCTGGTCGAGCAGCTTGCGGGCGCGGCTCTGCGTGTCGATGTCGGCGAAGCGCACGCGGATCGCCGGGTTGACCCCGGCCGTTTCCAGGGCGATGCCCTGCTGCGCGATGCCGGCGCGCGACAGCGCCTGCTCCACCTGGCCCAGCACTGCCGAGTCGGCATGCACGGTGGCCTTGATCGAGGCGATCTGCACGGCCGGCGAGGAACCGAAGAAATTGGGAACCGTGTAGATTACGCCAAAGGCCAGCGCGGCGACGATGATCAGGTATTTCCAGATGGGGTAACGGTTCATGATCGGGGCGGCGGTTCTTCCGGATGGCGGCGTCGGGGGCGCTTGCGGTGCGCGGGGCTGGGGGCGGTTTGCGCGATCGGCAGCGACTGCTACAGCGATTTCATCGTGCCCTTGGGCAGCAGCGTCTGCACGGCGCTCCGCTGCACGGACAGGCTGACCGCCTTGTCGCCCACGCTCGATACCTGCAGGGTGATGTACTGCTCGGATAGTTCGGTGATCTTGCCGACCAGCCCGCCCGTGGTGACGACCTCATCGCCCTTGGAGAGGGCCTCGACCATGGCCTTGAGTTCCTTGGCGCGCTTGGCCTGGGGCCGGATCGTCATGAAGTACAGGAAAACCATCGCCACGGTCATCACGACCGGCAGCGTCCAGCTCGGTTCCCCGCCGGGCGCGCCCTGTGCGTAAGCGTCGGTAATGAAAAACATGGACATGGCTCCCCGGCAAAACCGGGGATTATAACGGGGGTGGCTCGGCGAAAACGTCGTCTTCCGGACCGGCCGCCAACACCGGTCCCGCCCCGCCGGCGGCGCGGCCGGCCCGCTCGGCCGCCGCAAAGGCCGCGAATTGGCGGTTTTCGATGGCATTGCGCGCCCGGCGCATCAGATCCAGGTAGTAATGCAGGTTATGGATGGTGTTGAGCCGGGCGCCCAGGATCTCGTTGGATCGCTGCAGGTGGTGCAGGTAGGCGCGCGAGAAGCGGCTGCAGGTCAGGCAGGCGCAGGCCGGATCCAGCGGGCGGTTGTCCTCGCGGTGCGCCGCATTGCGGATCTTGATGTCGCCATGGCGGGTGAAGAGCCAGCCGTTGCGCGCATTGCGCGTGGGCAGCACGCAGTCGAACATGTCGATCCCGGCGGCCATGCCCGCCAGCAGGTCCTCGGGGGTGCCAACGCCCATCAGGTAGCGGGGCCGGTCCACCGGGAGCCGCGCGGCGGTATGAGCCAGCACGCGCAGCATCTCGGACTTGGGTTCGCCCACCGAGAGGCCGCCGATCGCGTAGCCGTCGAAACCGATGCCCGCGAGCCCCGCGAGGGAGCGGTCGCGCAGGTCGGTGTGCATGCCGCCCTGAACGATGCCGAACAGCGCGTTGCGGTTGCCCAGCGCATCGAAGGCATCGCGGCTGCGCCGCGCCCAGCGCAGCGACAGTTCCATCGATGCGCTGGCCTCCTCGTGCGTGGCCGCCCGCCCGGGCAGGGCCGGATCGCGCTTGTCGGCCATCCAGTAGGGCGTGCATTCGTCGAAGATCATCGCGATGTCCGAATCGAGCGCCGTTTGCACGCGCATCGATTCCTCGGGCGTGAGAAACAGCGCGGCGCCGTCGATCGGCGAGCGGAACCGCACCCCTTCCTCGGTGACCTTGCGCAACGCGCCCAGCGAGAAGACCTGGAAGCCGCCCGAATCGGTGAGAATGGGGCGGTCCCAGCCCATGAAGCCGTGCAGGCCGCCGTGCTTCTTCACCACCTCCGTGCCCGGCCGCAGCCACAGGTGGAAGGTGTTGCCCAGCACGATCTGCGCGCCCAGGTCGGCGAGCTCCCCGGGCAGCATCGCCTTGACCGTGCCATAGGTGCCCACCGGCATGAACGCCGGGGTATCCACAGCCCCGTGCGCCAGGTGCAGGCGCCCGCGCCGCGCGGCGCCGTCGGCGCCCAGGTTCTCGAAGCGCACGCTCACGGCGCCGTTTCCCGTTCGAGCAGCATCGCATCGCCATAGCTGAAGAACCGGTAGCGCTCCTGCACCGCGTGCCGATAGGCCGCGCGGATGCGCTCCGTGCCGGCGAAGGCGCAGACCAGCATCAGCAGCGTGGAACCGGGCAGGTGGAAATTGGTGAGCAGCCGGTCGACGACCTGGAAGCGGAAACCCGGCAGGATGAACAGGCGGGTCTCGCCCGCGCCCGGCAGCACCGCGCCCTCGCGCGTGCTCGACTCGAGGGCGCGCACGCTCGTCGTGCCCACCGCGACGATCCGCCGCCCGGCCGCGCGCGCGGCGTTGATGCGCGCGGCCGTCGGCTCCGGGACGCTGTAGCGCTCGGCGTGCATGCGGTGATCGGCCAGGCGTTCGGCGCGCACGGGCTGGAAGGTGCCGGCGCCCACGTGCAAGGTAATGGGCGCCACGTGCACGCCGCGGCCGCGCAGCGCCTCGAGCAGGCCCGGGCCCAGGTGCAGGCCCGCGGTGGGCGCGGCCACGGCGCCGGGTTCGCGGGCGTAGACCGTCTGGTAGCGGTCGGCGTCCGCGGCGGCCGGCGCATGGCGGATATAGGGTGGCAAGGGAATTTCGCCGGCGGACTCGAGCACCGTATCGAGCGGGTCGGCGAATTCGATTTCGAAAAGATCGCCCTGGCGCCCTTGCACAGTCGCCGCGAAGCCGCGGTGCTCGGCGCACGCATCGTGGGCGTCGCGGGCGGCGCCGGCCGGATGAAAACGCAGCGGTGTTCCGGGCCTGGGAACGTGGCTGGTGCGCAGCAGGGCCAGCGCGCGGTAGGCGCCCAGCGCGCGTTCGATGAGGATCTCCACACGGCCGCCACTGGCCTTGCGGCCATGCAGCCGCGCCTTGATCACGCGGGTGTCATTGATGACCAGTACGTCGCCGGCTTCGAACGTGTCGAGCAGGTCGGGTATGCGCCGGTCGTGCACGCCGCCATCGCGGGCAAGGTGCAGCAAGCGGGCGGCCTCGCGCGTCGGAGCCGGGTGCTGTGCGATGAGTTCGGGCGGGAGATCGAATTCGAATTGCTCGCGCCGCGGCTCGCCGCCGGCAGGGTATGCATCGGGTGACTGCAGTTGCATGGCTGGACCGGCCATCTGAAAAAGGGAAGCGAACGCCCGGAAGTTCGCGGGAAAGAACGACTAGGAATTTCCTGAATATACCGCCTCGCCTCATGAACATGGACGAAGCCTCCCGCGCGACTGCGCGTGTTCACCGCAAATTCACGGGCGTTTCATGGGGTTTTCACGATGCAAGGATAGTTTCCTGCGATCGGACGGGCGTCCCAGTGCCTGGCGCCCGTGCCGATGCCGGTGGGGCATAACCACCGGATCTTGTCGAACATCCAGGAGAAAAAAATGTCGCACCCACAAAATCCCTCGGACCGCATCGCGCCGCGGCTTCGCCGCGCCGTGATTGCGGGCCTCGTCGTTCCGCTGGTCATGGGCCCCATTGCCACGCCTGTGCACGCAACGTCCTCGCAGGAAACGCGCACGCCGATCAAGCACGTGATCGTCATCATCGGCGAGAACCGCACCTTCGACCACGTCTTCGCAACCTACAAGCCGTTGCATGGCCAGCACGTGGACAACCTCCTGTCCAAGGGCATCATAAGGGCCGATGGCAGCCCCGGACCCAACTACAGGCTCGCCGTTCAACAATCCGCGCAGGATGCCTACCCCGATTCCTATCATGTGAGCCCGGCAGGCAAGGAAAGCTATGGCACTTTGCCGCCGCCCTTGGCCGGCGGCCCGACCACCGCCTATTTCCCCGTCGGTACGCCCGACGCCGTGCTGACCTACTACGAAAACAGCCTCTCGCCCGATTATCTGCAATACCTGATGACCGGCGGCACTGGCCTGAAGGCCGGCGCGGTCGACACGCGCATTCCCGGTGTCACGGCGCTGCCACCGGGGCCTTTCCAGCTGACATCGAGCACCTTGCCCTACGATGCCTACACGGCCAGCCCGGTGCACCGCTTTTATCAGATGTGGCAGCAACTCGACTGCAGCGCCGCGCATGTCACGGCCAGCAACCCCAGCGGCTGCCGGGCCGATCTCTTCCCCTGGGTGGAAACGACGGTAGGCGCCGGCACCAATGGCAAGGCCCAGCCTTCCGGCTTCAACGCCGCCTCGACCGGCGAGGGTTCGACGGCGATGGGTTTCTACAATGTCCAGCAGGGCGACGCTCCTTACCTGAAGCTGCTCGCCGACAGTTACGCAATGAGCGACAACTATCACCAGGCGGTCATGGGCGGCACCGGCGCAAATCACATCATGATGGGCACCGGCGACGCGATCTGGTTCTCCGACGGCAACGGCAACCCGGCAATTCCGCCGGAAAACGTGACCGTTGCGGCCGGTACCGCCAATGCCGGCGTGGTTGCCGAGGTGGAGAATCCCAATCCGGCCCCAGGCACGAACAACTGGTACACGGAGGACGGCTATGGTGGCGGCTCCTACGGATCAGCCTCGTACGGCGGCGGCACCTACAGCAACTGCTCGGATCGCAATGCCCCGGGCGTGGCCTCGGTGCTGCACTATCTCGAGTCGCTGCCGCGGCCCGTCAAGTCCAACTGCGAGCCGGGTCACTATTACCTGCTCAACAACTACAACCCGGGGTATTTTGGCAACGGCAACAATGCCTATACCGATCTGAATCCCGCCAACACGGTCTTTACGATCCCGCCGTCGAACCTGCGGCACATCGGTGATGCGCTGGGTGAAAAGGGCATCAGCTACGCCTATTTCGGTGACCAGTGGAACCAGTATGTTCCCGATCCCTACCAGCTCAATTACGGCACGACGGACAACTATTGCAACATCTGCAATTTCTTCCAGTACACGTCCTCGCTCATGACCGATGCGACCGAGCGCGCGGCCCACAACAAGGACACACTCGACCTGTTCGCCGCGATTGCCGACGGCAGCCTCCCGGCGGTCTCCTACGCCAAGCCCAGCGGCATCGTCGACGGCCACCCGGCTTCCTCCAAGCTCGATCTCTTCGAGGGTTTCGTCAAGAAAATCGTCGATGCCGTGCAGGCCAATCCGCAATTGTGGAAGGAGACGGCCATCTTCGTGACCATGGACGAGGGCGGCGGCTACTACGACTCGGGCTATGTCCAGCCGCTGGACTTCTTCGGCGACGGCACGCGCATTCCGCTCCTGGTGGTGTCGCCCTATACGCAGCCCGGCCACATCTCCCACGACTACACCGATCACGTCTCGATCCTAAAGTTCATCGAGCGCAACTGGGGCCTCGCACCCCTCACCCACCGCAGCCGCGACAACCTGCCCAACCCGCGGTACGGGGAGCAAAGTGCCTACGCGCCGGTCAACGGCCCGGCGATCGGTGATCTGTTCGACCTGTTCACGTTCGGTTCCGAAGACGACTGAGCCCAAGGGGCAACTCCCCCGGGTTGCCGCAGCGCTGCGCCCTACCCCGGAACCCCCCGGGGTAGGGCGCAGCCGCATGCCCGGATCTCCTGGCCCTCCTGCATCAAAGGCGCATCTCCAGCCGCAGCGAGCACGCCAGGTAGGTGGTCGCCTCCGCGTCGGCCTCCTCCGATCCGGTGGGCGTCAGCAGTGTATTGGTGGTTTCATAATTGCGATGCAGGGCGTTGGCAACGGAGAAGCGCAGGCGTGTCCTGGGCGAAAAAACCCACAGCGCGTAGGCATCGAGAACGGGCTTGAGTCCCTGGCCGTAGATCTGGTTGTCGGATTGCTGCACCGTGAATGCCGGCGTCCAGTTGTAGTTGGCGCCGAAGGTCAGCGGCAGGCCGTGCAGGCGGTAGTCGAAGCCGAGGTTGGCCGTCTGCTTGGGTTGCTGGTCCAAGCGGTTGTTGGGCCCGATGATCTGGCTGACGGCGGACCAGAACCGGCTGTAATTGGTGCGGATCTCCAGCGGCGGCGCATTGCCCATGAGTTCGGCCAGCTGGAACTTCGCCTCGAGTTCGATGCCGTGCGTGCTGGCCGCGCCCACGTTCTGCGGTGACGATACCCAGCGTTGATAGGGCGACCAGCTCACGGTCTCCAGGTTCGTGGACGTGCGCATCAGGTCTTCGATGCGGCGCTCGAAGGCGCTGGCCGAGAGGATCCCGCCCTGGTCCAGATAATGTTCCCAGGCGGCGTCCAGGCCCCAGGCGATCTCGGGGCGCAGCTCCGGATTGCCGATCTTGTCCGGGCTGATGGGGGAATTGGGGCCCGAGGCGGGGTAGGCCGCCGAGAGGGTTGGCCGCGCGATGAGATTGTTCAGCGTGGGCGCGCGGTAGGTGCGTGCGAGCGCGAGGCGCAACTGGTCGGGGTGGTCGCGCTCCGGGTCGCCCAGGCGCCACAAGCTCTGCAGCAGCGGGCTCACCACCGAGGACGAATTGCGCAGGTCCGTTCCCGTGTCGGTGCTGGTGGTCTCGATGCCCTCCCAGCGCAGGCCCGCGTAGCTCGACCACGTCGGGCTCAGGTTCCAGTCGCGCTGGGCAAAGGCCGCGGCACGTGCGACGCCGGCATCGATCTGCGTGCCGAACTGCGCAAGCTGCAGGACGCCGTCCTGGATGGTGCTGGCGCCTTCCTGTCGCGATACGTATTCGAGGTCCCAGCCGCCGGATACCTCGCCGCCGCCCGCGAGCGGGTAGCTCAGCTTGCCGCCGTTGCTCAGCGTCACGTCGTGGATCGTCGCCGAATTCGACAGCGTATGGCTGAGGGCGCCCGAGGCGTCGAAGTCGTCCTGCGCGGTGGTGCTCTGGCTGTTGGCCAGCCCGTAGAGGAAGCGCACGCGCAGGCGGGCGCCCGCGTCCAGCCGGTGCTGCCAGTCGCCGCCCAGGCGCGCCACCGTGCTTTGCGCTTCCGTGACATTGCTCGCCGTCACGAAAGCGGGCGGCGCAGCCCCCACCGTCTGGTCCAGCAGGCTGTACCCGGGCGTGGGCGAGCGCGATTGCATCAGGAAGGGGGTGAGGTTGAGCTGGTCGCCGCCATCGAGCTTCCAGTTGAGCCGCGAGCTCAGGTGCACGCCTTCGCCGTGCGTGCGGCTGGCGTCGAATTCCTCCTGCAGCAGGTCTACCCGGCCGGTGGCGCGGTCGATGCCTGTCGTGGTGGTGTGCACCGCGTTGCCCTGGTTCTTGCCGAAGACATTGAGCGCCACGTTGTAGCTGAGCGCGCCCTGGGTGTCGCTGCGCTGCACCGAGGCGCTGGGCTGGATATGCCCCTGTTCCTCGGTGCCGTTGACGCGGATTTCGGTCTGGCGCAGGCTGAAGTCCTCGCGCAGCACGATGTTGATGGTCCCGGCGATGGCGCGGGCACTGTGTTCGGCCACCGGCGCACGATAGATCTCGATGCGCTCGACCTCCTCGGGCGCGAGGGTGTCGAAGGAAAAGCCGCGCGGCGCAGGATCGCCGTTGATCAGGATCTGCGTGTAGCCGTGGCCCAGGCCGCGCATGCGGATGTCCCCGCCGCGTCCGGGACGCCCCGATACCGTGATGCCCGGCAGGCGCTTGAGCACCTCGCCGATCGACGTGTCGCCGTAGCGATCGAGCGTTTCGCGCCCGAACACCATCTTGGCTGCCGTCGAGTTGCGGCGCGCGTCCGTTTCCTTGTCGTAGCGGCCCTGCACTTCGATGGGTTCGAGCGCCGGCGCGCCATCGGGCGGTTTGCGCTGCGCGCCGGGCTTGTGCCTGGGTGTCGACGTTTTTGCCGGCGGGTGCCTGCCATCGGACGGCGCGGTCCCTTCGGGTGGGGTGGCCGCGGGGAGCTCCGCTTGCCCGGACGGCACGCCGGCTTGCACCGGCGGTGGCGGCACGCTTTCCTGCGCCGCCACCGGCAGCGCGGCCATCACGGCGAGAAGTCCGGTACCCGACAGGTGAAGGCGATGGAAAATCATGGCAGGACGACGGGGCAGCGGCAAGGGAAGGCGGTTGCGATTACAGCACGCGCGCGCGCCGATCCCGCAGGGCAATTACACGCCGTTACGCATTGCGAGCCTCTGCAGCGCCTCGTGCAGGCGCGGCCGGGGGCCGTTATCATCCGCGGTCGGCCGGTTCGACGGTCAGTTCTGCAATCATCTGCCGGGAGATTCGCGATGCGTGCATTTATCAACGCCGTCTTCGTTGCATTTGCAATGATCGCGCCCGCCCTTGCGGCGCCGCCGGCCGACGACCCCTACCTGTGGCTCGAGCCGTTCGACGGTCCCGAGGTCATGAAGTGGGTGCATGCCGAGAACGACAAGACGCTCGCGGTGCTGGAAAAGGACGCCCACTTCGAGGGCTTCTATCGCGATGCGCTGGCCATCGCGCAGGCCCATGACCGCATCCCCACGCCCGCGATCATCGGCGCGGCGGTCTACAACTTCTGGCAGGACGCCGCACATGTTCGCGGCATCTGGCGCCGCACCACACTGGCCGATTACGCAGCCAAGGAACCCCACTGGAAGACCGTCCTCGACCTGGACGCCTTGGCCCGGCAGGAGAATGCCAACTGGGTCTGGAAGGGGACCGCCTGCGAGGGGCAGCGGCAGCGCCGCTGCATGGTGCTGCTCTCCGACGGCGGCGAGGACGCGATCACGGCGCGAGAGTTCGACCTGGCGGCGGGCCGTTTCGTGCCGGGCGGTTTCGCCCTGCCGCACGGCAAGCAGCGCGTCGATTGGGAGGACGAAAACACGCTGCTCATTGCGCGCGAGTTCAACAAGGGCGAACTGACCCAATCGGGCTACCCCTTCATCCTCAAGCGGCTCAAGCGCGGCCAGGCCCTGGATGCCGCGCAGGAGATCTTCCGCGGCAGCGCGCAAGATGGCGGCTACGGCGTCGAGCCCGGGGTCTATCACGACGGAGCCGGCCATCGCGCCATCGTCATCGTGCGGCCGCTCGACACATTCGTCTTCGAGCACTACGTGGTCACGCCCCGGGGCGTGCAAAGGCTGGGCCTGCCGCCCAAGGTCCAGGTCGACGCGCTCGTGAGCGGCCGGCTCATCGCCACCCTCAAGCAGGACTGGAGCGTGGCGGGGCAGAGCCTCGCGCAGGGATCGATCATCGCCCTCGACCTGGCGGCGCTCCAGGCCGATCCGGAGGCGTTGCGCCCGACCCTCGTCCTGGCGCCGGGGCCGCGCGAGGCCGTCGAATCGGTTGCGGCCACGCGCGCTTCGCTGATCGTCGATGCGCTCGAGAACGTGCAGGGCCGGCTCTTCGATTACACGGTCCAGCCCGATGGCTCCTGGGCCCGCGAGGTATTCGCGCTGCCCGAGAACGCATCCATCACCGTCGTGGATACCGACGTGCACTCCGACAAGGCCTTCGTCAACGTGGCCGGTTTCCTGCAGCCGGCTGCGCTCTGGACGATCGACGCCGCGCACGTCGATGCGGCGCGGATCAAGGCGCTCGAACCCAAGTTCGATGCCGTGCGCGATATCGTGGAGCAGTTCGCGGCAACGTCGAGCGACGGCGTGCAGATCCCGTACTTCGTGGTGCACCGCGCCGACATGGCCCACGATGGCGGCAACCCGACGGTCATCAATGCCTATGGCGGGTTCGAGATCGCCCGCACGCCCGGCTACCTTGCCATTGCCGGCAAGCTCTGGCTGGAGCAGGGCGGCGTATTCGTCCTGGCCAATATCCGCGGCGGCGGCGAGTTCGGTCCGGCCTGGCACGAGGCGGGCCTCAAGACCCACCGCCAGATCATCTACGACGATTTTGCCGCGGTGGCGCGCGACCTCATCGCGCGCAAGATCACGAGTCCGCGCCACCTGGGCATCCAGGGCGGATCCAACGGCGGCCTGCTCATGGGCGTCGAGATGACCCAGCATCCCGAACTGTGGAACGCCGTCGATATCGCGGTGCCCCTGCTCGACATGCTGCGCTTCGAGCAGATCGCCGCCGGCACGTCGTGGGTGGGCGAATACGGCAGCGTTGCCAATCCGGACGAGCGTGCCTTCCTGGCCGGCATCTCGCCCTATGCCCAGCTCAAGCGCGGCGTGAAGTATCCGGAACCCTTCATCTGGACCACGACGAAGGACGACCGTGTCGGTCCCCAGCACGCCCGCAAGTTCGCGGCGCGCCTGGCCGAGTTCGGCGACCCCTACCTGTTCTACGAAGTGACCGAGGGCGGCCACGGCGCCGGCGCCAACCTCAAGGAAACCGCGCGCACCAATGCGCTGGAATGGACCTACTTCACGCGCAAGCTGGTCGGTCCGTAACCCCATCGCCCGTAGCGCCGGGCCGCGACGGTCCGGGATGCGCGCGCGGCCGCGATGGCCTGAGCGGCGATTCGTCATTCCTCAGTAACTCCCCCTGGGTACCCTGGCACCGCCGTAGCCGCACGGCGGTGTGCGGCCACCGGACGCCCGATGTCCCAGGCTCTGCTTCAAAACAATCCAGGGAGACAATATGAAAAACCGAATCTTGTTTGCGGCCCTGTTCGGCTGGCTGGCCGCGGCCCCAACGCTGGGCGCGGCCGCTCCGGCCTACCAGCATGTCCTGCTCATCAGCATCGACGGCATGCACGCCGTGGATCTGCAGAAATGTGTCGAGGATGCGACCTGCCCTGCGCTGGCGAGCTTGTCGCGCCGCGGCGTCACCTATACGCGCACCAGCACCTCGCGTCCCTCGGACTCGTTTCCGGGCCTCATGGCCATCGTGTCGGGCGGATCGCCCCGCACGGTGGGCGCCTTCTATGACGTGGCCTACGATCGCGTCCTGGCGCCGCCCCGCGTGACCACCGGCAACGGCGTGGCCGGCGGCACGTGCACGCCCGGCGTGGCCAACGGGACGACGACCGAATACGAGGAAGGCATCGACCTGGACCAGACCCTGGTCAATGGCGGCACGCCCGGCGCGGCACTCACGGAGGGCGGCATCGCCGCCATCGACCCGGATCGCCTGCCGCGCGACCCCTTCAACAATTGCCAGCCGGTCTATCCCTGGAACTTCGTGCGCACCAACACGATCTTCGGGGTCGTGCATGCCGCCGGCGGATATACCGCATGGTCCGACAAGCACCCGGCCTATTCCTCGGTGGCAGGCCCGAGCAGGAATGCCGAAACCCTGGACGATTACTTCAGCCCCGAGATCAATTCGACCGTCGTTCCCTTGCCTGGCGTGGAAACGGCCACGGGCATCGATTGCGGCGCTATCCAGGACCCGACGGCGGACCTCACGGCGTGGACCAACTCGTTCGCCAACATCCAGTGCTATGACGCGATCAAGGTCAATGCCATCGTCAACCAGATCCACGGCCGCAACCACCAGGGCAACCGCGCCGCGCCGGTCCCGACCGTGTTCGGCATGAATTTCCAGGCGGTGAGCGTGGCCCAGAAACTGATCGAGAAGACGGCTTCGCCGACCATCGTCGGCGGTTACCTCGACGCCCAGGCCACGCCCTCGGCCCCCCTCCAGGGTGAAATCACCTTCGTCGACGCGAGCATCGGCCGCTTCGTCGCGGCGCTGCGCGAGCGCGACCTGCTCGATTCGACCTTGATCGTGATAACCGCCAAGCATGGCCAGTCGCCCATCGACCCGGCGCGCTACGTGCCCCAGGCCAAGGTGGGTTCGACCCCGGCGACCGTGCTGGCCGCCTGCCTGCCGTTTTCCGAGTCGCCGCTCAATCCGACCGGGATCGGCCCGACCGAGGACGACATCTCGCAGATATGGCTCTCGCCGAACTGCTCCACGGAACAGGCGGTTGCCCAGTTGCAGCAGAATGCCGGCCTGCTGGCGATCGACGAGATCTTCTATGGCGATTCGCTGACGACGCAGTTCCACAAGCCGGGCATTCCGCCGGCCGGCGATTCGCGGGTTCCGGACATCATCGTCCAGCCCAATATCGGCCACACCTATACCGGCAGCACGAAGAAACAGGCCGAGCATGGCGGTTTCGCGTTCGACGACACGAACGTGATGCTGCTCGTCTCCAACCCCAAGCTGGACCGCAAGACGGTGAGCAGTTTCGTCGAGACCATGCAAGTCGCCCCGACCATACTGCAGGCCCTGGGCTTGGATCCCACGGCACTCGAGTCGGTCCGTATCGAAGGCACTCCGGTCCTGCCCGGATTGTTCTAGGCGGCAAGGCGCCCCCCGGGGTTGCGCGGGCGGCGGCTGTCGAGCGACAGCCTCCGCCCGTTTTCTTTCCGGCATGGCGCCCGGCGCCCGGGGCAGCCGGGGCCCGGAAGGGGCTTGCGCGAGCCGGTATTTGCCCACATGATGGCTCCGGGGGCGCGGAACCGGGCGGGGGGCGAGATGCATATCGACGGCACTGGCGCCAGCGATGGCGCGGCAATTGCGCACAAGCGGCCGCCGGTCGCCCTGGCGCCCTCGCGCGTCGGCGGCTGGCTGGTGGCCGCCACCGTCGCGGGCAACGCCCTCGAGTTCTACGATTTCCTCAGCTATTCCGCCTTCGCGGTCTACATCGGCAAGGCGTTTTTCCCCACCGGCAATGCCTTCGCGAGCCTGTTGCTTTCGCTGGCGACCTTCGGGGTGGGTTTCGTCACCCGGCCCCTGGGAGGCGTGGTGATCGGCGCCTACGCCGATCGCGCCGGCCGGCGGCCCGCGCTCGTGCTTACTATCAGCCTCATGGCCCTGGGCACAGCGGCCCTCGTGCTGACCCCGGGCTACGCCACGATCGGCATTGCGGCGCCGCTGATCCTCGTCGGGGCCCGCCTGATCCAGGGACTTGCCCTGGGCGGCGAAGTCGGGCCCTCCACGGCCGTGCTGCTCGAGTGCGCGCCGGCCCGGCGGCGCGGCATCTTCGCCAGCTGGCAGGGGGCCAGCCAGGGCATCGCGATCTTCACGGCCGGGGTCGTCGGGTACGTGCTCTCGCTGCTGCTGACCAGGGAACAGCTCGCCGACTGGGGGTGGCGCGTGCCCTTCGCCTTGGGCCTGGTGATCGTTCCCGTGGGCCTGTTCATCCGGCGCCGCCTGCCCGAGACGCTCGAGGCGCCGGGGACGCGGGGAAGTGCCGCGGTCCTGCGCACCCTCTGGAGCGAACATCGCCGGCCCCTGGTCCTGGCGGTGCTGGTGATCATGTGCCTGACGATTTCCACCTACGTCGGCAACTACATGACGACGTACGCCCTTACGGTGCTGGGCATGCCGGCCACCCAGGCCATGTGGGGCACCGTGGTCAACGGCGCCGTGATGACGTGCGCCGCGCTGGTCGGCGGCCTGCTCTCGGACCGCTTCGGCCGAAAACCGGTGATGATCGTTTCCCGCGTGGCGCTGATGCTGGCCATCTATCCGGCCTTCGCGCTGCTGGTGGGTTTTCACACCACCTGGGCACTGATACTGGTCACCGCGGCGATCACCCTCCTGGGTTCAGTGGGCGGATCGGCGGCAATCGCCGCCCTGAGCGAGGGGTTTCCCAATGCGGTGCGCGGCTCGGGTTTTGCCATCGCCTACGCGGTTTCGGTCAGCGTCTTTGGCGGCACGACGCAGTTCATCATCGCCTGGGTGGTGGGCGTCACGGGCGATCCGCTCTCGCCCACGTATTACGTGATCGCGACGAGCGCGATCAGCCTGTGGGCCATGTTCCTGCTGCCCGAAACCTTCCGCCTCGAATTCCCGGCGCCCCTGCTGGCCGGCGAACGGCTCGAACCCGCCTGAAAAAACCTGCCGAACCCGCGCCGCGCCTGCCTTACGGAACGGCGCCTGGCGCGACAGCCAGCCCCTGCGGATGCGCGTGCGCCGGTGCCGTTTCGCGCGACAGGAAGGCCGCAACGCCGCCCACGGCGACGGCCGCCGTCATGTACCACGCCGGGGCCAGCGTGCTGCCGGTGATGTCGGTCAGCCACTGGACGACGAACTGCGTGGTGCCGCCGAATACCGAGATCGAGCAGGCGTACATCAGCGCGAGCGTGCCCGAGCGCACCGCGCGCGGCAGCGATTCGGTGATAGTGACCAGCATGGGCACGGCAGCCAGCGAGGTGAGCACCCCCAGCACGCCCATGGCGACGAAGGCCAGCACGATGCTGCCGGCGCGGTTCATCGCGATGAACATGGGAACGACGAGCAGCGCCAGGGTGCAAGCGGCCAGGAGCATGACCGGGCGACGGCCATAGCGGTCGGCGAAGGTTCCGCTGAAGAGATCCGTTCCCGCCTGCGACAGGCCGACGACGATCGTCGCGACGAAGGCCAGCTGGGTGCTCATCTTCAGGCTGTCCTGCGCGTAGGTGGTCAGGTAGTTGAGCACGTATCCCGAGATGGTGCTAGAGGCGAGCATGCACAGGCCGAGCACGACCACCTTGGCCGGAACACGCGCGCGCGGCGCGCCGGGCTCGGGCGCCCGCGGCGCCGTCTCGGGCAGATTGCGCCGCACCCACAAGCCGAAGGGCACGACCGCCACCCCGAGCAGGAAGGCCAGCCGCCATCCCCACTCGTCGAGCGCGGCGGGCGACAGCCAAAGCGACAGGGCATAGCCGATGATGCCGGCGACAAGCACGGACAGGTCCTGCGTGCAGTACTGCAACGCCACGTACAGGCCGCGCCGGTGCGGTGGCGCCGCCTCGATGAGGTAGGCCGTCGAGGGCCCGACCTCGCCGCCCAGGGCGAAGCCTTGAACCAGCCGGAAGAAGACGAGCAGCACGGGCGCCGCGACGCCGATGCGGGCATACGACGGCGTGAGCGCAACGCCGAGAATCGCAAAGCCCATGAGCGAGAACGACAGCAGCATTGCCGGCTTGCGGCCGGCCCGGTCGCCATAGCGGCCGATGAGCAGTCCGCCCAGCGGACGCATCGCAAAGCCCACGCCGAAGGTTGCCAGCGCATAGAGCAGGCCGTGCGAGCCGCTTGCATCGGGAAAGAAGCAATGGCCGATCTGGATGGAAAAAAACGAGAAGGTCAGGAAATCGTAGAACTCGAGGGCGTTGCCGACGCCCACGGCAAGAATGCCGCCCAGTCCCACCGCCACTGCGGTTTCGGGGCGCGCTGCGGCGCCCGGGCCGCTCATGGCCTGCGAGGCAGCAACGGCACGCCGCACGCCCGGACGCATCGGCGGCGCAGGCAGCCCGGTGGCACGCGCAAGGTCGCTTGAACCACGATCGGCTCGCGTGCGCCAGCCATGTGAAGGCCTTCGTAATGGGAGATAGGTGCAGGTACGGTATAGGCACACACAAACGATTGTCAAGCAGCCGCGCGGCGATCGCGTCAAATCAAGGGGCGGCCTCCGCATGGGATGGCCGTGCAAGCCTGACCATGACGCCAAGCCCCGATCCTGCAATGCCCTCGACAAAACGCACGGAGGCGTTATGCGCCCTGGCAATGCGTTGGACGATGGCGAGCCCGAGACCGCCGCCCTGCGACGCCGATCCGGGGATCCGGTAAAAACGCTCGAAGACCCGCTCCCGCTCGACGGATGCGATTCCCGGGCCATTGTCGCGGACGACAAACGCGATTTCGCGGCCATCGGCCTCCAGCTTGACGCAAACGCATCCCCCGCTCGGCGTGTAGCGGATGGCATTGTCGACGAGATTGTCGACTATCGATGCAAAGCCCGCGGGGTTGACCATCGCATGCATGGTTTCGGGGCAATCCAGGCTGAGCGTGATGGCTCGCGCCCGCGCGATGCCGGAGAGCTCGGCGAGCCGGTCGCGCAGCAAGACGGCAAGATCCGTATTCACGATGGCACATTGCGAACCCATCGCGTCGACGCGGGCGATCGTGAGCAACTGCCGCAGCAGGTGGGACAGGCGGTCCAAGCCCGCTTCGAGGGTTTGGCACAGCCTTTGCCGCTCCGTCTCAAGCTCATCATGAGTATTTGCGACCCGATGATGCGCCGGAAAAGGGAAGGGTGCTTCATGTCCCGTCCTCCTGCAGGTATCCGACCCCGCGTACGGTTTCTATGCGTTCGCTGCCGAGCTTCCTGCGCAGGTTGTGGATGTGCACGTCCACCGCGTTGGACTCGCCGGAATCGCAAATGCGCGATGCGCGCTCGATCTGCCGTCGTGTGAAGACCTTTCCTGGCTCCGACGCCAGTACCAGCAGGATGTCGAATTCCCGCTGGGATAAGGCGATCTCGTTCCCGCAGCAGCATGCCTTGCGCGCGGCCGTGTCGATGGTGAGGCTGCCTATCTGCCATTGGATAATCTACATGAGGTCGGACCCCCGACCAAGCCGTTCCGGGGGATTTAATCCGTCCTTAATGTTCCGAATCCCGCGGACGTGCATTAATGCCGTCTTCATCTTCCCGTTCCCAATATGGCCGCCTTCGCCTGCCGGCCTGGAAACGGAACCGATGCCATGAAAACCATTGAAGCGATAGCCTCGATCGCCCGCGCCATTTCGCCCGTCGACGGCCGTTGCGCCAACGCCCGCAGGCGTTGGGAACGAATATTCGCTACCGCTGTCCTCGCATCCCCCCTGACGATGGCCGCAGCCCAGTTACTCGAGGCCACCCCGCCTCCGGCGCCTCCCTGGAGCGTGGAACTCGAACTGCAGCGCGTCGACACGCGCGCCAATAACCTGCGCAAGGGCGAGGGCTACACCGGCACCCTGGTGGACGCGACGCAGTACACCGGTCGCCTGAGCAATGGCGCCCGGCTCACTGCCTTGCGGTCCATCCGCGGCATCCATGACGACGACGAATTGCGGTTCGTGATCGCACCCTTTCGTCGATCGGGACAAGCAACGCCGAAGGATCCGGTCATCTTCGACGGCGCGCATTTTCCGGCGGGATCGGCAACGACGGTCGTGTACAAATTCAATACCTATCGCGCGTCCTACGTCGCGCGTGTCCTCGATGGACTGCGCGCGGACGGCTGGGATTTCCGGCTGGGAGGAACCCTGGCTGTCCGTGACGCACGCAATGAGATTTCGCAGGTCGGCAATCGCCGCAACTATTTCAATTGGGGGCCGGTTCCCTTGCTGTATTTCGCCGGGAGCAAGGAATTCGGAGGGAACTGGCGGCTCGCGGGTGATTTCGACGCCTTTCCGGCACCGGGCGGAGGCGGACTTTTCGACGGCGCACTGAAGCTGGCCTATGGCGTCTCGACGAACGTCGAGGTCAATGCCGGTGGCCGTTACCAGGCGGGCGGGGCGACGAGCAGCGCCTACTACAATTATCTGCGGGACCGGGCCGCGGTGGTGGGCGTGAATGTTCGGTTTTAGCCGCGTCGTACATGCATGCGGCATGCATCAGACTCGTCTCAATCTCCTTTGAGCTTCTTGATAATCGAGGCGCCTGCACGGTCCGCCGCTCCCTCTGCCGCGTCGGCGAGGGCCGCAAGTTCCGCGTCGGATTCGCTTGACTCGTAGGCGATGGCGCCCCGCCGCATCAACTCCGAGATCGGCAGTCCCAGCTTCTTCGCCTTGGCGGCAATGACCTTCTTTTCCTGAGGTGTCGCCTGAACCACGATCCGTTCGGTTGCGCCGGCCATTTGAACCTCTTCGCAATGAGCGATATGTACATGTACAGTATGTGTACACACGGACGATTGTCAAGCCATTGGCGGGAGTGATGCGGTACTGGCTATACGCATGGTCCCTGCGAGCGGGCGCCTCCATTCCCCCAACTGCCGTGCGTAACGATCAATGGACCGGCGGCGTTGCAATATGGTCTGGTGCCGGGCGAGGGAATCGAACCCGCACGTCTTTCGAAAACTGATTTTGGGAAGGCCGCGTCTACTTTAATGCTTATATATCAATGACCTATGATAGATTGGCTCACCTTTACCAGATCTTCGCAATACGGCACGGCTCCGCATCGAGCGCATAAGCGCCCTCGTAGTCCTGAATTTGGACAAGGCCGGTTGGCGATAAATGCCGGCGGGAAACACAATCCGTCCCTTCAAGCTGTAACCGCCAACCCCGTTTGAGCGAAATAACTGGGGAGCCCTTGGCGACTGCGTCACGGCGGTTTGGGCGCGTCGCACGATCAAGCGTCCACGGCAAACGGAGGGGAAAGTCATGATCAATGGCGTTGCGGGCGTCGCCCATGTGCCGCCGCCGCAGGCGGATCCGGACCTTGCAAAGGCCCGGCGCATGCTGGCCGATTGGGAATCGTGCCCTTCCCGAAAGACGTCGGCAGGGCAGGCCAAGATCAAGCAATACGCGGCCCAAGTCAATGAACTGGC
>Ga0181519_10001380_pt1 | contig 21419 bp, 20 predicted proteins | sample PEATcosm2014_Bin_26_FD_121102 | JGI IMG/M metagenome (GOLD analysis project Ga0181519, IMG submission 121102) | Peatland microbial communities from MTU Mesocosm Facility, Houghton, MI, USA - PEATcosm2014_Bin02_10_metaG | ecosystem: Environmental > Terrestrial > Soil > Wetlands > Peat | place...
AAGCCGGGGCCAATCGGATTTCTTGAGGGTGTAGCGCTCTGGGCGTCTTTGTCCGTGCCCCTTGCGCTTCTGGCCGCCCTGGTTCAATACGGCACCCGCTTCTACGAGATCACTTACGATAGCCAATGGGTCAGATGGAAGGTTGCAAAGCATGAATCCGCAAACTGACCCGATCCGAAGCCAAAAGAAAACGCCCTGGGCGTGGGCGATTGCCACCTTCTTCGGCGCCGGCTTCGGCAAGCCTGGGCCGGGCACGTGGGGGTCGGTGGCCACTGTGCTGCTGTGGGCTGCATTTGCATGGCTCGTACACCCCTCGCCGCTGGCGCTGCTTTGCGGGCTCATGCTCCTGATTGGATTTGCGCTGGCGCTCGGCGTGCCTGCCGCGACAGTTGTGGCTCGCGAGTCCGGCCGCAAAGACCCGCAGATAGTCGTCATCGACGAAGTTGCCGGGCAGGCCATTGCGCTGCTCTTCATGCCCGCCAACTGGCGCGGCGCACTCATCGCCCTGGTGCTGTTCCGGCTTTTTGACATCACGAAACCCTTTCCCGTCCGGCAGCTCGAAAACCTGCCCGAGGGCTGGGGCATTGTCTTCGACGATGTGGCAGCGGGCCTGTATGCTTTGGGTGTAGCATCTCTTTTACGTATTTTTCTGCGCATCTAAGCCAGAAGGTTGGAAAAAATGCCCCGCGCCCGCGCCCAATCCGCATCGGAAGTCCTGCCCGATCCGCGCATCGACGACATTGTGCCCGCGGCGGCCCTGCCGTTCGGCGAGGTGCAGCTAATCGGCGCGCATCTTGGACCGCTGGCTTTCGGGCCGCCGGCTGTGCTGGTGGATGGCCACTCGGCCCACGTGCTGATGAGCCGGCCCACGCGGCTGGCGCTGCGCGTGCCGGAAGAGGCCTCGTCGGGGCTGATTGAGGTGCGCAGCCCCTCCGGCGCCAGCAACACCGCGCCCTTGCGCGTGGCCCACCAACTGAGCGACGGGCTGCACCCGGTAACCAGCCCCGCGGTGAGCCGCTCGGGGATGATCTACGCCACCATCTCCGGCCCGCGCGGTAAGCAAACGCCCGTGTCCATTGTGCGCATCAGCCCCGATGGAAGGGGCACGCCGTTTGTTACGGGCATTCTCAACGCGACCGGCCTGGCTTTCTCGCCCGACGGCGATCTTTTTGTCACGTCGCGCGCGGAGGGCAACGTCTACCGCATCGACTCATCCGGCGAGTTTACGGTGTACGCCGAGGGCATGGGCGTGGCCACCGGCGCGGCCTTCGACGCCGAGGGCAACCTGTTTGTGGGCGACCGCAGCGGCACCATCTTCAAGATCGACCGCGACCGCAAGATTTTTGTCTATGCCACGCTGGAGTCGAGCCCCGCCGCCTATCACCTGGCGGTGAACGCGGAAGGCACGCTGTTTGTGACCGCGCCCTCGCTCAACTCCAACGACGCTGTGTGGGCCATTGACACGCACGGCGCGGCGCGCGTGTGGTATCGCGGGCTGGGCCGGCCGCAGGGGCTCGCGCTCTCAAAAGACGGAGACGTCTACCTGGCCGCCTGCCTGCACGGACGCCGCGGCCTGGTGCGCATCACGGCCGAAGGCAAGGCCTCCCTTGTGCTCGCCGGACCCAACCTGGTCGGCGTCGCTTTCTCCCCACTGGGCACCACCATCCTGGCCACCCACGAAGCCGTTTTCGAAGTGGACCTGGGAGTGGAGGGGCTGTCGCTGTTTTAAAAAGCGAGTTGTCAGTTGTAAGTTCTCAGTTGCCAGTTTCGTCCAAACGGCGCCTCTTGTAATTCAGAAGCATTTTCCTTATGTGGTAGAAAACCGATGGTTGAGAACCGACAACTGAGAACTGAGAACTGACCACTGATCACTGCTGTAAAACCACTTGCTCGCCTTCCTTCAGCCCGCTCAGCACTTCTGTGACGGAGCCGTTGGAGAGGCCTACGGTGATAGAAACCTTGCGTTTGCCGTCCTTTTGCTTCTTGTCGGGAACCTCGACGGAGGCGTTCTTCTGGCCGTCGTAGACCACGGCGTTCTCTGGCACGGTGAGTACGCCCTTGTGCTCGTCGAGCAGGATCTCGGCGTTGGCCGTCATGTTGGCCTTGAGTTCGCCGCCGGGGTTGTCGATGGAGACGCGCACCTCGAAGGTGGTGACGTTGTCCTTCTCTACGCCCAGCGGTGCGATCTTGGTGACCTTGCCGTTGAAGACGCGGTCGCGGAAGCTCTCCACCTTGATGCGCGCCGGCTGATTCATATAGACGTGGGCGATGTCCGCCTCGTCGACCTTGCCCTGCACGTAAACCTGCGTGGTGTCGCCCTCGGTCATGACCAGGGTAGCCGTGGAACCCAGCACCAGGATGGAACTGACCGCGTCGCCCATCTCCACATCGCGGGAGAGGATCACGCCATCCATGGGGGCGACGATGGTGGTGTAGCCGAGTTGCTCTTCAAACTGGTTCAGGCTGGCCTGTGCCTGCATCACCTGGGCGCGGGCCTGCTTCAGGCGGGCCGAATCGACACCGATCTGCGCCTTGGCCGAGTCGCGCCGGGTGAGCGCGGCCAGATAGTCCTTGTTGGCGTCGTCCAGCGCCTGGCGGCTGACCACACCCAGTTTCTGCATCTCCAGGTTGCGGTCGAGCGTGGCCTTGTACATGGGCAGATCGGGCGCGGCGGCGTTCACCTTGTCCTGCTCGATATTGGCTTCATAGGTGGCGACATTGGCCTGCGCGGCGGCCAATTGCGCCCGCTGCGCTTGTACCTCGGCCTGAATCTCCTGCTGGTCCAACTGGGCAAGCTGCTGGCCCTTGTGCACCTGGTTGTTGATGTCCACAAAGAGCTTCTCGACGATGCCGCTGGCCTTGCTCTTGACCTCGACCTTGATAATGGGCTGGATCTTGCCGGTGGCTACCACCGAGCGGGCCACATCGCCGCGCGTCACCTTGGCCAGCCGGTTGGGATCGATAGAGGAGCCCTTCACCAAGGCTCGCAGCCCCAATCCCGCGATCAGCAACACCACCACCGCCGCTACAGCGATCCAGATCCAGAATTTTTTGCTCTTCTTTGCCGCCACGCTTGAACCTCCCTGAGTTTGCGGGAACCGATGAGGTTTCCCCGCCGTCGAAGACTATATTCTTGCTGGCCCGATTCCCGGTGGTCTGTTCAAATACCGGGGCCGTCCTATCGCTTCCCTCCTCACTACGCAATCCGCGCGCATGTGGTTCCACCGGAGAAGGGCTTTTCCGCGATGGTTGGTCGGAGCAGCATCGGACAGCCCGCAAAACGGGCAGAGATTCATAAGAGCGTTCTCTCGATGACAGAATCGGTGTTTTGAGCCGCCCCGATGGGGCTGAGGGGTGATTTCTGGCCATCTTCCCCACGCTGAAACGCGAGGCTAACCACCACTGCGCCTGCGGCGCGAGAGAACCGTCACCAGCCTCGTCCACGGTTCGGATTCATACGATTGCCCTGGGCCGAGAGCTTCCTTCGACCCCGCTGTCTGTGCAAGATGCTATTCTGCCAGCGAGATGCTTGGTCTTCCGCTGCTCCAGATCGTCGCCGTGGCCATGCTGATTCTGGCTAACGCCTTTTTTGTGGCCGCGGAGTTCGCTTTGGTCTCCATTCGCGATACCCGCGTGGAGCAGATGGTCGCCGCCGGCGTTCCCGGAGCCCGCGCCGTGCGCCGCCTGCAGCGCGAACTGGACGACTTTCTGCCCGCCGTGCAACTGGGCGTTACGCTTTGCTCGCTGGCGCTGGGCTGGATCGGCGAGCCGCTGGCGGCGGCGTTCTTTCTGCAGCTTCTCGATGCGCTGCACCTGGGGCTGACCCATGCCGTGTTCTACGCGCACTTTGCGGCGGTGGCCCTGGGTTTTGCCTTCATCACGTATATGCACGTGCTGGTGGGCGAACTGGTTCCCAAATCCCTGGCCCTGCGCCGCGCCGACGCGCTGGCCGTCGCCGTGGCTCCGCCCATGCTCATTTTCATGGCCCTGGCCCGGCCGGCAGTGCGCTTTCTCAAGGGATCGGCCGCCGTGATTCTGCGCGGATTCGACATTCCCATGACGGAGCGAGCCTCGGTGCACTCACCCGAAGAACTGAAGCTGATCGCTACCGCCGCGCAGCGCAACGGGCTGCTGCCCAAGTTCCAGGAGACGCTCATCCACCGCGCCCTGGAACTGGACGATGTGCCGGTGCGCGAGATCATGACGCCGCGGCAGAAGATCGTCTCGCTGCCCTCGAATCTGCCCATCGAGCAGGCCAGCGCCCAGGTGATCGAGCACATGCACAGCCGCGTTCCCGTCTACGACGAGACGCGCGGCCCCGAACACATTGTCGGCGTGATCTATTCAAAGGACCTGGCCCGGCTGATGTTCTTCCGCCCCGCGGCGCAGACCGGCGCACGACCGGGGCCGTTTGCGCAACTCAAAGTACGCCAGGTGATGCGCGACGTGCTGGTGGTTCCCGAGACCAAGACGGTGCTGGCGCTGATCCGCGACTTTCAGCAGCGGCGGCGGCAGATGGCGATTGTGGTGGATGAGTTCGGCTCGACCGCCGGCCTGGTCACCGCCGAAGACGCCATCGAACAGCTCACCGGAGAGCTCGAAGACGAGTTCGACGACGCGGCGCGGCCGGTGTTGACCACCGCCTCGGGAGCCCTGTTGATGGAGGGCGGGGTCAACCTGCGCGACCTGGAGACGCAGATGCAATGGGACCTGCCGCGCGATGGCGGCGTAGAGACCCTGGCCGGTTTCATGCTCATGCGCCTGGGCCACATTCCCGAGGTGGGCGAGTCAGTGGTCTACGACGGCCGCCGCCTCACCGTGGTGGAGATGGAACTGCGCCGCATCGCCAAGATCCGCGTCGAGCCAGCGGATTCAATCGCCGGCAGCGACGATTGAGATTTTTTCTTGCGCGCCCGCGATCTCCCGCATCCATGGAATGTAGGCGCGATCTTCTTTGAGAATGTGCTGCGTTACCCACTCATTGAGGAACTTCAACGCAGGCAGATTCATCACCGCCTGGCTGCGCTCCAGGTCTGCCATCATCGCTTCCACCTGCACGGTGAGAGAGCGGTGCGAGGCGCGATGCTCCTCCAGCTTGGGATAGCCGGACTCCGCCATTAAGCGCTCCTCGTCGGCAAAGTGCTCCCGCGTGTACTGAACCAGCCGCACGAGTTTTTCCGCCGTCAGACTCTGCGTTTCACCCCGGAGAATGCCGCGGTGCAGATCGTTGAAGAGATCGAAGAGGGCGCGGTGCTCGCGATCGATGGACTCGACGCCCACGGCGAACTCCTCGCTCCATTGCAAACTGAACATGATGCCAATGCCCCTCAGGGGAAGATATTCCCTTTCTGCTGCATCGGACCAATCGCCGGGAAGTTGAGAGACTGTCCAGAGAATGAACGGGGTTCAGCCGCACGGCAAGCAGGGATTGCGCCTGTCCGTGGCTTGTCTCTCGCCCCCAGGCCTGTTTCAATGGCAGTATGTTTTTCTCTGGAGGTGCGATGAAGAGCTATACCGAATATCTGGCGATGGAGACCCGCAAACGCAAGGAGATGGTGCATATCACCGACCTGGTCGAGCAGATCGTCAAGCGCAGCGGCGTGCGCGACGGGCTGTGCTTCGTCTCGCCCATGCACATCACCGCCGCTATCTATGTCAACGACCTGGAGCAGGGATTGATCGAAGACATCGGCAAATGGCTGGAAGAACTGGCCCCGGAGAACCCCGCCTACAGGCACCACCGCACCGGCGAAGACAACGGCGACGCCCACTTGAAGTCCTTGTTATTGCACCACGAGACCACCCTGCCGGTGACCAACGGCCGCCTCGACCTGGGCACCTGGCAGCGCATCTTCTATGCCGAATTCGACGGCCAGCGCCGTAAACGGGTGATCGTAAAAGTGCTGGGAGTGGTGGAGTAGGGAGTAGGGGTTAGGGGTTAGAAAAATACGGTAGAAGGGAATCAGGCCCGCGCGGTTTCTTCTCTGGCCAGACAGACAATGGTCAGCACGCCCAGCAGCAGGATGAGGCCTTCGACGCGTTCGCTGTTGTTGTGCAGCCGCTTGAAGTCGATACGCGCGGGGTTGGTTTCGGGAGCGGCGTCGATGGACCCTCCCGCGGCGATGCGGTCGCGCTCCATCGCCGGCACGATGGCGAACTTTGACTCCAGGATCAGCGCGCCCATCAAAAGCACCATGCCCATCATCAAAAAGGCGGGATTCGCTCTATACATGCCCTTGCCCGCTGCCGCACCCAAGGCGATAAGCGCCACGACTGCGGAAACCAATCCAACCTCATGCAAGATACCGAGCAATTGGCCCACGATCAATCCCGCCGTGTGCGTATCCGGGCGCAGTGTAGTAAAGACGATGGCCGCGACAAAGGGAAAGAAAAACTCCGCGCCCAGCCAGACGGCAAGCGCGAGAAATAGGACGGTGCGGAGAAGAGTTTTCATAAGTTCTCAGTTCTCAGTTGTCAGTTGTCAGTGGTCAGTTGTTAGTTGTCAGTTCTCAGTTGCCAGTACTGAGTTCTCAGCTCTCCGTTTTCAGTGCCCGGTTGCCGGAAAAGCGGAGGCCGCGCCGCAAATGATCCCAGCCTGAACGGAAGGCGGGGTGCACCCTGAAGATGCACCCCGCCAGGTTCGGAGAACTAAGGACCGATAACTGAAAACTGAAAAACTGAGAACTGTCTTCTAGCTTTTCTTCAACGCGCGCTTGAGCACCGTCTCCAGCGCTGCTTTGACCTCGGCGTATTCGTCGGCGCTGAGCGTGCCGGAGAGCTTCTCGCTTTCGAGAGCGAAAAGTTCATCCTTGAGCACTTGCAGGATGGCGGCGTTGCTGCTGGTAGGGAGGGACGTAGCCACAGAGAAGGTTGCCGCGGGGAGAGCAGCGCTTGCGCCGGCCGGCTTGCGCAGCAGGAAGGCGGCAATGGCGGCCAGCAGCAATGCCAGCGCGCCCAGAATCCACCACTTGTACTTGTTCAGCGGGTCCGGCGTGTTGAGCGGAGCGCCGATGCCGCCGCCCGGCTTGTTGTCGCCCGTGCCCATGTCGGCCGAGCCCTGTGCGCCTTGATTGCTCTGATCCTCGCGGGGCATCGAGCCCTGGCCGGAGATGGTGAAAGCAAGTTCGCGGTTGGCCGGCGTGTTCTTGGCGATAAAGGTGAGAATGCCGGGATCTTCCTGCACTGGCTTGAAGTCCAGACCCGCGCCGGCAGTGAAGCTCATGCTTTTGGGGAGCAGCACGGCCACATTTTCGGCGGGGAGCAGTTCACGCCCGCTGTAGGTGAATTTTTTGCCGTCGTAGGGGAGGTGGTAGCGCAGGTCGAAGACGGTTTCCTTCTCGCCCTGGTTGGGCTGAATGGGAACGTTGATGGTGTAGTGGCCCTTTTGCCCGGCCGGTTCTGGCGTCACGTTGGTGGGCATGGTGCTGGTGGGGCGGGTGGCGGCGCCGCCGTCGAGGACGGCATCGGCCGGCAGCACGATCTCGAAGCCATGCGTGCCGGTCTGAGTGCGCGCGGGATTGCTGTTGTTGTGGATGAAATAGCGCTCGTTCACCAGCAACTGGCCGTTGCCGGTCTCGAACTCGATTACATCGGCGGAGACGCCGATTCCATCCACCTTGGGCGCGGCATCGTAGACGCCGATGTCGCCCGGCGCGCTGCCCTGGGGAGCGCCAATAAAGTAAGTGGCGCCCTGATGGGCCACGCGAACCAGATAGGGACCGCTGCCCGGCTCATTCAAGGTGTAACGGCCGTTGCCGTCGGTGGTGGTGTGGGCCACTTCGCCCATGCCGGACTGCACATCGACCAGCACCACGGCGTCGCCCGCCGAGGGCTTGTTGGTGGTCTTGTTGGTCACCGTTCCGGTGACGGTGGCGGCCTGCGCCACCAGGCCGCCGGCCAGAAGGGCCAGCGCGGCGCTGCGGAGAAGAGTCTGTGTGGTCGTCATAACGGGAGGATGTCCTCTGTGTTCGCGGTTAGTTGAATCGATCTTGGGCGGATGGAGAATTCTGCTTACCCACCCACCCTAGCCGCAAAAACAAAAACGCGGCGAGGGTGGGGCACCCAGTTCTTTGTTTACGCCCAGCTCTTTGTTTGCACCCAGTTCTTTGTTCGCACCGAGTTCTCTGTCTGTACCTCAGGCGTGCTGCAAGCGCGCAATCTCGGCCAGCAACTGGGTGGTCTCAAGCTCCAGTTGCGTGCGCGCCTTCTTGAAATCTTCTTCGGGATACTTGCCGGACTGGAGATCGAAGTTCAGATCGCGCAGGTTTTCCGCGAGTTGTTCGCGGCGTTCCAGCAAATACTCCAGGCGCGTTTTCTCGCTCTGGCTGGCGAAGCCGTTGTCGGGCCAAAAGGTGTAGACAAAGAGCGCGATGGACAGCAAGATTCCCGCGATCAGGCCTTGGGTGGGGGTCATGAACGATTACCTCCGGCAACGATGGCGTTGCTTTCACGGTTTCTTGAACGATTCTCTGGACGACTTATGGAGCTTTGCATCACGCTGCCTCCTGGCCGACGACGGCAGAGGGCTTTTTGGCTGGAACCAACGCCACCAGCGTGCCCAGAATCATGATCAGCACTCCGGCCCACAGCCAGCTTACCAGCGGATTCATGAACGCTTTGATGATGGGCTGACCGGTGTCGGGATTGGTGCCTTCGTAGACCACATACAGGTCCCAGAAGACGGTCGAGTGGATGGCGACGATGGTCTGCGGCTGCTGGCTGGCCAGGTAGACGCGATGTTCGGGAGTCATCTGAAACTGGACTCTTCCGTCCTTGGAGACGTTCAGTTGCGCGAACTCGGTGTTGTAGTTCTCATTGGAGTCCTGGGTCGCGCCGATGTTCTCCAGCGTATAGGGGCCAAGGGTCATGGTCTCGTGCAGCGCCAGTTCCTTCTCGACGTTGCGGTTGAAGGCGATGCCGGCAAAGCCGATGACCACAATCACCACGCCGACGTGGACGATGTATCCTCCATAGCGGCGGGTGTTGCGGCGAATCAAAAGATAGGTCGCAACAAAGAAGTTGCGGCGGTTCTGGCGCATGATGACGCGGGCTCCGCGATAGAACTCGGAGAAGATGGCGGTCAGCACGCCGGCCGAAAGAGCAAAGCCCACCAGTGCATAAAACGCGCCGCGGTCGAAGACGCCGCCCTTCCAGGGATTCACACCCAGCGCGAAACAACCAATGAATGCGGCCCACAGAGCGATAGCCGGCAGCACGAAGTTGTGACGGACACTGCGCAGGGAGGCGGCGCGCCAGGGCAGCAGCGGTCCCACACCTGTCAGCAGCAGCAGGAACAACCCCATGGGCACGGCGATGCGGTTGAACCAGACCGCGTCGAGGGTGACCTTGGCGCCCACCGTGTACTCGCTGAGGATGGGGTAGAGCGTACCCCAGAGCAGTACGAAGCAGACCGCCAGCAGCACCAGCGCGTTGAAGAGGAAGGCCGACTCACGGCTAATCAGCCCTTGTTCGGGCGGGTCGTTCCTCACATGGCTGTACTGCAAGATGTAGGTAAAGATGCACACCGCCGCCACAATCACCAGAAAGACGATGAACCAGTAGCCGATGGAGGATTGCGCAAAGGCATGGACTGAGCTGACCAGCCCGCCGCGGGTCAGGAGCGTGCCCAGAATCGAGAGCATGAAGGTGGAGAAGATCAGCCACACATTCCAGCTCTTCATCAGCCCCTTTTTCTCTTGCATCATGACGGAGTGAAGGAAGGCGGTTCCGGTAAGCCAGGGCAACAGGCTGGCGATCTCGACCGGGTCCCATCCCCAGTAGCCGCCCCAGCCCAACACGGCGTAAGCCCAGTGCATGCCGAGGAAGATGCCGGCGGTCAAAAACAGCCAGGTCACCATGGTCCACTTGCGGGTGATCTTGATCCACTTCTCACCGGGATAGCGCATCATCAGCGCGCCCAGGGCAAAGGCGAAGGGAACGGTGAAGCCCACATAGCCGAGATAAAGCAGGGGCGGATGAATCACCATCTCCGGATACTGCAAGAGAGGATTGAGCCCGTTGCCGTCGCTGGGGATGGGGCCGCCGGGCACGTAGCCGGGAAGCAGCGAAAAGGGCTGGGCGGTGAAGTTCAGCACGATCAGGAAGAAGAGCTGCACTCCGGCCAGAATCGTTCCCGCATAAGCGTGGAGCTTCACATCCGTCTTGTGGGTCAGGCGCAGCACAAAGCCATAGACGGCCAGCAGCCAGGCCCACAAGAGCAGCGAACCCTCTTGCCCGGACCATAGCGCCGCGAACTTGTAAGGCGCGGGCAGGGCACGGTTGGAGTGGTCGGCGATGTAGAAGATGGAGAAGTCGTTGGCGAAGACCGACCAGACCAGGGCAAAGGCCGCCGCGCTGACGGCGATAAAGCCGGCAATGCCGGCGCGGCGCGCCGTGTCGGCCATCCGCTCGGGGCTGATGCGCGCGGAGCGATTTGAGGCCATCAGATAGAGGGACAGGCCGCCCGCCAACAAATTGTAGGCGGCCAATGCCAATGCAATGAGAAGAGCAAAACTGCCGAAAGATGCCATCAGGACTCCAGGATGATTCTCGCACGCTCACCGGCAGTCTCCGCGCCTGGAAGCGTGCGACAGGGAGCAGGGAATTCACCGATCACGGGTGCGTTCCGGGTGGGGGACGCCGCTGCTGCGGCTGATTGCGTGCAACACGTCCTGGCGCGCAATCCTGGCGCCCCGCTGGCGGAGCGCGCTCCCGGTGCAACCATTCTTGAACATCATACGCGTTTTCGGTGTGATCTGCCTCACCTGCCAGGTGGAGGATCGATGGGATGGGAGCCCGGAAGCCAGAAATTTCCATCCCCAAAATCCGCCATGCTCCATCCGTCGGGTTCTAGTCGAGGGGAGAGAATGTCACGTGCGATACTGCACAGTATAAGGTACAGTTGTACTGAAAAAGGTGCGGGAGTGGCATTGGCACGTAAGCGTCAAAGGGAGTTGGAGCGATGAGCAAAAAAAATATGGGTTCGAGCATCGACGATTTTCTCAAGGCGGAGGGAATCCTGGAGGAGTCCCAGGCCGAGGCGATCAAGGAAGTCGTTGCCTGGCAGTTGGCTGAGGCCATGAAGCAGCAGAAGATCTCCAAAAACAAGATGGCCACGCTGCTCAAGACCAGCCGCACCCAGGTCAATCGGCTTCTCGATCCGAAGAACGATATTACGCTCGGGAGCTTGCAGCGCGCGGCGGCCATAGTCGGTCGGCGGGTTTCCATCGAACTGGTTTAGGGATGGTTGTCTCTGGGAGAAAAAAGGGCGGGTTCGATCCCCTAGGTCGTGCAGCGCGTTTGACCCATGAATTGCCGCCTTTATTTCCTCTCCGGCCGGCCGATCCCCTGTTCTCTCCGTTCACTTGGCCGGCGTTATATCCGTCACCGGCAGGTCCCAGTGGCCGAGCAGGATCTCGAAGCGGCGCTGCTCCTCCTTCGCATAGGTCTTCTGATCCGGCCATAGTTCCTTGATGAACGCTTCTTCGTCGGGATTGGCGGTGGTTCCCACGGTTGAATTCTTGTAGCGGATGGTGACGCGAAAGTCCCAGCGGCCGTCTTCGGTGGTGTGCAGCGTGGGCGATTCGATCTTCACCGACAGAATGCGGCCGGTGGACTCGATCTTTTTCAAGAGAGGATAGTGGTTCTTGAGGAAGAGTTCCTTGAATTCGGCCTGATGGCCCCATTGGCATTTGTAGTAGTACTCGACGGTATAGGGCTGGTCGCTGCCGCCCTGCGGCGGCGCTCCCTGGGCCATCAACGGCGCGGCGAAGGACAAAGCGAAGATCACGGCGAGCAAGCTGAGCAGCGTTTTACGCATGGGACCCTCCTGAAATGGATTGTCGCCATTGTACCGTCCTGGCCTTTATTCCCTATTTCCTTGTTCCCTTGTTCCCTGCTCTTGGCCAATGCAGCACGCGCTTGAACTCCGGCGAAAACTCCTGCGCCAGGTGGATGGCGCCGGTGAGTCCGACCTGAATATGCCCGGTTTGCACACCCTGGGTCAGGGCCGTATAGTGATGCGGCCACCACGCTGCCTCGGCCATGGAACTGGTATAGATGCCGGTCAGTTGGGGCAGATCGAGGGTGAGATTGCCGTTGTGCGCGTGGGTCAGGAAGGTCATCTCCAGGGCGTGGCCGGAGCGATGAAAAAAGCCCGAGCAGGCGCAGGAGAAGTAGCGCGGATCGGTGCCGGCCACTCCCGCCAGGCTCTCATGCACCGAGTTCTGGATCAGGTTGCTGCCATAGCTGCTGCCCAGCCGCCGCGCGAATCCGCCGCTGCTGCGGGACCACGCCGAGGGGTCGTCGATCATCTGCAAGTACGCAGCCGAGGCAATGGACTGCACATGAATGGCCGCTCCTCCACCGTCTTCCATCCTCCACCGCTCCCAGCGCTGCACGCCGTCGAGCGGTTGGTAGTGGGCGGGGTCAAATGGAGCGTTCACCGTCAGCGTCTGAGCAGGGATCACACAGGGCGCTAAAAAAAGCGCAAAAAGAAAAATCCGAATTGAAAGGAGCACATCTTTATTTTCACCTAAAACCCCGCCGAAAACCTCTCCATGGCCACAAAAACGAAGAAATCGGGCGCCATTTCTTCAATGCGCGAGCTTTTCGAAGAGCGACTCGGGGGTTCCTTGCAGAATCAGCGCTAACGCCCCTAACACCGCCACAAAGTATAGCCAGGTGCTCCAGTCGTCCTGCGCGGGCTTGTCCTTGGTAAAGAGCCGGTAGGTGGCCCCCGCCGCAACCAAGAAGAAGATGCCTTCCCCAGTAAGAGCCCAAAGGGCCAGCGCGGCGGCCAGCAAACCCACGCGTTCCACCAGACCGAGAGAGCGCACTGCCTGGCCGCCATCCAGCACCCAGACGGGGATGAGATTGAGCACGTTAATTACTGCCCCGGTACGCGCCAGCGAAGCCCACAACAGATCGTGGGTGTGGTGGTAGAGCAGCAGGCAGCAGGCCGCGGCGATCCAGCCCGCAAGCGGACCGGCCAAACTGACCTGGGCGATCTGGCGGCGGGATACGCCCAATGCGTTCCAGCGCACATAGGCGCCCAAACCCGGCAGGAAGACCGGCATCTCCGCCGGCAGCCCGCGCCGCTTGATGTCGATATAGTGGCCCATTTCGTGCAGAAAGAGGCACACCGCGAACCCCACCCCGAAGCGCCAGCCAAAAATCGCCACGTAGATAGCCAGGAAGGAGAAAAAGCTGAAGAGGAATTTGAGCTTGAAGAGCGCCAACAGCAGTCCCTTGCTCTTGGCCAGAACGAGGACGATGGGGGCCAGGGGTCCCAGCCGGCGCACCCAGGGAGGAACAGGATTGGCTTGAGCCTGCTGCACTTCGGAGTGGCGCAGCTCCAAAGCGCGCAGGTGATCCCTCACCCACTCCGCCTGTTTGGAGTCGGGCGGGAGCAGCGGCAGCGAGCGGTTCCAAAGCTCCCGTGCCTGCACCCACTCCCGACTGCCTTCCAGCGCTTTGGCCTCGCGCGCCATGGCATCGAGTTCGACGCCGTGCAGCAGCGCATGGCACCGCGGACAAGCCAACGCATCCAGCGTCAGTTCCTGGCCGCAGTTGGGACAGGTGCGCAGCAGGGATGGACTCACCGTGGACAATGCTCTCCCCCGGTCAGCCGTTCACGCTGTACGGACCATCCACGTCCAGCGGTTTGGCTCCCGTCATGCGGAAGGCGATGCTGAGGCCGACAAAGAGAATCACCAACCCCATGATCCCGCCCCCAGGATCTTGCAAGGCCAGAAAGGGAGAAGCCAAACCCACCAAGGCCAGTTTAACCAGCAGCGAACCATAATGGATCTGCGGCTTTGCACTGGGAGCAGCCGGAGTTGACTGCTCCTCATCCGCACTCTCGCCACTCGCGCTGCGCTCCGCGGAGGCCGAAGAGGCGCTCCGTTGCTCCGCGCGATAATGCTTGATGCCGTATGCAATGCCGATGGGCACTGCCGCCATGGAGATGGCCGCATAGGTCAGCAGCACGGCGGCAACCTGGTAGCGCAGGCCGCCCATGCCGTTCGAGCCTTTCATGATCGCCTTGGCCACCAGCCAGCCCACCGCCAATGCGATGTAGCCGATGGTCCAACCTGTGACGATGGCGAAGGTGGCATAGAGAATCAATCCCAGCACCGCCGCACCCGCGCCCAGCAGCAGTCCGCGCAGAAAGGCGGCGTGGCTGTCGGTGGGCTGGCCTTCGCGCGCTTCTTCAGCGCAGCGCCCGCAAGCCATCTGCGCATTCACGCGAAAATACTCGGTTGCAATGAGGTTGCCGCAGATCCGGCAGCGATCCGTACCGGGAATGTGTGCGTATTCCGCGGAAGTGAACTGCGGCACGTCCTGGCTCAGGACGGGCTGGTTCGAGGGAGGGGCCGTAATTCCAGTAATCAATTCCTGATCTTCGTACATGATGCGCCTCAGCATATCATGCGAATCAAGCCGCTGAGATGAAAGATCTTCGTGTTAGTAAAGGAGTCATTTACAAAGGAGTCAACAGCCAATGAGTCAAGTCCCAAAAGTTATGTAGAATCCTCTTGACTTCAATACCGCACAGGCACACCATTAATACAAGTCCGGCGCCGCAGTTCGAGCTGCGACGCCGGGGTTAGGTGTTGCAAGGCTAATGGTGGATCTGCTGCCAGAGCCGGAAGACTCTGGAGAGCAGGTCAATCAAGAGCCCCATGGTACTCAGCAAATTGCTGAATTTGCTGGACCGACGGTGAGACGGTGGTTTCCGCATCGTCTCCTCCTTTCAAACACGCCGCCCCGGTGCAACCGCACCGGGGTTTCGTGTTCAGGGGCGGTCCTTTCAGGACCGCGCAACAAGAGTAGTCTGAAATTGCATTCCTGTATGAAGATTTCCCGGCATTTTATGCTGTTTTTTCTGAGAACCATTGCCGAGATCTTCATTTCTTGATGGCCGCTGTTCGAATAAGAACTATTCGCCTCTTCTTCGCTACTGCCGCGCTATAATTTCTTCATGGACTTCCAATTGGTGACCCAATATCAGCCGCGCGGGGACCAGCCGCGGGCCATTGCCGAACTGGTCGCGGGGCTCAACGCCGGCGAGAAGCACCAGGTGCTGCTGGGCGTAACCGGCTCGGGCAAGACCTTCACCATGGCCAAGGTCATCGAGGAGTCCAACCGCCCGGCGCTGATTCTGGCCCATAACAAGACGCTGGCCGCGCAGCTTTATCACGAGTTCAAGCAGTTCTTCCCCAATAACGCGGTTGAATACTTCGTCAGCTACTACGACTACTACCAGCCCGAAGCCTATATCCCCGCCGGCGACCTTTATATCGAGAAGGAAGCCACGGTCAACGAGGAGTTGGACAAGCTGCGCCTGGCCGCCACCCGTTCGCTCTTCGAGCGCCGCGACGCCATCATCGTCAGTTCCGTCAGTTGCATCTACGGCCTGGGCTCGCCGGAGGCTTACTTCGGCATGTTGCTGCTGCTCGAAAAAGGCCAGCGCATCAGCCGCAAAGACATTACCCGGCGTCTGGTCGAGATTCTCTACGAGCGCAACGATGTGGACTTCCGCCGCGGCGCCTTTCGTGTGCGCGGCGACATTATCGAGGTCTTTCCCACCTACGACGAGAACGCCTACCGCATCGAGATGTTCGGCGACGAGATCGAATCGCTCTCCCAGATCGATCCCCTCTTCGGCACGGTGATCCAGAAGTATGCCCGCCTGCCCATCTATCCCAAAAGCCATTACGTGGTGCAGCCGGAGCGCAAGACCGGGGCGATCGACACCATCACCGCGGAGCTGAACCAGTGGGTTGCCGAACTCGAGTCGCAGGGGCGCATGGTCGAGGCGCAGCGCGTGCATCAGCGCACCCGCTTCGATCTGGAGATGATCAAGTCCATGGGCTACTGTCACGGCATCGAGAACTACTCGCGCCACTTCAGCGGCCGCCTGCCCGGCGAGGCTCCGCCCACGCTGCTCGATTACTTTCCCAAGGACTACCTGATCTTTATCGACGAGAGCCACGCCACCATTCCCCAGGTGCACGGCATGGCCCACGGCGACCGCAGCCGCAAGCAAAACCTTGTCGACTACGGCTTCCGCCTGCCCTCGGCCATGGACAATCGGCCGCTCAGGTTCGAGGAGTTCGAAACCCGCGTGCATCAGGCCATCTATGTCTCGGCGACCCCAGGGCCGTATGAACTGACGCACTCCGCCGGCGTGATTGTCGAGCAGGTGATCCGGCCCACCGGGCTGGTGGACCCGGTCGTCGAGATTCGCCCCGTCAAGGGCCAGATCGACGATCTTCTAGCCGAGATTCGCGACCGCGCCAGCCGCAACGAGCGGGTGCTGGTCACTACACTGACCAAGCGCATGGCCGAGGATCTCTCTGGCTATTACACCGAGGTGGGCGTGCGCTGCCGCTACATGCACTCCGAGATCGAGACCCTGGAGCGGGTCAAGCTGCTGGCCGGATTACGCAAGGGCGAATACGACGTGCTGGTGGGCATCAACCTGCTGCGTGAGGGGCTGGATCTGCCCGAGGTCTCACTGGTGGCGATTCTCGACGCTGACAAGGAGGGCTTTCTGCGCTCCGCCGGCTCGCTGATCCAGACCATGGGCCGGGCGGCGCGGCACATCGAGGGCAAAGCGCTGCTCTACGCCGACCGCATGACCGACTCGATGAAGCGGGCCATTGGCGAAACCGATCGCCGCCGCGCCATTCAGACGGCATACAATCTGGAGCACGGCATCGTTCCGCGTTCGATTGTCAGCGCCATCGACATGGGGCTGGCGGAGATTCTCAAGGCCGAGTACGGCGACACGCTGGAAGAAGAGGCAGCGAGCCTGCCCGTGTTCAAGACTCAGGCCGAGCTGGACGGCTACATCGCCAAGATGGAGACGGAGATGCGCGAGGCGGCCAAGAAGTTCGAGTTCGAGCAGGCCGCCAAGCTCAGAGACCGCATCCGCGAACTGCGCGAGAAGGAATTCCTGGTCGCGTAAGGATACTCATGCGGTTGTAAATCGGCTGGTGTGCCCGGTCAGCTCGCGGGCGAGCTGCACCAGACCCTCGGCGATGCGCGCGGCCTCTTCGGCGCCCTCGGACGAGGAGGAGATGCTAGCGGAAATCCCGTTCATCGACTCGCCCACTTGCGCCGAGGCCTTCGATTGCTCTTCGGTCGCCTGTGCGATCTGATCGATGCGCTGCCGCACCTCGCTGGTGCTGACTCCCAATACATGAAGCGAGCGGGCGGCATCGTCGGCGGTAATCACGCTGTTACTCACCCGCTGGGAGCTGTGAGCGATGCTGCCGACTGTCTCCCGCGTGCCCCGTTGGATCGATTGCACAGCCTCGGCGATCTCTTTGGTGGCCGCTGTGGTGCGTTCGGCCAGACGGCGCACCTCCCCGGCAACCACGGCGAATCCTCGGCCATGCTCACCGGCGCGGGCAGACTCGATGGCCGCATTCAAGGCCAGCAGGTTGGTTTGTCCGGCGATCTCTTCGATCAGGGTGATGATCTGGCCGATACGTGAGGAGCTTTCGCCCAAATCCAGCACCAGGCTGGCGTTGCTCTGCGCCGCGGAGGCCAGTTCGCGCACCTCCCCGGCCACGTTTTCCACCGCCTGACTACTGCCCGCGGCCAATTCGCCGGTCTGCGCGGCTTTGACTGCTGCCTCATGGCAATGCTGGGTTACCTCACGCACGGTGGCGATCATCTCCTCCAGTGCGGCAGCCACTTGCGAGACCTCGGCCCTTTCCTCGGAGACGGCGCGGGCAATGCGGCTGGAGGAACTGGATACATCGTGGGCATCGCCAGATAAGCGAGCCGAAACCGATTGAATCGAGCCGACCATCTCCCCAAGACGATCGCGCATCTCGCCCATGGCTTCGATCAGGATGCCAAGTTCATCGCTGCGACGCTCTTCGGGAGCTACAACGGTCAGGTCGCCGCCGGAGATTGCACGAACAAAGTGCACACAGCCTGCCAGGCGGGCAGCCAAGGACCGCGCAAAGGCCACGCTCCAAAGCACCAGCGCCAACCAGAGGATGCTCAGGACTGCAATCAGAATGGTTTGTTCGTGCTGCTGCCGCGCCGCCACCTCTGCCGGAACGGTTTCAGCCAGCGCCGTGAGCCGGGCAGCCACCAGATCCAGAGCATCCGTGGGTGGCCGGTCTTTTCCCTTGACCATGGTGTCGGCGGCGGCAAAATCACGGCTTTCCTTGTACGCCGCCAATGCGGCCTCATACTGGCTGTCCAGCGTCTGGTGCGTCTGAGCGAACTCCTCCAGCCCCGCCTGCGCCTGCTCATCCTTGACCTGGCTCGCCAGGAGAACACTGTCCGACTGCGCCTGACTGGCCAGCGCATGAAACTCATGATCGTATTTCGCCAGCGCGGCATCGTCCTTGCCGCGCAACAGAATATCTTTCCAGGCCTGCACCTGCTTCTTGAAGTTGACCTGGAGCAGACGCACCTGCTGGGCCTGGGCAATCTCCCGATGGATCACTCCCGTGTACTCCGCGTTGATGCTCGAGCAGCGGACCATCAGATAGGTTGAGAAGGCTCCGCCGGCACACAGAGCCATCCCCAGCAGAAGGTAGATGGTTTGGGCAATGCGCAGAGTTCGCATGTAGTCCGAATCGGACCATTTCGATCTTGTGTTTAACCGGGAGTGCAGATTTTTCGTATTCTTGATGCCGCTTATTCCCCATTCAGGAAGCACGCACAAATCCGTATCTTTGCGCCGCTTTCAGCGCAAATGTATTTTTCGGCATATAGGGGATCGTGAGAGGTCGATTTGCGGTGAAGAAGTTCCCACCGAAAACGCGTGCGATGTTCAGAAATAGTTGCACCGGGAGTGCCGTCCTCGAATGGAGCCGGGCGCACCAAGCCTCGAGGCTGAGACCGGGCAATTCGCCGGGTTCTCATTTTCTTTTGTACTTCTCCTCATCTTTTTGACACTGGATGAGCTGCGTTGCCGCAGTCTTGTCACCAAGCGTTGCTGCCTGTTCGCGATTTGCGACGATCTGGCCGAGTAGAGCGATCAGGTCTTGCAGTACGGCTCGTTCCCTGGGGGTACCGAATGCACGAGAGTAGGCGTCCAGCATCTGTGTACGCTTCTTTGTCAGTTGGCTGTATTGGGAGGTCAAGTCGGCAATTTCGAGATGCTGATGGCTGGACTCCAGAGCCTTCTGGTCCATCTCGATCTCGGCTTTGCTCCTGTCCAGCTCATAGTAATCTTCTTGTGAGGGGGCTTCGTTTTCGTTCTTCAGTTGATAGAGCAGCCTTTGGCGATCTCCGGGGTGAGAGCGTTGAGCTTCTCCGAATAAACCCCAGCCTGAGGATCGTTCTTTCCGGGCATTTTCGGATGCCCAATCGTTGCAGAATCATCGTCTGATCCCTGATCCCTTAGTCCCTCAGTCCCTGCTCTTCCACTGCCGCACCAGATCCTCGGCGGCGTCGGGCCAATCGGGAAATTCGAAGGCGAAGCCGGCCTCAAGCAGGCGGGTGGGAACGGCGCGGCAACTGCCCAAGACCAGTTCGGCGTTGCTGCCCATGACGAGCGCGCCCAGGCGCACGGCGAGCGACGGGGCAGGGAAGCCGTTGGGCACATCCCAAGCCTCGCGCAGGGCGGCCATGAAGGTGCGGTTCTGCATCGGGTTGGGAGCGGACAGGTTGAAAGGGCCGTCCATATCTTCGCGGGCAATGAGGAAAGCGACGGCGCGGGCGTAGTCGGTTTCATGAATCCAGGGAACAAACTGACGGCCACTGCCCGCCGTACCGCCGAAGCTCATCCGCACCAGATTCGAGAGCACGGCAAAGACGTTGCCCGGCGCGGGGCTAAAGGTCACGGCGCTGCGCAGAGCGATCTTGCGGGTGCGAGGCGTGGGCGTAGAGAAAAACGCAGCCTCCCAGTCGCGCACCAGGCGGGCCATGAATCCGCGGCGGCGCGCCCATGGAGCGTGAGCCGAGTGGGGCGAAAGCACGTCGGCGCCATCGATGCGGCTGGATTCGCCGAGCGGCAGATCGAGGCCGCGCTCGTCCACCAGGCGGTGGTAGATGGTGGAAGCCGAGGCGTTCATCCATACTTTGGGCGGATGGTTGAGGCCGGCAATCACCCGGTGCAGCAAGAACGTCGAGCCGATGCGCGATTCGTAGAGATCTTTGCGATTGGCCGCCGTGAGCCGGCAGTTGATGGTGCGGCCGGTGAGGTTGATGCATACGTCGACGCCATCGAGCGTCTCGGTCCAGGGACCAGGCTGCTCTCCGTCCCAATGCACCGTCTGCCAGGCGGCCGCGTACGGACTGCGCGTCAGAACCGTGACAAAATGGCCCTGCTGCTGAAAGGAACGGGCCAGCATCTGCCCGACCTGGCCGCTGCCGCCGGGGAGAACGATGCGCAGGCGGCGAGATTCCTGCGCCTCTTGCGCGGGACTTTCGATGGTGAGGGGCTGAGCATCCATGCTGATCTCAGCCTACAGCGCCGGGGGCTGCATTGGCTTTCTTTACGGCATGGGCGGCAGCGGATAACCGCGCATCATGCGCCGGCGGCGATGAGCGCCGAGCTCGTGCGCGATCAGAACAACGACCAGGATGAAGAAGATCAGCGGGCCAGAGAGCAGCCAGGCGGGCTGCACCACGCGATTGTTGCCCACGGTCACGGATTCGGGAGCATGGATGGAGCCAAAGATCGCCACCATGTCGTGGGCGACCGAGACGTTTTCGCCCAGATGGATGCCGCCAAACATGGAAACCAGGTTGTTGCCGATCTGGACGCCGTCGGCGGCGGTGACACTGCCGAAGAAACTCACCACATCGTGGTGGGCGTTGCCTGCAAGTTGGATGCTGCCGAAAAAGACGACGACATTGCCTTCAATTTCGCCGTCCGCGCGGACGTTGCAAAAGAAGCAGACAGCGTCGTGGACGGCGGTGTTGCGGGCCACGTGGATATTCGAGCCGAACTGCACCGCATCGCGGGCGGCGCGGGCGGGCGCTGCGCCAATCAGCAGAGCGGCGGCCAGCAGGCAGAGGGTGAAGAGTTTACGGGTCATCCTAGGGCCTCCATACGGTGTACGGTTCAAGGACGGGCAAAGTTCCACTTCTGTTCGAAAAATCGGAGCCGTTCGCCGGTTCGCGGCAGAGCCGGTTGGTGGTCTCGAGGGGTTGCGCCGCCAGGGCAAACGCATCTTGATCGATCGGCCGTTTTCCGAGTGAAACAGTTGTAACCGTTGCTTTTGTTTGTTTTACGGAGGGAGCAGGGGTCTTCAGACCCCTGAAGCAGCGGCAAAAACAATAGGCTTTAGCCTCGGGTCTTTGCTCGCAGTTGCAAAATGGCCCGTGCCTGAAGGCCCATCCATCCATCGCCCTATTCAGGGGCCTGAAGGCCCCTGCTCCCTCCCCAAACTACCCTTTGTTTCGATTCGCAATCCAAAACTGGTACGCCAGCG
>Ga0181519_10001383_pt1 | contig 21399 bp, 17 predicted proteins | sample PEATcosm2014_Bin_26_FD_121102 | JGI IMG/M metagenome (GOLD analysis project Ga0181519, IMG submission 121102) | Peatland microbial communities from MTU Mesocosm Facility, Houghton, MI, USA - PEATcosm2014_Bin02_10_metaG | ecosystem: Environmental > Terrestrial > Soil > Wetlands > Peat | place...
ATAAATTTTATTTTATAATTCCGATCTTTCGGCAACCGAATTTAAAAACGCTACCAGCCCAGATCGCGTCGATGCCGCGCCGCGAATCGGCGCCGCGAATCGACAGCGTGATTTGATTGCCGACCACAGGATCGCCACGTTGATAGGATTAATCCTCATAGAGGACCCGTGATGACGTGCTTCGACAGCTTCGACTTCGAAGCCGTGCCGATGATGTCCAAAGCCCACGCCATGGCGATCTGCGCCGGCGACAGCTGGATCGACCCAGGCGTCAACCTCATCCTGATCGGCGGAACGGCTATCGGGATACAGCGATTGCCGGTCGCGGTGGTCTTCGGCCTGCCGCATCCTGCGCACGCCCTCATGGGCCTCCTTGAGCACGGGCAGTATCCGTTCATTGTTGCCCTTGCCGACGACGCGCAAGGTGCCGCTGGTATTGTCGATGGCGGTGACGGAGAGAGTAGCGGGCTCGCCGATCCGCTGGCCGCAGCCGCAGTTCAGCTTGAAACAGCCGCGATGGGTCGGATTGCGCACGCCGGCGAGAATGCGCCGCACCTCGGCGTGAGGAAGGGGCTGCGGCAGCCGCTTCTGCTTGGGGAGCCGGATCTTTTTTTAGACTGCGCCCGGTCTTTGCCCAGGGTGTTCCGATAAAAAAGAATTTGATACTGTAGTGGCAGAGCTCAAAGCTGCCCCGCGCATTGCGCTCACGCACGTCAAGCAAGTCCCGCCGAACCTCTTCCTCGGGCACCAAATCCGGCGACTTGCGGTAATGCTTTGCCAGAGAACTGACCGCCCGGAGATGGAGCTCTTATGTCTTGGCTGCCAGGCCTGCCAGCTTCATGTCCTCCATCATCCGGATACGTAACGGCGTCATCGACCGGCGGCCCGCACGAGGACGAGCAGGATCGGGTGCGGCTGATGACGCTGCACAAATCCAAGGGCCTGGAATTCGCGCATGTCTTCCTGCCGGCTTGGGAGACGGGAATGTTTCCCTCGCAATATGGCGATATCGATGAGGAGCGGCGTCTGGCCGATGTGGCGCTGACCCGCGCGATGCGGCGCGCCACGATTTCCCATGCCGAATTCCGCCGGGGCTTTGCCGGCCCGTCGCGCTTCATCGCCGACATCCCGGACGCCCACCAGGTCGTGGGTTGGCTCCGGGATCAAGCCACCCCGGACCGGGCAAGACGGAAAACGAAGACCGTGGCGAAGGCCGACGCGATCCTCGCCCGAATCGCCGATCCCGCACCCGAGGCTCCCGCAGCGGAATCATTACGTACGACGGATGGCTGACCCTCGGGAGTCTGGCGGCATTGCGCTTCATGGCGGTCGTTCGAGGCCTCAACGGCTCGGGTCGAAACCGGTCATTGGTTCAGCCTGTCCGGGCCGTGCGATGCCCGTCGCGCTCAGCCGGCCGCCACCGCGACGCTGGTGGCGCCGTGGAGCGCGCCGGCGGCGTCCCTGAAGCGGACGAAGATCCGGGCATTGGCCGGATCGAGGGCGATCGGCCCGGTCGCCTGCAAGAAAACCGAGAAGGTCGGCGCCGCGCCGGCGGCGATGTTCAGCGGCACCAAGGCGGCGGGGGCCATCAGGCATTGCCCGGTCACCGGGTCGGACTGGCAGATGCTCGCCTTCAGCGGCAGGGTCGCCGCCCCGGTGTCGACCGAGGCGATAATGAGCGAGGCGGCCCCGACATTGGTCGTGGCGACGGCGAAGGCACCCGCGGCGCCGGCCGGGATGTCGACGATCCCGTCATTGGTCGGCGTCGCAGCCAGCGCGATGATGTCGGCGATCGGCGCGGCCGAGAAGGTCAGGTCAACCGTGTCGACGCCGGTCTCGACGGCGGCCGGGGCGACGCCGGCGCAGGCGAAATCGAGCGGCAGCGCGGCAGCGCTGAACGCGTCCGTGCCCTGAAAGCTGACCAGGAAGCTCTGCACGCCATTGCCGCCAGCGATCGTCGCCGGGGTATCGGGCGTACCGGTCAACGCGTTGGTCGCGGGATTGGTCGTCTGGTAGCTGAGGCTCAAGCCCTGCGGTGCGGTCACCGACAGTCCCACCCGGCAGCCCTGGAGCGGCGCGATGCCGGCATTGACCATGCTGGCAAACAGCGTCGCGGGCGTGCCGAGCTGCACCGAGCGCGCGGCTGGCAGCACGGCGGCGAAGCTTACCGGCGTCGCGATCTGGAAGACCTGCACCCGGTCGTTCTGCCGGTCCCCGATGAAGAGCCGGGCATGGGCAGGATCGGCCGCGACCCCGGATGGCCCGGCGAACTGGCCGTTGCCGGCGCCGCTCTGCCCGGTCGTGCCGAGCGTGAGGACGTAGGCATAGGTCATGGCGTCGAAGACCTCGACCCGGTCGTCGGTGCCGGCATCGGCGACGAGCACCAGATTGGTCGCAGGATCGAAGGCGGCCGTCGCCGGCATGCCCAGATAGTCGTTGTCGGCCTTGGCCGGCGCCGGACCACCCAGCGTCCCGGCATAGGCTAGGGTAGCGGCGTCGAACATCTGCAGCCGGCCATTGCCGCTGTCGGCCACCATGATCTGGTTCGCACTCGGATCGAGCGCGGCATCATTCGGCTGGTTCAGATGCGCCGTGTCGGCGCCGGCGACGCCGCTGACGCCGATCGTGGCGATGTAGCCAAGCGTGTCGGCATCGAACACCTGGACCCGGTCGTTGCCGGTATCGGCGATGTAGAGTTCGCGTGCGGCGGGGTTCAGCCGGACATTGGCGGGCGCGTTGAGATGGCCGTTGTCGCTGCCGGCCGCGCCGGCGACGCCGAGCGTCGCGACATAGCCGAAGCTGCCGGAATCGAAGATCTGGATGCGGTGGTTGCCGGTATCGGCGACCAGGATGTGCCCGGTCGCCGGATCGAAGCCGACGCCTTGCGGGCCGTGCAGATGCGCCGTGTCGCTGCCTGCCACCCCGGCAACGCCGATCGTCGCGACCACGGCGAGCGAGCCGGTGTCGAGCACCTGGACCCGGTGATTGCCGGTATCGGCCACGAAGAGGTGGCCATTGCCCCCGTCGATCGCGCCGACCACCGGATTGCTGAAATGGCCGTTGTCGGCCATGGCCACGCCGGGCACGCCGAGCGTGCTCAGATAGCTGTAGACCTGCCCGCCTGTCCCGGTCGTGTAGGTGAAGCGGTCGGCGGCGCCGACGGCGCTGGTGCCGTTCGGCGTGGTCACGCTGACATCGGCGGTCCCGACGGGGCCGGGCGGCGCGGTCGCCGTGATCTGCGTCGCGCTGACGACGGTAAAGGCAGCGGGAGTGGCGCCGAACGCGACGGCAGTGGCACCGGTGAAATTGGCGCCGGCAATGGTGACCGAAGTGCCGCCCGCCGTGCCGCCGCTCGCCGGGCTCAGGGCCGTGACGATCGGCAGGGCCGTGTAGGTGAAGCGGTCGGCGGCATTCGCGGTGCTGGTGCCGTCTGCAGTCGTCACCGTCACGTCGACCGTGCCGGCCGCGCCCGGCGGCGCCGTCGCCGTGATCTGTGTCCCGCCATCGACGGTGAAGCCGGCCGCTTGCGCACCGAACTTGACCGCGGTGGCACCGGCCAGATTGATGCCGGTGATCGTCACCGAAGTGCCGCCCGAGATCGGGCCGTGCACCGGGCTGATCGCGGTCACGCTCGGCACCGCCGTATAGGTGTAGCCGTCGCTGGCGTTGGTGGCGCTGGTGCCGATCGGCGTGGTCACGGTGACATCGACCGTGCCGGCGCTGTTGGCTGGCGCGATTGCGGTGACCTGCGTCGCGCTGACTACAACCACATTGGTCGCCGCGGCGGCACCGAACTTCACAGCGGTGGCGCCGGCCAGGTTGGCGCCGGCGATGCTCACCGTGTTGCCGCCGCTGGTCGGACCGCCGGGCGGGCTGACCGATCGCACGGTCGGCAACGCGCCGAACCTGAAGCGGTCGCCGGCATTCGTGGCGCTGGTGCCGACGGGCGTGGTGACGGTGACGTCGACCGAGCCGGCCGCCTCGGCCGGCGTGACGGCGGTGATTGCCGTGGCGCCGGTGATGGTGAAGCTCGCTGCCGGCACCGCGCCGAATGTCACGGCAGTGGCACCAGCGAGGTTGGCGCCGGTGATGGTCACGACGGTGCCGCCGGCGGTCGGCCCGCTCGATGGAGCCAGCATGCTGACCGTGGGTCCGGTGCCATAGGTGAACTGGTCGCCGGGACCGGTGGCGCTGGAGCCGATCGGCGTGGTCACGGTGACATCGACCGCCCCCGCCGCGCCGGGCGGCGCGGTCGCCGTGATCTGCGTGCCGCTGTTGACGGTAAAGACCGCCGACGCCGCGCCGAACTTCACCGAGGCGGCACCGGTCAGGTTGGTGCCGGTGATGGTGACCGGCGTGCCGCCGGCGGGAGGACCGCTGACCGGGCTGATCGCCGTGACCGTCGGCAAGGCGGCGTAGGTGAACACGTCGGCGGCGCCGGCGGCGCTGGTCCCGCCCAGGGTCGTGACGGTGACATCGACGGGGCCGGCAGCCGCAGCCGGGCTGATCGCCGTGATCTGCGTCGCGCTGACGAGCGTGAATCCGGAAGCCGCGGCGGTGCCGAACTTCACGGCGCTGACGCCTGTGAAATTGGTGCCGGTGACGGTGACCGTGCTGCCGCCGCCGGTCGGGCCGGCGGCGGGGCTGACGCCCGTGATGGCTGGGGCCGCGACATAGCCATAGCCGTCGGCGGCGCTGGTGGCGCTCGTGCCGTTCGGCGTGGTCACCGTGACATCGACCAGGCCGGCCGCGCCGGCGGGCGCGGTCGCGGTGATCTGTGTGGCGCTGGCCACGACGACATCGGTCGCTGGCGTCGCGCCAAAACTGACGGAGGCGCCGCCGGTCAGGTTCGCCCCGGTGATGGTGACCGAATTGCCGCCAGCGGTCGGCCCGCCGGGCGGGCTGATCGCCGTGACGCTCGGCGCCGGGACGTAGGTATATCGGTCGGCAGCACCGGTGGCGCTGGTGCCGCCCGGCGTCGTGACCGTGACGTCGACCGTACCCGCGGCGCCGGGCGGTGCGACCGCGCTGATGAGCGTGTTACCGAGGACGGAGAAGCTCCCTGACGGCGTACCGCCGAACGAGACCGCGCTGGCGCGGACGAAATTCGTCCCGGTGATGCTCACGACATTCCCGCCGGCGGTCGGACCGCTCGCAGCGCTGACACTACTGACCGCCGGTGCGGCGGCGTAGGTGTACCGGTCCGCCGGCACGGCGATGCTCATCCCGTTCGGCGTCGTCACGCGGATATCGACCGTGCCGGCGCTCCCGGCGGGCGCCGTTGCCGTCACCTCGGTGTCGCTGACCGCCGTGAAGCCGCTGGCGGCAGTACCGCCGAAGGAGACCGCGCTGGCACCGGTCAGATGTACGCCGGTGATCGTCACCGAATTGCCGCCGCCGAGCGGCCCGGCCGGGGCGGTGAGCGCGGTCACGGCCGGCAGGGCCAGCACCTCCTTCAGCGCGTTGTGCCCCGTGTCGACGACGAAGATATTGTCGTCGGCATCGACCGCCACACCCATGGGCCCGCTCAAGCCGGCGCTGACGAGGACCTGCGCATTGGTATAGTCCGGGGCGGCGAAGGCGGTCAGCGTGTTGGCCGCGCTATCGGCGACGTAGAGATTGCCGCGCGTGTCGACCGCGACACCGGTCGGCTGCTGCAGGTTGCCGCTGGTGATCGTGTTGAGCAGCACGATGCCGCCCGCCGTCGCGTATTCCAAGATCTGGCCCGAACCGGATTGCTGGTCCGCCACGAAAATGTTGTCGTTCTTATCGAAGGCAATGCCAAAGGGATGGTCGGTACCGCTTTGGCCGGTCGCGAAGGAAGTGGCAGCCTGGTAGTCCGGCGAGAATATCTTGATCACCGTGCCGTTCGTGTCGGCAACGAAGAAATTCCCTTGGGAATCGGCCGCAACACCCTGCACGGTGCCGCCGCTGACCGGCAAGCTCCCGTCGACGATTTCGGCATAATTGGGCGGCCCGAACTCAAAAAGAAAAAAGAATCCAGGGGTAGACGAAGTCATGCTGACGGAGAGGATGTGGCCGTCCGGGCCGACGGCCACGCCGTTCGGACTCACGTACAGCGTGGCAAAATTCGTGTCGTACGGTGTGGGCGTGGTCGCATAGGCACCGTTGGCCAGGCCCAGGGCAGAGAGCGAATTGGTCGTGTCCGTAACAAAGACCGTCTTATTGGCATCGACGGCCACATATTGCGGCGCGTTGTACTGGCTGGACAAGGTGACGACAGTCTGCGCTGTTGCCGGGAAGGCGGCGAGCTCGCAGGCCAGGAGGAATGCGGGCAGAAGCCGCCGCATCGAAAGGTTCATAACAGCCAGCACCCCGATTTGACCTACGCGCCCCGGTTCGGTGCGCTGGCCCTGTCCGCAGTTGGACAGTCATGACATGGATATCGCAGAGCATACAGCCGAACCTGTGGCAGGGATACAGTCGCTCGATCCTCCGGATTGCAGCATATCGAGCGATTGGCCCGGCTGGTCGGAACTGATGGCCCGAGGCAAGCAGAGCGTCACCGCGGGCTGTGGGATCATGGCGGCGGCGGGTCGGACCGTTCCGCCAATATTAGCCTCTTCGGCGATCGAGGGCTCGGGCATAGGGCAATGCTCGCAGCATGCCGTGCCAATCGCGTTGCTCATACAGGGCGGATCATCGGGCACTCGCTCGGTCCGGCCGCCTGAAATCACGCGTCTTCAGCCGCAATGCGTAGATGTGTAGAGCAGGGCAGGAGAGGTGGCGAGTTCGGTAAGCGTAAGCTGAACCGCGCCTTCTCAAGTCGCTGCTGACCGGTATGCTCGCTGCTTGATTTGAGCGATGAGCGGATAGGCACCGCGCGCCGGAGCGGCGGGGAAAGAGATCGGACGCCGGCAAGGGCGGCGGGTCGACGCCCCCGACCACGACGCGCCCCGAGATCACGAAGAAAGGCATCGCGCTGATCGGCGAAATGCGCACCGCGGCGCTGCACAAGGCCTTGCTCGAAGCTCCGGTGCCGGACGACACGTTGATCGCCCTCCTCGTGCTGGCATTGAGCGGGACGAATATCCGGATCGACGGTCCGAACGGTGGCTATTCGGGCGACCGAAGGGCGCTCGCGGCCACGCTCATCGAGGGCCAATTCCTGACCGCGGGTGGCGATCTCGTCCGGCAGACGGCACGCCGGACGCTGACCGAGGTGCTGTCCTGTCGCCAGGACATCAGCAACAGCGGCGTTGTCGCGATCGTCGCGGGCGAGACGATCGCGGCCGATAGCTACCTGCCGAACATGGCCACGGAGGACATGCTCTCCTGCCTGTCCAAGCCCGCCGTCGAACGGGTCGCGGGCGAACTTGGTGTCATGCCGTTCCAGCGCGGCAAGGACACGCGGGCTGCCGTTATTGTCAAGGTGGGGGAGGGGCGCTTCATCCTCTCGCAGGCCCGCTTCAATCCGGATGCTGCCGATATCGCCGCCCTGGCAGCGACACGCGGCCCGTTCGCGTCGGCCGACGGCGAGTGCTCTTGTCGGAGCGCCCAGATGATACTATTCTCTGTCTCACTTGAGCATTGTCCCCCGTTTGAAGCCTGAGGTCGTCATGTCGGAAGTGGCCGCGCCGGAAATTGCCGCCGTGCTTGGGATTCCGCCCGAGGGGGCGGATCGGCCATTCTCTGTGATTTCTCTCATAGCTTGTATCGAGGCCGGCCTGCCCGTCGCTGCTCTGGATCGGATTTCGAATTCCTATGCCCCCGCCGACAAATCCTTTGTCTTCCGCGTCCTGCCGCGCGCGACGCTCGACCGGCGGCGGCGAACGCACCGCCTGACACCGTCTGAAGGCGGGTTGGTCGCACGGCTTGCGCGGATCTGGTCGGCCGCGATCGACACCTGGAAGGACGACGAGGCGGCTCGAAGCTTCCTCTTCCGACCCCATCCGCTCATCGAAGGCCGGACGCCCGTCGATGTCGTGCTCGCGAGCGAATTCGGCGCCGGCCTTGTCGAAGACATATTGGGCCGCCTCAAATACGGGACGGCTGCTTGACGGGTCAGCGTTTAACGCGGATCACCAAATGCTACCGCATCGGCGATCCTGACGGCGCCTACCCGATATTCGACCCGACCGGTTCCAAGATTGCGCCGGGCCGTTGGAACACGCCGGCCAGCCCGATGATCTATACGTCGGAGCATTATTCGACGGCGATGCTGGAAAAGCTGGTCCACGGTTCCGGGGCGCTGCCGCCCAACCAGCATTTCATCGAGATCTTGCTGCCGCCCGGGCTTTCCTATGAGGAACTCAACATCGCTTCGCTCCCGGGCTGGGATGGCCCGGCGCCGTCGCTGGCGTCGAAGGCTTATGGCCAGCGCTGGCACCAGGAGCAACGATCTGCCCTGCTCTACGTGCCCAGCGTCGTCGCCCGGTTCGAGTGGAATATCCTGATCAATCCCGCGCATCCGGAGTTTCCGAAGATCCAACCCGATGCCAGGCACCACCCGGTTTGGTGGGATACGCGGCCCGGTTGGAGAGCAAGCTCGACGGGTTGCTGGCACTCGAACCTGCCGGCGAGCCGGACCGGAAGCTGCAGCGGATCATCAAGAAATACCGCAAGAACCTGTTCGTCTTCATGACCAACCGGGCGATCCCGCCGACCAACAACGGCTCGGAACGGGCACTGCGTCCCTGCGTCATCTACCGCAAGGTGACCAACTGCTTCCGCTCCGAATGGGGCGCCAGCCTCTACGGCGATACCAGATCGGTGTTCGAGACCGCCCGACGACGAGGCATCCCGATCCTCCGCTCGATCCGCCTGACCCTCGACGGGGCAGCCCTGCCGATCACCGCCTAAGTCCGCTCGCCGCCAACAAAGCCCTCGGGCAAAAACACGGGCTCGACGGGCGGCGTGAGCGACGGCCGACAAAACAGGAGGATCGGACCATCATGGCCAGGACGGCCCCTCCCGAGACCAGCACCGTCGCCAGCCTCAAGGTAACCCTGCGCGGTACGAAGCCGCCGATCTGCATAGGAATTGCCGCGCCCAACGTACTGTCGCCGGGCAGGTCAGACCTCAGTCCGCATCGCGACCACGTTGCTCCCGGCTTGCTGTGAGCAGAACGCGCCCCAGGCTTCGGCCAACTGCCGGCGCTTCTCGAACAGGTCGCCGCGGCGGTAGGCCGCCTCGACCCTGTCGCCCACCGCGCGGGCGAGCGCCATTTCCGCCACCTCGGTCGGATAATTCGTCTGCTCGGCGACCCAGTCACGAAACGTCGAGCGGAAGCCGTGCGTGGTCAGATCGTCCCGGCCCAGCCGCCGCAGGGTCATCAGCAGCGCCATGTTCGAGAGGCCCTTGTCCTTGCCGGCACCGGGGAAGACGGGCTCGCCCTGCCGCACCTCGTAGAGGTCCCGCAGCAATGACATGACGGGCTCGCTGAGCGGCACGCGATGCTCCCTGTTGGCCTTCATGCGCTCGGCCGGCACCGTCCACAGGCGGGCCATCAGATCGATCTCGGCCCAAGTGGCGCCCAATGCTTCGCCGGTCCGGGCCGCCGTCAGGATCGTGAAGCGCAAGGCCTTGGCCGCCATGCCGTCGGCGACGCGCAAAGCCGCCATGAAGGCCGGGATGTCGGCGTAGGGCAGGGCGGGGTGATGCTCGACCCTCGCGACTTTACCCTTGGCCGGCAGGAGAGCCTGAAGATGCCCCTTCCAGCGCGCCGGGTTCTCGCCGGCCCGGTAGCCCATTACCTTGGCCCAGTCGAGGATGCTCTCGATCCGGCCGCGCACCCGGCTCGCGGTTTCCGTCTTGTTCCCCCAGATCGGACCCAGCGCCCGCATGACGAGGCCGGTATCGACCGCCGCGACCGGCAACTCCCCGAACACGGGATAGGCGTAGGACGCCAAGGTCGTCGTCCATTGCGCCGCGTGCTTCGCGTTCGTCCAGGCTGCTTGATGACCGGCGATATAGGCTTCGGCCGCACCCTTGAAGGTGATCGCCTTGGCCGCCTCCAGGGTGGCAGCCGCCGCTTCCTCGACCTTGACGTCGAGCGGGTCCCGGCCGTCGGCGACGAGCTTGCGCGCAGCCTCGGCCTTGTCGCGGGCTTCGGCCAATGAGACCAGATCGACCGTGCCCAAGCCCATCTCGCGACGCCGGCCTCCGAGCGAGTACCGGAAGAGCCATCCCTTCGTCCCGGTCGCCGTGACGCGGAGATAGAGGCCCCCGCCGTCGCCATAATAGCCGGGTTCACGAACCGTTGCGACTTTACGCGCCGACAGGATCGAAGTCTTCGCCATGACACAACCCTCATCGCAGCGCCGGGATCTCAGCCCACCATCGGTCTTCGTCAGACCACAGATAAGTATCTACTCCAACTCACTTTTTTGGCCATCTGATGGGCTGGATTGTCCGCTGTCGTTCGCTCACTCCCAGCCCACCAGCCAGCCCACCATATGCCATCGGTTTGGGGCAAACAAGGGCAGCCGGGGGCGGACAGGGCCGCCCCGCGTTCCAAAAATTGTCGTTTGTTTTCAGGACGTTGGCGACTAACTGCGAACAAAGGCGGACAGGCAGAAGTCGCGTTCTGGCGGATGGGGTGGGATTCGAACCCACGGTGAGCTTGCACCCACGGCGGTTTTCAAGACCGCTGCCTTAAACCACTCGGCCACCCATCCTCACCGCCGCGAAACGGCGCGCATCCTGCGGGATACAGGAGGGGTAGACAGGGGTCAAGATCCGGCGTCCGCTATGGCGCCGAGCGGAAGTCCGTGACATCGCCGCCGCGTTGCATCAGCGGCGGCGCCATTGCGATGCCCTTCAGCGCCTGGTCGAGAAACGCGCGGCTATAGGCGATGATCGAAGGCTGATAGGTCTCGTTCAGATCGGTCCAGGCGAAATGACCGGCGCCCTCGAATTCGACGAAGACTTTCGGCGCGGGCGATTGGTCGTAGATGCCGCCGGCGGCGGCGATGAAGGGCGTGATGCCGAAATCGCGCGTGCCGCCTTGATACATCACGGGAACGCCGGCCAGGCCGCCCAGCGTGGCATGCACGCCGAACGGCACCGCGTAGGGCGACAGCGCCACGACGGCCTTGACGCGCGGATCCTTCCAGCCGGACCAGGCGCCGGCCGCGCCGAGCGCCGTATAGCCGCCGAGCGAATGCCCGACCAGCGCGACATGCCGGAGATCGAGCGTCTGGCTCCGGTCATGCTCCAGCGCGTCCAGGAGATGGCGGATGTCGTCCGCGCGATCGGCATAGGTGTCGGGCGTCCACCGCACCGGGCTGCCGAAAGCGGCTTCCGGGCGGCGGAACCACCCGCGCAAATCCCGGCACGCCGCATCCCGATGATTCGGTGCGAACACGGCGTATCCCGCCTGGGCCAAGGCAGCCGTCAGAAAAGTCGATTGACGGTTGCAACCATGGAAGCCGTGCGAAAACACAATGACCGGCCACGGCCCAGGTGTCGCCGCGTCGGGCAGCCAGACCGCGACATCGAGCCCGGCAATCTGCTCGGATCGCCCCGGTTGCGGCGCGGCCGCCGTCGCCTCGACCGCGAACAGGAATACTACCAGCAGGGTTGCGATCCGGGCGAGCCAGGCGCGGCCAAAGACGACGTGAAAAATCAACCGATCCCGCTCCGCTCGCTGCCGCGCGCAGTCATCCATAGCGCATCGGCAGCATCGCGGGAAGGGCGGGCGTCAGCGCGGCAGGGGCGGTTGCTTGACCACGCGAAGATACGGCTTCAGCGTCTTCCAGCCCTCCGGAAAACGCTTCTTCGCATCCTCATCGCTGAGCGACGGGACGATAATGACATCGTCGCCGGGCTGCCAGTTCGCCGGCGTCGCGACCTTGTGTGCATCGGTCAGTTGCAGACTGTCGATGACGCGCAGAATCTCGTGGAAATTCCGGCCCGTCGATGGCGGATAGGTGATGATCAGCCGGATTTTCTTGTTCGGGTCGATGACGAAGACCGACCGCACCGTCACTGACGGATCGGCCGCCGGGTGGATCATGTCATAGAGGTTGGAGACGCTCCGATCGGCATCGGCGATCAGCGGGAAGTTCAGCTTTTGCCCCTGCGTCTCTTCGATGTCGGCGGCCCAGCCGGCATGGCTGTGCGGCGGATCGACCGAGAGGCCGATTACCTTGACGTTGCGCTTGTCGAATTCCGGCTTCAGGCGCGACGCCTCCGCAAGCTCGGTCGTGCACACCGGCGTATAGTCCTTCGGGTGGCTGAACAACACGCCCCAGCTCGAACCGAGCCAGTCATGGAAGCGGATTTCGCCGGCATCGGTCGCCTGGGTGAAATCCGGTGCAATCTGTCCGAGTTGAAGCGCCATCGCGCCGCCTCCTTCTGCCATCTCAATGGACGGATAGTGCGACACGGCTCCGTGAAAATCACGAAAAAAATGAAATCATATTGGAATTTCGTACAATATAACGACAAGCGATTGTATTACCCGATCGGCCTATCCCGGATCGAGCGTCAGGCGCCAATGCGGCGCGCCGGGCAGAAAGCGCGACGGCTTGCCGTCGCGCCAATCCTGATGGCCGGCGAGATAATAGGGCGACAGGGGATCGCCGGCCTGTCCGCCCGGCATTTCATAGATGGCGTCGGCTTCATGCCCCGGGCTGACGACGAAACGCTCCGACGCGCCGAAACCGGGGGCGATCACCCGCGGCATCGAGCGGTCGCCGGCCATCCCGACATCGGCCGGATCGGTCAGCAGACCCAGCAGCGGCACGGCGCCGCTCAACGGATGGCGGATGCCGGCCAAGTTGCGACGGCCCCAGGTGAAGCGGGTGATGTCGCCGCCGGCAGTGTCCTGAACTGCCGAAGCGAGCTGGTCGAGGATGGCCAGCGTCACCTCGTCCCAGGTCTTGTAAGGGGCCGGCACCAGATCGGCCGGCCGCTCGGTCAGCAGCCGTTCGGACGGCCATTCCCCGGCGGCAGGAATGACGCTGTGCCGGTCATCCCCCGATTTGGCGGGCGCGGTATAGGCGCTGTAGAGCAGCGTCACCGCCAGATTATTGAAGCCGCGCACCAGCCTGTAGCCGACTGAATCCGGTTCGGCACGGGCGCCCCAGTCACGGACATAGGGCAGCATTGCGGCGAAGCGCGGATCGCCCGCGACCGGCGAGGTCAACGCGGCGATCAGCAATTTCTGCCATGGGATCAGAGCCGGCGCCCGGTCGTCGAGCTGAATCGCCAGCAGATCCGCCTCGGCGAAGCGATCCTTGGCCAGAAGATCGTCGCGGATCTGCCGGGCCCGGTTGCCCGGATCGTAGCCGCCATCGCCCAGCGCCGCCAGGGCGGGGCCGCCGACCGCCCGGTTGTTGGCCGACCACAGCCGCCCGCCGGCCGGGTCGATGATTTCGGGGATTTCCTCGGGCGCGAGATAGCCTTGCCAGCCGGACTTGCCATCGGCCCAGGAATGCGGCAGCCCGTCCTCGAGCCCGATCCGCCGCGGCACCCGGCCGGCGATGGTCCAGCCGATATGGCCGGCCGCGTCGCCAGCGATGAAGTTCTGGTCGGGCAGGGTCAGGCGATGCGCCGCGTCAAGCGCCTCGCGCAGAGTCCGGGCGCGCTCGAGGGCCAAGCCGGTGGTCAGGTCGATCGCCCCGGGATCTTCGGCGAGCCAATGCCAGACGACGCGGCGGCCATCGCCGGCTCGCGCCACAACCGGCCCCCAAACCGTCTCTTCGATGGGCAGATCCTGGCAATCGCCATGCGCGACGCAGATGCGATCGGTCACCGTCTGCAGCGGCTTCGGCCCGTCCGGCGTGAGGTAGTCGGCCGCGTTCGCCGGCGACGGGTCGAGCAGGACCGCGTCGCCTGTGACGATATAGGCATTGGTGAAGCCCCAGGCGATGTGGGTGTTGCTGCCGGCGGTGAGAACCGGAAGGCCGGGCAGGGTCATGCCCGTGAGGTCGAGCCCATCCACACCGGGACCGGCCACGATCAGCCGCGCGCGATACCAGATATTCGGCAGGCGCAGCCCCAGATGTTCGTCATTGGCGACCATCGCGGCACCCGTCGCGGTCAAATTGCCGGCAACGGCGAAGGCGTTGGAGCCCTTGGCCGGTTCCGGCGGCGCGGCGGCAGGGGCATCGGATGGTCCGGGCGGTGCGGCATGGGGCAGCACCGGCTCCGGCAGCATGATGCCGTCGAGCGGCGCTTCATACGGTGTACCGTGCGGATAAAGCAAATCCGCTAATGTCGGGCCGAGCGCCTGTCGCATCTCGGAGCGCCGGCGCTCGGTCCAGCCATCGCTCTCCTCGAGGTCGAAATACAGCGCATCGACGACGAGCAGGGTGTCGGCGGCCTGCCACGGCACCGGCGTTTCGCGCAGCAGCGTATACTCGAAGGGCGGGCGTCTCAGCGCCGCGAGGCCGTCATTGACGCCGGCGACATAAGCGTCGATCAGTGAGCGCTCATCCGGCGCCATGTCGGCCAGGATGGTTTCGGCCCGGCGCCGAAACCGGTGACGCCTGCGCGCCTTGTCGAGATCGAGCGCCGCCGCGCCGACCAGTTCGCTCAGTTCACCTGAGCCGGCGCGGCGCAGGAGATCCATTTGAAAGAACCGCTCCTGCCCGTGCAGGAAGCCCAGCGCGCGCGCCAGGTCGATGCGGTTGCCGCCATGCAGGGTCGGCACGCCGGCCGCATCGCGCTCGATGACGACCGGGTTGTCCAAGCCGTTCAGCTTGATGCGGCCTTCGAGAATCGGCAGGCTGCCGGCGAAGATCCAGTAACCGTAGCCGCCGAGTACAGCCAAGGCGAGCACCGGCGCGAAGAGACCGATCCACATGAGGACGCGGCGCCGTTCTTTTCTTCGCCGTCGAGCCATGAACGGAGTCTCCGAAGATGCTGCTTTGACTTGATAACCGACGGCGGCGGCGGCGGCCAGCGGCGTCTTGGCGCGTTTGGCGGCCATTGCGCCCGACCGGCGGCTATGGCAGGACTTCGCGATCACCCCGCCACGGAATCCGGCCGCGCCTGTGCTCCTTACACGCCGCCATGCTCTTGTTTACGCCGCCGCTGCCGGACTCGCGGTGACCTTGCCGGCGTTCGCCGAGGAGGCCGATTTTCCGACCTGGCTCGCCGCCTTCAAACAGGACGCGATCGGCCAGGGGATTGATCCGGCGACAGTGGAAGCCGCTTTCGCCGGGATCGAACCGCTGCAGGAGGTGCTCGATCTCGACCGGCGCCAGCCGGAAACGACCGTCACTTTTGAGCATTATTTGAAGCGGGTACTGAGCCCGGAGCGGATCAAGGCCGGCCGCCGGCACCTTGCCGAAAGCCGCGCATTGCTTGATGAAATCGGCGGAACCTACGGCGTACAGCCACGCTTCATTGTGGCGCTCTGGGGCATCGAGACCGGGTTCGGCGCGGTCACCGGCCATTTCAATGTCATCGCCGCGCTCGCGACTCTGGCCTTCGACGGCAGGCGCGGCGCATATTTTCGCGGCGAGCTCATCGCCGCGCTCAAGATTCTGGATCGCGGCCTGTTTCGGCCCGGCGAGCTGAAAGGCTCCTGGGCCGGCGCGATGGGTCAGACGCAATTCATGCCGTCCAATTTTCTTGCTTACGCCGTCGATTACAGCGGCACCGGAAGGCAGGACATCTGGACCGACCGGGCCGACGTCTTCGCGTCGATCGCCAACTATCTTAAGGCATTGGGTTGGGATGGCACATCCGGCTGGGGCCGCCCGGTGCGCCTGCCGAGGCGCTTCGACCAGAGCCTGCTCGGCGGTCAGAGTCTGAAACCGGTCAATGCGTGGCGGGCGCTCGGCGTGCGCCGGGCCGATGGCGGCGCCTTGCCTCCGGCCGCCCTCGAAGCAGGGCTGATCCAGCCGGGCGGGAGCGGCGGGCCGATATTGCTCACCTACGGCAACTTTCGCGCGATCATGAAATGGAATCACTCGCTATATTTTGCGGCTTCGGTATCCTACCTTGCCGATCGGATCGGGAGTTGATACGCTAATCGCACCATATTTCAGGGGCCGCCGGGCGTTGAGATACTAGATGATGTTGCGGCGTCTTACACCCTTGGTTTTGTCGGGCTTCTCGATCGGCCTTGCGCTCAGTGGCTGCGGGACCGCGCCCGTGCCGCCGCCCGCCCCGCCATCGAAGCCGGCCGGCAGCTACGAGGTCGGGCAGCCCTACCAAATCGGCGGCACTTGGTACTATCCGGCCGATGATTTCGGCTATGACGAGAGCGGCTTCGCAGCCGCGTATGGGCCCGATGGCGACGGCAAACTCACGGCCAATGGCGAAGCCTTCGATCCGAATTTGGCGAGCGGCGCACATCGGACCCTGGCGCTGCCGACGATCGTGCAGGTGACAAATCTCGACAACGGCCTGACGATCCCGCTGCGCATCAATGATCGCGGCCCGCCGACCGGCAACCGGATCCTCGGTGTTTCGCGCCGCGCGGCGGAATTGCTGGGATTCGCCGCAAACGGCACCGCCCGGGTCCGGGTCAAGGTGCTGGTGCCGGCGACGATCGAAGCCCAGAGCCTGGCCAAGCGCAATGGCGGCGAAACGGCGGCGGGCGAGGCGCCACCGGCCGTGCCGCATGCCCAGGTCCTCGCCGAAACGCTGGCGCCTCCGGGGGCGTCTCAGGCGCCGCCGCCGAGCCCCGTGCAGCCGGCACAGGTGCCGCCGCAAACCATCGCCCCACCAAAACCCGCTCCTTCCGTAGCGGCGGTGCCGCGACCCGTTGCTCCGCCGCAGCCGGTTCCGGTCACCGCGCCGCGCCCCGTCGCCGCGCCGCCTGCGAAACCTGGCGGTGCCGGCCTCGCATCGGTCAAAGCCACTCAGATCTTCATTCAGGCCGGCGCCTTTGCCAGCGGCGCCAATGCCCAGCGGATGAAGGAAAAGCTCGACGGGTTGGGCGTCGTCACCGTTGCCGAGGCGCGCGTCAACGGAGTCGATCTATATCGCGTGCGGATCGGCCCGATCCCTACCGTCGATGAGGCGGATCGCGTGCTCGCACGCGCTCTGGGCGCCGGGGCCAGCGAGGCCAAGATCGTCGTGGATTAGGATGGCGCCCGGATTTGCCCCTGGACCTCGCGCGCCATGCGTGACGTGTTGAAGGACGAGATGTTCTACAAGACCGGATGTGACATGCTTCGCAAGCTTTGCCTGATCCTGATCGCCGTCGCCGGGTCGGGCGGCGCGCCCGGCGCCTCGGCCTTCGAGACCGAGGCGCAGCACCTGTTCATCATGGATTACGATACCCAGGCCGTGCTGGTCGACAAAAACGGCGAGGAGCAGATCCCGACCGCGTCGATGAGCAAGATGATGACGGCCTACGTCGTCTTCACCCGGCTGAAGGAGGGCAGGCTGCATCTCGACGATGACCTGCCGGTCAGTGAGAAGGCGTGGCGGACGCAGGGATCCAAGATGTTCGTGCCGATCAATGCCAGGATCAAGGTCGAAGACCTGATCCGCGGCATGGTCGTCCAGTCCGGCAACGACGCCTGCATCGTCCTGGCCGAGGGCATCGCCGGTTCGGAAGAGGCATTCGTCCGGCTGATGAACGATATGGCGCCGAAACTCGGCCTCAACCACAGCCATTTCGCCAACGTCACCGGCCTGCCCGATCCCGATCATTATATGACGGCGCGTGATCTGGCGATGCTCGGCGCCCATCTGCTCAGGGACTTTCCGGAGTACTACCACTATTTTTCGGAAATCGACTTCACCTACAACAACATCAAGCAGGGCAACCGGAATCCGCTTCTGTACAAGAACAGCGGCGCCGACGGCATCAAGACCGGGCATACCGACGAAGCCGGTTTCGGCCTGACGGCCTCGGTCAAGCGCGGCGACCGGCGGATCGTCATGGTCGCGACCGGCCTGACCAGTCTCAAGGGGCGCAGCCAGGAGGCCGAGCGGATCGTCGACTACGCTTTCCGCGAATTTCAGAATTTCGAGATCGCGAAGCCGGGTGAAACGGTGGACGAGGCCGACGTCTGGTTCGGCGACAAGCCGAAGGTCCCGCTGGTCACCGCTCATGGTTTGGTGGTCAGCATGCCGGCAGGATCGCGCAAGGATATGAAAGTCACCGTCAGCTACGACGGACCGATCAAGGCGCCGATCCTGGCCGGGCAGGAACTCGGCACGTTGACCGTCACGGCCCCCGAGATGCCGACGCAAAGCACGCCGCTCATCGCCGGCAATGCCGTCGATCCGCTCGGCCATGTCGCGCGGATCGGCACCGCCCTGTCCTATCTGATCTGGGGCAGCAAGCATTGACATGAGCGGGCAGGGCGTGTTCATCGCGCTGGACGGCGTCGATGGCGGGGGCAAGACAGGTGCCGTCGCAGCGCTGGAACGCGTCCTCACGGCGCAGGGATACGATGCGGTCGTGACACGCGAACCCGGCGGAACCGAGGCCGGGCTGGCGCTCCGCCGCCTGCTGCTCAGCGAGCACGGCTATGACTGGACGCCGGTGGCCGAATTGCTGCTGATGAACGCGGCGCGCGCCCAGCATGTCGAGCGGGTCATCCGCCCGGCGCTGGCGGCGGGCCGGGCCGTGCTGTCCGACCGCTACGTCGCGGCGACAATCGCCTTCCAGGGCGCCGGGCGCGGCTTGGCCCTGCCCCGGATTCTCGAGCTCCATCGCATGGCGACCGGGGATCTCTGGCCCGATCTCACCGTGATCCTCGATATCGATGTCCGGCGCGGCCTGGCGCGCAGCCGGCTGCGCAATGCCGCAGCTTCGCTCGACGAGGGCCGCTTCGAGGCGCTCGACCTGGCGTTTCATGAGCGGGTCCGGCAATCCTACCTCGATCAGGCCGCCGCCCGGCCCGATCGGTATGCGGTGATCGATGCCGACCGGCCGGAAGCCGAGGTTCAGCGTGACGTCGAGGCGCGCGTCCTGGCGGCGCTGCGCCGGTGATTAGCGCTCGATCAGACGAAACCGATAGTGGTCGCCCCAGGCGATGATCCGGCTCGCGGATGGCGTCGGGAAATGCGCCGGCAGGATTATCGTGTTCGTGTCCGTATAAGTCTGGAGCAGCCGCCGCCGCGTCGCCAGCGCCTCTTGCGGGTCGTCGTCGAAGTTGACGACAAGGTCCGGCTCGGCGAGCTGGATCGGATGGTGCAGGACGTCGCTGGCGAGGACCACATGGAAGGCGCCTTGCTTGACGTGGACGGCGACCTGCCCGGGCGTGTGGCCCGGCATGGCTTCGAGCCAGACCCCGTCGTCGCCATCCTGCTCGATGACGTGGTCCATCTCGACGAGTTGCGCCAGGCGGGCATCGATGATCGGCAACACGCTGTCGAGGAAGGCGCCGCCGATCACCGGCTCCGCCGCGTTCGCCTGGTAGTGCTTGCGATTGAGCCCGTCGAACTCCTCGGCGCCGAACAGATAGGCGGCGCGCGGAAACGTCGGGACCCACTGGCCGTTCGACAAAGTCGTGTTCCAGCCGACATGATCGGAATGCAGATGGGTGCACAGTACGACGTCGATATCGGTCGGCCGCAGGCCAAGGGCCGCCAGATTCTGCAGATAGGCCGTGCGCTGATTGTGCTGCCACGCATTGCGCCGGCGCTTGAGATTGCCGTTCCCGGTATCGACGAGAATGTTATGGCTTCGCGTCTGGACGAGATAGCTGTGCATGCCGAGGACGAGCTGCCCCGTCGGCCCGTCGATGAAGCGCTCGTCGAGCCAGGCCTTGTTGCGCTCCACGAGCTCCGGCGTGGCGTTCCGGAAGATGGCCGTCGGTTCGAACAGCACCCGTTCGATTTCGACGATCCGCCGGACCGTGATCGATCCGGATTGCAGGGGTTTCATCCTACCTCCTCGACAAGGGGTTGCCGCTTGCCGCTGACACACGTCGAATTTGAAGAAGCCGCGGAGCTTGTCAAGCACATGCCCGCCGGCCGGAGCGCTGCGTGCCGGTCGAACGAAGATTGACGGAAGGGCGAATTGCACCGCCCAATCCGCCGAGACGATGCGAACAGGGGACACCATCGAATGCTGAAGACCAGATTTACCGAGATGTTCGGGATCGACCATCCGATCGTGCAGGGCGGCATGCAGTGGGTCGGCCGTGCCGAGCTGGTGTCGGCCGTGGCCAATGCCGGCGCGCTCGGTTTCCTGACTGCGCTCACCCAGCCGACGCCGGCGGCGCTCGATGCCGAAATCAAGCGCTGCCGGGCGATGACCGATCGGGTGTTCGGCGTCAATCTGACCATTCTGCCGAGCCTGAACCCGCCGCCCTATGAAGAATACCGGCAGGTCATCATCGAGTCGGGCGTCCGGATCGTCGAGACTGCGGGCAGCAATCCGCAGGAGCATATCGCGGCCTTCAAGCAGCACGGCATCAAGGTGATCCACAAATGCACCTCGGTTCGCCACGCGGTAAAGGCCGAGGCGCTCGGGGCCGATGCGATATCGATCGACGGCTTCGAATGCGCCGGACACCCGGGCGAGGACGACGTGCCGGGACTGGTTCTGATTCCGGCCGCCGCCGACCGGGTTTCAGTGCCGATGATCGCTTCCGGCGGTTTCGCCGATGGGCGCGGCCTGGCTGCGGCCCTGGCCCTGGGCGCCGAGGGCATCAATATGGGCACGCGTTTCATGTGCACCGCGGAAAGCCCGATCCACCAGAAGGTCAAGGAACAAATCGTCGCCAATGACGAGCGCGCGACCGACCTCATCTTCCGGACCCTGCGCAACACCTCCCGCGTCGCCCGCAATGCGGTCAGCCGGGAAGTCGTCGCCATCGAACGTGCGGCGATCGCCAAGGGCGGCAACGCGACGATCGAGGATCTGGCACCGCTCGTTGCCGGAAAGCGCGGCCGCGTCGTCTACGAAGTCGGGGATCCCGACCACGGCATCTGGTCGGCCGGCATGGTGCAGGGCCTGATCCACGACATCCCGAGCTGTGCCGAGCTGATTCGGCGAATCGTTGCCGACGCCGAGACAATCATTCGCGGCCGGCTCGGCGGCATGGTGGCCGAGGCCTGACCGAAGGCCGGGGGCGCCGCCGCCTCGGCCGTATCGCGCTGCAGCATACGAGTCGCAGGCGGCGGCGAGTGGCACCGGCCGCTGCGTCGAATTTTATTAGCTTCGTGCCGCGCGGGCTCGCAAAATAAACCGATAAGAGAGGTGCGGCTTTTGGACGCAGCCGCCGCCCTATGACCGGCGACTCACGCGTTATCCGTGCGCGCCGGACGGGCCATGAGGTGGAAGGACCGAGACGTCCAACTCCGGCCTGGCCCTATTCGCGGTGTTGCGGACTAACGGAAAATCTCTACCCAGGGTGGTGATTCAGCTCGGGCCGGACATCGTCATCGGCGCGCCGATCGATGGAGGGTGCCTCCGGTGCGGCGACCAGGGTGCGCCGACGTCCGGCCGTTCGCCGGAGCGGGTACGGCTCGTCCCTCTGCTGGCCCGCAACACCGGGCAACGGA
>Ga0181519_10001387_pt1 | contig 21380 bp, 17 predicted proteins | sample PEATcosm2014_Bin_26_FD_121102 | JGI IMG/M metagenome (GOLD analysis project Ga0181519, IMG submission 121102) | Peatland microbial communities from MTU Mesocosm Facility, Houghton, MI, USA - PEATcosm2014_Bin02_10_metaG | ecosystem: Environmental > Terrestrial > Soil > Wetlands > Peat | place...
AGAGTTTCGATGCGTGGACGGTGACCTATCAATGGGAGAATCTCTATGGCTACGATTTTCTCTACGCAGGGCCGCTGTTCATTCACCAGTTCTCCCATGCGTGGATCGACTTTCGCGGCATCCGCGACAGCTTCATGCGCGAGAAGCAAAGCGACTATTTCGAGAACAGTCGCCGCGCGACCTATGTGCAGCGCGAATATGCCATCCGCAACCCGCATACGTTCGTCGGCTATGCCGACAACTGTTGGGGCCTTTCCGCGTGCGAAGGACCCAGCGCACGACCGCGACGCGCGGGAGCGCAGCGGCAGCAGTTCTTCGGCTATGCCGCGAGGGGGGTTCCCTATGGACCTGACGACGGCACCATCGCCGGAACCTCAATCACGGCCTCGCTGGTGTTTGCGCCGGAAATTGTGTTGCCTGCCATGCGTCATCTTCATGGCGCGGGCACGCGCGAGCGGGGCGCGGCCTTGCGCGCCAGCGGTGTCAACGCGAGTTACAACGCGCCCGGAGATCCGTGTTGGGTTTCGGAGGGCGAATTTGGACTGGACCAGGGCATGACCGTGTTGATGATTGAGAATTACCGCAGCGGCCTTTTGTGGCAGTTGGGCCGTCAGTCGCACATCTTCCAGACCGGCCTGCGGCGTGCCGGATTCAAGGGCGGTTGGCTGTGATTGCCGAGCCGGTGCAGCCATGTGGATGAACTCGCGCCTCCCCGCGCGCGCAAGCGCCGATCCGGCCGTGGACGCCAACGAGCAAGAGCTTTTGGCCAACGTCAGTCCAGCCGACTGGGTCAACCCGACGCCGCCCGGCGTTTATCACCTGCTCATCATTGGCGCCGGGCCCGGTGGCATGGCAGCCGCACGCGCCGCCGCCGCACGCGGGGTGAAAGTGGCGTTGATCGAAAGCCACCGGCTTGGCGGCGGCTCGCTGAGCTACGGCTGCGTGCCTTCCAAAGCCCTGATTCGAACGGCCCGCGCGTATGCCGACATGCGCGACGCGCCGAGCTTTGGCGCGGCGCCGCCTGCGAGCATCGAGGTGGATTTCCAGATGGCGATGGAGCGATTGCGACGCATCCGCGCCCGTATCAGCCGCGTGGACTCAGCCGCAAGGCTGATCGCTGAAGGCATCGATCTGTATTTCGGCGCCGCGCACTTTGTCGGCGCCGATGCGGTTGAAGTCGAAGGTGTGCGTTTGCGATTCAAAAAGGCGCTGATCGCCACGGGATCGAAGTCCATCGTACCCGACATCCCGGGGCTGACCGAGGTGGGGTACCTGACCAACGAATCGGTTTTCGACCTGACGGCGGCGCCGCGCAGTCTCCTCGTCATCGGCGGCGGCCCGCTGGGCTGCGAATTGGCGCAGGCGTTCTCTCGCCTGGGCGTGAGAACGATCATCGCTCACGATGCCCCTTTGTTCTTACCCAAGGAAGAGCGCGATGCCGCGCAGATGATGTCCGATGCGTTGGCACGTGACGGTGTCGAAATCCATCTGAATAGCGAGGCCGTCAGTGCCCGCATGGAGCATGGCTGCAAACACGTTGAACTGGTCAACGATGGTCAGATCACTCACATCGACGTCGATGAAATTCTGACGGGAATCGGTCATCTGCCCGCAGTGCATGCCCTCAGACTGGAAGCTGCCGGCGTGGCATACGACCCTGAAGCAGGGGTGCATGTCGATGACTTCCTGCGCACCAGCAACCCACGCATTTACGCCGCAGGCGATGTTTGCCTGGAACACAAATACAGCAATATGGCCGTGGCCTCGGCATGCGTCGCGGTGCAAAACGCGTTGTACTTTGGACGCAAGCGCATGAGTGTTCTGACGATTCCGTGGTGCACCTACACCGACCCGGAAATTGCCCACGTTGGCCTCTCGGTGCGGCAGGCGCGCGAACGTCGGATTCCGGTGAAAACCTTTACCGTCCCGATGCATGATAACGACCGCGCCATCACCGACGGCGAGGAAAACGGCGTCGTGAAAATTCACGTCCGGGACGGGACAGACACCATTCTCGGCGCCACCATAGTCGCCCGAGACGCCGGCGAAATGATTAATGGCATATCGCTGGCAATCGTGGCTGGGCTTGGCTTGGGCACGCTGGCCACGGCGATCCATGCACACCCGACGCAGGGCGAGGCGATCAAGATGGCGGGAGAGGCCTATTTGCGCACGCGCCGCCCAAGTGCGCTGACCCGGCTGTTGCGCGCATGGGTGAACCGGGGGCAGTGAGGTTTCGTCAATTCACTTCGTGAGCTGTTTGCGGATCACCAGCAACTCGCGCTTGCGCTCGTCACTGACCTCCGGATAGGACATTTTGAGTGCTTCGAACGTGTTAATCACGATCTGCGACACGATCAGTCGAGCGTTTTCCTTGTCATCGGCCGGCACGATATACCAGGGCGAAGCCGCCGTGCTCGTGGCGCCGATGCATGCCTCGAATGCCGTCATGTAGCGAGACCAGTATTTGCGCTCCTCGATATCCGCACTGCTGAATTTCCAGTTTTTATCGGGTTCGTCAATGCGCGCTAAAAATCGCTTTTTCTGCTCGCCCTTCGAGAGGTGGAGAAAGAACTTGACGATGTGGGTCCCGTTGCGGTGGAGGTGGCGCTCCATATCGACGATCGAACGATATCGTCCTTCCCAGACTTCCTTGTCGTGGAGCAGGGCGTCAGGCAGCCCCTCGCTACGAAGAATCTCGGGGTGAACGCGCACGATCAGCACCTCCTCGTAGTAAGAACGGTTGAAGATCCCGATCCTTCCTCGCTCAGGCAGATCGCGAGTGGTACGCCAGAGAAAGTCGTGCTCGAGCTCCATGGGGCTGGGATGCTTGAAGCTGAACACCTGACAGCCCTGCGGATTGACGCCCGACATTACGTGGCGGATAGCGCCGTCTTTTCCTGCGGCATCCATCGCCTGAAAGATCAGCAGCAGGGCGCAGCGATTGGAGGCGTAGTGCAACTGCTGTAGCGCGCTCAATTTTGCGATGTGGTGCTCCAGCATGCGCTTGTAGTCATCTTTCGACTTGTAGACCGGGGGAACCGTTGTCGGCAGTTTTTTTAAATTGATGGGCTTCCCCTCCCGCACGCGAAACTTCTCTGAGTTGATTTTCATCTCCATGCCTTTGAGAACAGGTTGTGATCGGTTTGCATTGACTCATTTCCGAGGATCTTCTTTCGAGGGCTTTTGCGCCGCTGCGTCCCAGTCCTGAACCGCCTGGACGTCTTCGCGCCCCAGCGCCTCATAGAACTGATGAACACGCTTGACGAGTTGCGGCGTCGGGGCTGACGATGTTGGCGTGTTGGCTTCTGGTTCGGACGTCACGTTGCCCGCGGGCTGTGGCGAGGGTTTGGGGTCAGGCTTGGCTTGCTTATCGGTTTGAGGTTGTGCTCCGGCTTTGATGCCGGCCGTGCGCGCGCCTTTGACCGGATCCAGTATCCGATAGGCCAAAAGCTTCACTCGATCATTCACGAGGAACCAAGCCAGCGCATACCCCCAGACGAATAGCGCCCATGACCAGCCAATCGGCATCATGAACACCCCATAAACCGCGATTAATGTCGCTAACAGTTGGGTGCCCATCACCGCCAACAGCAAGACCTTTGCCGGGCGTATCGACCAGAATGGCCCACGTGTGCGGGTCAGGAAAATAGTCAGGTGCCCGGCAACCGACAGCTTCAAATACATCAACGTCTGGATGTGCGGGCGGTCGAGGTGAAATACGCGCTCGCCAAGATAAAACAGCCCGAATGCAGCGGCAACGCCGAAGACCCCCAACACGGTGGAGATCCCCAATACGAGCCGCATGTTCCATGCTTCCGGCTGGTCCTTGTAATGCACGTTGTCGTACGCAATGGACAGGATGGCGCCGTCGTTGAGCAGCGCCAGCATCACGATCATCACTGCGGTCAACGGGTAAAAGTTGAAGACCAGAATCGAGAGCGTCATGAACATCAGCACCCGCAGCGTTTCAGCGATGCGATACATCGCGTAGCTGTTCATGCGCTGAAAGATCTTCCGGCTCTCCTTGATCGCGTCGATGATCACCGACAAGCCAGGTGTCGTCAGCACGATGGCCGCTGCCGCACGTGCGGCGTCCGTCGCGCTGGACACTGCGATGCCGCAATCGGCCTTCTTGAGGGCCGGGGCATCATTGACGCCGTCGCCAGTCATGCCGACGATGTGGCCGCGTTTTTGCAGGGCGTCAATGATGCGGAACTTGTGCTCAGGGAACACCTGAGCGAAGCCGTCGGCCTTCTCAATGGATTCGGACACCTGCGCCGTCTCCTGATGCTGCTCGTCGCCAAGGGTACGTGCGTCAAGAATATTCGCGCCCATCCCCAGTTTCTTGGCCGTTTCCTGGGCAATGGCCAGCGCATCGCCCGTCACCATTTTGACCTTCACGCCCATCTGTTGCGCGGTAGCGATGGTTGACGCGGCGTCGTCTCTTGGCGGATCGAACAGCGGCAACACGCCCAGGAACGCCCATTTCCCGTCTCCTTCGGCCCGGGCCACGCCCAATGCGCGAAAGCCCCGGGCAGCGAAATCGTTGACCGCCTTGTCTACCGCAGGCGTAACTTCCGCGACATTGGCCGACAGCGCAAGGATCACCTGCGGCGCGCCCTTGGTAACTTTGAACGTTTTCCCGTCGGGCCCCTTAACGGCGGCCTCGGTACGCTTATGCACCGGATCGAATGGCTGGAAGTGAACGATCTGATAGCCCTTGATGGCTTCCTTGTCTTTCAGTCCACCCAGCACCGCAAGATCAATGGTGTCGTTATCGTCAGCGCGAGACGCCAGCGCGGCAGCAAGCACGACCTGATCGGCTGACATGTTGTCGACGCCGAACGGGGCACCCAAGGTCAACTTGTTCTGGGTCAGTGTGCCAGTCTTGTCGGCGCACAGCACGTCAACCCCCGCCAGTTCCTCGATGGCCACCAGCCGGGTCACGATCGCCTTTTTCTTCGCGAGCAGGCGCGCACCGACCGCCATCGTCACAGACAACACCGTTGGCATGGCCACCGGAATCGCGGCCACCGTCAGGACAAGCGCGAATTGCAAGGTCGTGAGCAGCGGGTCGCCGCGGAAGATAGCGACGGCGATGATCCCCGCCACCAATAACACCGCCAGGACGATCAGGTAGTTACCAATTTTCAACACGGCACGCTGGAAGTGGCTGGGGGTTTCCGTGCCCTGCACCAGCTCCGCCGTCTTGCCAAAATAGGTTTTCGCACCCGTGGCATAGACGAGTGCATCGATTTCACCTTGACGAACGATCGAACCTGAAAATACCGCCTCGCCAGATTTGCGCGTCGCGGGTAACGACTCTCCCGTCAGTGTCGACTGATCGACCTCTACCGCGTCGCCATCGAGCAAGCGCGCATCCGCCGGCACAATGTCGCCCATGCGCAGGCGGATGAAATCCCCTGGCACGAGATCACGCGAAGCTGGCGTAGTCCACTTGCCATCCCGCTTCACGCGGGCCTTGATCGCCAAGGTAGCCTTCAGCGCGGCAATCGCGTTACCCGCCTGGTGCTCTTCCCAGAATCCGACTATCGCGTTGGCCAAAAGCAGCACGAGGATGATGCCAAAATCGGGCCAGTGCCGGGCTACCGCAGAAAGCAGCACCGCCGCTTCAATCATCCATGGAATGGGCCCCCAGAAATAGCTGAGGAATCGCAGCAGCGGATTCGTCTTTTTTTCTACGAGCTCGTTAGCCCCATATTGGGTCAAGCGCTTCGCGGCTTCGGTTTGGCTGAGGCCATCCGATGACCACCCCAATTGTTTCTCGACCTCCGGCATGGGAAGGGTTTGCAACGCATCCGCCACGTGCGGTTTCGGCTTCGTTACTGGCTTGTTGTCTGGAGACTTGGGCTTTCCGGTGTGGACTTCCATGATGTGTCCTCTCCCTCTGTCCTTGCGATGCCTGAGCAACAAAATGGGCGACACCTGCACGAGGATCGCTGACATCGACGAAAGAGCGGGAAGGGTAGGGTTCACGGCTTCATTTCGTCATGCCGGCCCTTGAGATAGGGGCCGCGCAAACTGTCGACCGCAGTCAGGCGCGCCAACAGGATGGGGAAAAACATGGCACATCGGACATGCGTGATCTGTACGCTAGCGTTCAGTGATCGGTGGCGGGCCATGGTGAACGGCAGCCGGACGTAGGGGGTTTTCCCGCTGCACAGCGATATGCCCCCAATGATCTGCAAGCTGACGCCGCCACCTCGGACAAGGGCCGGGCTCGATGGCAAAAGACCGTCGATGTAATGTGCGATACCGGACGGACAGCGTCGGGGCCAACGCCGCAAAGTGCTAATGCCTACCCCGGTGGTAGGCGGCAGGTAGCCATTAGATGGGCCGCGACAGATTGATGAGCCTTTGCTACCCCAATGGAGCAAAATCCCCTGGAGCGTCCATATGGCTGAAGACAGCGTCCGTTTGCCAGACGTCACCGACGATGAATTAAGCAGGATGGATCGCTATTGGCACGCCTGCAATTATCTCGCCGCCGGCATGATCTATCTGAGCAGCAATCCCCTCTTGCGAGAGCCGCTAAAGCCGGAACATATCAAAAAGCGGTTACTGGGCCACTGGGGTTCCGATCCCGGACAGAGTTTCCTGCTGGTCCATCTGAACCGGCTGATCAAGCAACTCGACCTCAACGTCATGTACCTCGCAGGCCCAGGCCATGGTGCCCCGGCAACATTGGCCAACGGCTACCTTGAAGGTCATTACTCGGAAATCTATCCCGAGTGCAGCGAAGACGAGCAGGGAATGCAGCGCTTTTTCCGCCAGTTCTCGTTTCCCGGTGGCATCGGATCGCATTGCACACCGGAAACCCCCGGTTCGATTCACGAAGGCGGCGAACTGGGCTATAGCTTGTCGCACGGCTACGGCGCCGCGTTCGACAACCCGGATCTGATCGTCGCCGTGATGATCGGTGACGGCGAGGCCGAAACCGGCCCGCTGGCGACTTCATGGCATTCCAACAAGTTCCTCAATCCGATTCGCGATGGCGCAGTCCTGCCCGTCCTGCATCTGAATGGCTACAAGATCGCCAACCCAACGGTGCTCGCGCGCATCCCACACGAAGAACTCGAAGCGCTGCTGACCGGCTACGGCCATCGGCCGTACTTCGTAGAGGGCGATGAGCCGGCGGCAATGCACCGGAAAATGGCGGACACCTTGGCGACGTGCATCGCGGAGATTCGATCGATACAGCAGCATGCGCGCGCGTGCGGCGACACGAGTCGGCCGCGATGGCCGATGATCGTGTTGCGATCGCCCAAGGGCTGGACAGGTCCCCGAGAACTGGACGGACACAAAGTCGAGGGATCCTGGCGAGCGCATCAGGTACCCGTGCCTGACGCTGCCACCAACGACGTGAGCCTGAAGCTGGTCGAACACTGGATGCGAGACTATTCGCCGGAGACGCTCTTCGACGCGCAGGGGCGACTGGTCGCGTCATTACGTGAGCTGGCGCCGTCCGGTGCGCGTCGTATCAGCGCCAATCCGCACGCGAACGGCGGATTGTTATGCAAGGCATTGGACATGCCGCCGTTTCGTGATTACGCCGTGACAATGACTGAGCCGGCGACAGACTATGTGTCGCCCACCGCCGTTCTGGCGACATTCCTGCGCGATATCATGCGCCGCAACATGACCCGCTTCCGCGTTTTCGGGCCAGACGAAACGGCGAGCAATCGACTCACCGCCATCTACGAAGCATCCCCAAAAACATGGCTCGCGCAAATGATCCCCGATGACGCCGACGGCGGCGAACTCGCGGTCGACGGCCGCGTCATGGAAATGCTCAGCGAGCACACCCTGGAGGGATGGTTCGAAGGTTATGTCTTGACAGGGCGGCATGGCCTGTTCGCCACCTACGAAGCGTTCGTCCATGTGATCGACTCGATGTTCAATCAGCATGCCAAGTGGCTCGAAAAGTCGAAGCGAGAGCTGCGTTGGCGCCAGCCCGTGCCGTCGATCAATCTGCTAATCACGTCGCTCGTCTGGCGTCAGGACCACAACGGATTCACGCATCAGGACCCGGGCTTTCTCGACATCGTCACCAACAAGAGCCCCGACGTCGTGCGGATCTACCTGCCGCCCGACGCGAATTGCCTGCTCAGCGTTGCCGATCACTGCCTGCGCTCTCGCGACTATGTCAACGTGATCGTGGCCGACAAGCAGACGCACCTGGTCTACCTCGACATGGCGAGCGCCGTGACGCATTGCACGAAAGGCATCGGCATCTGGGATTGGGCGTCGACTGACCAGGGTTGCGAGCCCGATGTCGTGATGGCCTGCGCGGGCGACATTGTGACCATGGAGTCGCTTGCCGCGGTGGCGTTGTTGAAGGCGTCGTTCCCCGATCTCAAGATCCGGTTTGTCAATGTGGTCGATCTGTTCCGGCTGATGCCTGCGACTGACCATCCTCATGGCCTGTCCGAGCGCGATTTCGACTCGCTGTTTACCACCGACAAGCCCGTTATCTTTAACTTCCACTCCTATCCCAACCTGATCCACAAGCTGAGCTACGCCCGCAACAACCACCACAACATGCATGTTCACGGCTATCGGGAGAAAGGCAATATCAATACGCCGCTCGAGCTGGCGATCATCAATCAGGTCGATCGATTCTCGTTGGCAATCGATGTGATCGACCGGGTTCCGCGTCTTCACGGCGTGGGGGACCATGTCAAAGAAGCGTGGCGCGCGCGGATTATCGAACATTTGGCCTATGCGCATGCCGAGGGCATTGATCCTCCAGAGATTCGCAACTGGACCTGGGGCGGGCCGAAGTGAGCGCCGGCCGTTGACTTCAACGTGTCCCGAGGCGCTCCCGTTGTCGCCGTGCGGATGTCGTTTGCCGGAAATTCGCTGACATCTCCTGGCTTTATAGGTCGTCGCAAACTGGCGCCTCAATGTTCGAGAGTGCGCGAGCTCACAGTTCACGCATCAACTTTCGAGAGGACATATATGACTTCTGCAATGTGGGGAATCGTAGTCGGGCTCGGCGTTATCTTCGGTGTCTCTTTTTATCGGTATGCGCATCAACCGGCAATGGAGGAGGCGCGGTTCAAATCCGTTGGAGAAGATATCCAGCGCAGGAAACGTGGTCAGTAACGGAAATGCTGCCGGCATCGATGAATCGAGGGTTGACACGTTATGAAACGGGCGATTGTAGTGTTTAACGCAGGATCGACCAGCCTGAAGTTCGCCGCCTATTGCATCGATGCCGGGCACGCGCTCTCGGTCCTTTGCGCGGGCCGCATCGACGGCATGCTCGGCAATCCGCATTTCGTCGTCAAGAATGCGGCTGGCAAGGCGTGCGATGCGCATGAATGGGGGGAGGGCCACGCCATCGACCACCGCACCGCGATGTCCTTCATCGTCGCGTGGCTCGAAGCCAACCTTGCCGATACGAACGTGGTCGCTGCCGGGCACCGGGTAGTACTCGGAGGAACGCGGTTCAATGCGCCGGTCCGTATCGACGGCGATGTCTTGGACTATCTCGACGCGCTGGCCGCGATGGAGCCTTTCCACCAGTCTGTCAACGTGCACGGCGCCCGCGTCTTCGCCGAGGCCTTCCCTGGGCTGCCTCAGGTCGCGTGCTTCGATTCTTCGTTCCATCGCACGATGCCGGAAGTCGCGCAGACATATGCGCTTCCTCAGGACGTGCGCGACGCAGGCATACGCCACTGGGGCTATCACGGAATCTCGTATGACTATATCTCGCGGCAAGTGCCGGGATTCGCGCCGGCGGCACGACGTGTGATCATCGCTCATCTCGGGGGCGGTGCCAGCATGTGTGCCTTGCTGGAGGGACGGAGCGTGGAGACCACGATGGGGTTCTCCAGCGTGTCCGGACTGCCGATGGCGACGCGCTCGGGTGACTTGCCTCCGGGCGCGCTGTTCTACCTGCTACGTTGCCAACGCTTTGACGATGTAACGCTCGAGAAGATGTTATACGAACGCTCCGGCTTGCTCGGGCTGTCGGGCATCAGCGGCGACATGCGGGTATTGCAGGCGAGCACGGATCCGCGCGCGAGTGCTGCGATCGAGTGCTTCGTATACGCGATGACCAAGTACGTCGGCGCCTATGTTGCCGTGCTCGGTGGCCTGGACGCCTTGGTCTTCACCGCCGGGATTGGCGAAAACTCAGCGCCGGTGCGCGCGGCACTTTGCACCCAACTAGCGTGGCTCGGCATAAAGCTCGATACCGAGGCGAACGCGTCCGGCGGGCCGCGCATATCCACCGCCCAGAGTGACGTCTCCGTCTGGGTCATCCCGACCAACGAGGAACTGATGATCGCCCAACACACGCTTGCGCTCATTTGACGGGAGTTCACAGAAGTTTGGTGTCAAGACAGGCGATACAGACCCTAGATGCTGTGACGCCTCCCCATCCCGATATTGCCGGACATCCGGCAACTCGAGTCAGGTAACGGCCCCGTCCTGGACCCGAGCGAATTGGGAATTCAGCCCGCTTCGGCGGGCATTTTTTTGCGCAAGCGCTTGCGGCGAGACTTGCGCGCCGTTGACTTAGGAGAAAAGCGCCGTTCTCGTAGTCACCATGCTCAATTGCGTAGCCCGCGGAGCCAGCGTAAGCGTTGCGCGAAGCGAGAGCGGATCCATTGGCCAGCAGTGCCGTCGCGATATTTCATACACAGTCCGGGGCGTAAGCGTAGCGCGTTGAGACTATCCGATCAGCCAGTTGTTGAAGCGTTCTGTGACGGCTCGTCGGTTTTTGTCCCACCATGCCGCATTCTGATTGACCGCCAGTTTGACGTTTTGTGCGGACGTGGGCAGGAGGGCCGCGCGAGCGGGATCGATGAACTTGAAGGCATCCCGGTTCGTTGGCCCGGCAGCGACAAACTTGGTCAGCACCGACTGGCGTTCTGGGTCCGCGCAGAATCGCACGAACGACTTTGCCAACTCGGCACGCGGCGAGCCCTTGGGAATGCCCCATCCTTCAATCGCATAGGTTGCGTCGTTCCAGACGATCCCCACCGGCGCGCCACTCTCGATTGCCGACTGCGCGCGAGAGCTCCATGTGATGATTTGATCCACGTCGCCGTTTTGCAATAGTTGTGAGGCCTGGGCACCCGTGCTCCACCATACGGCGACATGCGGTTTGATCTTGTCGAGACTGCGGAATGCACGGTCAACGTCGAGCGGATAGAGCTTGTCGCGCGGCACGCCATCGGCCAGCAAGGCTTGTTCGAGCGAGTCGACCGGACTTCTGCGCAAGGACCGTCGGCCGGGAAAGCGGGCGACGTCCCACATATCGCGAAGACTCGAGGGGCCCGTTGCACCGTACTTGTCTTTGCGATACGCCAGGACAGTGCCATACACGTTGACGCCGAGCCAATCGGGACGCACCGCGTCTGGCAGCATGCCGGGGAATTGCGCAATGTCCAGACCGATCGGTTCGAGGAAGCCCTGCTGCTCAAGCGGTAACACATCGGCGGACAGGGTCAGCGTCGTGACATCCCACATGAAGTTCTTTGTTTTCACCATCGCGGAGAACTGCGCCAGCGGCTGCGACTCGCGCGCAATGTTGATTACGCGAATCCCGGTGGCCTTCTCGAAGGGATCGTAAAAGGCGTTGCGATAGGCGAGCGCATACGGTCCTCCGGGATCGCTGACGACGATGCGTTTGTCACTTTGCGCGCGCGCTGCCGGCAAAAGTAATCCCGCTGCAACGAGTCCGCCAATCGATTGGACAACGGCGCGGCGCTGACGACTGTGAGTATTGCTCATGTTAACTCTCCGCTTGGTGAGGTGTGGGGTGTTATGTAGTGTGCAACGCGATCCGGTCAGCGTCCGGTGAACCGCGGTATCGATTTTTCGCGGAACGACCGCACGGCTTCGCGGTAGTCCTCGGAATCCTCGATGCTTGCGATCTGCCGTTCGATGGCGTCGCGTACATCCGGGAGCGTGTTGGTACTGATGGCATTGAGCTGCATCTTGCTTCCGCGCAACGACAGCGGCGCCTTGTCGAGCATCGGTCCGGCAAATACCAGTGCCGCTTCAACGACATCGCCGTCGGTAATGAGGTCGAAGAAGCCCGCATGCATCGCCCACTGTGCGTGGACGAACTCAGCCGTGTACAACCAGCGCCGCGCTGCCGATAGGCCAACCAGATGCACGAGACGTTGAACATGGTCGGTCGGGTAGACAAGGCTCAGTTTTGCGGCGGGGATCGACACCCGCGCCGACGTGTGGGCGATACGAAAGTCGCAACACATGGCTAGGCTGACCGCACCGCCAACGCATGCGCCACGTATTGCCGCGAGTACCGGGAATGGCGCGCCAAGCAACGCACTGTATGCGGCCTGAATGGCATCGCGATGCTGTTGCGCGGCGCCAGGCGACGTTTTCGCGGCGTTGTAGGCAACGATGTCGTCTCCTGCGCAGAAGTGTGCACCCGAGCCCGTCAGGATCACGGCCCGCGTGTCATCGCGCTGAGCAAGCCCGCTGACGGTGTCGGCAATGCCTTGCCACACCGCCTGATTGCAGGCATTACGCTTCTCAGGGCGATTGATCCGGAGGGCGACGACACCGGGGCTAACCGTTTCGACAATCAGTTCAGGCATGGCGCCCCCTGTCGTTCGTGCGCGCTTTTGCCAATGTGTATCCGGAGGCCTCGAGATCCCACACGCCCTCGACTGAGCGCGCGAGTTCGTTCTTGCGGATGCGTTGGGTCGGCGTTTTCGGGAATTCGTCGATGAAACTGACGTAGCGCGGAATCTGGAAGTAGGGCATGCGCCGTTCGCACCACTGGATCAGCTCGAGAGGTGCCAGATCGTGGCCCGCCCGAAGTCTTACGAACAGCTTTAGTTCGTCTTCCCCGAGGGCAGACGGCACCGCGACGAGCGCGGTTTCTTCGATCGCCGGATGCTCCGCGAACACACGCTCGACTTCCCACGCAGCGATATTGATACCGCGACGCCGCACCATGTCTTTGCGCCGTCCTGCGAAGTACAGATAGCCATCCGCATCCTGGCGCGCAAGGTCTCCGGTCAGGAACCAATCGCCGCGCCGCGCCGACGCTTCCGCCTCGGCATTGCGGAAATAGCCAAGAAAGCCAAGTCCGGGCACGCGACCACGTACGGTGATTTCACCGATTTCGCCTGTCGCCACCGGGTGCCCGCTCTCGTCGGTGAGCGCCACGTCGAAGTAGGTGAGCGGCTTGCCGATAGAGCCGGCAGGTCCGTCCGGATTCACGGTCACGAAGGTGGTCAGTTCCGAAAGGCCATAGCCTTCACGCATCTCCACGCCGAAGCGTTGCGAAAAGGACGTCCACAATTCGGCCGGGCAGCCACCGCCCCAGGCAACGCGCACACTGTGTTCCCGATCGTTGTCTCGCGCAGGCTGATTGAGCAACATCGGCAAAACGCTTCCGAGATAGTGGATGTGCGTGACGCCGTAACGCCGCGCGTCGTCCCAGAAACGCGACGCACTAAAGCGCTCGACCATTGCGAGTTGCGTTCCGCCAAGCAGCGCGGAAATCGCAACAGCAACGCCAGCGCCGTGATGGAGCGCCTCCCAGAGCAGGAATGTGTCACCCGGTTGCGCACCGGTCAGCCTCAGGATGGCCATCGCGCCTGCGCGAAGGGTGCGGTCGGACTTGAGCACGCCCTTGGGCGCACCCGTGGTGCCCGAACTGGGGGTGAGGGCAAGGATGTCGTCGGGGATGACGGCGGTCGATGCGGCCGTCGATGTGGCGTGGTGGGGCGTCTCGGTTCGGCTTGCAAAAACGTCGTCGCGCCAGAAGGTCTGGTCGACCTTGTCGATTTCATTGCCGAGCGACTCGGCATAACGCCGGTCGGCGATCAAGGCTTTGGGCGCAAGATGGTCGAAAAGATGGGAGAGCGATGCGCCGACGAGATGCACGTTGACCGGTACACGTACCAGCCCCAGTTTTGCCAATGCGAAGATGGCCACGAGGTGATCGGGATGGCTCGGCAACATTAGCGCCACACGGTCGCCGTGGCGCAACCCATGTGCAATCAGTGCGTTGGCCAGACGATCTACCCGCAACGCGAGTTCGCCAAGCGTCATGACTTCGTCTTGAAACCGGCAGTAGACGGCTTCGGGCTCGGTTGCCGCACGGCGGGAGAGGATGGCAGCAATGGTTTCGTCCGGCACCGGAGCGATGTCGACGTGTGTGCTAAGCGCGGGCGTGGGCTGACTCATGGGCAGTAACAGAAAAGATGTCGAAAGGGGGATGAGCATGAATTTCGACGCCGCTTGCGTTTGACATCGGAATTCGTATAATTGGCATGTAATTATCAAAATTACATCCCAATTTCATTGAATCCTAGTCGCGAGATTATTCATCGCAAAGGTGTGGTTTACCCGCGCCTGCGCTGGATCAGTTCGGGACTCGTCTGCTAAGCGGCGGGCGAGGGCCGGGACGCCGGATGAGAAGCTCGCTCGACTTTTGCGAGGAGGCGAGAACTTGAACCTGCCGATATCAGAGGACGTTGAGCTGGACGAGCGGCTTTATGTGGCCTCGGTCGCCAAGGCGATGCGTGTGCTCGAGGCGTTCGATCAGTCGAGTCAGCAACTGTCGATTGCGGACATCACCGAGATGAGCGGGCTAGGGCGTAGTGCAACGCAGCGCTTCGTCTACACCTTACACAGGCTCGGATACTTGCGACGCGACCCCGCCTCCAAGCTCTATTCCGTTTCCGCCAAGGTGTTTCGATTTGTGCACGGCATGATCGGCGCGAATGCTGCGCTCGAACGCAGCTATCCTTTGCTGTCGCAGTTGGCAAAGGACACACGCGAAACAGTCTCGTGGGTCGAGCTCGATGGAGACGAGATCGTTGTCATCGGCAACATCCCCAGCGTACATCTGGCATCGATCACACTGTCGGTGGGAAGCCGGTTCGCGGCGCTGTCTTCTTCGTCCGGCCAAGTCTTATTGTGCCGACGTGGCGAGGCGGAGTTGCGCGCCATGATCGCTCGCCTTCCAGATGCCGCACGCGCAAGATTCGGAGGGCAGAGCGACGAGGATATCCTTGCCATGCTCGGTGCTATCGGTGAAACGGGATACTCGCTGACTGCCAAGAGCTTCGATGAGGACAGCCTCTCCATCTCCGCACCGGTTCTTGATTATGCCGGCCGCCCTGTGGCAGCGATTAATCTCTCGACCTTGGCGTCGAGATACACGGAGCGTGTGGCTCGCAAAGAACTGGTGCCGCTAGTGGTTGCTGCGGCTAAAGCGGCTTCATCGTTGTGAGGATTTCCGCGTGCCGGTTCGCGCACAGAAAGCAGGGCACTCATCGCCAACTCAATACGCAAATAAAATCAACCTGTCAGATGCGTTGAGCTATGCCTTGCCATGGGTAGCCGATTAATCTAACCTTAGGCCCATGAGCCATTTGACCACCAACTCGATTATTCGCGCCGCGACAATCACGGCGGGATAGCTATTGAGTGGTCGATATGCAATCAAAACCCGCCCCGAAGGCGGGTTTTTTGCTTTCTGGGCTCACACGGAGCGCCTGAAAATGAATCGAGAAATAAATGGAGTTGCCTGCTGTAATACCGCTGTCCTGCATATGGTTTGCGGCAAGATTGCTTCGGGCAAGTCGTCAATAACGGCACGCCTGGCAACCGCCCCTCGGACGGTCCTGCTCAGTGAGGACGAATGGATGGCATGCCTCTATCCGGACGAAATCCATACGCTATCCGATTATGTGAGCCGCACGGCTCGCATCAGAACACTGCTTACCGGACACATCCAGTCGCTGCTCGCGGCAGGTACATCCGTGGTTCTGGACTTCCCCTTCAATACGGTTGCCGTACGGAAGTGGGGGGCTTCACTGTTTCAAGCGGTTGGCTGTTCACATCGACTTCATTATCTGGATGTGAGCGACGAAATCTGCAAGTCCCGCCTAAAGGCGAGGAACCTCTCAGGCACGCATCCGTTCCAGACCTCGGACGCGCAGTTCGATCAGATAACCCGTTATTTCGTCCCTCCGGCAAACACTGAAGGTTTCAACCTGATCATCTACGACGCGACCGGGACAGTGCGTTCTCAGGCGGCCTCATGACTTTCGAAGTGTCCGTTTCGATGGGAGCTCGAAGTCCGCGCCAGGCCGATGTCAGCGTCTTGAAAAATCCTCGAATTGACAGATCGCAAGGGCACAAATGATGAACTAAAATGGCCCCATCTCAATAAAACATGAATTTCATTCATTTGCCATGCTCGATCGTATTCATTTGTCCATCGTTCAGGAGGTGGAAAAGCAAGGCTCGCTGACCGCAGCCGCAGGCGTGCTTCACGTAACGCAGTCGGCTTTAAGCCACAGCATGAAAAAACTAGAACAGCAGTTGGGCACCGACATCTGGCTGCGCGAGGGCCGCAGCCTGCGCCTGACTCAGGCCGGTCAATATCTGCTGGCAGTGGCCAACCGGGTGCTGCCACAGTTGAGTTTGGCCGAAGAACGCTTGCGGCAGTTCGCCCAAGGTGAGCGAGGCGCCTTGCGCATTGGCATGGAATGTCACCCTTGTTACCAGTGGCTGTTGAAAGTCGTGTCGCCTTATTTGGCCGCGTGGCCGGATGTCGACGTAGACGTAAAGCAAAAATTCCAGTTCGGCGGCATCGGTGCACTGTTCGGTTACGAGATCGACCTGCTGGTCACGCCCGATCCACTGGACAAGCCGGGCCTTGTCTTCGAACCGGTATTCGACTACGAGCAAGTTCTGGTCGTTGCCGGCAACCACAAGCTGGCCAAGGAGGAATACATCAAGCCCAAGCAGTTGACCAATGAGGTACTGGTGGCTTACCCAGTGCCGGTCGATCGCCTCGACATCTACAGCATGTTCCTCTCGCCAGCCGGTATCACGCCCAAACGTCATAAGGCGATCGAGACCACCGACATCATGTTGCAGATGGTCGCCAGCGGACGCGGCGTAGCTGCGCTGCCACGCTGGCTGGTGCTGGAATACGCGGACACGATGGATGTGGTGCCGGTCCGGCTGGGCAAGAGCGGTATCTCCAAACATATCTATCTGGGGGCTCGTGAGGCGGACATGGGCATCGATTACCTGCGTGCATTTATCGAGCAAGCAAAAAGGCCAACCGTGGCTTGATTCATCGTCGCAGCCGGTTCTATGAGTACAGCTCATAAGGACATGAAAACATATCCATTTTCATCTCTGCCGGCCGGACACGATAATTCGGGCTTACTCAGTCCGACGAACGCGGGCGTATTTCATGGAGACGACTCATGCCGCCCGCAATCGAACGCAAACCATTGGCGCCGCCCGATGGGCGCAAGAAAGTGCAGCCACATTTTTGCTGCGCTCCTTGCTCGGGTGAAGTGAGCGAGGCCGTACAGGCCTGCGGCATAGACTTCACCATCTTCCTCTACAACCCGAATACCCCTGCGCTGAAGGAATACGAACTACGCGAGAACGAGAACATCCGTTTTGCGGAGAAGTTCGGGATTCCGTTCGTGGACGCCGATTCCGCGACCGTGATAACGGGTTCGAGCGTGCCAAGGGCATGGAGAACGAGCCGGCGCACGGTGTGCAATGGTTAAGCGCGATATTTGCCTTGAATAAAGGCACCACAAAGACATCTGCGCAAGACACCACAAAAAATTGGGTAGCGCTGAAGAAGCGAAAAGTAAGCGCAGGTTTTATCTCTGAAACTAGGCATCAGATCACAATGAGTAAAGATTTTACATTTGCCATCAAGAGCATTTGTTTCGATGAAGACTATCGCCCGTCAGACAATACGCGCATCACAACCAACTTTGCTAACCTGGCCAGAGGAAGCAGTCGTCGGGAAAATCTGCGCAACACGCTCAGGATGATTGACAATCGTTTCAATGCCTTGGCGCATTGGGACAATCCCAAAGGTGACCGTTACGCTGTCAATCTTGAGATTATTTCCGTCGAGATCAATATTGATGGCGAGCGCAATGGCAACACGCTCCCCCTGATTGAAATATTGAAAACGAATATCCTCGACCGAAAGTCTGGTGAGCGTATCGAGGGTATTGCAGGGAATAATTTTTCTTCTTACGTGCGAGATTACGACTTCAGCGTTCTGCTTTTAGAGCACAATAAGAATCAGCCTGAATTCAGCACCCCGGATAATTTTGGCGATCTGCATGGAAAGCTTTTTAAGTGCTTCGTTAGTTCAGACACTTACAAAAGAAATTTCAAGAAACAGCCCGTCATCTGCCTAAGCGTCTCAACCAGCAGGACCTATCATCGGACAGCTAACCGACATCCCGTGTTGGGCGTTGAATACCAACAGGATGAATATTCGCTAACTGACGAGTATTTCCAGAAAATGGGGTTGAAGGTTCGCTATTTCATGCCTCCCAATAGCGTTGCGCCTTTGGCGTTCTATTTTTCTGGCGATTTGCTTGGCGATTACAGCAGCCTCGAGCTTATCGGTACCATCAGCACGATGGATACTTTCCAAAAAATTTACCGGCCCGAGATTTACAACGCGAATTCTGCGGCAGGGGAATCGTATCAACCCAGCCTGAAGCACCAGGATTTCTCGCTAACCCGAATTGTTTATGATCGGGAAGAGCGTAGCCGGCTGGCTATCGAGCAGGGAAAGTTCGTCGAGAAAAATTTCATCAAACCCTACCAAGCCATTCTCGAGCAGTGGTCCGCTAACTACGCTCTTTGATTATCAGAAGCACAAAGACAAGGTCGCTCATCATGAAAAAATTGTTGCCCACTTCCACTGCTGGTAGCTTGCCGAAACCCTCCTGGCTTGCCCAACCCGAGAAACTTTGGTCGCCTTGGAAGTTGCAGGATGAGGCGTTGGCTGAGGGAAAGCGCGATGCCTTGCGCTTGTCCTTACAAGAGCAACAGCACGCAGGCATTGATATCGTCAGCGACGGCGAGCAAACGCGCCAGCATTTTGTGACGACGTTTATTGAACACCTCAGTGGCGTTGATTTTGAGAACCGTCGGACCGTCAGAATTCGGGATCGCTATGATGCGAGCGTACCGACGGTCGTTGGTGCTGTGTCTCGCCAAAAACCGGTTTTTGTCGAGGATGCCAAGTTTTTGCGTCAGCAAACCAAGCAACCCATTAAATGGGCTTTGCCTGGCCCCATGACGATGATCGATACGCTGTATGACGATCATTACAAAAGCCGTGAGAAGCTGGCTTGGGAATTTGCCAAGATCCTCAATCAGGAAGCCAAGGAATTGGAGGCCGCCGGCGTCGACATCATTCAATTCGACGAGCCTGCATTTAACGTTTTCTTCGATGAGGTGAACGATTGGGGGGTTGCCACGCTGGAAAGGGCAATTGAAGGGCTGAAATGCGAAACGGCCGTGCATATTTGCTATGGCTATGGCATCAAAGCCAATACCGATTGGAAAAAGACACTGGGGTCGGAGTGGCGGCAATATGAAGAAGCCTTCCCCAAGCTGCAAAAATCCAATATCGATATCGTCTCACTGGAATGTCACAACTCTCGTGTTCCGATCGACCTCATTGAACTCATTCGAGGCAAGAAAGTCATGGTAGGGGCCATCGATGTGGCATCCGACGCCATTGAAACGCCCGAGGAGGTCGCTGCGACGTTGCGCAAAGCGCTCCAGTTTGTCGATGCCGACAAGCTCTATCCTTGCACCAACTGTGGCATGGCCCCCTTGTCCCGTAGCGTGGCACGAGGCAAGCTGAATGCGCTGAGTGCAGGCGCAGAAATCGTCCGCCGAGAACTCTCGAACTAATTGTCGAGCTGACGTCGGGGGTGCTTCGCAGGGGGCAGGGGGTGAGGGTGGTGTAGCCCGAGTCTCCAGACGAAGAAGCTATGACCTTTGCGGCCCCCGATGAAATCGGCAAGCGCAAGTGGGCCCATAAGGCGTTGTCCCTGATCGAAATGGATCAGGTGGCACCATTTGGACGGGTTTGCTTGCGCTGATCGAGCGGCACCCCGTAATTTAGTACCTACTATGTCATTTTCCAGTACGACGATTGACCCATTGCGCTTCCGTGAAGCGCTCGGGCACTACGCATCCGGTATCACGGTCATTACATCGCAAATTGACGGGGAGCCGATTGGCTTCACTTGCCAGTCGTTCTATAGCCTGTCGATGAGCCCGCCGCTGGTGTCATTCAGCGTCATGTCTGGCTCGGCCAGCTACCCCAAGATTCGCCAGGCAGGTCGATTCGCAGTCAACATCCTGTCAGACGAGCAAGTCGAGATTTCCAACCAGTTCGCCCGGCGAGGTGCGGACAAGTGGCACGGCGTCGAACGACAAGAATCGCCACTGGGTAATCCGATCATCGCCGGCAGCCTTCACTGGCTTGATTGCGAGATTTACGCCGAACACGCCGCAGGCGATCACCTGATTGTGATTGGCGAAGTGAAAGCGTTAAGCCGACAAGAAGCTGCTGCTACGCAGCCATTGATCTATTTCAAAGGGCAATATCGCAACATCGCCGCGCACAACGCGGTTTGAGTGAGGCTCGATTCAGTGCGCGGGCAGGTATCCCATCGATATTGGTCAGCAAAACAAGCAGATTATGTCGTTGGCGGTGGAGGCCATGAGGCCGTACACAACGGTGGCGATGACGATTGGGTTCATGACGTTTCTCCTTAGGCGGTAGTTCGGTTGGTATGGCAGCTTTCGACGTGTTGCGTAAGCCGTTGAGTGAAGTATCGTCAGTTACCTTCGACGGCGAAACTGAGACAAATACAAGTCGGGGAAGAGGCTTGAGTTGGCGGACACAAAGCAGGGCGCTCGCCTCCATCCATACAAATAAATAAAATCAATCACTTAACAAGCAAATAACGGCATCGACACCCTAATTTTTGTCCATCAATGCGGACACAATTTAAGTGCGTTTCTGTGGCGCGACAGAAAATAGGTGCAAAACGGTCGCGTACTCTGCCGTGGGCGGAATATGGGTTCAATTCTGCGAACCGAATCAGGTTGGACTGCTGCCGGGATCGTAAGCACTTCTGGCCTATGATTTGAGCATAGTAGGAAGTCCATGAGTGCAGAGCGATTTACACCGGAATTTAAGGAAGAGGCGGTCCGCCAGATCGTCGAACGCGGCCACTCCGTTGCAGAGGTGTCCGCCCGTCTTGGCGTCTCAGCGCACAGTCTTTACAAGTGGGTCAAGGCGGCCACCCCGGACAAGACCGAAAAGCAGGCGAGCGAGCTAGTCGAGGCCAAGGGCGAGATTTTGCGACTTCGGGCACAACTGCGTCGTACCGAGGAGGAGCGCGACATCTTAAGCCGGTGAGACTTGCGGCCAGCATCGCGTTGAACGAATCATGCAGGCCAACAAGATCCAAGCCATTCGTGGCTACAAGGCGCCGCGCCGTATTGCCGGGCGCCCTTCGATCATCGCCCCG
>Ga0181519_10001388_pt1 | contig 21378 bp, 22 predicted proteins | sample PEATcosm2014_Bin_26_FD_121102 | JGI IMG/M metagenome (GOLD analysis project Ga0181519, IMG submission 121102) | Peatland microbial communities from MTU Mesocosm Facility, Houghton, MI, USA - PEATcosm2014_Bin02_10_metaG | ecosystem: Environmental > Terrestrial > Soil > Wetlands > Peat | place...
GCGTCGGCCGGCCGCGGCCAAGCGCGCCGTCGGAGCGCGCCTTCAGATAGGCGTAGATGTCGTCCAGGTACTCGACCACGTCCTCGGTCGTGCCGAAGGACGGCATGACGTTGTCGCTGGACGTCGTCACGTTCTTGCGGCCGTTGATGACGACGTCGGCAAACTGGTCGTGGTCGAGATGCTTCAGCGAATCGGCCAGGCTCGGCGCATAGGAGCTGCCGGCCCCGTCCGGCCCGTGACAGCGCAGGCAGGATTCGCCGTAGCGGCGATAACCGTTATAGGTGCCCTGGTCGACGCGCCCATTGGCGTCAACCTTGTAGGGCTTGGGCTCGTCCGCGCGCGCGGACGGCAATCCGCAGAGGGTGATGGCCAGGACCGACAGGATTGCCGGCAACCTCGTGCACCGCATTCATTCTCTCCCCAACCGCCCTTATATTTCGGTGAAGACGATTGCCTGCGGGACTCGCCCGGTCAATGGCGCCGCCGATACTACTTTAGTGGCGGAACGGTTCAGCTGCCCTGGCCCGGCACGTCGAAATCCTGCTTGAAAGCGGCGGCGGCGCTGTCGTGGACTTCGACGGTCAGCGGCACCGCAGTCTTGCCGGCCAAGCCGAAGGTGATCGCCGGGTCTTCGCTCAGCGAAATATCCGATTCCAGATCGAACACCAGCGCATCGCCGCGCGTGACCTTGATGTCCTGGACGAAGCGCGCCGGCGTGTAGTTTCGGGTCACTTGATCCATCTGCATGCCGTTGTAGTTCGGGTGGCTGATCAGCAGCTGCAGGGTATCGGCCGACGCCTCGCCGACTCGCTTGAGCTTCATCTGGCCGAGCCGCTGCAGGGCCAGCGCCGGATCCTTCGAGCCCGGCGCCGAACAGCCGCCCGACGCCTTGATGAAGCGCTCGGCGGCGAACAGCCGGCCATCCTCGGTTTCGGCGACCGCATGCATCAGCGTATAGGCGTCGACCCGTACGCGGGTCCGCAGCTCATGCGTATCGGCGGCCGGGCCGAAATGGAACGTCCCGGCGAGCGGCGACGGGTTGGCGTCGATCGTGAGGTAGACGGATTTGATCCGGTCCGGGCCGGGCAGGGTGATCGTCACCGGCACGGTCGCCGCATCGAGTGCGCGCGGCGGCGCATCCAGGGCGATCACGCCGGCGCCGTCCTCGATCTTGCGGTCGCCGAAGATGGCATGGCGCAGATCCTGCCAGCGCGCCTCGCGGACCGCGTCGTCCTCCTCGGCGCGGGCCGGCCCGAGCGCCAGGATGCCGAGGCCCACGGCCAGGATGATCCGTTTCATCGCCTCTCCTCCCGATCTATTCCCATTCAAGCTGCTTGAAGGCGACCGTCACATTGCGCCCGTTATAGTCGTCGAACAACCGCCACTTGTCGTGCTCACCCTGACCGATCGTGGCGACCGCCGTCTCGATATCGCCGGCTTTCGCCAGCAGCTCCCGGATTTCGCTGCCGAGCGTCGTCAGATAGCGCTCCTCATCGGCCGCGGCGTCGGGCCAAGGCACGAGCGGGGGGCCATGGCCCGGCACCGCCTGGGTCGCCGGCAGCGCCTTCATGCCCGCCAACTCCGTCAGCCAGCCGGTGAGGCTGCCGTCGAGCGACGGCACGCGGCGGACGAACAGCAGATCGCCGGCCCACAGAACCTGCGTCTTGCGGTCGAGCACGGTCAGGTCGCCATCGGTATGGGCGACCCCATGGGCCTGGAGTTCGAGGATCCGGCCGCCCAGATCGAGTTCGGCCCGGTCCTCGATGAGGATGGTCGGCATGACGAAATCGCCGACCCGTTCCCGCCCGAGCGCCGCGGCCAGGCGGTGGCGATAAAAGGTGCCGCGGTCGCTCAGCATCGCCGGCAGCCGGACATGGCCGATGAAGACCGGATGATCCGATTCGAAGGCGATGCCGCCGAAGACGTGGTCGGGATGGCCGTGAGTCATGACCACGTAGCGGATCGGCAGATCGGTATGGGCGAGCACCGCGGCGCGCAAGGACTCGCCGTCTTCAAGGCTGCCGCCGGGATCGATCACCGCCACGGCGGCGGCGCCGACAATGAAGCCGATATTGGCGATGGCGTCGCCATTCGCCGCCGTCACGTCCTCATCGACGCCTTCGCGCACGAAGATCCCGGGCGCCACTTCGGTGACCGGCGCCGCATCGGCGGCGCAGGCAGATCCTGCGCCGAGACAGAACCGGAGCGCCGCGGCGAGCGCGACGGCGCGGCGCATGTCTCAGGCCTCGACGCTCGCGCGGCGCGGCGCCTTCGGGTCGGCGCCGATCCGGCGATAGACGAAATCCGGCGCCCCGCCGGATGCCTCTTCGATCGCCGCCAGCATGACCGAATGATGCGGCGACAAGGCGCAAGCCGGATCGGCATTGGCGGCGTCGCCGGTCAGGGCCAGCGCCTGGCAGCGGCAGCCGCCCCAATCGATTTCGCGCCGCTCGCAACTCCGACACGGCTCGGCCATCCAGCCGGTGCCGCGAAAGAGTTCGAAGGCCGGCGCCGCGCGCCAGATCTCGGCCAGGCTCGCGGTGCGAACCGACGGGAACTCGACCCCGGCCAAGGTCTCCGCGGCGTGGCACGGCAGCACCTTGCCGGAGGGGGTGATGTTCATGAATCGACGGCCCCAGCCGCCCATGCAGGCTTTCGGCCGCTCCGCGTAGTAATCGGGCACGACATAGTCGATGACCATGCGGCCGCTGAACCGCTTGCGCGCCGCTTCGACTTCTGCCGTCGTCGATTCGAGCTGCGCCCGGCTCGGCAGCAGGGCCGCTCGGTTGACCAGGCCCCAGCCGTAATATTGCACATGGGCGATTTCGATGCGCTGCGCGCCGAGTTCCTCGCCGAGCGCGATCATCGCCGGAAGATGTTCGGCGTTCTGCCGGTGAACGACGAAGTTCAAGGTCAGCGCCAGGCCGGATTCGCGGATCAGCGCAGCCGCCGCGAGTTTCTTCGCCTGGGCGCCGGGCAGGCCGCCGATGCGTTCGGCGCCGGCCGTCTCGACATCCTGGAAACTCAACTGGACGTGATCGAGCCCGGCCTCGGCCAGCGCCGCCATCAGCCGCGCATCGAGCAGCACGCCGGAGGTGATCAGATTGCTGTAGAGCTGCCGCCCGGCCGCGTGTCGGACCAGCTCGACCAGATCGCGCCGCGCGGTCGGCTCGCCGCCGGAAAAATGGATCTGCAGCACACCGAGTTCGGCCGCCTCGTCGATGACGCGCCGCCAGGCAGAAGTGTCGAGTTCGGTGCTCGCCCCTTCGAGCTGCAGCGGGTTCGAGCAATAGGGGCATTGCAGCGGGCAGCGATGCGTCAGCTCGGCCAAGAGGCCCAAGGGCGGGGCGGGCGGCGGGGCGGGCGGCGTCACAGGCGGATCGCCCCTTTGGCCGCGAGATCGGCCAGCATGGCGGCCACGTCGCGGGCGATCACGTCGCGCGGTGCGGCGAAGCGCTGCGCCAGATCGTCGATGATCTTGGCCAGGCTGCGCGCGCCGTCGACCAGCTTCAGGATCTCGACCGCCGGGTCGTCGGGCACGAACATCCGCTCCGGCGCCAGCAGCACCCATTTCTGCCGCACCTCGTCGAAGCGGAACTTCACGCCGCGCGCCAGCGCGGGCACGACGCTCTCTTCGGTCATTTCCGGTCGTCCGGTACAAAGGCGCCGGGCGGGATCAGGCCGGGTTCGACATAGGCGAAATGGAGCGCGTCGAGCATCGCCCAGAGCAGGCCGCATTTGAAGCGCAGCGCGTCCAGCACCGCCCGCTGCTGCTCGACCGTGACGGCGTGGGCCTTGACGTATTCCAGCGCGAAATCGGCGTCGCGCGGCGCCTGGGTCAGGCGCGGCGTGAAATAGGCCAGCGTCTCCGGCGTCACGAACGGGTAATGCGAGAGCATGCCGGAGACGCGCTCGGCGATGATCGTCGGCGAGAACATCTCGGTCAGGGACGAGGCGATCGCTTCGAGGATGCTGCGGTCGCGTACGAAGGCGACATAGGCGTCGACGGCGAAGCGCGTGCCGGCGAGCAGTCCTTCGGTCGATTCGACGTAGGCCGGGTCGAGGCCGACGCCTTCGGCGAGCTTGAGCCAGCGCGCGACGCCGCCGGTGCCGGGCGCCGTGCCGTCATGGTCTTCGAGCCGGCTGCGCCAGGTGCGGCGCAGCTCGGCGGTCGGCAGGCGCGCGACCAGGGTCGCGTCCTTGGCCGGTATGCGGCATTGGTAATAATAGCGGTTCAGCGCCCAGGCCTGAACCTGGCCGCGATTGAGCTTGCCGTCATGCAGGAGACGATGGAAGGGGTGGAGGATGTGGTAGCGCTCGGCGCCGATCGCCCGGAGCGCCGCTTCCAATTCCTCCGGCGCGAGCAGCGTGGCCGTCATCGCAGTCCCTTCCCCAGTCTCGACGGAGTCCCGCGCAGGGCGGCGACGAGCGCAATTATGCGCCTCCCGCAACCGAACCGCAAAGACGCTGCCCCCCGCTGCGGCAACTCGTCAAACCCCTCGCCCGGGTTGCGGGCGAGGGTTCGGCGTTCGAGTTTCAGATCTCGGCGCAGGCGTAGCAGTTGATTTCGGCGCCGAGGGCGATTTCGACGAGCACGGGGGTGTTCCAGGCCATTTCTTCACTCCTCAAACAAACGGCATTCGGCACGGGCGGACTCATACCGCCGCAAGCCTCCGCTTATAGGCTTTCCGGCCGACCCGTGCGCAATAGGACTAAAGAAGCATTGTCGCGCGCGCGGCCGTTTGAATGCTTATTATCTGGGTTGATCGATCGGATGCGGGTGGCGAGGCTTCCGGCCGGTCCGCGGAGGAATGGCGCCGATGGCGGCTGCGCGGTTGCGACGAGGGGGCGCCAACGCTGCCGATGCATGGGCGGCGGTGGCCGATCTGCGGCGCCAGATCGGCGGTCCCGGCTTGGCCTTCGTCCTGATCTTCTGCTCGGCGCGCTACGACCGCGCGGCGCTGGCAGCGGCGATTCGCCACCATTTCGGTGCGACTCCGGTCTATGGCTGCACCACGGCCGGCGAGATCACGCCGTTCGGCTATATCGATGGCGGCCTGAGCGGTATCGGCTTTCCGCAAGCCGATTTCTCGGTCACGGCGGCGCTGATCGAGGATCTCGAGGATTTCAAGATCGCGACCGCCGTCGATGAGACGCGGCGTGTGCTGGCGAACGGGCCGGCCAAGCCCGACACCGGCTTCGCCCTATTGCTGGTCGACGGCATGTGCCGGCGCGAGGAACAGCTTGTGAGCGCCATCGGCAATGCGCTGAACGGCATGAAGCTGGTCGGCGGCTCGGCCGGCGACGGCATGAATTTCGGGCGCACCTTCGTGCTCTATGACGGTGCGTTCGTCGGCGGCGCCGCGGTGCTGCTGCTGATCCGGACGCGTCGACGCTTCCAGGTCTTCAAGACCGAGCATTTCGCACCGAGCGGCGAGAAGATGGTCGTCACCGGCGCCGATCTCGACCAGCGCCGCGTCTATGAGATCAACGCCGAGCCGGCGGCCACGGAATATGCGCGCCTCGTCGGATTGACGGGCGCGCCGCTGACGCCGCAGGTTTTCGCGGCACACCCGGTCATGGTCCGGGTCGGCGGGGAATACCATGTGCGCGCCATCCAGAAGGTCAATCCGGATCTCAGCCTGACGTTTCTCTGCGCGATCGACGAGGGCATCGTGCTGAATGTCGCCAAGGGCGTCGATCTCCTGGACAATCTGAAGGATCTGTTCCGGCGCCTGCGCCGCGAGATCGGGCCGCCGGATCTGATCATCGGCTGCGACTGCGTGCTGCGCAATCTGGAGATCGAGGAGCGCGGCCTCAAAGCCGCCGTCTCGTCGCTCTTCGTCGAGCAGCATGTCGTCGGATTCTGCACCTATGGCGAACAATATATGTCGATGCATGTGAACCAGACCTTCACCGGCGTCATCATCGGCGCCTCATGACCGAAGCGGACCGGATCTCCCAACTCGAAACCAGGATCGCCAAGCTGGAGCGCATCAACCGGGTGTTGATCGACCGGGTCGAGCGCAGCATGGACGGCCAGGGCTCGGCTTTCTCGCTGTTCCAGACCGCGATCGTGCTCGAAGGCCAGATCCGCGCCCGGACCTTGGCGCTCGAACGAACCCTGGCCGATCTCGAACAATCCTACCGCCACGCCGCGCGGTCCCAGGAGCTGGCCGAGACGGCGCGCCTGCGCCTGCTCGCCGCGATCGAATCGATCAGCGAGGGTTTCGCGCTCTTCGACGCCGCCGACCGGCTGGTCCTGTTCAACGAGCAATACCTGACCTTCTGGCCCGGCATGGCCGACCGCATCCATACCGGCATGATGTTCACCGAGATCGTGCATCTGGCGATCCACCACAAATGCGTGCTCGACGCCTATCGCGATCCCGAGGGCTGGGTCGAGCGGCGCCTGCAGCAGCATGCCGAGGGCCACGGGCCTTCGGTCCATGCCTTGAGCGACGGGCGCTGGATGCAGGTCGACGAGAAACGCACCGGCGACGGCGGCGTGGTCGGCATCTATACCGACATCACCGGGCTCAAACGCGCCGAAACCCGCCAGCGCGAGGCGGAGCTGGCCGAAAAGACCAATCTGCTGCAGGCGACGCTCGACAACATCTTTCAGGGTGTCGCGGTCTATGACCGGCACCTGGCGCTGGTCGCCTGGAACAACGAATTCGTGCGGCTGCTCGATCTCTGCCCGGATTGCGTGGCGCCGGGGGCGGGGTTCGAAGATCTGCTGTCCTTCAACCGCCAGCTCGGCGCGCGCGGCATCTCCAAGCCGGAATTCCTCCGCCCGGAACAGGGGGCGGCGCCGTTGAGCTTCGAGCAGCCCTGGCAGAACCGGCGAATCCTCCATATCGAGCGCAGCCCGATGCCCGATGGCGGCTTCGTGCTGACCTTCACCGACATCACGCGGCGCAAAGCCGCCGAAGAGGCGCTGCGCGACGGCGAGCGGCGCATCCGGCTCGTGACCGACGCCATGCCGGCGCTGATCGCCTATGTCGATGCCGAGGAGCGCTATCAATTCGTCAACGAGCCCTATCGGCGCTGGCTCGACCGGCCGGTCGCCGAGATCATCGGAAGGCCGATGGGCGATCTGCTGACAGCCGAACTCTACGACCGCCGCAAGGATTTCGTCGATCGGGCGCTGGCCGGCGAGCGCGCCGATTTCGAGGTCGAGCTGACGCCGTCCGGCGCCAGCGAGCGGCGCTACGCCCATGTCAGCTTCGTGCCGCATCTGGGCGAGGAGCGGCAGAGCCTCGGTTTCTTCACCCTGATGCAGGACATCACCGAGCGGCGCCGGGCTGAAGCGCAGATCCGGGAGGCGAATGAAAGCCTGGAGCGGCGCGTGGCCGAGCGCACCTTCGCCTTGACCGGCCTCAATGCCCAATTGCAACGCGAGATCGCCGAGCGCCGGGAGATCGAGCAGGCGCTGCAGATCGCCAAGAGCGAGGCCGAACAGGCCAATCTCGGCAAGACGCGATTTCTGGCCGCGGCCAGCCACGATCTGCTGCAGCCCTTGAACGCCGCCCGGCTCTTCGCCTCGGCGCTGGCCGATCTCGATCATCCGGCGGCCAACCGGACATTGATCAACAATATCGAAGTCTCGCTGGGTGCGGTCGAGGAACTCTTGGCCGCGCTCCTCGACATTTCGAAGCTCGATGCCGGCGCCGTTCAGCCGGAACTGGCCGAGTTTCCGATCGCGAGCCTCCTGGGCGCGCTGGTGACCGAGCACCGCGCGCTCGCGAGCGAGCGCGGCCTGGAACTCCGCCATGTGCCGTCGCGCGCGGTGGTGCGCAGCGACGGCCGTCTCCTGCGCAGCATCGTGCAGAATCTGCTGTCGAACGCCATCCGCTACACCGAGCGGGGCCGCGTCCTGATCGGCTGCCGGCGCGCGGGCGGGCGGCTGAAGATCGAGGTCTGGGATACCGGTCCCGGCATCCCGCCCGACAAGACGCAAGAGATCTTCGAGGAATTCCGCCAGCTCGACCGCGCCGCGGCGCGCCGCGACCGCGGCATCGGCCTCGGCCTCGCCATCGTCAAGCGCGCGGCCAAGGCGCTCGACGTGCCGATCGAGCTGCGCTCCGTGCCGGGACGCGGCTCGGTCTTCGCCGTGACCGTGCCCCTCGGCCACGCCCTGCCGCAATCGCCGCGCGGGGCAGCCGCGCGCCGGCGGCCGGGGGCCTTGCGTCTCGGCAACGGTGCCGCGGCGGCGGCGCTGGGACCCGAGCCGATGCTGCTGGTCGTCGACGATCAGCCAAGCATCCTCGCCGGCATGCAGGCGATGCTCGAAGGCTGGGGCTGCAACGCCGCCATCGCGGCGTCCGGCGACGAGGCGCTCGACCTGCTGCCGCATCTGCCCCGCGCGCCCGACGCCGTGATCGCCGATTTCCATCTCGACGCCGGCGCCAGCGGAATCGCGGAACTCTGCCGGATCCGCCAGAGCATCGGCCGGAAAGTGCCCGGCATCATCATCACCGCCGACCATTCGTCGGATGTCCGCACCCAGGTCGACCGGCACGGCTTCTGGCTGCTGCGCAAGCCGCTGAAGCCGAGCCAGTTGCGCGCGTTGCTGAGCCGGCTGCTGGCGTGAGCCGGCGGGTCCGGCCGCCGCTCTCCCTGCCTGAGAAAATGCCGCCACCGGCAAAATCACTACCGCCTATTGTAATCGGCCGGGGCATCCACCATATCTGATCAGCTAATCGATTTCCGGTCGGCCTGTCGTTCCGACCTAAAGTCTGAGACGCCTCCCCTCCGAATTCTTGCTTGGCACCGGGCGCGCCGCGTCCGGGTATAATTTTACGTGGAGGGACGAGATGTCCACCGGTACCGTCAAATGGTTCAACCCCACCAAGGGGTTCGGTTTCATCCAGCCGGATGACAACTCGAAGGACGTGTTCGTGCATATTTCAGCGGTCGAACGGGCCGGGCTGACCGGCCTGCAAGAAGGCCAGAAGCTGAGCTTCGCGCTCGAGCGCGGGCAGCAGGGCAAGGTCTCTGCGGTCGATCTCAAGCTCGCATAGGCGGAATTGCGGGGCGGCTTCGGCCGCCCCGCGACTCACGGCGACGCTCCACGAACGCGCTGGAGCCGGACAGCAGCGCCTCCAGGCAGGTCGCGCACCGGCGTTTTGTTTTTGCACCGATTTTCCACGCCTCGGCTGACGCCTTCGTTTGGATCGATGCATGAGAGGCGTAGCAATGGCCGACTACAAATTCAAAACCGGACAATCGGTCGAGATGCAGCCGAACCAGCGAATGGGTCAGAAGGGCGGCTCGTACCAGATCGTCCGTCCGCTGCCGGCGGATCAGAGCGGCAATCAATACCGCGTCAAGTCGAAATCGGACGGTCACGAGCGGGTGGCGTATGAAGTCGATCTGCACGCCCTCAGTTCGACCGGGCTGCCGCGGCCGTAATACCCGATCGGGCGGCCCAAAGTCGTCCGGCTGTCAAGCCTTCAGCAACGCCGTGCCCAGGGCCAGCCAATTCCCGGCCAGCCCCCTTGCTTCTCAACATCGATGGAGATCGGTCATGCGCTACCTCGGTAAACTCACCGGGACCGGCGTCGTGCGGCGGAACGGCGCGGAGATCGCCCGGGCGTCCTACGATTTCGACGGCTACCACCAGAATCATTTCGGCGTCACCTGCTCCGGCGAAATCCGGCTGCCCCCGGACGCGCTCGGCGGCATCTTCGGTTGCCGCGGCGTCCAGCTCCTCACCGATGAAGGCCGTCTCCTCGACCTCAGATTTTCCGGCAAGGATCTGCCCGCCGGCAGCGAAGCCGCCCATGTCGATGTCAGCGGCCAATTGCCGACCGCCGCGCAGACCTGGCAGCGCTGACGGTCCTCGCGGTGGAGACACTCGCCGGTCGATCGGGATAGGTTTTGGCCGCTGCGCAAATCGCGCAAGCCGCCGCGCTGTCCCCACTGCTCGCGGGAGACGGAGGAGGAGAGGCTCGCGCGCTATTCGGACGGGCTGAAACTGCTCGCCCAGATCGGCCTGGGTTTTGCCAGGCGGCTGGACCGGGACGCTCAGGCGCCGGACCAGGCCGCGCCGCCCTCGACGCCTCTGCTCCCATGGCCGGGGCCGGCGAGACGCCCGCCCCACTGGATGGTTTCTGGGTGAAACGGGCCGTGGACTCAACGGCGCCACGGAAACCCCGCCAACCCCGATCCCCGCCTAATGCTCGCCGAAGCCGTTGAGCTGCAGCCGGCCGGCCATCACTACCGCCTGGGTCCGGCTATAGACGTTGAGCTTGTGCAGGATGCTGGAGACATGCGCCTTTACCGTCGTTTCGGCGATGTCGAGCTCATAGGCGATTTCCTTGTTGAGCTTGCCGGTGCCCATGAGCTGCAGCACCTTGCGCTGCTGCGGCGTCAGCGAGGTCAGGCGCTGCGCGAATTCCGTGTCGACGCGGTCTTCCGGCGCCGCCGTTTCCGGCAATCCCGGCGGGGCGTAGATCTCGCCCGACGCCACGACGTTGAGCGCGCGTACGATCTCATGCCGGGGCGTCGATTTCGGAATGAAGCCCGAGGCGCCGAGCGCCAGGGCGCCGGCGACCAGCCGCGGGTCTTCGAGCGCCGAGATGACGACGACCGGCGTGCCGGGAAAGCGCGACCGCAGGCTCAGCAGCCCGTCGAAGCCGTTCACCCCCGGCATGCGCAGATCGAGCAGCACGAGATCGGCCTCGCCGCTGTCGTCCAGCAGTTCGAACAGCTCGTCGAGCGTCGCGGTTTCCAGGATCTCGGTTTTCCCGAAACCGCTGGTCGCGGCGAGCGACAGCGCGAGCGCGCCGCGGATCATGGGGTGGTCGTCGGCAATGATGATTTTTTTCATTATCGGCCTCTCGGCCCTTGCTCCCGTATTCACGAGAGTAGCCCAGAAGGCACGGAATACCAACCGGTAAGACGAGGCGCCGAGGCCGCGTACGAGATTTCTGCGGGCCGTACCCCGTACCAAAGTACAATTGGCGTGAGCGCGCGACCCTCCGAAGATCCGCGCAACCACAAACGGGCCGGAGCATTTCCGCAGCACTTTCGCGCCGCCGCCATCGGCGCAGCGGCTCGGCGGCGGCGTCTGATCCGTGTCCTAAATCATTGAATTCGAACCGGATTCGGAATTCGGGCGATGCCGTCCGACCGCATCCCGCTCCAACGGAGGGTATCAATTGATCAAGCTTTATGACTTCGAATTGTCCGGAAGCTGCTACAAGGTCCGGCTGTTGCTGAACATCCTCGGCGTGGATTATTCAAAGCAGAACGTCGATTTTGTCAACAAGGAGCACAAGAACGCGCAATACTTGGGGCTCAACCCGTTCGGCGAAATCCCGATCTTCGAGGATGTGGATCTGCGCCTGCGCGATGCGCAGGCGATCCTGACCTATGTCGCCGGGAAGTATGATCACGCCCGGACCTGGTGGCCGACCGACCCGGCGGCGCAGGGCCGGATCGCCCAATGGCTGTCGACCGGCGGCAACGAGATCATGAGCGCGGCCGGTGCACGCCTGGTCAAGATCCTGAATTACGACCTCGACCTGCCGCGACTCCAGGCGCGCGCCAACGCGACCTTCACGATCCTCGACGCGCATCTGGCCGACCGCGAATGGCTCGAACTCGGTCATCCGACGATCGGCGACATCGCCTGCTTCCCCTATACGGCGCTGGCCGGCGAAGGCGGCATCTCGCTCGAACCCTACCCGCATATCAGGCGCTGGCTCGACCGGATGCGGCAATTGCCCCGCTTCATCCCGATGCCGGGGATTCCGGCGGCGGCCTGAGCAGCCAATCAGCGCCTGCGGCCGCGGAATCCGGCTTTCGCGCCGCCGCTGCGGCGGGCATGATCGGCACCTCCCGGCCGCCGCGCGACGATGCCTTGACCGAACCCAGCTTCAACCCCGCCTTTCCCGCCTTGCTCAGCGTCACCGGCGGCTATGTCGACACGGCGGGGTTCCTGGCGCTCCAGGGGCTGTTCGCGGCGCATGTCACCGGCAATTTCGTGACCTTCGCCGCGTCGCTGGTGTTCGGCGTCTCGGGCGCGGTGGCGAAGCTCATGGCCTTGCCGGTGTTCTGCCTCGTGGTCGTCGCGGCGCGGCTGGTCGCCCGGCGCTTCGGCGCGGATGCGGCGGCCGGGCTGCGCGTCCTGCTGGCGGCGGAGCTGGCGCTGCTGAGCCTGGCGGCATTGCTGGCGGTCGCGCTCGGTCCCTTCCCGGACGGCGACACCATGCCGGCGCTCGCGACCGGCATGGTGCTGGTCGCTGCCATGGCGATTCAGAACGCGGTGAACCGAATCGATCTGCCGAACTGGCCGGCGACCACGGTCATCACCGGCAACATGACCCAGTTCATGCTCGATGCCGCGGATCTCCTGGCCGGCGTGCCGGCGGAGCGCCGGAAGGAAGTCGCCGACCGGTTCAAGCGGCTTGCCCTCGGCATCGGCGCTTTCGGGCTCGGCGGGGCCGGGGCCGCGCTCTGTTACGCCGGGTTCGGGCCGCGCTGCTTCGTCGTTCCGCCGGTGCTTGCGGCGGCGGCGCTCGTCCTGCGGCTGCTTAGGCCGCGTCGCGCAGGAACACGGTGAAATCCGTCGCCGGCAGCCTGGCCGGCCCTTGGAAGCCCATTTCGGCGATCCAGCCGCGGTGGTATGTTGCGTGGTTGACGACATGCAGGGCCATGGCGCCGCGGGTCATGGCGCCGGATTCGCCGCCGATGTAGCGGAAGGGCAGGGTTTCGGCCAGATCGGCATCCGATTGCGCCTCGCTCCAGTCGATGTACCAACGGTTCATCGCCTGCTGCGCCGCCCGGAGTTCCGCCAGATCGGCATGGAGCACGATGTTGCGGGCGCCGAAGCCATGCGTACGGCCTTCGAGATGCGCCTGCCAGATCAGGTCGATCAGAAGATTGTGGTTGAGCGTGCCGATGATGCTCTTGAACAACGTCTGCCGCTCCTCGGCCGCCTCGCCCGGCGGCAGGGCGGCGACCGCGTCATAGGTCACCGTGTCGGCCCAGGCGCGGTAGCGCGTGAACAATTGGATTGTACGGCGGTCCATGATGACTTCTCCTTGGTTGGGTGGGCAGGAGACGCGAGCCGCCCGGCCATGCGCAATCAAAACTTGCCGGGCCGCGGAAATGCAGCTCAAGATCGTACGAACCGGCCGGCAGCAAAGGACGAGGCGATGATCGAGCATATTGTTTCGACGGTTGGCGACGGCATTCTCCGCCTCGTCCTGAACCGGCCGGAGAAGAAGAACGCGCTGACCGCCGCGATGTATGCCGCGCTCGCCGATGCGCTGCAAGCGGCCGACGCCGATCCGGCCGTCCGCGTCATCACGATCACCGGCTCCGCCGACAGTTTCAGCAGCGGCAACGATGTCGCCGATTTCGTCCGGCAGGCACCGCCGCCGGCCGGGGGCGACCAGCCGGTCACCCGCTTCCTGCACGCCGTGTCGAGCGCCGCCAAGCCGCTGATCGCCGGGGTGAACGGCTTGGCGGTCGGCGTCGGCGTCACCATGCTGCTGCATTGCGACCTGGTCTATGCCGCGGAAAGTGCGACGTTTCAGTTGCCCTTCGCCAATCTGGGCCTGGTGCCGGAAGCGGGGTCGAGCCTCCTGCTGCCGCAGATGGCGGGATATCACCGCGCGGCCGAGCTGCTGCTGCTGGGCGAGCGCTTCGATGCCGCGCGGGCGCTGGCGATCGGCTTGGTCAATGCCGTCGTTCCGGCCGACCGGCTGCCGAACCTGGTGCGGGAGCGGGCGGCGGCGCTCGCGGCCAAGCCGAGCTCGGCGATCCTGGCGACCAAGGCCCTGATGAAGCGCGGCCCGGAAACCGTGCCGGCGCGGATGGCGGCGGAGGCCGCGGAATTCGCCCGGCTGCTGCAATCGCCCGAGGCGAAGGCCATCCTCCAGGCCTTCCTCGACCGGCGGAAGCCCGGGTGAGGCGCGATCACACCGCGCCGGCGCGGATTTCGTCGAGCAGACCGCGGGCCGCGGCGCTGAGAAACCCGCCCTTGCGCGTGACCGCGACGATGTCCTGGCTGGCCCGCAGCTCGCGCACCCGAATCCGGGCGATCGACCCGGCCGCCAGTTCCTCGGCGACGCCGTTTTCACCGAGCAGCGCCAGGCCGAAGCCGGCCTCGACCAGGCGCTTCTGTGCGGTCAGGCTGTCGACCGGCGTCCAATCCGGATCGCCGAGTCCATGCGTCTCGAACACGGCAAAGATGTGGGACGCGGCGAATTCGCGCCGGCCGGGGATCACCGGAAAGGCCAGCCAGCGCTCGCCGCGCAGCACGGCCAGCGTGTCGATCGACTGCCCGGCCAGCCGATGCCCGGCGGCGCAGACCACGGTCAAGGCCTCGGTCGCGATGCGCTCGCCGGCCAGGTCCGGAGCGTGGTCGATGCCGTAGCGCAAACCGATCGTCGCCTCGCCGCGGCGCACCAGGTCGCCGACTTCGGCGCTGGTGGCGGTGCGCAAGGTGAGATCGACCCCGGGGTGGCGGGCGGCGAAGCGTTTGAGGATCGCCGTCAGCGGCGGCCCGGCCAGCGTGCCGACCGCCGCCAGCGCGACCGGGCCGGAAGACGCCGTCGCCAGCGCGCGCACCGCCGCCTCGGCATCCCGGAGCGCCGCCAGCACGCGCTCGGCATGGGGCAGCAGCACTTTTCCGGCCAGGCTCAGCATCGGCCCGGCGGCGGTACGCTCGAACAGCGGCACGCCGAGCTCTTCTTCGAGCAGATGGATGCGCCGGGTGATCGCCGGCTGCGTGCGGCCCAGCACCCGCGCGGCCTGCGAGAAGCCGCCCTGCCGGTGGACCGCAAGGAACGTGCTCAAGCCCTCCGCATCCATGGTCGCTCCCATCAAATTTACTGATCAATCGCATAGAAACTATAAATTGGACGAATAAGCGAGACCGCTCTAGACGGAGATCCCGCAACCCAACGGAGCCGTCTCATGACCACCGGTCTGGCCAAGGCGACCGCCTTGCAGGCGCTGCATGCCCGCCGATCCGCCTTCATCATCGCCAATGCCTGGGACGCCGGATCGGCCCGGCTGCTGGCCGGCGCCGGGTTTCCGGCGCTGGCCACAACGAGCGCCGGCTGCGCCTTCGCGCGCGGGCTGCCGGACGGCAGTGCCGGCCGGGCGGCGATATTCGAGAATGCCGCCGCCATCGCCGCCGCAACGACCCTGCCGGTCAGCGCCGATCTGGAGGATGGCTATGGCGACGCGCCCGAGACCGTGGCCGAGACGATCCGCCAGGCGCTGGCGCTCGGCCTCGCCGGCGGATCGATCGAGGACGCCACCGGGCGCGGCGGGCGACGCGTCTACGAGATCGGCCATGCCGCCGACCGCATTCGCGCGGCCGCCGAGGCCCTGCGTGCGCAGCCGGTCCCGTTTCAGCTCGTCGCCCGCGCCGAGAATTTCCTCCATGGCCGGCCCGACCTGGCCGACACGATCCGCCGTCTCCAGGCCTATCAGGACGCCGGCGCGGACGTGCTCTACGCGCCGGGGCTCGGCACGGCCGAGCAGATCCGCACGGTCATCGGCGAGATCGATCGCCCGCTCAACGTGGTCATGGGCGTGGTCCCTTCGGGCTTGACGGTCGCCGATCTGGCGGCGCTCGGTGTGGCCCGCATCAGCATCGGCAGCGCCGCGACCCGCCTCGCCTATGCGGCGCTGCTGCGGGCCGCGGTGGAAATGCGCGAGCGCGGGACCTTCGAATTCACCGCCGAGGCGCTGCCGTTCCGGGACATCGAGACGGCGTTCGCCGGCGCCGGCATCGGTCGCGGGGTGACGCCATGACGCGGCTGGAACCGATGCAATTCGAAGCGGAAGCGGGCTGGCCGGCCGACCCGGTGGCGGCGGTCATCCACCCCGATCCCTATCCCTATTACGCAAGGCTTGCCGCCGAGGCACCGTTCCATCGCCATGACGGGCTGGGCCTCTGGGTGGCGGCCGGCGCCGAGGCCGTGACCGAAGTGCTGACCAGCCCGGCCTGCCGCGTCCGGCCGCCGGCCGATCCCGTCCCGCCTGCGCTCGCGGCGGGGCCGGCCGGCGCCCTCTTTCGCCGTCTCGTCCGCTTCACCGACGGTGCCGCCCATTGCCCGCTGAAGCAGTCGATCGTCGCCGCGCTCGACACCGTCGACCCGGCCCGGCTGGCCGGCGCGGCCCGGGAGCGGGCGAGATTCCTGGTCCGGGATCTGGCCCCACAGCGCGAGTTCGAGGGGCTGAACCGGTTCATCTTCGCCTTGCCGGTTCAGACCGTGGCAATCCTGCTCGGCGTGCCGCCCGAGCGTCTCGCCGACATCGTCGACCGGGTGGATGCGCTCGTCGGCGCCTTCAGCCCCTTCGCCGACGAAGGCGCGGTCGAACGCGGCGATCGCGCGGCCGATCGGCTTCTCGCGGAGTTTCGGCACCCGCCGGTCGGCGAGGCGGAGACTCTGCTCGGCGCCTTGGCGCCGCTTCCGGGTCCGCCGGCGGCCGGGCACCGCGACCTGCTCGTCGCCAACGCCGTCGGCCTCCTGGTTCAGAGCTACGAGGCGACCGCCGGGCTGATCGGCAATACCTTGCTGAGTCTGGCGTCCGACGCCGATCTCGGCGCCGCCGTTGCCGCGCAGCCGGCGCTGACCGCCAACCTGATCCAGGAGGTGCTGATCCTCGACCCGCCGACCCAGAACACCCGGCGCTTCGTCGCCGAAGATGCGATCCTGGCCGGTGCTGCGGTGCGGGCGGGCGATGCCGTGCTGGTCGTGCTGGCGGCGGCCGGCCGCGATGCCGCGGCGATCGGCGCCGCCGGCTCGCCGGACCTCGACCGGCCGGCTCGCCGGATCTTCAATTTCGGCACCGGCGTGCATGCCTGCGCCGCCGGCTCGTGGGCGGCGCGGATCGCGGAGATCGCGGTGCGGGCCTTGCTCGAGGCCGGGGTCGACCCGGCCCCGCTGCGCGCCGCGAAACGGTATCGGCGCACGCCCAATATCCGCGCGCCGGTCTTCGGCGCATGGAAGTGACCCGCCATGCGCGCTTCTCAAGCCCGTGGCCCCGTGCCAGTATCGCGCCATGCTGACACTCTACTATGCACGTCACACCTGTTCGCTCGCCACGCATATCGCGCTCGAAGAGGCGGGGGCAGATTATGCGGCGATGCGGATCAGCTTCGCCGCCGGCGAACAGCGGCAGCCCGCCTATCTGGCGATCAATCCCAAGGGCCGGGTGCCCGCACTCGTGACGGAGCGCGGCATCCTCACCGAAACGCCGGCGCTGCTGGCCTTCATCGCGCAGAGCTTCCCGGCCGCCGGCCTGGCGCCGCTGAACGATCCCTTCGCCTTTGCGCAAATCCAGGCGTTCAATTCCTATCTGTGCTCGACCGTCCATGTCGCCCATGCGCACCGCCTGCGCGGTCAGCGCTGGACGGATGACGCCGACGCGATCGCGGCGCTCCAGCGTTTCGTGCCGGTTTCGGTCGGCGCGTGCTTCGCCGAGATCGAGCGCAATATGCTGATCGGCCCCTGGGTGATGGGCGAGACCTACACGATCTGCGATCCCTATCTCTTCACGCTCGCGCAATGGATCGAAGGCGACGGCGTCGACCCGGCGACGCTTCCCCGGGTCATGGAGCATCGCCGGCGCGTGGCGGAGCGGCCTGCGGTGCGCCGGGCCATCGCCGCCGAAGTGGCCTGACCGCCGCTACGCCGGCGCGGCCTTGAGGAACTGCGACAGGCGCTCGACGGCAGCCGCGGGCAGCGGCCGGGAGCGGCGCGTCGCCTCGTCCATCAGCACGATGACGGTCGCCGCCGTCGCGGCGCAGCGGCCGTCCTGGAACAGGCCCTGCTCCAGCCGCATCGAGCTGCGCCCGATCGAGGCGACGCGCGTGCCGATCTCGACCGTGCCGGGCCAGCGCAGTTCGCGCCGGAAATCGATCTCCAGCCGGGCGATGACGAAGGCGCTGCCGGGCTCCGCCAGCGGCGCCGCCGGCGTGTACAGGAACTCGACCCTGCCGGTCTCCAGAAAGGTCGCAAAGACGGCATTGTTGACATGCCCCTGCCGGTCGGTGTCGGCGTAGCGGAGCTTGTCGAAGGTGTGCGACGGAAACTCCGCAAGGCCGGGTTCCGCCGCGGCACCGCCTGCTTCTCCGGTCACGCTCCCGACCCGCCCAGGCTCAGAGCCCGCCGAGGCAGAGATATTTGATCTCCAGATATTCCTCGATGCCGTATTTCGAGCCTTCGCGGCCGAGGCCGGATTCCTTGACGCCGCCGAACGGCGCCTCGGCGGCCGAGATAAGGCCGGTATTCACGCCGACGATGCCGAATTCGAGCGCCTCGGCGACGCGCCAGATGCGGCCGATGTCGCGGCCGTAGAAATAGGCGGCGAGGCCGTATTCGGTGGCGTTGGCCAGCCGGACCGCCTCGCTCTCGTCGCCGAAGCGGAACAGCGGCGCGACCGGCCCGAAGGTCTCCTCGCGCGCCACCGCCATGCCGGGCGCGGCATCGGCCAGCACCGTCGGCTCGAAGAAGGTGCCGCCCAGCGCATGGCGCTTGCCGCCGGTCAGGATGCGCGCACCCTGCGCCTGCGCATCGGCGACATGGCGCTCGACCTTGGCCAGCGCCTGGGCGCTGATCAGCGGGCCTTGGGTGACGCCCTTCTCGAGCCCGTTGCCGACCTTGAGCCCGCGCACCGCCTCGGTCAGCTTGGCGGCGAAGGCGTCGTAGACGCCGGCCTGGACATAGATCCGGTTGGCGCAGACGCAGGTCTGCCCGGTGTTGCGGAATTTCGAGATCATGGCGCCCTCGACCGCGGCGTCGAGATCGGCGTCGTCGAACACGATGAAGGGCGCGTTGCCGCCGAGTTCGAGCGAGATCTTCTTCACCGTGCCGGCGCATTGCTGCATGAGCTTGCGGCCGACGGCGGTCGAGCCGGTGAAGGAGAGCTTGCGCACGATCGGGTTCGAGGTCAGCTCGCCGCCGATTGCCTGGGCGTCGCCCGTGACGATGTTGAGCACGCCGGCCGGAATGCCGGCGCGGGTCGCGAGCTCGGCCAGCGCCAGCGCGGAATAGGGCGTCTGCGGCGCCGGCTTGAGCACGATCGGGCAACCGGCGGCGAGCGCCGGTGCGGTCTTGCGCGTGATCATCGCCAGCGGGAAGTTCCACGGCGTGATCGCGGCGCACACGCCGACCGGCTGCTTCAGCACGAGCAGGCGCTTGTCGCCCTGCGGCGACGGGATGATGTCGCCATAGACGCGCCGCGCCTCCTCGCCGAACCAATCGAGGAAGGAGGCGGCATAGGCGACCTCGCCCTTGGCCTCGGCATAGGGCTTGCCCTGCTCAGAGGTCATGATGAACGCCAGATCCTCCTGGTTGGCCATCATCAGATCCGACCATTTGCGCAGGATCAGCGCGCGCTCGCGCGCCGGCTTGGCGCGCCAGGCGGCAAACGCCCGGTCGGCGGCGTCGATGGCGCGGCGCGTCTCGGCGGCGCCCATCACCGGCACGGTGCCCAGCACCGCCTCGTCGGCCGGATTGCGGATCGTCTCGGCGGCGCCGTCATCGGCATCGACCCAGGCGCCGTCGATATGGGCGCGCTGGCGAAACAGGGTCGGATCGCTGAGCTGCATGGCTTGCCTCCCGTCGAAAAGGGTTAGAGTACGAGGACTTGACGCACGGCATGGCCCTCGGCCAGGCGGTCGAACGCCGCGTTGAGCCCGTCGAGCGTCACGCGCTGGCTCAACAGCCGGTCGATCGGCAGCTTACCCTGCTGATAAAGCTGAATGTAGCGCGGCATGTCGCGCATGGGCACGCAGCTGCCGATATAGCTGCCCTTCACCGTTCGCTCTTCAGCCACCAGATTGACGTGCTGCAGCGCGAATTGATGGTCGGGATGGCTCAAACCCGCGCTGACCGTCTCGCCGCCGCGCCGGGTGATCCGATAGGCCAGATCCATCGCCTTGACCGATCCGGCCATCTCGAAGGCGTAGTCGACGCCGCCGCCGGTGGCCGCACGAATCGCCCGGACGCAGTCGGGATCGCCGGCATTGAACGCGTCGGTGGCGCCCAGCTCGCGCGCGAGCGCCAGCTTGTCGTCGAGCACATCGACGGCGACGATGCGCCGCGCCCCGGCCAGGGCCGCGCCCAAGAGCGCGTTGAGCCCGACGCCGCCCAACCCCACCACGGCGATCGTGCTGCCGGGCGGCGCCTTGGCGGTGTTGACCACGGCGCCCACGCCGGTCAGCACGGCGCAGCCGAAGAGCGCCGCTTCGTCGAAGGGCAGCGCCTGGTCGATCTTGACCAGCGACCGGCGCGAGACCACGGCATGCTCGGCGAAGCCCGAGACGCCCAGGTGGTGATGCACCGTTTCGCCGTCCCGCCCGAGCCGCCGCGCGCCCGACAGCAGCGTGCCGGCGCCGTTCGCCGCCGCCCCCGGCTCGCACAGCGCCGGCCGGCCTTCGGCGCAGGGCAGGCAATGGCCGCAACTCGGCACGAAGACCATGACGACGTGATCGCCCGGCACCAGGTCGCCGATGCCGGCGCCGCATGCCTCGACGATCCCGGCCGCCTCGTGGCCGAGCGCCATCGGCACCGGCCGCGGCCGGTTGCCCGCGATCACCGAGAGATCGGAATGGCACAGGCCCGCCGCCTTGATCCGCACCAGCACTTCGCCCGGACCGGGCGGCGCCAGGTCGAGCGCTTCGATCGTCAACGGACGGCTTTCGGCATAAGGCCGGGGCAGGCCCATCGCGCGCAGCACGGCGGCTCTGATCTTCATGGCGGGGCTCCTCGGGCACGGGTGCTCGAACCGCCCCGACATTAGAGCGCGATGGCCGTGGATGTGAACACCCGAATCCGCCCCGCCCGACGCACCGCCGCTATCGGAAATAGTTCTTACGCGCCAGCCGCGCGGCCGCTTGGCCCACCGATGGGATCCCTATGACGTCCGGCGCGTCGCCCACGCCAGCGCGGAACGTGTAGAGAAAGCTGAAACCCTGGCCTTTTTGGGTCTGCGCGGCACCGTGACAGCCCTGACCGCCGCCGCTCGACGTAATGGTCGGCGGCGATGTGTGGTAATCGGCAAGGTTCGCCTGGTTCCGGAAGTTGTTGAGCAAGGGCGACGGGTCCGGGAAGCCATCATCCGGAAAGCCCCGAAACAACTGCGGCCCGGGCTGGCTGCTCTCGAGGACGGTATTGGCCAGCTAGTCTTACTGAGTCATAAAGTCGCAAGATATGGTAGGAATTTAAAGTAGCTCTTCATGATGTGGTAGGGAAGAGAGATTCGTGCTTCTGACGGGAAGTGACATGGATCTCTCTGATGGGATGACGAGCGCGGCTCGGTTTGATGCTTTTGTCTCGTCGTTGGTTGGCGTTGTGGGCCATGCGGACCGGGCGGGACCGCTTAGGGATTACACGC
>Ga0181519_10001389_pt1 | contig 21369 bp, 21 predicted proteins | sample PEATcosm2014_Bin_26_FD_121102 | JGI IMG/M metagenome (GOLD analysis project Ga0181519, IMG submission 121102) | Peatland microbial communities from MTU Mesocosm Facility, Houghton, MI, USA - PEATcosm2014_Bin02_10_metaG | ecosystem: Environmental > Terrestrial > Soil > Wetlands > Peat | place...
CCGCGATCGGGGTCCTCGCCGTTGCGCTACGCGCGCCGCCCACGGCCGTGTTCACCCTGCATGCAGGCGCGCTCGTCTTCACGCTCGATCACCTCTCGGCCGTGGTGGCCACGCTGGTGGCCGCCATCAGCCTCGTGGTCCACGTGTATTCGCGCCGCTACATGATCGAGGAGCCGGGCTACGTGCGGTTCTTCGCGCTGCTCGACGCCATCACCGCCGCGATCCTCTGGCTGGTTGTCGCCGGCGACCTGCTCTCCCTGCTGGCGGCCTGGTTCCTGGTGGGGGTCTTCCTCTATGCCTTGCTGGGCCTGGACACCACCCGCGTGGCCAGCGGGCGCTACGCCTTCTGGACCTGGATCACCTACCGTTTCGGCGACCTTCCGCTGCTGGGCGCCGTGCTGCTGCTCTGGCATGGCTACGGAACCCTGAGCATCGCCGAAGTCTTCAGCCGCATCGCACAGGGCCCGCAACCCCAGTTCGCCGGCATCGACGTTCCCGTGCTGGCAGCCCTGCTGGTGGCGGTGGCGGCCTTCGCCCGCTCCGCGCAGTTTCCGCTGCACATCTGGCTGCCCTACACGATGGACGGCCCCACGCCCGTCTCCGCGCTCATGCATGCCGGAATCGTCAACGCGGGCGGTTTCCTGTTCAACCGCTTCGCTCCGCTCTTCCCGCATGCGGGCGTGGTGCTGCATCTGACGATGGCGGTGGGCCTGGTCACCGCGCTGCTCGGCTCGGCCTTGATGCTGACGCAGAACGACATCAAGAAATCCCTGGGCTACTCCACCATGGGCCAGATGGGCTTCATGGTCATGGAGTGCGGGCTGGGCGCCTTCTCGCTCGCGGTCTACCACCTCATCGCCCACGGATTGTTCAAGGCGACGCTGTTCCTCGGCTCGGGCAGCGTCATCGGCCAGGCGCGCCACGACGATGGCGTGCCGGCCGACGACGTCTACACCTTCGTGGTGGAGCGCCGCCCGCGCCGCACGGCGCACCTGCCCTGGCTGGCGGCCGTGGCCATCACCGTGCTCGTGCCGGTCGCGGTGCTCGCCCTGTCCCACCAGACGGTGTCGCCCGACGTGCTCCAGCGCCAGGGCGCACTGGTGCTGCTGTTCTTCGGGTGGGTGACGGGAGCGCAGGTGTTCTTTTCCACCCACAAGCTCGACAGCGCAAGTCCGTGGCGCACCATGGGCCTGGTCATGCTCTCCTTCCTGGTGGTGGTCATGGGCTACACCGTGATCGGCCACGTCTTCGACGATTTCCTGCTGCCCGACCGGGCGCTGGCCGACGCCATCTACCAGTCGGCGAGCATCGATGCGCTGGCTTTCGACATCATCGCGGTGGTGGTCACCATCGTTCTCGTGGCCACGTGGCTCGCGAACTTCTACGCGCAGGAAACGCGCCCGCAAGGGCGCAGCGGCGGCCTGTGGAACCGCGTCTACCTGCTGATCTACGGGCCGGTCTCGCGCGAGTTCTACATTCCCGGGATCTGGGTCTGGGGCGCAGATCGCATCGTGGCGGCCTCGCGCCGCATGAACGTCTGGTTGCGCTGGCTTTGACCATGGCCGACCCGCTCAACATGCTTGCGCTCGCGCTGCTCTGGCCGCTCTTCCCGCTGAGCATGGTGTTCAACGCCATCGTCGACCGCCTGGGCTTTCCGCTGCTGCGGGCGCTCATCAGCGCCGCGTGGCCGCTTGCCGGCGTCTTGTTGCTGCCCGTGGCGGGATCGCGCGAAGTCCTTGCCGCCCTGCGGGTGCCCTTGCCTGAAGCGCTCCTTCCGTCCGTGGCGCTGTTTACCGCGCTCTTCTATGCCTGGCGCTCCCTGACCGTCAACGACCTGTCGCGCTGGGCGGCAATGCTGTGCACATCGGCGCTCGCGCTGCTGTGGTTGCCGTGGTTCGCCGGCGCCCATCCTGCCGATCTGGCAGCTGCCGCGCTCGCATTCGGGTCGGCCTGCGCGGTGCTGCATGTCGTTGCGCGCGCCCTTTCCCGCCGCTTCGGCAGCGATTACCTGGGCCACGGCCGCCTGGGCGCGGCGCACCCGCGCCTGGCAGCGATGCTGGCCGCTAGCGTGCTGGCCGCGTTGTGCGCGCCGCCCTTTCCGGGATTCTTCGGCATGCTGTTCGTAACCGCCCGCATCCCCTGGTGGCAGGCGCTTGGCACGGGCGCGGTCTGGTGGCTGTGGTCGTGGTCCGGGGCGCGGCTGTGGCAGCGCGCGTTTTTCGGAGCGTCGGCGGCGGGCGCGCGGGAGCGCGACCTGGGCACGTCCATCTGCGTGGTGGCCGGCTTGATGTCGCTTTGCCTCACCGTCGCCGCGTACGCCTGGAGCACGACATGGATGCGTTGAGCCTGGCCAACCGCCTGCGAGTGCGCGCCACCACCTATGTGGCCGGCGAGCCGGTGCCGTATTTCTGGCCGATGCGCAACTTCATCCACCATAACCCCCTCTACGGCCTCGAACACCTGCCCTTTGGCGAGGCGGTCCGCCGCGGCGAGCAACTGTTCCACGCGAAGGCTTTCCTGCCGCGCTCGGCGTACCAGCGTTGGCAGTCGCGCGGCCTGGTCGACGCGGCCACCCTGCGCGAGACCGTGGCGCGGCGGGTTGACGGTTACGACCCCGTGCCCGGCATCGACTGGTCGGCCTGGATGCACGCATTGCTGGAAGATGCCTCCGACGCGCCGGTGGTGGGCAAGGATCGCACCCACATTGCTGCCCTGGCCGCTGCGTTGCAGGGCCGCACCCACCAGGCCACCGCCGAGGACGCGCACTGGTGGGCGGCGTGGGTGGGCGACCACCTGCCCGTGGAGCGGCCGCTGGCCGAGTGCATCGATCTTCTGCAGGGCACGACGCTGGGCGCCCGGCTCGACGACCTCGTCATCAAGAGCTGCCTGGAATTCTTCGACGAGGAGCAGTCGTCCTGGGCCATGCCGGGCCGCGAGCGCGGCCTGTTCGCAGCCTGGGCAGATCTGGCGCGCGGCAGCGCGCGGTTCTCGCGGCACGCTGCCGCCGTCCGGCGCATCCTCGGGCAGGCCGAGCAGGCCGAAGACGCCATCGTCTTCGTCATGCAGCGCACGGGCGTCGACCCCGAGCACTGGAAGGCCTGCTTCACGGCCGAGCTCTCGCGCCTGCATGGCTGGGCGGGTTTCATCCGCTGGCGCTCCAGCGCCAAGAATTACTACTGGGCGCGCCGCCATCCGGGCGACCTCGTCGACTTCCTCGCCATCCGCCTGGTCAACGGTTTCGCCCTGGTCCAGACGGAAGCTGCGCGCCGCGGCGTGCCCGCCTCCCACGACGCGCTGCGCCAATGGCGGCACGACCACCCGGCCAGCGCGGCCCTGCGCGTGCACCTGCATGGCGGGCAGGCGCTGCCGCAGTGGTCGCGACGCATCGCCGACACCCTCGAACGGGGCAGGGACGCGACCTGCGAGGCGCTGTGGACGCAATACGCGCCGCACTGGATCGCCGAGCGCGCGCAGGGCCAGGCCACGCGCCTGGGCGCGCTCGCGCGCCGCGCCGGGCAGGAAGCGGCCGTGCTGGGTCTCGATGCCGACCAGCTGGGGCGGTTCATCGCGCAGCTGCGCGAACTGGAGCGCTCTGAGGGCATGGTCTGGCTCGAGGCGATGGAGGGACACGCCATCGGCAGCCTGCTCGAGCGGCTCACGCTGCCCGCCGGTCCGCTGCCGGGCGCCCGCCGTCCCTTCGCGCAGGCCATGTTCTGCATCGACGTGCGCTCCGAGCCCCTGCGGCGCCACCTCGAGCAGATCGGCGAATTCCAGACCTTCGGCATCGCGGGTTTCTTCGGCGTGCCGGTGGGGTTTCTCGGCTATGGCAAGGGCAGCGAGGCGCATCTGTGTCCGGCGGTGGTCACGCCCAAGAACCTCGTGCTCGAAATCCCGGCCGAAATCGACTTCCACGACGATCACTGGGCATCCACCCTGGGGCATGTGCTGCACGACCTCAAGAGTTCGGTGGTCTCGCCCTTCGTCACCGTCGAGGCGGTGGGGATGCTCTTCGGCCTCGACCTGTTCGGCAAGACGCTCGCCCCGCTGGCCTACCAGCGCTTGCGGCGCAAGGTCCAGGCCGAGCGGCCCGTCACGCGCCTGCTGCTCGACAAGCTGACCCGCGAGCAGGCGGCCTCCATCGTGCGCACCCTGCAGCGGGCCATGATCGCCAAGGCGCTGCAGGTCGAGCTGGGCATCGAGCGCGAGCGCGTCACCGACGACATGATCCGCGAGCTGCGCGAGACCGCATTGCGCGAGCGCGACGGCCCCACCTTCCTCAGCAGCGCGTTTCGCATCAGCCGCGCCCGCGAGGCCGCCTTCATCGGCAGGTTGCGCGAGGTCTACCTGGTCGACCCCAACACGGCCGCCCAGCAGCTGGCGCAGCTCGGCCGCATCGGGTTTTCCGTCGAGGAACAGGCCAACTACGTCTGGACCGCGCTCACCACGCTGGGCTTCACGAGCGTGTTTTCGCGCTTCATCCTGGTCGTCGGGCACGGCAGCCAGAGCGACAACAATCCGTACGAGTCCGCGCTCGACTGCGGCGCCTGTGGCGGCAGCCAGGGCCTCGTGAGCGCGCGCGTGTTCGCGCAGATGGCCAACAGCGCGCCCGTGCGCGATGTCCTGCGCGAGCGCGGCCTGGCCCTGCCGGCCGACAGCTGGTTCGTGCCGGCCCTGCACAACACCACCACCGACCAGATCGACCTGCACGACGTGGAGCTCCTGCCGCCGCGCCTGCTGGTGTATGTGGAACGCCTGCGCAACGACCTGCGCGCCGCCTCGCGCCTGAACGCATCCGAGCGCATCAAGGCCCTGCTGCCCCGCGTGCGCGACATCCCTCCGGCCCGGGCGGCGCGACTCGTCCAGGGGCGGGCGGTGGACTGGTCGCAGGTGCGGCCCGAGTGGGGGCTTGCCGGCAATGCCTATGCCGTGATCGGCCAGCGGCTGCTGACGCGCAACAGCGATCTGGAAGGCCGCAGCTTCCTGCTCTCCTACGACTGGCGCCTCGACCCGCGCGGCCGCCTGCTGGAGAACCTGCTCACCGGCCCTGCCGTCGTGGGCGAGTGGATCAACCTCGAGCATTATTTCTCGACGGTCGACAACGAGCGCTTCGGCAGCGGCAGCAAGGTCTACCACAACGTGGCGGGGCGCTTCGGCGTGATGACGGGCAGCTGCAGCGACCTGCGCACGGGCCTGCCCGTGCAGACCGTGTGGCGCGACGGCGAACCCTATCATCAGCCGATGCGCCTCATCGTGCTGATCGAGGCGCCCCTGGAAATGGCCGCGCGCGCGGTGCAGGCCGTGGTGAAGGTAAAGAGCCTCGTGCAGGGGCAGTGGGTGCGGGCCATCGTGCTCGACCCCGAGAAAAATTACACGCCGTTCGTGCTCGAGCACGGACAGTGGCGGCCACGCGCGCCCCTTGCACCGCAAGGCGCGCCGACATCCAACGAGGTACACCCATGAATTCGGTAAAGCTCCATCCGCTCAAGAAGCTCGAGATCATCATCGAGGGCGTGCACCGCGAATTCGCCACCGACCTGCTCGACCGCGCCGGGATCACCGGCTACACCATCGTCGGCAACCTGTCGGGCAAGGGCAGCCACGGCTTCTACGAGGGCAATCTCATGTTCAACGAGGAAGACGCGTTGATCATGATCATCGTCGCGGTCCCCGAGGAGTCGGCCGGTCCGCTCCTCGAGGGATTCCAGCCGTTCTTCGAGGCGCACTCCGGGGTGATATTCGTGAGCGACATCCAGGTGGGGCGGCCGGTCAAGTTCCGCGTTTGAACCCTGCGCCGGCCGCAATGGCCGGCGGCGCGCGCCTGCGCGTCGCAGATTTGCCGCGCTGCGGCAATCCGCGTGCTGCAGGACCGCCATATAAACCGCAATCGCATCTGTCATCAAAAATTCGAATTGTTATTTATGTTTGCCTTCAACTAAGGTTCGTGCCTCGCACTTCTCGATACGTCCAGGGAATCAACCAGCGCACGAGCGCCACAAGGAGACGCAAGACATGGCAGTCAAAACCTATCAGGCCGGCGTCAAGGAATACCGGCAAACGTACTGGCTACCGGAATACGTCCCGCTCGATACCGATATCCTGGCCTGCTTCAAGATCACCCCCCAGGCGGGCGTCGATCGGGAGGAAGCCGCCGCCGCGGTCGCGGCCGAGTCCTCGACCGGTACCTGGACGACCGTCTGGACCGACCTGCTCACCGATCTCGACTACTACAAGGGCCGTGCCTACCGCATCGAGGACGTGCCCGGCGACGACACCTGCTTCTACGCCTTCATTGCCTACCCGATGGATCTCTTCGAGGAGGGCTCGGTCGTCAATGTGTTCACCTCGCTGGTCGGCAACGTGTTCGGCTTCAAGGCCATCCGCGCGCTCCGGTTGGAGGACGTGCGTTTCCCGATCGCCTACGTCAAGACCTGCGGCGGGCCCCCGGCCGGCATCCAGGTCGAGCGCGACCGGTTGAACAAGTATGGCCGCCCGCTGCTGGGCTGCACGATCAAGCCCAAGCTGGGGCTGTCGGCCAAGAACTACGGCCGCGCGGTCTACGAATGCCTGCGCGGCGGCCTGGACTTCACGAAAGACGACGAAAACATCAACAGCCAGCCCTTCATGCGCTGGCGCGATCGTTTCGCATTCGTCCAGGAAGCCACGCTAAAGGCGGAAGCGGAAACCGGCGAACGCAAGGGCCACTACCTGAACGTCACCGCGCCCACGCCCGAGGAGATGTACAAGCGCGCGGAATTCGCCAAGGAGATCGGCGCACCGATCATCATGCACGACTACATCACCGGCGGCTTCTGCGCCAACACGGGCCTGGCCAACTGGTGCCGCAACAACGGCATGCTGCTGCACATCCATCGCGCGATGCACGCCGTGCTCGACCGCAACCCGCACCATGGCATCCACTTCCGCGTGCTCACCAAGATCCTGCGCCTGTCCGGCGGCGATCACCTGCACACGGGCACCGTGGTGGGCAAGCTCGAGGGCGACCGCGCGTCCACCCTGGGCTGGATCGACCTGTTGCGCGAGTCCTTCGTGCCCGAAGACCGCAGCCGCGGAATCTTCTTCGACCAGGACTGGGGCTCGATGCCCGGCGCCCTGGCGGTGGCCTCGGGCGGCATCCACGTGTGGCACATGCCCGCGCTGGTCACCATCTTCGGCGACGACTCGGTTCTGCAGTTCGGCGGCGGAACGCTGGGCCACCCCTGGGGCAATGCGGCCGGCGCGCACGCCAACCGCGTCGCCCTGGAGGCCTGCGTGCAGGCACGCAACGAAGGCCGGCAGGTGGAACGCGAGGGCCGCGAGATCCTCACCGCCGCCGCGCAACATTCGCCCGAACTCAAGATCGCCATGGAAACGTGGAAGGAGATCAAGTTCGAGTTCGACACCGTGGACAAGCTGGACATCGCCAACAAGTAACGCCAAGCGGGAGTTGGCCGGCGCCAGGCGTTGCGCGCCGCCGCATCCAGCATCCCCTACGAAAGGATTTCGACATGCCCGTGCAAGCCTATCACTCGACGAAGCGATACGAGACGTTTTCATTCCTGCCGCCGATGACGCCCGATCAGGTGCGCCGCCAGATCGCCTACGCCATTGCCCAGGGCTGGAACCCCGCGGTGGAACACGCCGAGAAAGGTACCCCGGCGATCGTCAGCTTCTGGTACATGTGGAAACTGCCCTTGTTCGGCGAGCAGTCCGTCGACGCCGTGCTGGCCGAGCTCGACGCCTGCCACCGCGAGTTCCCCGACCACATGGTGCGTTTCCTCGCCTATGACAACTACACCCAGAGCCAGGGCACGGCTTTCGTCGTCTATCGCTGAGCCGCAACGCCAAGGACCGTCATGACCACCACCGCACCGGGCAACGCAAGTGCAACCCTTTCGGGCCGCGAGCTGGCGCTGCAGCGCCGCAACGCAATGGCCCACAGCGGCAAGGCCGGCATTGCGCGAGCGCCCGCCGCCGCCCGGACGGCCGCCCCTGCCCGCGCTGCGCAGCCCGCCGGCAGCGGTGGCTGCGGGCCCAAGTGCGATTGCACACCGGCGGCATCCGCCGGTGCGACGCCGGCGCGCGGCGCGGCAGCCGTTTCCGGCCGCCCGGCTCCTGACCCGCGGCCGGCATCGGTTGGCACGGCCACGCCGCCGCCCGCCGTGCAAACCGGTGGCGTGCGCGCGCTGGCGCGCCTGCGCCGCGCCGCGCTCACCCAGGACGGCAAGGCCGGCCTGACGCGCGTGGCAAAGGCCGCGCAGCTGGCCTCGACCGTACCCGAGCGGAACTGGCAGGCGGCGATGGCCACGGGTGCCACGGGCCGCCAGATGTCGATGCAGCGGCGCAAGGCGCTTTCCCTGGCCGGGCGTGCCGGCCAGGCGCCCAGCACGGCCACGCGAACCGGCGGCCGCATGAAGGCGCTCAAGGTCGACGCAGCGGCGCCGCCCAAGGTGGAACAGGGTCACACGCTGTCCGGACAGAGCGTCACCGGAACCATGGTCGAGCGCAGCCGCAAGGTCACGGGCAATGAACCGGGCTCGTGCCGGAACATCACCGGTACGGAGTACATCGGTGGCGAGCAGTTCGATGCCCTGTGCACAACGCGTCCCGCGCCGGCGCCTTCCAAGGTATCGGTGAGCCACACGGGCGCCGGACGCCCGGTCACTGGAACGATGGTCGGGCGCAGCAGCCGCCAGACCGGCACCGAGGCGGGCACCTGCCGTCCGGTGACGGGCACCGAATACCTGTCGATGGAGCACTTCCGCGAAATCTGCAAGACCACCGCGCCGGCGGCGCCGCGCAAGGTCAGCGTGATGTCCACGCGCGGCGAGCAGACCGTGTCGGGCAGCGCGGTGGACCGCTCCGGCCGGGTCACCGGCAACGAAGTGGGCTCCTGCCGTTCCATCACCGGCAGCCAGTACTACACCACGGCCGACTTCGCCGGCCTGTGCGAAACGCCCACGCCGCGCAAGGTTGGCCGCATGGAGACCGTCGGCGGGCGTATCGTCACCGGCTCCGAGGTGGCGCCCAGCCCGAAATTGTCCGGTGACGAGACATTCGGGTGGAAGCCCGTCACCGGCACGGACTACATCGGCACCCGCCAGCTCGCGGAGCTGGGCGCAACCGCGGGCGTTGCCGCGGTCAACAAGGTCGTCGTCGACTCCAGCCTGGGTGGCCAGACGGTCTCGGGCAGCAATCCCGGGCGCGCCGCCAATGTCACCGGCAATGAAATGGGGGCCTGCGCGCTGGTCAGCGGCGACCAGTATTCCGGCGCCTCGCAGCTGCAGCAGTTCTGCCCGCCCGCAAGCGTGGCGCAGCAGCGTGCCCTGGTGCGCGACAGCGCTTCGATCCCCGCCACCGTGGTCACGGGCGATCGCCCGGGCGCCGGTGGTTCGCCGGTCACGGGCGACGAACGCGGATCCTGCGGCGCCGTCACCGGCACGCCGTACCTGGGAGTGGACAATATGCCCACCAATTGCACGGCCGGCGGGCGCTTCGGCCTGCGCGGGCAGTCGCAATTGTCCGTGGCCGAAGCGCCCGTGCGCGGCTTCAGCATCAAGACGCCGGCGCGCGAGGGACGCGAACGGCGCGACGGCTCGGTCACCGGCAGCGCAATGGAAAACAGCCGCATCACCGGGCCGGTGAACAAGGGCGCCGGCCTCATCACCGGCACGCCCGACTTCCGCCATGTCGATTCCTCCTGGCGCAAGGCCAAAGACGGCGCTGCCGTCGCGGCGGCGCAGCGGGTGAGCGGCGAAGGCAACCAGCAGGGCCGGCGCATTTCGGGCGACGCCTGGAATGCCGATACGCGCGTCAGCGGCACCGAAGGGACCTCGAGCGTGGCACGCAACCCCTCCCAGCGCGGGCAGCCGCGCGGCGTTGGCAGCAGCGCCGCGGGTTTCCGCGACCTGGAGCGTCCGGAAATTCCGGATTCCGTGATCACCGGCTCGGCGGGCAGCGCGCGCCGCGGCGCCGCCGTCACGGTTTCGGGTGGGGCCCGAGGCTGAGTTGATCGTCCATGGACACCCGCAAACGCATGCTCGCGCTGCGCCGCGCTGCCGTGTCCGAGGCCCGGGCCGGCGGCCCGGGCGATTCGGCCGTGCTGCCGAATCCGGCCTGCGTGATCGGGGCCGGATCGCGCTGCGAGCATTCCCTGACTGACGCGAGCATCAATGCCGAGCTCTTCCGCTACGAGCAGCGCGTGCGCCAGCGCTTTGGCCAGATCGTCGGGGTGCTCAAGGAGATCTCCGCGCACCAGCACGACGCCGATTTCGCCGAAAAGGCGCAGCGCCTGGCGCGGCAGGAATTCGGTTTTTCCCTCCCCGAGGATCTGCTGGAGCGCGCGTGGGTGGGCGGACTCGATCTGCGCCGCCTGCATTCGCATTGCATCATGAGCAGCCTCAAGCTTTGCATCGACCAGGCCGAGGCCGAGCAGGCCGGATGGCGCCTGCGCCTGCCCATCGATGACGCCGTCCTGCGCGACTGCGGGTACCACACCGTCGACATCAGCCCCTGCGCCGACGGCCGCCTGCAGGGCCTCGTACCCTTCATCCTGCGCATGCAACCGGGCCCGAGCGTGCACGTGAAAGCCTATGCCGGAGCGCTGTTCGATGTCGAATCCGACATCGCGGACTGGGCGCAGCGCGAGGTCGAGCGTCTCTCGGGGGCCATTGCCGGGGGCGACCGCCTGAACTACCTCAAGGTGGCCGCCTACCACTTCAGCAGCTCGCATCCGGCCGCGCAAGGCTGCGCGGCCCATGGCAGCCGCGACCGGGTCGCCACCGATGCCGCGCTGGGGCGCCTGGACGAACTGCGCGAGGCCATCGACCGCAGTTTCGGCGAAGGCGCCGCGCCCGATACCCTGCTCATCGGCGTCGACACCGACATCGATGCGCTGCGCATCCACCTGCCGGATGGTCGTGGCCATGTGAATCCGCACCGCTATGTCGATACGGCCGTGCTGTACCGGCAGACCCTGGGGCTGGCTCCCGAGGCGGCACGCGCGCGCATCGACGCGCTGATCGCCGACGCCGAGGGCATGGGCGGCCCGGGCGAAGGGCAGGGCGCCATGCACGAGGGCATGCGCCGCCTGGTGGCGGCGCTTGCCGAGGCCAACCTGTCCCAGATCGAGTACGTCGTGCACCACCACGGGGGCCGCTACTCCGTAGTGGGCCACGACGAGGAATGCATCGTGGTGGGCGAGGCGCCCAATCCGCTGCAGTTGCGCAACCTCTTCTACTACGCGCACCTGGACACCATCGAGGAGGGCGCCGCCGACCTGGACGTGGGAATACGCATCTTCAACGGCTTGAACCTCGTCAAGGGCCTGGCCGCCCCGGTGCTCGTTCATTTCAGCTACGACTCGCGCGTGCCCGGCTCGCAGCAGCGGTCGGTCGCCCGCGCGCGCCAGGTGCGCGATGCCGTGCTGCGCCGTTTCCCCGACCTCTCGGACAAGGGCCAGCTCAACTGCGAGGTTGCCGTCAGCGACCGGCGCGGATCGGTGTGGTGCCAGTTCGTTGCTGAGGCCGCGCCTTCGGCCGGGCACTGAGGAAGCGACATCATGCGAATCATGCGAGTGGAAAAAACCCTGGTGTCGACAAGCCGCATCGACGCCTTCGGCCACCGGCCGCTGCTGGTCGTGCAGGAAAAAACCGGAGGTCCGCGCAGTGTCGCCGTCGATTCCGTGGGGTGCATTCCGGGCGACTGGGTTATCTGCGTCAGTTCCTCGGCCGCCCGGGATGCCGCCGGCGCGCGCGATTTTCCGTCCGACCTCACCATCGTCGGCATCATCGACCGGTGGGAACCGGAGGCGCCCTGATGGAAATCTGGCGCGTCGTCGACGATCTCGTGTGCACCCGGCGGCTCTCGGGCCTGGGGCAGGCCTCGCTGCGCGTGCTGCGCGGCCAGCGCGGGGAAACCATGGTCGCGACGGACCCGGTGGGCGTGCCGCCGGGCAAGTGGGTCTTCACCTGTCTGGGCACGGCGGCGCGGCTGGCAATGCCAGATCCGGACACCTTAACGGACCTGACGATCTGCGGAATCATCGAAGGCTGGGACGAATCATGAGCAGTCGTGGCGATGGCAGGGCAAGGAGGGGTGCGCCGCGGGCGCGCCCGTGGTGCGGCAATGGCGTTATTCAATCAACTTCAACACCAAAGGAGCAGTAAATGGCTGAGACAATAGGTATTGCCCTGGGCATGATCGAGACCCGCGGACTCGTCCCGGCGGTCGAAGCGGCCGACGCGATGACCAAGGCCGCGGAGGTTCGGCTGATTTCCCGGCAGTTCGTGGGCGGCGGCTACGTCACCGTCATGGTCCGCGGCGAGACCGGCGCCGTCAACGCGGCCGTGCGCGCCGGCGCCGACGCCTGCGAGCGCGTGGGCGACGGCCTGGTCGCTGCGCACATCATCGCCCGGGTCCACAACGAGGTCGAAGGCATCCTGCCCAAGACCCCGGCCGCCTGAGCATCTTCCACGCTGAATACGAGGTGAAGTGACATGGCAAACATCAACGGCATCGCCCTGGGAATGATCGAGACCCGCGGACTCGTCCCGGCGATCGAAGCGGCCGACGCAATGACAAAGGCCGCCGAGGTTCGTCTGATCGGCCGCGAGTTCATCGGTGGCGGATACGTCACCGTGCTCGTGCGCGGAGAAACGGGCGCCGTCAACGCCGCCGTGCGTGCCGGCGCCGACGCCTGCGAGCGCGTGGGCGACGGCCTGGTGGCAGCGCACATCATCGCCCGGGTACACAACGAGGTCGAAGGCATCCTGCCGACCGGCCCCGGCGCCTGAACATCCCGACATCCCAGATTGAGGAAAACGACATGGCAAACATCAACGGCATCGCCCTGGGCATGATTGAGACCCGCGGACTTGTCCCGGCGATCGAAGCGGCCGACGCAATGACCAAGGCTGCCGAGGTTCGCCTGGTTTCCCGCCAGTTCGTGGGCGGCGGCTACGTCACCGTGATGGTCCGCGGCGAGACCGGGGCCGTCAATGCGGCCGTGCGCGCCGGCGCCGACGCCTGCGAGCGCGTGGGTGACGGGCTGGTGGCGGCGCACATCATCGCCCGGGTCCATAACGAGGTCGAAGGCATCCTGCCGAACCGTCCGGACGCCGGAAGCGGCGGCCGTGACGCCGAGATCACCTCCACGCGCAGCTGATCGGCCGATCCCCGCCATGGCCGTCGATCCGCGCACGCTAGGCTGGCTCAGCCGCGCCCTCAATCACGAGATGGCGGCGGTGCAGCAGTACCTGGCGCAGAGCGTTTTGGCGCGGATGTGGGGCGACACGGCGCTGGCGCAACGCCTGCATGCCGAAGCGCTCGAGGAGCTGGGACACGCCTCCTTGCTCATCGAGCAGCAGATCCGCCTCGGGGTGGCGCCCAGCGCCGGCCAGTTGCCGGTTGCGCGGCTGGGTCGGCATGCCCAGGAACTGCTCGCGCACGATCGGCAACTGGAGGCAAACGCGGTGCAGGTCTATGGCGACGCACTGGTCCACGCGCGGCGCCTGCGCGACGAGGAGACGGCCGCCCTCTTCGACCACCTGCTGCGCGAAGAGCGCGAGCACCTCCAGAAACTCGATCCCGCAACTCCCGGGGGAATTGCCCATGGCTGAGGTCTGGGAAGGATGGGAGCGCCGCGCCAAGCCGCCCTCCCTGTTTCGCCGCTTCACCTTCGAGCGCTATGCCCAGACGCGGGAATTCCTCGATGCGCTGGCAACGGCCGGTGAGGCCTGCGGCCTGCATCCGCAGAACATCAACTTCGGCACCACCTACGTCAACGTGACGCTGGAGGCAGCCGACAAGATCCGGCTGTCGGAAGCCGAAGAGGCCTTCGCGGGCCGGATCGCGGCGCTGGCCGCCGCGCAGGCCGGGACGGGCTCCTGATGGCCGGCGCGCCCGGCGTCTTCGCCGTTCTCAACCAGAAGGGCGGCGCTGGCAAGACCACCGTGGCCGTCAACCTGGCCGGCGGCCTGGCCCGGCGCGGCAGCACGGTCCTGCTCGACCTGGACCCGCAGGGATCCGCCACCCAGTGGGCCGCGGCCGGCACGCAGGCCTTTCCGGCAACCGTGAAACAACTGGGCGCGGGCGGCGCGCACCGCGATTTGCGCAGGGATTTCCGCGCCTTCGACTTCGTCGTGCTCGACTGCCCGCCATCGGCCGACAGCCGGCAGGCCGAACTGGCGCTGCTGGGCTGCGATACGGTGATCATCCCGGTCCTGCCCTCGCCGGTCGACCTGTGGGCCAGCCTGCGCCTGCCCGCCGAGATCGAGCAGGCCCGGCAGCGCAACGCGAACCTGCGGGCCTTCCTGCTGCTCAACCAGATCGAAAACCGCAGCGCGCTGTCGGCCGCCATGCAGGACGCCTTGGCCGAGTTCGGCTTGCCAGTGCTCAAGTCCGTGGTGCGCCGGCGCAGCGTCTACAAGACGGCCGCGCTCGAGGGCGTATCCGTCTATCAGATGGGCGGACGCGGCCAGGCCGCCGCCGCCGAGATCGAAGCCATCCTCGAGGAGTTGGTCTGAAATGAGCACCATGAAGGACAAGCTCGCCAAAAGCGTTCGGCAGGCAAAATCGGCCGCCCAGCCGCCGCGCGCCGCCGCGCGCCAGGCGCCGCCCGCCAAACCCGCAACGCGGCCCAGCGCGCGGGCCACCGGCACCGCGCCGGGCGATCGCCCGTCCGCGGCTGCGCAGGACCCCGCCCCCAGCGCGAAGGAACTTTTCCCCCGCCGCGTCTGGCCCGACTGACGTCACGCCCACGGCCCATCATCATGTCAGACCACCCCCGCAGTTACCTGCCGCGGCACGAAACCTCGGCCCGGCCTTCCGGCTTTTCGGTACGGACATCCGTGCGCCGCGCAGCGGAAATTTCCGCGCCCGCCGCGCCGGCGGGCGGCGCGCTCGAGACCTATCGCGTGCGCACCGAGCCTTACTACCGGCCGGTTGCCGACGAGGTCGAGCTCTACGAGGCGGCGTATTCCGTGCGCATGCCGATCATGCTCAAGGGACCCACCGGCTGCGGCAAGACGCGCTTCGTCGAGTACATGGCCTGGAAGCTTGGCCGGCCGCTCATCACCGTGGCGTGCAACGAGGACATGACCGCGTCCGATCTGGTCGGGCGCATCCTGCTCGACGCCAATGGCACGCGCTGGCAGGACGGCCCGCTGGCGCTGGCGGCACGCCACGGCGCGATCTGCTATCTCGACGAAGTCGTCGAGGCGCGCCAGGATACGACGGTGGTGATCCATCCGCTCACCGATGCGCGGCGGATCCTGCCGCTGGAGAAGAAAGGCGAGGTCATCGACGCGCACCCGGATTTCCAGGTCGTGATCTCCTACAACCCCGGCTACCAGTCGCTCATGAAGGACCTCAAGCAGTCGACCAAGCAGCGCTTCGGCGCCCTGGATTTTTCCTACCCCGGCCATGAGGTGGAGGCCGAGATCGTGGCGCATGAAAGCGGTGTCGCCACCGAGGTGGCCAAGAACCTCGTGCACATCGCCGAACGGGCCCGCAACCTCAAGGGACACGGCCTGGACGAGGGCATATCGACGCGCATGCTCATCTACGCCGGATCGCTGATCATGCGCGGGGTCGCGCCACTGGCGGCATGCCGCGTGGCGCTGGTGCGCCCGATCACCGACGACCCGGACATGCGCGACGCGCTCGACGCTGCGGTCACCACCTATTTCTAGAATCCGCGCCCCGCCCACGCGGGACCGCGGCACGACGCGCAATGGCCATCCACCTCGAAGAATTCCAGGAGCTGCTCGACGAGCTGCCCGGCGCGGCGCGGGACCTGCTGCGCGCCACCTGGAACGAGGCCGCCCGCGCCTTCACGCCGCGCGGCCTTGACAACTACCTCAAGGGGGCGGTCGCCCTGCAGCGCCTGGGTCGCGCGGAGGAACTCGTTGTCAGTTTCCTCGAGTCGATGCCGGAGGTGGCGCGCGGCATCGGCGAGGAGGTCCTGCCCGATCTTGTCGCCTTCCTCCTGGGCATGGCCTCCAAGACTTCCGGACAGGTGCTGGCGCTCATCGCCAGCACCGCCCCCCTGGCCGCGCAGCGGGTCGGCGACGCGGAACTCTTCCGCAGCTACCTCAAGGTGCTCGAGATCGTGCTGGCGCAGGCGCCGCGCGGACTGCGGCCGATGCTGGAGAACCTCGACCGCCTGCTCGCCCAGCTCACCCTGGGCGGACTGCGCCGCTGGGTGCAATGGGGCGCGCAGGCCTACAAGGCCGACCTGGAAGGCCAGGCGGCGTATTTCTCGCTCAAGAGCGCCGATGCGCTGGCGGTGCTCCAGCAGGAGCGCAAGGGCACGCTGTTCGTGGACATCCAGCGGCGCCTCAACATCTACCTGCGCGCCATCTGGAATCGCGATTTTTTCCTGCGACCCACGGCGGGCGATTACGAAAATCGCGACGGGCTCCGCCCCTATATCGAGCGCTATGTCGTGTACATCGCCGATGCCTACGACGACTATCCCGCTGCCGGTTCCGCCCAGGGCGCTGCGGTTCCGGGCCTCGAGGTCTACCGCGCCGCGGCCAACCATTGCGCCGCGCACCTGGTATTTGGCCGTGCGCCGCTGCAGCGCGAGGATTACACGCCGCTGGAGCAGGCGCTGATCGAGGCCTTCGAGGATGCGCGTGTCGAGGCCCTGGCGATCGCGCAGTATCCGAATATGCGCGAGGCCTGGCTTGCCCTGCACCCGCAGGCGGACTTTTCCGCGCCGGTCGCCGCGGTCGGCACCCTCGTCGACCGCCTCGCCCGAGCGCTGCTCGAAGGACATTCGCAGGATCCGGACCCCTGGGTGCGCGACGCGCTGTCCGCCTTCCAGGCGCGCGCCGGCGCCCTCGAGGACAATGCCCTGAGCGTGGAACTCGGCGTGGCCGCCGCTGCCGCGCTCGCCGGGCGCGGCCTGCAGCCTTTGCCGGCGCGCGGACCGAAGCAAAGCGCCGTGTACCGCGACGACAACCGTGCGATCTGGCAGCTCGCGCAGTACGACGAGGCCCTGGCCCTGGAGGCGACCTGGGAAGACCGCCAGCAGGTCCGCAAGAAGGTCAGCCTGATGGAAATGGTCCACGCGCTGGACAACGAATTCGCCGGCGACGACGCCGAGGAGGTCTGGGAACTGCCCACCGAGTACCTCTTCGACGACGGCACGAGCATCAATGAACTGCTGGGCCGGCCACCGATCTCCGCGCCCTTTCACTATGCCGAGTGGGATTACCAGATCCAGCTGGAGCGGCCCAACTGGGCCACCGTGCTGGAGCGCCACCCGCCGGCGGGCGACCTGGCCGTGATCGACGCGATCATCGAGGCCAACAAGCCGGTGATCTCGCGCCTGAAATATCTCATCGAGTCCATGGTGCCGCAGGGCATGCAGCGCATCCGGCGCGTGGAGGACGGCGACGACCTGGACATCAACGCCGCCGTGGGCGCGATGATCGAGCTGCGCATGGGCCACCAGCCCGATCCGCGCATCATGATGCGCCACAAGCGCACGGTGCGCGACCTGGCCGTGCTGGTCCTGCTCGACATGTCCGAATCGTCGAACGACAAGGTCCGGGGACACGACTATTCGGTGCTGGACCTGACCCGTTCGGCCACCGTGCTGCTGGCCGACGCGCTGGACCGCATCGGCGACCCTTTCGCGATCCACGGCTTCTGCTCCGATGGCCGGCACGACATCCACTATCATCGCTTCAAGGATTTCGACCAGCCCTATGGCGACCTGGCCCGCGCGCGCCTGGCGGGCATGACCGGGCAGCTGTCCACGCGCATGGGCGCGGCCCTGCGCCACGCCGGCCATTACCTGGCCACGCAGCCCAAGAGCCGGCGCGTCATCTTCGTCGTGACCGACGGCGAACCCGCCGACAACGACGTGCGCGACCCGCAGTACCTGCGCCACGACACGCGCCGCGCCGTCGAGGAATTGGGGCGCGCCGGCATCACCGTGTATGCGCTCTCGCTGGACCCCCATGCCGACCAGTACGTGGCGCGCGTATTCGGCGCGAACAATTTCACGGTCATCGACCAGCTCGAGCGGCTGCCCGAGAAGCTTCCCCTCCTCTACATGAACCTCACGCGGTGACGGGCGAACAAGGATGAAAGTCAGCCTGCGCACCTTCGTGTTCATCGACGCGCTCCAGCCGCAGCTGGCGTCGTACCTGGCGACCTCCTCGCAGGGTTTCCTGCCGGTCCCGGGGGATGCCTGCATGTGGATCGAGGTCGCGCCGGGAATGGCCGTGCACAACCTCTCCGATATCGCGCTCAAGGGCACCAATGTGCGCATGGGGGAGCAGGTGGTCGAGCGCTCCTTCGGGTCGATGGAAATCCATTACCGCAACCAGAGCGAAGTGCTGGCCGCCGGCGACATGGTGCTCGAGAAGCTCGGCGCCCGCGTCGAGTCGCGGCTGCGCTGCAAGGTGGCCTGGAACGAGATCATCCGGGCCATCACGCCGGACCATGCCACCCTCATCAACCGCCAGTTCCGCAAGGGTTCGATGATCCTGCCCGGAAAGAGCATGTTCATCCTCGAGGTGGAGCCGGCCGGATACATCGTCTACGCCGCCAACGAGGCGGAGAAGGGCGCGCACGTGACCCTGGTGGACGTGAAACCCTTTGGCACCTTCGGGCGCCTCACCATGATGGGCTCCGAGGCCGAGGCCGAGGCGGCGCAGCGCGCCGTCATGGTGGCGATCGCGCGGCTCAACGAGCGCGCGGCCTCCTGAGGCGCACCCGACCCATGCCTGCGAAACCCCCAACCGCGGCGCCGATGCAGATCGATTCGGCGGCCAAGCGCCTGCTCTTCTCGACGGTGCGCGTCGACACCGAGCTCGAGGACGGCACGGCGGGCTCCGGCACCGCCTTCATCATCACCCACCGCCATGCCAGGGGCAGCACGCCGTTCATCGTCACCAACCGCCACCTGGTCGAAGGCGTGCGCCGGGGCGGCTTGATCTTCACGCAGATGCGCGAGGGCCGGCCCGATTTCGGGCGGCGCTTCCAGCTCAACATCGACGACTTTCCCGCCGCCTGGTTCTATCATCCGGATGCGCAGACGGATCTGGCCATCATTCCGCTGCGCCCGCTCGAGCGGGCCGCCCGCGACCTGGGCGTGGCGCTGTACTACCATTCGATCGACAGCGGCACCATTCCCGATGCGGCGCAGATCCGGGATTTCGACGCCCTGGAGGAAATCCTGTTCGTGGGCTATCCCAGCGGGATCTGGGACCAGGTCAACCTCATGCCCATCCTGCGCCGCGGCACCACCGCCACGCCGCTCGAGCTCGATTTCGAAGGGCGCAAGCAGTTCCTGGTCGACGCGGCCGTGTACCCGGGATCGAGCGGCAGTCCGGTGTTCGTCGTGCGCGACGATCCGCTGCGCGCCCGCGCGGCCGGCGCGCGCACCATCTGGTTCGTGGGCGTGGTGGCCGCGGTATTCTTCCGGCAGGAGCAGAACCACATCGTGAGCGCGCCGATTCCGGCCAGCCAGGGAAATTGCGCCACGGTCACGGAAATGATCGATCTGGGCCTTATCCTCAAGGCCGAATCGGTGCGCGAACTGGCCGACGGTTTCGTCAAGCGCTGGTTGGACAGCGAGCGGGCAACGGCATGAAGAAAATCTACGCGGGACTCGATAACGACGCGCATGGCCTCACCCCGACGGGACGCATGGTGCTCGACGCGCGCGTCTTTGGCCTGATCGCCGATTCCGAGGACTGCGCGGGCTGGGACCTGGGCCGGATCCAGGCCCTGATGAGCCGCGTGGAGCACGAATGGGACCGCCATGGCGGCCTGCCCAGCACGCTGCCGCCCGACCTGGCCGACCGGCACCGCCGCATCTACGATGCGGCGATCATCGCCGCCGGCTCCCGCGGCTGGAACCCGGCGCTCGACGAGGACGAGCACTGAGCCGGCTACTGGCGCGGCAGGAAGATCTGGACATGCGTGCGCAGGAACTCCAGGAACGTGGCGGCCACCACCGATGACTGCTTGCCCCTCGGACGGACCACGTACCACGAGCGCATGATCGGAAAGCCCTCCACGTCCAGCACGGCGAGCTCGGTCTGACTCGGATCCAGGTTCAGGGTGCTGCGCGACAGCACCGCCAGGCCTAGGCCGCCTGCCACTGCCTGCTTGATCGCCTCGTTGCTGCCCAGCTCCATCCTGATCCTGAGGTTGGTATTGCGCTCCTGGAAGACGCGCTCCATCGTCATCCGCGTCCCCGAGCCGCGCTCCCGCACGAGGAAGTTTTCCTGCGCCAATTCGGCGAACGCAATGCCCACGCGACCGGCCATGTGATGGGACGCGGGCGCCAGGACGACGAGCGGATTGTCCATGAAGGCTTCGCTCTCGATATCCAGGCCTTCCGGCGGCACGCCCATCACGTACAGGTCGTCCTGATTGCGCACCAGGCGCTCCAGCAGCCGGTCGCGGTTGATCACCTCCAGGGAGATGTCGATGCCCGGGTACTGGGAGCAAAAGGGGCCCAGGATGCGCGGCATGAAGTACTTCGTGGTGGTCACCACGGCGATCCTGAGGCGGCCCTGCTTGAGACCCTTGAGGTCGGCGATGGTTTGCTCGAATCGACCCCAGGTTTCCAGCCAGTCGGCGCAGGTGGCCTGCAGCTTCTGCCCTGCTTCGGTCAGGAAAACCTTCTTGCCCAACTGCTCCATCAGGGGAAGCCCGACCTGCTCGTGCAGCAGGCGAATCTGCTTGGATACCGTCGGCTGGGTGACATGCATCTCCTCGGCGGCGCGCGAGAAACTGCGCAGCCGGGCGACCGACTCGAAGGCCTGCAATTGCCGCAGGGTGACGTGCATCATGGTCCGTTTCCCCTCCTTGGACTATAGCCGTACGGCTATCGTTAGCATGAATTTAATTCATTATTAATTCAAATGCGATTTTCCTAGACTCCGTTTCCGAGCGGTGGCCAGGGCAAGGCGCCGCGAGCGCGCTTCCAACCAGCCCGCAGGAGAGGAGTGACAACCATGATCGATCCGACCACGGCACGGTTCCAGATTCCGGAAGGGGACCGCCATGACGCCTAGCCCCATCGGCCCGAGCGTCGTGCTGGCCGCGCCCCTGGTCCTGCTGTTGGCCGGTCTGGTACCAGCCGGTTGGGCCAATGCGCGGGCCCACCGCATGGCGGGCCTGTGTGGCGCGGCCGCCTGGCTGGCGCTGGCGTGCGCGGTGGTGGCGGCAGTGGCCCGGGGCTTGGAAGGCCCCGGCACGTTTACCCTGTACCGGAGCGACCTGCCCGGCGGCGTCGGGGCATTCTCGCTGTGCGTCTACGTCAACAACGTCACGATCATCATGCTGCTGCTGGTGTCCTTCGTCGGCGCCATCGTGACCCGATACTCCCGCAACTAC
>Ga0181519_10001390_pt1 | contig 21369 bp, 19 predicted proteins | sample PEATcosm2014_Bin_26_FD_121102 | JGI IMG/M metagenome (GOLD analysis project Ga0181519, IMG submission 121102) | Peatland microbial communities from MTU Mesocosm Facility, Houghton, MI, USA - PEATcosm2014_Bin02_10_metaG | ecosystem: Environmental > Terrestrial > Soil > Wetlands > Peat | place...
TATCCCAAGAAGGAGTACTGGGACCAGGCCATCAGCCACCTCGTGCACAAGCAGTCGTTCGCCGAGCGCCTCGATCTTGACCTGCTGCGCCTGCGCTTCGCCCTGGGCGATCTCAAGCGCGATTCCGACTACATGGACATGGGCCAGCTCTCGCTCGAGGCGGGTTTCCCCATCGAGGCCAAGAAAGTGGTCGACCAGGGCTTTGCCACCGGCGTGCTGGGCAAGGGCGCCGACGCCGAGCGCCACAAGCGCCTGCAGGCCCTGATCAACAAGGAAGCCACCGAGGATCTCAAGCAGATCGGCACCGGCGACGTCGATGCCGAGAAGGCCAAGACGGGCGACGGGCTGGTCAATGCCGGCTACAACTACGTGCTCAACGGCAAGTTCGAAAAGGGCTTGTCCCTGATGGAGCAGGGCGTGAAAAAGGGCGGCCTGCGCCATCCGGAGGATTCCAAGCTCCACCTGGGCATCGCCCTGTTCCTGGCCGGCGACAAGGCCAAGGCGGTATCGGTGTTGCGCTCGGTCCAGGGCAACGATGGCGCGGCCGACATCGCCCACCTCTGGGCCGTGCATATCGGCAAGGCCTAACCGCGCGACGCTGCGTTTATCCTGCAGCCGAAAAAAGCCGGAGAACCTTAGGGGACTCCGGCTTTTTTGCTAGTGCCTAGTGGTTTGGAAATTCAAAATGCCCAATATGGTCCAGTCACGTAACCTGCCGAGCCGATCGTCGCGGACTCGCCCTCGATGCCGACATAGACCGATCGTCCAAAGAAAAAAGGCAGGCCCCAGTCGATGCCACCGATCGTGGAACCGCTGGGCGCGCCCAGACCCAGGAAAACCGAATCGTTGCCGCCATTAGACGGAAAGAGAACCGTCTCCGCATTAATGATTGGAAAACTGAAGGTGTTGGGACTGCCGCTGGGGTTTCCCGTCGATGGGTCGATCCCCTGCTGCGTGGCAGTTACGGTGATCGTCGTCGACGGGTTCGTCGGCAGGAACCAGCTGCCGTTGGCGGTCGTGTCGGTAGGGATGGGCGTCGGCGTACCGTCGTTGGGCATGAATATTCCGTTCGAGCCACTGTCGATGAAACTGTTGCAATAGTTGGCGGTATCCAGGTTATAGGCGCCGGTCGTGCTGACCAGGGCGCTGTTGAAGTTGCCCGCGCTGAAGCCGCACCCGCTTTTCTGGAAGTAATTCGAGGCGTAGTACACGTTCGGATTGGTAAGCGTGGTGAGATTATTCGACTGGGTATTGATGCCGAAAATCAGCGTGCCGTACATGGTTGCCTCGGCAACGGTGCCGCTGGGAAGTGCGGGCATCTGCAGGAGTACGCCCTGATAGTCCGTGAAGGATATGACCGGGTTGGGAACCTGCTCCGTGACCAGCGGGCCGTAACCCGTGCACGACGAGGTCGATGCGCAGAGGTAATAGAACCCATTGCCTGCATTGGCCGACCCCACGCAACCCGTTCCGCAGTCCTGGGCAAACAGGCCCACGCCCAGCACGCCATTGGCGCCGAAGGAAATCGGGTCGTTGAATGCCGTGGTGGCGCTCGACGAGCAGGCCGACGGCACGGTATACGCGGATGAATCGCCGATCACCTGCACGGGAATGTTGAGGGCCTGCTCCCCCGCCAGGTGCACGTCCGCCTTGCGCACCGATCCCCAGGAATAGCCGTCGGCAAACTGCACGCATTCGAGCAAGGCCCCGCTGCCGCCCGACGCCGCCTGCGCCGGCAAGGAAATCGACGCGTTCAACAGAGAGGACATCACGCGCAGGCCCACCGAGCCCGTGTCGACCAGGATGTGGTCGATGGTCTGGCACGTCGTGGTTCCGGGGTTGCAGATCGTCACCGAGGTGTAGGGAACGTTCGCCGAACCCAGTATGAAGACCGAGGCCGCAGTCCCCGCGGCGGCGCCGGGTTGCACGCCATACACGCAGGGCCCCGCATCCACGATGACCGGTACGCTGTTGCCGGTGGTAGGCACGGCCAGTGCCGGCAATTTCGCCGTGCACGCGGCAAGCTGCTGCGCGACGGTACTGCCCGTCGAATTCGAGTTGTTGGTGCTGCCACCGCCACCGCCGCTGCCGCACGCGATGACGACGGCACACACGCCCAGGGCCAGGAGCAGGGAGGCGCCCGCGCGAACCGCGAGCCGCGAATTATTCGACATCATGTTCACTTGCTCCGGGCGGAATGGCATCGATGAGGTAGGCGCGGCCGTGGAACGAGCGCATGCGCCCCATGGATTCGAATACGAGGTTGCCGCTGGTCACGGACATGTGTCCGTGGGTACTGGATCGGGATCGCGGCGCGGCCGCCAGGGTGTCGAAGTGCGCGCCAAGCAGGAGCCGCAGATCGGGCTTAGCCGGGCCGTGCCAGGAAATGGCAAAGACCTTTCCGGACGGCGAAAGGTACTCGCGGACGATGCCCTTGGACTCGGTGCCGAGTTCCAGGACCGTGAACGCCGCATGGGCCACGGTGCGGGTCGTTGCATGGGCCTGGACGCGGTCGGCCTCGACAGAGGCGGCATCCTGCCCGAGTGCGGCATGCGCCGGGCCGCTCGCGATGCAGGCCAAGGCCAGCAAGGGCGGCGCCAGGCGCAGGCGCCGCCAAGCTGCAAGGCCAAGGCCTCGATCACCGGCCTGCCACGCGTGGGACCTTGCCGCCACCGACAGGGTTTTGGGGAAATGTTTCACTGAACCACCTCTCATCAAGGGATTTTCCGTCGCGCACCGCCTGCCGGGCCGCCTGGCCAGGACGTCTTCGACGACGCCGCCCATCTTGCTCCAACCCGCGCGCCGGTCGAGCGGAGCGGTAAAGCGGGCAGCATCGGGGGCAACTTCGCGGGCAACATCGCCGGACGATACTAAAGGTTTGCCGTCGGAATTCTCGGCAAAAACCCTGCAGGCCACTGAAAATAATTGAAAATTTGCGTAACCGGACTAGCGCCTACCGGGTCATCCCGGGTGCGGACCGGGCCAATGGCACCCCTCGCCTGCGCCCGGCGGTGGAACCACATCCCCACTTTTTGCCGCGAATGCGGTGCCTCTCAGGGCGTGCCCGCCCAACTACAATGGCGATTCCCGCAGCAAACCCGCTTTCGCGCCAGCACTGGAGCACATGATGAAACGCGATTCCCACATCAGCCAATCGCAGCATACCAACGCGGCCCTCATGGCGCGCCGCCGCGCCGCCATGCCCCGCGGCTCGGGCCAGACCTACGAGGTTTTCGTCGATCACGCCCTCAATGCCGAGGTGTGGGATGTCGAAGGGCGCCGCTACATCGATTTTGCCGGCGGCATCGCCGTGCTCAATACCGGCCACCGCCATCCGCAGATCGTCGAGGCCGTCAAGGCGCAGCTCGACCGCGTCACGCACACGTGCTTCCAGGTCCTGGCCTACGAGCCCCTGGTCGAACTGGCCGAACGCCTCAATGCCTTGGCCCCGGGCGACGCGCCCAAGAAGTCCTTTTTCGTCACCACCGGCGCCGAGGCGGTGGAAAACGCCGTCAAGATCGCGCGCGCGCATACCAAGCGGCCGGGCGTCATCGCCTTCGGCGGCGGTTTCCATGGGCGCAGCATGCTCACGCTCGCGCTCACCGGCAAGGTGGCGCCGTACAAGGCCGGCTTCGGCCCCTTCCCCGCGGAAATCTTCCATGCGCGCTTTCCCTCCGCGCTGCACGGGGTGAGCGTTGCCGACTCCCTGGCCTCGATCGAACACATCTTCAAGAACGACATCGAGCCCGAACGCGTTGCGGCCATCATCGTCGAGCCGGTGCAGGGGGAGGGCGGTTTCTATGTCGCGCCCACCGAATTCCTCGTCGCGCTGCGCGCCCTGTGCGACCGCCATGGCATCGTCTTCATCGCCGATGAAATCCAGTCGGGCGCCGGCCGCACCGGCACGTGGCTGGCGATCGAACACTCCGGCGTGGTGCCCGATCTCATCACCATGGCCAAGTCCCTCGCGGGCGGCTACCCCATCGCCGCCGTTACCGGCCGCGCCGACATCATGGATGCGCCCAACCCGGGCGGCCTCGGCGGCACCTACGCCGGCAATCCGCTGTCGGCGGTGGCGGCCCTCGAGGTCATCAAGATCTTCGAGCGCGAAAACCTCCTGGCCCGCTCCCGCGTCATCGGCGAGCGCCTCGTCGCCGGGCTGCAGGCCATTGCCCGCAAGCACGCGGCCGTGGGCGAGGTGCGCGGCCTGGGCGCCATGGTTGCCATGGAACTCTTCGAGCCGGGCAAGCACCACGTGCCCGCCGCCGACCTCACCAAGCGCCTGTGCACCGAGGCGCTGAGCCGCGGGCTCGTGCTGCTCTCGTGCGGTTCCTACGCCAACATCATCCGCGTGCTGGTCCCGCTCACGGCCTCCGACGAGATCATCGACGAGGGCATGAAGATCATCGCCGATTCCTTCGACGCCGTTGCCGCAGGCTGAACTCGTCCGCGGGCTCCACGCCCGCGAGCAGCAGCGCTTCACCGCCCGCCACCCCCGCTGCGCCGAACTTGCGCGCACCGGGGCGCGGCATTTCCTCTACGGCGTTCCCCTGCACTGGATGAGCGACTGGGGCACGCCCGTGCCGCTGTTCGTGCAGGAGGCGGTGGGTGCCGAACTGCGCTGCGCCGATGGCCACGTGCACGCGGACTTCTGCCTGGCCGACACCGCCGCGATGTTCGGGCACAGCCCGCCGGCGCTGGCCCAGGCCATAGAGGCGCAGGCCCGCGGCGGCCTGGGCACGATGCTGCCGGGGGCCGCGGCGCCCGCACTGGGCCAGTTGCTGGCCGCGCGCTTTGGCCTGCCCCAGTGGCAGATGGCGCTATCGGCCACCGATGCCAACCGATTCTGCCTGCGCTGGGCCCGGGCGGTGACGGGCCGGGCCAACATCCTCGTCTTCGACGGCTGCTACCACGGCACGGTCGACGAGGTCTTTGTCGATCTCGTGCCGGACGCCGCAGGATCCTTGCATCCGCGAACGCGCGCGAGCCTGCTGGGCCAGGTCGACGATCTCACGCGCCATACGCGGGTCGTGGAGTTCAACGACCTGCCGGCGCTCGAACGCGCCCTGGCCGACCGTTCGGTTGCCTGCGTGATTGCCGAGCCGGCGATGACCAATGTGGGCATGGTCCTGCCCGAGCCCGGCTTCCTGGAGGCGCTGCGCGCAGCGTGCACCGCCACCGGCACCTTGCTGTTGATCGACGAAACACACACCATCAGCGCCGGCCCCGGCGGCTATGCGCTTGCCCATGGCATCACCCCCGATTTCCTGGTGCTGGGCAAGGCCATTGCCGGCGGCTTGCCCTGCGCGGTGTACGGCTTCGGCGAGGCATTGGCGGACCGCATGCGAGAGGCCAAGGACCATGCGCCGCCCGGCCACTCGGGCATCGGCACGACGCTGGCCGGCAACATGCTGGGCCTGGCCGCCGTGCGGGCCACGCTCGAATCGGTGGCCACCGAGCAGGCCTATGCGCACATGCTGGCAGGCGCCGAAGCCCTGGCCGCCGGCCTGCAAGGGCAGATCGCAAGCCGGCAACTGTCCTGGTGCGTGAGCCGCGTGGGCGCGCGGGCCGAGTTCCAGTTCTGCGCCGTGCCGCCGCGCAACGGCCGCGAGGCGCGCGCGGCCATGGACGAGGCGCTGGAATCCCTGATCCACCTGTACCTGCTCAACCGCGGCGTGCTCATCACGCCTTTCCACAACATGATGCTGTGCTCGCCGGCCACGGCTCCGGCGCACATCGATCTCCTGCTGCGGGCTTTTTCCGACTGCCTTGCGGAATTGCTGGGCGGATCGCCGGTCCAACCGCCCGGTTGATGACCCGGTTCACGCCCCCGGTCCACGCGCCCCACGGAATTCCCGCCCTGGCGCATGCGGGGGCAAATGCCCGTAAGAAACGGGCGCCAGGCCCGACTGATCCGGGAGTCACCGTGTTTTCTGCCTGTCAGGAGGGTGCAAGGCCATGGAAAGACGCAAGGTATTGATCGCCGGTTCGAGTCTCTTGGCTGCGCTGGGCGTGGCGCGTTGGGCGCAGGGCTCGCCGGCGCCGTTTTATCGGCGTGCCGGAAGCATCGCCCCCGAGGCGGCGTCCCCCGGCGGGCATTTCGAGGTCGAACACAGCGAAGAGCAATGGCGCCATTTGCTCACGCCCGACCAGTACCGCGTGTTGCGCGAATCGCGCACCGAGCTCGCTTTCTCGAGTCCGCTGAACCACGAGAAACGCAAGGGCACTTTCCTGTGCGCCGGGTGCCAGCTGGCGCTGTTCTCGTCGGCCGCCAAGTACGACAGCGGCACGGGTTGGCCCAGCTTCTGGCAGCCCTTGCCCAACGCGGTCGGCACGACGGACGACGGCAGCTTCGGCATGTCGCGCACCGCGGTCCATTGCCGCCGCTGCGGCGGTCACCTGGGTCACGTCTTCGACGACGGACCCCAGCCCACCGGACTGCGCTACTGCATGAACGGCGTGGCCCTGGAATTCAAGCCCGATGGAGGACAGTCATGAAAAGAATCCCCGCAGTGAATTGGCTCCTTGCGCGTTTGCAAGGCGTTGGCCGGCCAACGGCATCCGGGCGCGGCTTGCGCGCCGGCGCGGGCGCGGTCGCTCTGGCCGGCGCGGCCGCCTGCCTTCTGCTCCTGGTCGAGCCCCTGGCGAGCGCGGCAGCCGAAGACGCGGTGATGGTGCCGGCCCCCGTGCTCGATCCTCCGGTGGCTGCCGCCCACCAGGCGCAGACCGTGGTGCTGGCGGGCGGCTGCTTCTGGGGCGTGCAAAAGGTGTTCCAGCACGTGCGCGGAGTGCAGCGCGCGGTGTCGGGCTACGCCGGCGGCAGCGCCGGTTCGGCGGACTACGAAACCGTGAGCACGGGGCGCACCGGCCATGCCGAGTCCGTGCAGATCACCTACGATCCTTCCGTCGTGAGCTTTGGCACCTTGCTGCGGGTCTACTTTTCCGTGGCCCACAATCCCACCGAGCTCAACCGGCAGGGGCCGGACCACGGCACGCAGTATCGCTCCGAGATCTTCACCACGAGCGACGAGCAAAAGCGTGTTGCGCAGGCGTATATCGCGCAGCTCGACGGGGCGGGCGTTTTTTCCCGGCCCATCGTCACGCGCGTGGAGCCGCTTGAGAAATTCTATGCCGCCGAGGATTACCACCAGGACTACGCCACCTTGCACCCGGACAGCGGATATATCGCCACCTTCGACCTGCCCAAGGTGCGCAATCTGGAGCGGCTGTTTCCGGCGCAGTATCGCGCCGATCCGGTGCTGGTAGCGGTGGCGTCGGCGACCATGGGGCATTGACGCGCCCGTTTTGGCGTGCCTACAATGATTTCGAAACCGGTCCTGCCGGTTCCTTGCTGGCGTTTCTTCTGATGCGCCAGAAATCCGCGTGAGCAGGCGCCCTATCGATCGATGCTCACCGGGCACCTGAAAAGGCCCCGCTTGCGGGGCCTTTTCCTTTGCTGCGCTCGCGCATTGCGCCGCCGCGCCGCGCTTGACGCGCACTAACGGTAAGTATAGTCTTACCGTAAATGAACGCTTACCTGAACACCGGCCTCCACGCCCTCGCCGACCCGACACGCCTGGCCATCCTGCAGAGCCTCGCGCAGCAGCCCCGCGCCGTTGCCGACCTGGCGCGCGGCTTCCCGGTCAGCCGTCCGGCCATCTCCCAGCACCTGCGCATCCTCAAGGACGCGGGCCTCGTCAGCGACCGGCACGCGGGCACGCAGCGCATCTACCACATCGACCCTGCCGGAATCGCCGCCCTCAAGGCGCACTTCGATGCCCTGTGGACGCACGTGCTCGACACCTTTCAGGCTGCCGCCGAAGCGACGGCGCCAACCGCAACTGCCGGCGGTTCCGGCAGGCCCAAGGCCATGGAGGACAAGCATGTCGCAAAAGCCCGCAAGCGCGTCGCCCGGCGCCGTCGTTAGGAAAACCCTCGTCGTCGATTGCGCGCCCGAACACGCCTTTGCCGTGTTCACCCGGAACATGGGCCGCTGGTGGCCTGCCACGCATCACGTGGGCGCAACGCCCTTTCGCGACGTCATCGTCGAGCCGCGCTCTGGCGGCCGATGGTATGAAATCAACGCCGAGGACGAAGAGGGCCAGTGGGGCCACGTGCTGGCCTGGGAACCGCCGCAGCGCGTGGTGCTCTCGTGGCACCTGGGAACCACCTTCGCCTACGATCCGGATCTGGCGCACGCGTCCGAGCTCGACATCCGCTTCCATGCCGCCGGCGACAATCGCACGCGCGTCGAATTCGAGCACCGCCACATCGAACGCCACGGCGAGGGTTACGAGAAGCTGCGCGACGTGCTCGATGGCGGCTGGGTGGGCATACTCGATGAGTTCGCCAAGCGCGCGGCGGCGGCCGAAGCCATGGGGCCGGCACAGTAGGGGCAACTCTTGCAGCGCCCGCGGCGCTGGCCGCGGGCGAGGGTGGCAGCAAGGCCCCGGCGAGCGGGGCCTCGTGCCTAGTGCGCCGCGTTGTGCAGGTCTTGAATCACCTTGAGCGTGTTCTCGACATGGTTGTCGGGGCTCATGCTCGAGTAGGTGTAGATGACCTTGCCCGCCGGGCTGATCACATACGAAATGCGATCGGCAGTGGCCGGGAGGAAGGCCAGGTTGGCGTCGTATTTCTTCATGATCTTGCCGTCGGCATCGGCCGCCACGGCAAACTTGTTGCGGCATTCCTTCACCGAAAATTCCTTGAGCGTATCGATGTCGTCGCCCGACATGCCGACGAGCGTGGCGCCCAGCGCGGCGAATTTCTCCGTTGCCTCGGCAAAATTGTGTGCCTCGACCGTGCAGCCGGGCGTGAACGCCTTCGGATAGAAATACAGCACGACCGGGCCCTTCTTGAGCGCCTCGGCCAGCGAAAACGTGAACGCCTTGCCGCCGATGGCCGCGGGGGTCGTGAAGTCCGGCGCGCTATCGCCCACCTTGAGGGCCGCCGAAGCATTGCCCACGCCCAGGCAAGCGAGGCCCACCGCGGTAGCGGCAGGCAAAAGCGATGCAAGCAGGTACCTGCCCAGCGAACGTCCAGGGTTTTTCATGAGTAGCACTCCTTGAGCCAAAACGCGATTCTGAACCAAAGCCAAGCCATTGTTGCTGCGGGAGGCCGTGCCAGGCGTGGGGGCAATTTGTCCGAGCATGGCCGGGTGGCCGCCCCCCGTGTGCCTCAATAGCGCTTTTCGAGCACAAGCAGGTCGTTTTCCTGCTTCATCTGGAATCGGCCCAGGAAACTGTTGCCGAGCAAAACCACCGGCGCACCGGCCGGAACGACGGTTGCCGTGACGTTGTAGACCTCGACTTCGCCCACGCGCACGGAACTGAGCTGCACCTGCCAGGCCAAGGTGTTGCCATTGGCGGTGACGACCGCGCTGCGGGTTCCGGCACGGTAGTTGAGCCCCATCTGTTCGGCGTGTGAAATGCTCATGACGACGTTCGAAGCCCCGGTATCGACCACGAAGGGCAGGGTCACGCCGTTGAACTGCCCCGTGCCCTGGAAGTGACCACCCGAGCCCGCATGCAGCACGACACGCGTACCCGCGCCGCCCCCGTGCCCCCCGACGCTCACCGGGTTCTCGCCCACGCGCAAGGTTTGCCGCTGGCCGTCGCGCTCCACGATGGCCGTGTCCCCATTTGTCGACACGAGGGTCACGCCCTGGCGCGTTTCCCCGGCCCCCAGCACCAGCGGCGCCGATCCGTCGATCACCAGAAGCGCCCGCTCTCCCATCACGCCCGTGAGGGCCACTGACTGCGCCAGCGCCGAGGCCGCCCCGACCATACCCGCGAGCAGGACCACAACCTGCCGCGCAACCCGCCGCATCCGACCCACGCCCCCCGAACCTGCGGCAAGCGCGCGGACGTCTGGACCTGCCACCGCCAGGAAACGTTTCGATGTCATCCCCCACCATCCCAGCAAGAGCGAAGGTTGTCAAGGCCGCGGGAGGGGTGCAGCCCCTCCCTGAAGGTATTATTTCTCATGGACTCCCCCACCCGGACCGCCCTGCTGATCATCGACATGCAGCGCGATTTTTGCGATCCGCTCGGGTATGCCGCCCAGGCGGGCATGGATGTGGACATCCTGCGCGCGCCGATCCGTCCCATCCTTGCCTTGCGCGAGCAGGCGCGCCGCCTGGCCATGCTCGTGATCTACACCCGTGAAGGCCACCGTGCCGATGGCAGCGACTGCCACGGGCAGAAGATGCGCCGCTCCGAGCGCGCCGGGGCCGCCATCGGCAGCCAAGGGCCGATGGGCCGCCTGCTGATCCGTGGACAATACGGCCACGACCTGATCGACGAACTCGCACCCCTCTCGGGCGAACCCATCGTCGACAAACCCGGCTACGGGGCCTTCTACCAGACCGACCTCGACCTGATCCTGCGCAGCCGCGGCATCACCGACCTCATCCTGACGGGCGTTACCACCGATGTCTGCGTCCACTCGACCCTGCGCGAGGCCGTCGACCGCGGTTTCGCCTGCACGACCGTCGCCGATGCCTGCGCTGCCGGCGATCTGCAACTGCACGCGGCGGCGCTGCAGATGATCCGCGGCGAAGGCAACATATTCGGGCGCGTTGCCGACAGCGCCACCCTGCTCGACGAGCTGCGCCGGCAGGCCGGCGCTGTGGATCCCGCAACCGGCCCGAGCGTCTGAGGCGAAGCAATGACGCCCGGTGAGCCGCCGGTCTGCCTGGAGGGCCGCAACGGCTTTCGCGCGCCGGTCAGCGCATTCGAGGACCTGCCCGGTCCGCGCCGCTGGCCCCTGGTGGGCAATACGCTGCAGCTGCGCCGCAATGCCGCCCACCATGTGCTGGAGGGCTGGGCGCTGCGCTACGGGCCCCTGTTCCGAATGCGATTCGGTCCCTACCGGGCGGTGGGCGTCGCCGAGCCCGGCCTCATCGATCAACTGCTGCGGCACCGACCGGCGGAAGTGAGCCGCTCGCCGCGCATTTCGCGCATCATCAACGAAACCGGCTTCAAGGGCGTGTTCACCGCCGAAGGCGAGGCATGGCGCCGCCAGCGCCGCCTCGTGATGCGCGCCCTTACGCCGGAGGCCATTCGCACCTTCTTCCCGATCATCGCCACCGTTACCGGGCGCCTGCAGGCGCGCTGGCAGGCGGCCGTTGCGCGCGGCCGCGACCCCGACGTGATGCGCGACCTCAAGTGCTACGCCATCGACGTGACGACCTGGCTGGCAATGGGCATGGACATCGACACCCTGACGCACGAGTCCAATCGCCTGCAGGCCGATGTCGAGACCTGGTTCGAGACGGTGGGCCGGCGCCTGACCCGTCCGTTCGCCTATTGGAAATACGTCCGGCTTCCGCAGGACCGCAGCAGCGACGCGGCGATGGGCCGCCTGCATGGCGTCGTGCGCGACCTGGTCGCGGCGGCGCGCGCCGAGCTGGCGGCACAGCCGGAACTGCGCCGGCGGCCCCGCAACATCCTGCAGGCGCTGGTGGCGGCCCGCGATGAGCCGGCTTCTGAATTCTCGGACGACGACGTCCACGGCAACGTGGCCGTCATGCTGTTCGCGGGCGAAGACACGACCGCCAACACCATGGCCTGGCTGCTCTATCACCTCGCGGCCGAGGCCGGCGCCTGCGCGCGAACCCGGACCCAGGCGCGGGCGGTGCTGGGTCCGGGCGCCACGGTGCCGGATTTGGCGCAGCTCGATGCGCTCACCCTTGTCGAAGCCGCCGCAAACGAGTCGATGCGGCTCAAGCCCATTGCGCCGTTACAGGGCATGCAGGCCAATGTGGACCTCGACCTTGCGGGCCTGCGCGTGCCGCGCGGACACCTCCTGTTCCTGCTGCCGCGCATCTGCGCCACGCAGGAGAGCCGTTTCGCGCAGTCGCGGCAGTTCCATCCGGAACGCTGGATCGGGGCGGCGCCCGATGCCGAAGGCGGGCGCAGCATGTTTCCGTTCGGCGGCGGCCCGCGGCATTGCCCCGGGCGCTACCTGGCGATGGTCGAGATCAAGATGGTCACCGCCATGGTGCTCGCCAATTTCGACCTGCAACTGCTCGTATCCCCCGAAGCGGTGGCGGAGCGCTTCGGCTTCACCATGGCGCCCGGCGCGCTGCCCCTGCGCTTTTCGGCCGCACGGTAATCCGGCAGGACGCTGCGGCCCGCGCGCGCCTCACGCATCCTGAACGCGGCATGAACCGGGCCGCGGGCAGGGCGATGAATTCAGTTGTGGTTCATGCTGGACCGGCATCGTGGCGGTGTTCCTTTCACCACTACGGAGTCCGACATGACGCAAGACACACTGAGCACGGATTTTTCGCGGCGCGGCGAGGCAGCGCCCGGCGGATTCTTGAAAATGCTGCCCTGGATCTTCGCCTGCCTGGGCGTGCTGGCGCCCCTGGCCCTGGTTGCCGCGGCGGCCATCGGCAGCGACGAAAGCGCGGTGCGGGCGCAAATGATCGTGCAAGGCTGCCAGATGCTTTCGGTGGCGATGATGCTCGCCGGCGTGCTCGGCCTCCTGTACGCATTGGGCCTGCGCGAAGCCGCGCTGGTGACCGGTCCGGTGCGCAAGGACCTGCGCAGCGAACTGCGCAACCTGGCCGCGTAGACGGGCGCGCGGACTGCTCCCCCTCAGGGCAGGCCGCGCTGCTTCTGCAGGATCTGCTGGTAGCCCCGCTGCAAAGCGGCCAGGCGCTTGCCCGGGTCCGGCAACTGGGCAATGGCGGCCAGCTCGGCCATTCCCCCATTGCGGGGGAAGCCATCGGCGAGGAGTTGTGAAAAACTCGCCGGGGCCGCCGCAGCGGGTTCGTCGTCGAGCAGGTCCTCGAAGGTGATGTCGTCATCGTCCACGCATGGGATATCGGCGCTCCGGGCGTTCGTCTGATCCCGCGTATCCGTGGTATGACCGGATTCTCGTTTAACTATTTGAAAAACAACAATTAATTCCGCGCAGCGCCGCCCGTGAACGGTGCCCGAACCCCGCCGGGGGCGTCTTCGTGAGCGTCTGCCGGCCCGGCCCCGGCCACTCCGGCCAAGCGGATGCCGTGGCACAAGCGCGAATTGCCCGCGGCCCGCGGCGCGCCTCGGCGGATGCACGATGCGGTTTTTCACTTACGATTCCCGCTTCGATCCAGCGTCCCCGGGGGGCAACGAACGTGTACGACGCCGACGGCAAGGATGACATCAGCGTCCTCAAGGGCGTGCTGCCCGTGATGTCGCGCTACGCAAGCGGGTACCACCCCATCAGCTACACGGTCTGGTACGAGTATTCCAAGGCGACCAACAAGGCCCTCAAGCAGGATGTGGACGCCGAACTCCAGCATGTGGAGCGCCTGTCGGCTTCGCAGACCTACGCCGTCTACGTCAAGCACGTGGTCGATCCGGCCGAACGGGCGGTGATGAGCGCGCGCACGGGCCTGCTGGGCCTCGTTGCCGAGGTCAAGGACAAGGTGCGCGACGCGGAGATCAAGACCTCGGGATTCGACGATCACCTCACCCGCTTCCAGGCGGGCCTGAGCAAGGCCACCAGCATCGCCGATCTGCAGGGCGACGTCTCCTCGATGCTGGTGGCCACGAAAAAAGTCAGCGAATCGCTGGTGCGCATGTCGTCCCAGCTCGACGAAAGCCGCAAGGAGGCCGTGCGCCTTGCCGACGAGCTCAAGAGCGTGCGCGAGGAGGCGCTCACCGACGCGCTGTCGGGCCTGTTCAACCGGCGCGGCTTCGACATCGAACTCGAGCGCCTCGTGGCCAAGACCGGCAAGGACAGCCCGCTGGCCGTGATCATGCTCGACATCGACCACTTCAAGGCGGTGAACGACACCTATGGCCATCCGCTCGGCGACGCGGTCATCGCCGCCGTGGGCCAGTTCATCCGCGACTCGCTGGGCGCCGTGGGCATCGCCTCGCGCTATGGCGGCGAGGAATTCGCGGTGCTGCTGCCCCGGCAGAATCTCGCCACCGCCGAGAAGATCGCGCAAAGCATCCGTGCCCGCGTCGAGCAGGGCAAGATCAAGCGCCGCAAGGACGACGAGCCCATCGGCGGCATCACGATTTCGGCCGGCGCCAGCGCCTGGAAGGAAGGCGACGACGCTGCGTCCCTCATCGAGCGCGCCGATCGCGCCTTGTACGCCGCCAAGCATGCGGGGCGCAACCGGGTCGTCGTGGAAAGCTGAGGCGGGGCAGCGCGGGCCGCGGATGCGCCGGCGCGGATGACCGCGATGCCATAGCGCCGCCATGGCCCCATCGGACCGTGTCCGGCGCACGCGCAATCGCGCATACTCTGGCATGAACTCCGCACCGACCGGCGAACCGCGCGGCGAGACCGCCGCCCCCCGGCGCATCGTCGCGCTGGGCGCGTCGGCCGGCGGCCTCGAGGCCCTGCAGCAGTTCCTGGGCGCGGTTCCCGTCGCGAGCGGCTTGGCCTATGTCGTGGTGCAGCACCTGGACCCGACCCACAAGGCGATGCTCGCGGAGCTGCTGCAGCGCGTTACCGCCATGCCGGTGCGCGAGGCCACCGAGTCCATGCACGTCGCGCCCGATTGCGTGTATGTGATCCCGCCCAATCGCGAATTGACCGTTGCCGGCGGCAGGCTGCATCTGGGGCATCCGCTGGAGCCGCGCGGCCTGCGCCTGCCGATCGACGTCTTCTTCGCCTCGCTGGCCCGCTGCGCGGGTGAACGCGCCATCGGCGTGATTCTCTCGGGCATGGGCTCGGATGGATCGCTTGGCCTGCAGGCCATCCGATCCCAGGGCGGCCTGACCCTCGTGCAGACCCCCGAGACCGCGCAATTCGATTCCATGCCACGCAGCGCCATTGCCGCCGGCAGCGCGGGGATCATCGCGCGGGCAGACGAAATGCCGCGGCGGATATTGCAGGCGCTGGGCCCCGATGCCGGTCCCGCACCGGTGGCGCGCCGGGAGGACGACACGCCGCAATCCCTTGGCCGGATCCTCGACCTGCTGCGCGAGCATTGCAAACACGACCTGTCGCTGTACAAGGCCAGCACGCTCAAGCGGCGCATCGAGCGGCGCATCGGCGTGCACGGCCTGGCGTCGATGGCCGAATACGAGGATTTCGCGCGCCGCAATCCGGCCGAGCTCGATCTCCTGTTCAAGGAAATGCTCATCGGCGTCACCGGCTTCTTTCGCGATCCCGCGGTCTGGCAGGCGCTCAGGGACACCGCGCTGCCGGAACTTTTTTCGCGCAATGCGGCCGGAACGCGGTTTCGCGCCTGGGTCATCGGCTGCTCGACGGGCGAGGAGGCGTACTCGCTGGCGATGGTGTTCCAGGAAGCCAATGAAGCCGTGGCCGGCACGATGCACTTCACGCTCCAGATCTTCGCCACCGACCTGAGCGCCGACGCCATTGCCGTGGCGCGGCGCGGGCGCTACCCGGCGCAGATCGCCGGCGACGTGGATCCGGACCGTCTCGCCCGCTTCTTCCGCCCGGACGCCGACGGTTTTGTCGTCGACAACAGCATTCGCGAAATGGTCCTGTTTGCGCAGCACGACGTCATACTCGACCCGCCGTTCACGAAGATCGACATCCTTTCGTGCCGCAACCTGATAATCTATTTCACGACGGACCTGCAGCGGCGCCTCGTGCCCCTGTTCCATTACTGCCTGCGTTCGGGCGGCGTCATGATCCTCGGAAAATCGGAAACGGTCGGACCCTGGCAGGCCAATTTCGGCTTCCTCGACGCCAAAGCCAGGATCTACCGGCGCCAGGACCGCCGGCCCGACCTTGGCGCGATCGATTTCCCCACCAAGCGACATTTGTTGCGCCCGTCGGCGCAGGAGCCGCCCGTGCCCCAATTGCCCGCCAAAGGCAGCAATCTGCAGTCCCTCGCCGACCAGATGCTGCTGCAGGAGTTCTCGCCGCCGGCGGTCCTGGCCAACGAGGACGGCGACATCGTCTACATCAGCGGCCGGACGGGCCGTTACCTGGAGCCGGCTGCCGGCAAGGCCAACTGGAACATCCATGTGATGCTGCGTCCTCAGATCCGCTCGTCCATCGTCGCGGCCATGGCGCAGGCGCGGCAGGAGCGCAAGCCGGTCGAGCTTGCCGGACTCGTGCTCGAGGAAGAGCCGCAACATCTGCTCGACGTCACGGTCCGCGCCATCGACGAACCCGAGGCGCTCGCGGGCCTCGTCATGGTCGTGTTTCGCGACGTGGCTGCGCCGGCCAAAGGCGCCCGCCGCAGGCGCCCCGCCGGCACGGCGGACCCCGAGCTGGCCGCCGAATTCTTGCGCCTGCAGCAGGAGATCCGCAATCTGCGCCTCGAAATGGGCGCCTCGCGCGAGGAACTGCAGGCCACCAACGAGGAGCTGCAGTCGACCAACGAGGAGCTGCAATCGGCCAACGAGGAGCTCACGACCTCCAAGGAAGAGTCCCAGTCGATGAACGAGGAATTGCAGACGATCAACACCGAACTGCAGTCCAAGCTCGACGAGCTCGCCCTGGCGCAAAGCGACATGCAGAACCTGCTCAACAGCACCGACATCGCCACGCTTTTCCTGGACAACGAGATCAACGTGCGGCGTTTCACCGAGAAGATCACGCGCATCATCCACCTGCGCGAATCCGACATCGGGCGGCCGCTGAGCGACCTTGCCAGCACCCTGATCTATCCCGACCTCACCCGCGACGCCCGGGAAACCCTGCGCACGCTCGCCTTTTCCGAAAAGCAGATAGCCACGACCGACGGCCTGTGGTTCTCGGTGCGCATCATGCCCTACCGCACCCTCGCAAACGTCATCCAGGGGGCCGTCATCACCTTCGTGGAGATCACCGCGGCCAAGGAGCTCGAGTCGCGCCTGCGCAAGGAATAGAATGCGCGTTCGCGGGCCCGCCGCGGACCGAGGTCCTACGATGCCCCGCAAGGCCCAACCACCCGAAACGCCCCCCGCCCTGCGCATTCGCGCGCTCGCCCGTCTCACCGGCAGCCGCGGCGCGGATGCCACCCGGGCCAGCAGCGCGCACGCGCTGCGGGTGCTGTACGAATTGGCCTCCTCCCCGTCCACCTCGGCCGACGCCCTCGTGCTCCTGCACGAATTGCAGGTCTACCAGGTAGAGCTCGAGCTGCAGGACGAGGAGATGCGCCATGCGCGCGCCGAGCTCGAGGCGGCCCTGGCACTGCGGGTGGCGCGCTCCGAACTGGCGCCCTTCGGCTATTGCACGGTCGACGCCGGTACCGTGCTGCACGAGATCAACCCGGCCGGCGCGCGCCTGCTCGGTGCCGACCGCCCCGCGCTGATGGGTCGCCCGCTCGACGCGTTTCTGGCCCCGGACAGCGCCCTGGCCCTGCGCGCGATGCTCACGCGAATCCGGCGGGGTGCAACGAGCCAATCGGGCGTTCTCCAACTTCGCCTGGGCGATGGCGCAGTACGCGTCCTGCATGCCGCGCTGGGGCCGGATCTCTCCGATGATCGATTCCTGCTCGCATTCTTCGTGGCCGGCGCAGCCGCGGTATCGGGCATCTGAGCGGGAATATTCCCGGCCGGCGGCCGGTTTCCCGCGCTCTCGCGGTTATGATGAATTCCAGCGCGTTGTCCTCCCCGCGCCGCACATGGGTCTCCCGGATTTTCCATTGTCAGCCACGGCGGGGCGATTGCGATGGGCAAGGCGGGCGCCAAATCGATACCCACTTCGCCGCGCAGCGCACCGGATGCACCGGCAGCTGCGCCTGCCGGCGGCGCGGACCCGCCGCGCACCGCCGACGCACTCCTGCACGAACTCCAGGTACACCAGATCGAACTGGAGATGCAGAACGAGGAACTCCTGCGTTCGCAGGCCGCGCTCGAAGCCTCCCGCGAACGCTTCGCCGATCTGTACGAGTTTGCCCCCGTCGCCTATCTGACGCTCACGCGCGGTGCGCGCATAACGGCCGCGAACCGGATGGCGGCGATGCTCCTGGGGCAAAGCGCCGGCAAGCTCAAGGGGCGCAGCTTTACCGCCCTGGTCGCGCCGCTCGATGCCGGCCGCTGGAAGCGGATATTTGCCGACGCCATCGTGCACGCCGACCTGGGTGCCGTGGACCTGCGCCTCGTGCGCCCCGATGGGCGTCCCCTGGCGGTGCGGCTCGCCTGCCTGTGCCGCGGCGAGGAATCGTCCTCGGTGCGGATCACCCTGATGGATGTCACCGATAGCAAGCGCGCCGAAGATGACCTGCGGATAGCCGCGCTGGCCTTCGAAACCGATTCCGCCGTGGTGGTCACCGATGCCGGCGCGGTGATCGTGCGCGTCAATGGCGCCTACACCCGATTGACCGGGTACAGCTCCGAGGAATCCGTGGGCAGGACGCCGGCAATGCTCAAGTCGAGCCGGCACGACAGGGTGTTCTATGAACAGTTGTGGGCGAGCCTCACGACACACGGATCCTGGCGCGGCGAAATCTGGAATCGCGACAAGTCGGGCCTCGAGGCGCCCGCGCTCATGATCATCTCGGCGGCGCGCAATGCCGAGGGCGTCGTGACCCATTACGTGGCCACCTTCTCCGACATCACGCTCAGCAAGCAGGTCGAAGCCCAGATCCATCGCCTCGCCTACTACGATTCGCTCACGCAGCTCCCCAACCGGGTACTGCTGCACGACCGGATTACCCACGCCATGGTGAGCATGCGCCGCAGCCAGCAGTTCGGCGCCCTGCTGTTCGTGGACCTGGACCATTTCAAGGGCCTCAACGACTCCCGTGGGCATGCCAGCGGCGACCGCCTGCTGGTCGAGGTGGCGCGGCGCATCGCCGGCAGCGTGCGCGAGGACGACACCATCGCGCGCCTGGGCGGCGACGAATTCGTCGTCATGCTCGATACCCTGGGAAGCGACCCGACGGAGGCCGCGCGCCAGGCGGCCCAGATCGCCGACAAGGTGCGGCGCGCCATCGACCAGCCGTTCCCGCTGGAGCGCGGCATTTTCCGCTGCACGGCCAGCATCGGTGTCGCCTTGTTTCGTGGCGACGAACTGGCCGCCGAGACCGTCCTCAAGAATGCCGACCTGGCCATGTACAAGGCCAAGGATGCCGGCAGGAATGCGGTCCGGCTGTTCGATCCCGTCATGCAGACGGCGCTCGACGAGCGGGCCGCCATCGAAAGCGACCTGCTCCGCGCCGTCGAGCGCGGGCAGCTGTCTCTGTATTACCAGGCGCAGGCCAATGCGCAGGGCCGGATCATCGGGGCCGAGGCGCTGCTGCGCTGGCACCATCCGCAACGGGGCCTGCTCCTGCCGGCGGCCTTCCTTGCGATCGCGCAAGAGACCGACCTGATCGTATCGCTGGGCCGGTGGGTCCTGGACACCGCCTGCGCGCAGATCCGGGCCTGGTCGCGCCTACCGGCCGCGCGCCATCTGCGCGTGGCGGTCAACATCAGTGCCCGCGAATTGCGGCATCCGCACTTCCCGGCATTCCTGGCAGGCGTCCTGCGCGAAACCGGCGTCGATCCGGAACGCCTGCTGCTCGAACTCGCGGAAAATGACGTGTTCGCCGACGCCGACGAGACCATCGCGCGCCTCGGGGCGCTAAAGGCGCTGGGCGTTGGCCTGTGCCTCGACGACTTCGGTGCCGGGCTCTCGTCCCTGGCCCATCTCAGGCGCTTGCCGCTGGGCCAGCTCAAGATCGGCGCCGCGGTCATCGGCGACCTCGCCGGCGGCTCCCGTGATGCCGCCATCGTCAAGACCATCCTGGCGCTGGGATCATCCCTGGGGCTGGAGGTGATCGCCGAGGGCGTAGCGAGCGAACCGCAAATGCGCGCGCTGGCGGACCTGGGTTGCCGCGTCTTCCAGGGCTCGCACCCTGCGCCGCCGCTGCCGGTGCGGGAATTCGAGCAACTGCTGCCTTCGGTCACCGAACCCGGGTGAGCGCCCGCTGGTAGGCCATCCAGGTGTGCGACGAATCCGGCCAAACCCGCGTTCCCTTGCGTGCGCGACAACAGCATCGGGGATCTTTTCGGAACAAAGCAATCGCGGCGGTTGATCAAGCGTGCACGTGGCTCTGCGCTTCGACAGAAAGGCGCAATCCAACCGTCTTGAGGACGGCGATCAATGTCTTCAAGGTTGGATTTCCTTTGGGCGAGAGCGCGCGGTACAGCGACTCGCGACTGATGCCGGCCTCTTCGGCGACCACACCCAATCCGCCATAAGCTTCCGCAACGGTACGCAACGCAAGCAGTCCGGCAGCCCGATCATTGGGATCGTCCAGCGATTCCATCGCCACCTTCAAATATTGCGTTGCCAATTCCCGATCAGCGCGCAATTCAGCAATCTCCGCGTCATGGTGCGACACCGATGTCTTGAGTTTGCTCATGCTTGCCTCCGCTTCCAATCTGACCAATATTCCTTCGCCCGCTTGATATCGGCCGCCTGGAGCCAGTGGAAAATCCGTTCGGAGCCAAGGTGTTAACCATGTCTCCGGTATAAAGTGCAAACCATGTGACCGGTATGCACCCGCGAAGCAGAATGGGCCGTGCAGGACTTGAACCTGCGACCAACGGATTAAAAGTCCCGAAAAATGCAGAAAAAGAGGCGTCGATTACAGTCCTATCACGTCCCGTACAGAGGAGGGCGCCGGATTCCGTAGGATAATCGACCCCCGACGACACCCTGTTGTTTCCTGCGTTATAGGGTGTCCTAACAGGGGGTCGAGCATGGGACGGAAATCCGGGCCGCTTACGGACGCGGCGATACGCAAGGCGAGTGTCGGGCAAAAGCTCTCCGATAACCACGGCGAGCGGAACAAGGGCCGACTGGTATTGGTCGTGACCGAGACCGGCCGCAAGACCTGGCATTTCCGCGAGCAGAACTTCCGCGGCGGCAAGCGCATCGACCGCACCAAGAAGCTCGGCGAGTACCCGGCCATGTCCCTGGCCGAGGCGAGGGAGGAGGCGCGACTCGCGTCGGCGCGGCCGGATGCGCAGTGGCGGGCGGGGACGTTTGGCGAACTCCTCGACGCCTACGTGAAGTCCCTGGAGGCGCGCAACGCCGCGAGCGCCGCCGATACGAGGAAGGAGCTCACGCGGGCGATCGCGCTCGACGACCCCATCCGCAAACGGGAAGCCCGGGATATCACCGCCCCGGACATCGCGAAGATTCTCCGCGAGAAGCACTTGGGCAAGGTCGGCGCCGACGGCGAGCGGAAGCTCGTTACCACTCGGGTGAACCGCCTCCGGTCCCTCCTGTTGGCTGCGTTTAACTACGCCGGCAAGCACGACTACGATCCGCGGCGGGCGACCGCCGCCGCAACATTCGACGTTCCGCATAACCCGGTCGCCAGCACTCGGCGCGTCGCCGAATGGGAGCGCACGCGGGACCGGGTGTTGACCCGCCACGAGATGCACTCGTTCTACGAATCGATGTTGGCCCAGTCTGCCCGGCTTTCGGCCGCCGCGGCGGAAGTCCGCAAGACCA
>Ga0181519_10001392_pt1 | contig 21361 bp, 18 predicted proteins | sample PEATcosm2014_Bin_26_FD_121102 | JGI IMG/M metagenome (GOLD analysis project Ga0181519, IMG submission 121102) | Peatland microbial communities from MTU Mesocosm Facility, Houghton, MI, USA - PEATcosm2014_Bin02_10_metaG | ecosystem: Environmental > Terrestrial > Soil > Wetlands > Peat | place...
CGGCCGACGGCACGCGGCGCACGACGCGCTACGACATCGACCTGTTCAAGTGCATCTACTGCGGCTTCTGCGAGGAGGCCTGCCCGGTGGACGCGATCGTCGAGACGCGCATCCACGAGTACCACATGGAGAACCGCGGCGAGAACATCATGTCGAAGGACAAGCTGCTCGCCGTCGGTGACCGCTACGAGGCGATGATCGCGGCCGACAAGACCGCCGACGCGCCGTACCGCTGACCGCCGCAGGCCACCCACCGTGCTGACCACCATCCTCTTCTACGTGTACGCCAGCGTGCTGGTCGGGGCGGCGCTCGGCGTCGTGCTGTCGAAGAACCCGGTGCACGCGGCGCTGTTTCTGGTGCTCGCGTTCTTCACGAGCGCGGTGCTGTGGCTGCTGCTCGAGGCCGAGTTCCTCGGCGTCGTGCTGGTGCTCGTGTACGTCGGCGCCGTGATGGTGCTGTTCCTGTTCGTCGTGATGATGCTCGACATCAACCCGGCGACGCTGCGCGAGGGCTTCACCAAGCACGCGCCGCTCGGCGCCCTGGTCGCGCTCATCATGATCGCCGAGATCGGTTACGTGGTCTGGGCGAAGCACCTCGGCTTCGACCTCTCCGGCGCCGCACCCGCCGCCGCGGCCGGCTACTCGAACACCAAGGCGCTCGGCGCCGTGCTCTACACGGACTACCTGCTGCCCTTCCAGCTGGCGGCGGTCGTGCTGCTGGTCGCGATCGTCGCGGCGATCGTGCTGACCATGCGCCACCGGCCGGGCCACAAGGTGCAGGACATCTCGGCGCAGGTGCACGTGCGCCGCGCGGACCGGGTCCGCATCGTCAAGGTCGAATCCGCGAGGCGCCCATGATCGGCCTGCCGCACTTCCTGCTGCTCGCAGGCGTTCTGTTCAGCATCGCGGTCGCGGGCGTGTTTCTGAACCGCAAGAACCTGATCGTGCTGCTCATGTGCATCGAGCTCATGCTGCTCGCGGTCAACTTCAACTTCATCGCTTTCAGCCACTGGCTCGGCGACCTCAACGGCCAGGTGTTCGTGTTCTTCATCCTGACGGTGGCCGCGGCCGAGTCGGCGATAGGACTTGCGATCCTGGTGGTGCTGTTCCGCGAGCGGCGCGGCATCAACGTCGATGATCTCGACACGATGCGGGGCTAAGGGATGTCGAACGTCTACCTCATCATCGTGCTGGCGCCGCTGGTTGCGGCGCTGCTCGCCGGCCTGCTCGGCAGGGTGATCGGCCGGGCGGGCGCGCACAGCGTGACGATCCTCGGCGTCGCGACTTCGTTCGTGCTGTCGGCCTGGGTCATGAAGGCGCAGCTCATCGACGGCCTCGCGACCTACAACGCGCCGGTGTACACCTGGCTCGTGACCGACGGCATCCGCATGCAGGTCGGGTTCCTGATCGACCATCTGACCGTGCTGATGATGGTGGTGGTGACCTTCGTGTCGCTGATGGTGCACATCTACACCATCGGCTACATGCACGACGACGACGGCTACCAGCGCTTCTTCGCCTACATCTCGCTCTTTACGTTCGCGATGCTGATGCTCGTCATGAGCAACAACTTCCTGCAGCTCTTCTTCGGCTGGGAAGCGGTCGGCGTCGTCTCGTACCTGCTGATCGGCTTCTGGTACAAGCGGCCGACCGCGATCTTCGCGAACCTGAAGGCGTTCCTCGTCAATCGCGTCGGCGACTTCGGCTTCCTGCTCGGCATCGCCGGCATCGTCTACTTCACGGGCTCGCTCGACTACGCGACCGCGTTCCACTTCGCGCCGCAGATCGCGGCGAGCAGCTTCACGCTGTTCGAGGGCCAGGGCTACAACGCGATGACCGTGATCTGCATATGCCTGTTCATCGGTGCGATGGGCAAGTCCGCCCAGGTACCGCTGCACGTGTGGCTGCCGGACTCGATGGAAGGCCCGACCCCGATCTCGGCGCTGATCCACGCGGCGACCATGGTGACCGCGGGCATCTTCATGGTGGCGCGCATGTCGCCGCTGTTCGAGCTGTCGCCGGTCGCACTGTCCTTCGTGCTCTGCATCGGCGCGACCACCGCGCTCTTCATGGGCTTCCTCGGCATCGTCAACAACGACATCAAGCGCGTGGTCGCCTACTCGACGCTGTCGCAGCTCGGCTACATGACGGTGGCGCTCGGCGTGTCGGCCTACGGCGCCGGCATCTTCCACCTGATGACGCACGCGTTCTTCAAGGCGCTGCTGTTCCTCGCCGCGGGTTCCGTGATCATCGCGATGCACCACGAGCAGGACATGCGCCACATGGGCGGGCTGCGCAAGTACCTGCCGATCACCTACTGGACGTGCCTCATCGGCGCGCTCGCGCTGATCGGCTTCCCCGGTTTCTCGGGCTTCTTCTCGAAGGATGCGCTCATCGACGCGGTGGGGCAGTCGCAGATCCCCGGCGCCCGCTACGCCGAGTTCTGCGTGACGGTCGGCGTCTACGTCACCGCGCTCTACACGTTCCGGATGATCTTCATGACCTTCCACGGCGAGGAGCGGATGGACGCGCACACGCGCGAGCACCTGCACGAAAGCCCGTGGGTCGTGACCGTGCCGCTCGTGCTGCTCGCCATCCCGTCGGTCGTGATCGGCTGGCTCACGGTCGGTCCGGTACTGTTCGGGCACTACTTCGACGGCGCGATCGTCGTCAGCCCCGCGCACGACGTGCTCGGCGAGCTCGGCCGTGAATACACGGGCCAGGGCGGATTCCTGCTGAAGGCATTCGCGCACCTGCCGATCTACCTCGCGGCCGCCGGCGTCGCGAGCGCCTGGGCTCTCTATCTCAGGTGGCCGGCGATCCCGGCGCGGCTGCGGGCCAGCCTCGCGCCGCTCTACCGGGTGCTCGACAACAAGTACTGGTTCGACTGGTTCAACGAGAACGTCATCGCGGCGGGCGCCCGCTCGCTCGGCAGGCTGTTCTGGCACGTCGGCGACGAGATCGTCATCGACGGCGCCCTCGTCAACGGCTCGGCGCGCGGCGTCAGCTGGCTCGCGGCGGTCGTGCGGCACGTGCAGTCGGGGTACCTGTACCACTACGCGTTCGCGATGATCATCGGCCTGAGTGCCCTGATCGCGTTCCTGATTTTCAGAACCTGAGCGACGGGATTACGGAACCTTCACGATGCACCACTGGCCCTTGCTCAGCATTCTGACGTGGCTGCCGATCGGCGGTGGCGTGCTCGTCATGCTCGCGGGAGAGGGGCGTGCCGCGCTCGCGCGGTGGCTCGCGCTCGGCGTCGCGATCGCCGCCTTCGTCCTCAGCCTGCCGCTGTATGCGGACTTCGATACGACCACCGCGGCGCTGCAGTTCGTCGAGCGGCTGCCGTGGGTGCCGGCGCTGCACGCCGACTATTACCTCGGCATCGACGGCATCGCGCTGCCACTGATCGTGCTGACGACCTTCTCGACCGTGCTCGTGATCATCGCCGGCTGGACGGTGATCGAGAAGCGCCCGAGCCAGTACTTCGCGGCCTTCCTCATCATGGAGGGCCTGATGGTGGGGGTCTTCTCGGCCGCCGACGCGCTGCTCTTCTACGTGCTCTGGGAAGCGATGCTGATCCCGATGTTCATCATCATCGGCGTCTGGGGCGGCACGCGGCGCGTCTACGCGACCATCAAGTTCTTCCTCTACACCTTCCTCGGCTCGGTGCTGATGCTGGTCGCACTCATCTACATGTACCTGAAGGCCGGGAGCTACGAACTCGCCGCCTTCTACCACCTGCCGCTCACGCTTCCCGAGCAGACGCTGATCTTCCTCGCGTTTTTCGCGGCCTTCGCCGTCAAGGTGCCGATGGTGCCGGTCCACACCTGGCTCCCGGACGCGCACGTCGAGGCGCCGACCGGCGGCTCGGTGATCCTGGCCGCAATCATGCTGAAGATGGGCGGATACGGCTTCCTGCGCTTCTCGCTGCCGATCACGCCGGATGCGGCGCGTTCGCTCGACTGGCTGGTCATAGGGCTGTCGCTGATCGCAGTCGTGTACATCGGCCTCATCGCGCTCGCGCAGCGCGACATGAAGAAGCTGATCGCCTACTCCTCGATCGCGCACATGGGCTTCGTCACGCTCGGCTGCTTCGTGGGCTTCGAGATCGTGGCGAGCACCGGCAGCACCCAGGGCGCGGTGCTCGGCCTCTCCGGTGCCATGGTGCAGATGATCTCGCACGGACTCGTGTCGGGGGCGCTGTTCCTCTGCGTCGGCGTCCTCTACGACCGCCTGCATACGCGCGAGATCGGCGCCTACGGCGGCGTGATCAACACCATGCCGATATTCGGCGCATTCATGGTGCTGTTCGCGCTCGCGAACGCGGGCCTCCCTGGAACCTCCGGGTTCGTCGGCGAGTTCATGGTGGTGCTCGCGAGCTTCCGCGCCAGCTTCTGGTACGCCTTCATCGCCGCGACCACGCTGATCCTCGGCGCCGCCTACACGCTGTGGCTCGTCAAGCGCGTGATCTTCGGCGAGGTCGCCAACGACGGCGTCGCCTCGCTCAAGGACCTGAACGGCCGCGAGTTCGTCGTGCTCGGCATCCTCGCGATCGCGGTGCTCGCGCTCGGCCTCTATCCCAAGGCGCTGACCGACGTGATGGAACCGACGCTGCAGAACCTCGTGCAGCTGATGTCGGTCAGCAAGGCCTGAGGGCAGGGCAGACAAATGAATCCGACCTCCGCAATCGACTTTGCCCTGGCCCGCCCCGAGATCTTCCTGCTCGGCGCGACCTGCGTCGTGCTGCTCGCGGACCTGTGGATCAGCGACCGCAACCGCCAGCTGACCTACTTCCTCGCGATGGCGACGCTGTTCCTGACGGCGCTGCTCGTGACCGGTGCGCCGGACGGCCGGCACCTCGCGTTCCACGGCATGTTCGTCAGCGACGGCATCGCCAAGCTGCTGAAGCTCGTGGCCTGCGGCACGGTGGCGGCCGTGTTCCTGTATTCGCGCGACTACCTGATCCAGCGCGGGCTCTTCCGCGGCGAGTACTTCGTGCTCGTGCTGTTCGCGACGTTCGGCATCTTCATCATGGCGTCCGCGGGGAGCCTGCTGACGATGTATCTCGGGATCGAGCTCCTCGCGCTCTCGCAGTACTCGCTGGTCGCCTTCGACCGCGATTCGCCGGTCGCGGCCGAGGCCGCGATGAAGTACTTCGTGCTCGGTGCAATCGCCTCGGGACTCCTGCTCTATGGCATCTCGATCATCTACGGCGTGACCGGCACCTTCGACCTGGCCGAGCTCGCAACCCGGGTGGATGCCGCCGCGGCCAGCAAGGTCGGGCTGCTGTTCGGCCTCGCGTTCCTGCTGGCCGGCATCTCGTTCAAGTTCGGCGCGGTGCCCTTCCACATGTGGGTACCGGACGTGTACCACGGCGCGCCGACCTCGGTGACCCTGTTCCTCGGAGCGGCGCCCAAGCTCGCGTACTTCGCGCTCGCCATCCGGGTTCTGGCCGAGGGGCTCGGCGGGGCGGTCGGCGCCTGGCAGGAGATGCTGGTCGTGGTCGCGGTGCTGTCGATCGCGGTCGGCAATATCGTCGCCGTGGCGCAGACCAACCTGAAGCGCATGCTCGCGTACTCGACGATCTCCAACGTCGGCTTCATCCTGCTCGGGATCCTCGCCGGGACGCCGTTCGGCTACCGCGCGGCGCTGTTCTACACGATCACCTACGTGATCATGGCGCTCGGTTCCTTCGCGATGATCGTGCTCCTGAGCCGCAAGGGCTTCGAGGCGGACCGCATCGAGGACTTCCGCGGTCTTGCCCAGGACCATCCGTGGTTCGCCTGGATGATGCTGTTCCTGATGGTGAGCACGGCGGGCGTGCCGCCGTTCGTCGGCTTCTTCGCGAAGCTCTATGTGATCCAGGCCGTGCTCGACGTCGGCCTCACGTGGGTGGCGATCGTGGCGGTGCTGCTCTCGGTCGTGGGCGCCTTCTACTACCTGCGGATCGTGAAGGTCATGTTCTTCGACCCGCCCGCGGACGAGGTCAGCGTTACGGCCGGCGGGAGCCTCAAGCTGCTGCTCAGCCTCAACGCGCTCACGGTGCTGGCGCTCGGCGTATTCAACACGGCACTCGTGAACGCGATTGCGAGGGCGATCCCCTAGCTGGTTTTGCGCGCGTGGCGGTTTCCGTGTATCATTCCGCGGCTGGATCTGGTGCGGGGTGGAGCAGTCTGGCAGCTCGTCGGGCTCATAACCCGAAGGTCGTAGGTTCAAATCCTACCCCCGCTACCAATTTGAACGCACGGCCCGCCTTCGCGGGTCTTGTGCGTTATGGGGGCAGGGGACGAGTGACCCAACCGTCCGCCCGGCGTGCGGAGGGACGGCTCAGTCGGCTCGGCCAAGTGTACGACCAATACCGTCCAGTACCTGCTGCATCAGACCAGCGGAGATGGCGCCGAGCTTGGTCGCGTCCGATGAGTCGATCGTGGCGATTTTCAACGGGCGAATCACCGACGGCACCGGCAGGCCCGTCCGGGGGAGAGCAGTGATCGCGACGTCCCCCGGCCAGCCGCCATTTTCAGCGCTGGTGATCATGACCACCCAGAGCGCTGCGACGCTGAGATATTGATCGCTGCGGTCGTCGGCCCGTTAACCGTTTCGGACGAGCCGCTGGCTCAGGTGACAGTCGGAGCACGCAGGAATCCCCCGCCTCGGGGGCTACGCGCCGCCAACCCGCAGCTCGCGCGGGAGTAAGGCTCCGTCGTGCGGACCGTGTGTCGCAGCGCCGGTTCTGGCGCGTGTGCAGATGCGATGTCGGGATTCTTTACATTCCAGGGCCCAGGGTCACGGCAACGACTGCGCAACGCGTTGATTTTACGAGATGCGTGCCGGGTGGCATGCGTCTTGCCTCCATTCATTGCGGGAGATACGGGTCTTTGGTTACTGGCGGCAAGGAGCTCGGCATGAACTGGAAGACACTGGTTGCTGCGGGACTGCTGGTGGGGCCGGTCGCAGCTCATGCTCAGACTGCCGCCATCAATCTGACGACCCCGGGCGAAGAATATTCCGCCAGCCCGTACACGCTGGGATTCGAATTCAGCGTGAATTCCAGCACCACGATCACGGCCCTCGGCGTCTACGACTCGGGTGGCACAGCGCTCGGTGCGCCCGCCGAAGTCGGTATCTGGGACACCTCGGGCGACCTGCTGGCCTCGGCGACGGTGCCATCGGGGACTGGCGGAACGCTGGATGGACTTTTCCGCTACACGAGCATTTCTGGTTTCAATGCCGTCGCGGGCACTGACTACATCATTGGTGCGTACCTCTCGACCGGGAACGCGAGTTCCCTCGGGACGGATCAGGGCGGAACCGGAAGCGTCAACTCGGACGTAAACATCATTCTGGACCAGTACTCGGAGTCCGACGACTTCGCATTCCCCAGCCTGACCGACAATCACGCTGGCGGCGCGTGGCTCGGCGCCAACTTCCTCATCGGTACCGCCAGCACTTCCGTCCCGGAGCCGGCAACGCTGGCTCTGCTCAGCCTCGGACTTGCCGGCGTGGGATTCCTGAGGCGGCGCAAGGCTGCCTGAGCGTCGTCTTCGATCGGAACCATGACCCCGGCTGCGTGCCGGGGTTCTTGTTTCTGGATCGGGATTGAGTCGCCGCGGTCCCGATTCCGACGTACTCGGCTTGAATCCTGTTGGTCTACCGGTCCGGTGAGGGCGCTTCGGCCGACTCCTCACCATGGGTGTTCGCGCCCGGATCTTGCGGCGCGAACTCCATTATGAGCCCTGCGAATGCACCGAGCCCGTCGATCGCCCCGTTGCCCGCAGCCCGGGGTTCGTCACGCTCGTTCCCTCGCGCCACCAGGTTGCGCGGCGCACGGGCGCGTTGCCGTGATGGACGCGTCCTGGGCGGTTCGCACTTTCTGCGTCAGGCGGAGCGCCCTCGGCCCATGATCTCAAAGGCAGCATCGGGTGCTGCTCTGATCGCTCCGTGATGCGGGCGTACACTCGGTGAGGCCTGCGGGTGTGCTCGCAACCCCGTGCCAAGGTCGCTCAACAGCAGGAGGGGCAGTAGTGTGCTCGTCTCGACGAATCTGATCCGCCGCCTCGCGATTCTCTCGATCATGGCCGTGCTCCTCGGGCTCGCGTCGCCACCGGCATCTGCGGCCGCTGCGGAAGGTGGCGCGGTTCGCGTCCTGCTCCTCAACGGCAATACCGGTAAGCCGATGACCGGGGTCGGGCTCAATATCTCGCTGTCGTGCAGTGGCCCGTGCGTCACCGCAGACGGCACGAAGCTGTCCATGGGTGGCGGTGCTGCGAACGCGGAGGGCGTCATTGATCTTCCGTTCATCCCGGGGCTCCGCGCACTCAGGCCGATGATGACCAACAGCAATTTCAAGTACTGCCAGGACAGCGCCGACCATGGCGTCGCGATAGCGCACCCGGGTTCCTTCGCCGCCGATGAGATCCTCCGTATCGGCGTGGTTGCGCCGAATACCTGCAATCGCTTCCTGCGCATTGCGCCGCAACCGGGACAGCTCGTGTTCTTCCTGAGGGAGCTGACCGCCTGGGAACAACTCACAAGGCCACCGCAGATGTAGCCGCGCGTACGACTGGGTGCCGGCCCGGGCTACCCGTGGACCACCTGCCTCTATGTGGCGATTGCGTCCGGTCACAGGAACGCACCGGAATCGTGCCCTGACCTCCGGTGCGACGCGCCCGGTTGCGATCGTCCCGGTGATTGGCGGCGGGTGGCCGCCGCGGCATGTGGGTGTGACGCCGGATGGCGGTGCGTGGCACCGGACGTCAGCGGCAGAACCACCGCAGCCCCGCGATCACGGGATCCAGGGGCGGCCGGCCGCGGGCGACGTGTCATGAACGGTCGGCCGCCCGGGTCTCGCGCATCAATGGAGTCGCAGCGGCCAGAGGCCCCCCCACGCGCACTGCCGCAAAGAGGAGCGCTGAGGACCGCGCGGTGGGAGGGGAAACGCCGGGGCACGGGCGCGGCGTCCCTTTGATTGGGGGCGTACCGCGCATGGTGAAGGTCGACGTGAAGTACACATAACTGATTGATATAGAAGAATATTCATCAACTGCCGCCTAGCGCGCGGGCAGGTGGTACCGTACGCCGGTGCAGAAAACGCCAAGTCCACCAGCCGCTCGCGAGAACCGATCCTGGCCGCGCTCGATTTGGCAGATCCCGCGACACTGGTCACTCTTGCGCCGGGCGGATTTCCGTAGATTGTTATTGGTTAAATCCGTTCGCACCGTGGCCGGCACCACCTGCCCGCGGCGCAGAACCAGAATGGAAACGGGAAATGTCGTCGGCCGTACAGTCGCGAAACGACGGCAGTGGCCGACGCCTGATCCCGACAACGAGCGCAACCTCCGAACGGACGTCCCGCATGCCCGTCTTGATGTCCGGTAATCTCGGCGCCCCGGCGCTCGCGGCAACGACCGGCGCGGGCGTCCCCGTCGTGTTCGTCGGCGGCACGCTCAACAGCCTCGGTGCCATACGCAGCCTGTCGCGCGGGGCGATGCCGATATTCGTGATCGACACCAGCCGGCGCTGTCCGTCAGCCTGGTCCCGGTACTGCGAGTTCGTCCGCGCGCCCAGCCTCGAGGGCGGCGACCTCATCGATTGCCTGGTCGCCCTGGCGGCACGGCTTCCGCCGCGTCCGGTACTCGCGGTCAGCAACGACATCGCAGTCGAGGCCATTTCGGCGCACCGCGACCGCGTCGAGCCCCTCTACCGCATCAGCCTGCCGTCCATGGAAATGGTGCGCGCGCTCGGCGACAAGGCGCTGTTCCAGACGCTCGCGAGGCGCGAGGGATTCTCGGTGCCACGCGGCGCTGCGCTCACCGATGTGAACGACCTGTCCGATCTGCAGCAGCTGTCGCCACCGTTGATTCTGAAGCCGGCCGACAAGGGCTTCGTACTCAACGGCGTGGTCGAGCGCGCCGTTCGCGTGGAGTCGCTCGCGGAGGCGGAGGCAGCTGCGACGCGGATGCTGGGCCGCGTGCCGAGTGTGATCGCGCAGGAGTGGATCGACGGGCCGGACACCGAGATCTTCTTCACGCTGTTCGTGTGCGACCAGCGTGGCGGCCTGCTCGGACTCTTCTGCGGTCGCAAGGTCGTGTGCTCGCCTCCGGCGATCGGCAACACCGCGGTGTGCGTCGCCGCGCCGGAGGCGGAGGACGAATTGCGCGCGCAGACGCTGTCCTTCATCGCGCGCGTCGGCTATCGCGGCATAGGCGGTCTTGAATTCAAGCGCGACAGCCGTACGCACCGCTTCCTGATCGTCGAGCCGACCGTCTGCCGCACCGACTGGCAGTCGGAGATTGCAACGCTGTGCGGCGTCAATCTCCCGTGGCTCGCATACTGTTCCGAGGTGGGCCTGCCAGTCACCGCCGAGCAGCCGGGGTCGCCCCCGGTTGCATGGCAGGCATCACTCGAAGTGGGCGCGCCCGCGGGCGCGCTGCCGCCGGGAACGCGCGTGGTCGATGGCTACTTCCGCTGGTCAGACCCGGTCCCGGCGCTGTATTACTATGGTTTCGAGCGCGTCCTGGTGCGTATCTGGCACCGTGCGCGGCGTTTGATGGGGTGGCGGAAGACCGGCTGATTGGGTGGCGGCGCGACCGGCATCCGGCCGCGCAACCCGGGACGAATTGCGAAACTGTTGGGAGGCACTGTGGCGGATTTGGAAACGGCGATCATCGGGGCAGGGCCGTACGGGCTGTCGATCGCAGCACACCTGAGGGCAGCTGGTCTGCCGTTCCAGATGTTCGGGACGCCGCTCGTGAGCTGGCGCAAGTACATGCCCGAGGGGATGATCCTGAAGTCCGAACGCTTCGCGTCCAACCTGTGGGATCCGGAGCGCCGCTTCTCGTTTAAGCGCTACTGCGCCGAGCGGCGCGAGCCGTACCAGCCGGTCGGCGTGCCGCTCAGCCTGGCGACCTTCCTCGAATACGCCGAATGGTTCCGCGCGAATGCGACCCCGGAGCCGCTCGATGTGCAGGTCGCGAGCGTCAAGCCGGACCCGGCCGGCTTTCGTGTCGCGCTGGCGGACGGGACGACGCTCACCAGCCGTCGGGTCGTTGTCGCGACCGGCCATATGGCCTACAGGATGTTGCCGGCGCAACTCAGCCACCTGCCTGAGCCGCTGCTGTTCCACAGCACGCGCATGGGCGAGGTCGGCGCCTTTGCCGGCCGTGACGTCACGATCATCGGCGCCGGCCAGTCAGCGCTCGAGACCGCCGCGTTGCTGCACGAGGCGGGCGCGCGCGTGCGAGTACTGGTTCGCGAGGCCACCATCAGCTGGAACGAGCGGTCGAGGCGCCGCTCGCTCATCGAACGGATGATCTCGCCCGACGCCGGCGTCGCCTCGGGTTGGCAGTCCACCGCCATCTCGGAGCTGCCGCGCGTCTTTCGCTGGTACTTCCCGGCAGAGAAGCGCCATCGCTTCGTGGCCGGCTCCTACGGTGCGAGTGGCTCCTGGTGGCTGCGCGAGCGCGTGCTGGACCGGTGCGAGCTGCAGCTCGGAGTCGAGGTACAGAAGGCGGAGGCCGTCAACGGCGCCGTGCGCCTCGGCGTCACGGGTCCGACGGGCGCGGCGGAGATCCTCACCGACCACGTGATTGCCGGCACCGGCTTCAAGGTCGACATCGACCGGCTGGAGTTTCTGGACGCTGCCTTGCGCGCCGGGATCGTGCGGGAAGGGCCGGGCATCGCCGCGCTCGACGCAAACTTCCAGTCATCCGTGCCGGGACTCTTCATCGTCGGCGTCGCGAGCGCACCCGTGTTCGGGCCCATCATGCGCTTCATGTACGGCGCGAAGCACGTCGCGCCCGTGCTCGCGAGGCGACTTAAGCAGAGGGACTGATTCAGGCCCGGCGCCATCCGTCGCGAGGCGGCATCGGCCGCGGGCGTGCGCGTCGGACGCCGGGCATCGCGGGTTCTTGAGTCGTCGCGCGTACTCTCGTGCAGCGGCTGGCCGCGTGCCGCGCGAGCCTTGGTCCCGTGCGACCGTCGAGGCGAAGGTCGCGGCGGGATTCCGCGAGACTCAACCACTCACCGGTCGGCCGAATCGGCGCAATCACGCCCAGAAGTCCGCCGAGCCTCCGCCGAGGTAGGCGGCGTCGTTATCCACCATCTCGACGCGCAGCGTGCCGTCCGGTATCTCGGTGCCTTGCGAGGGCAATATCCGAACGGGTTGTGACGAACGCTGATGGAAGCCGCAGCGCCGGAGAACCTCGCACTCCGCCGGATCACTCGACCAGGTGACGAGCTCCGCCGCGCTTGCCTCGTTGAGGCCCGTGAGCACCACCGCCTCGAACAACAGGCGCCAGTCCGTCGGCTCGCCGGAATCGATCCAGCAGTCGACGAGCCGGATCTGCCGTGGCGCGTGGGCCAGCACGAAGTAGCCACGACTGCCACGACCCGGATGTCGCACTTCGTAGAGCTGCAGCGCAAGGCCAGGGCACTGGAGCAGGTGGTAGAGCTGCTCTGGCGACCGCTTCATCAGGAGCGCCGCGCCGCGCAACGGGGATTCGGGCAGTGTCACCCGGCCGCACGCATCCGCCTCCAGCCGGTCGATCGAGCAGCCGGCGGCCCGCGCGCCGGGCGCCGTGAGGGCCCAGAGGAGGTTTCTGGCGAGGTGCGGTCCGCTGCGCCACGACCAGCGGCGCGCAGCGCCGATTCTGCGCAGCGGATGCAGCGTGCGCACGAACCCGACCGCCGTGCCGGCCGGCCTGAATCCGAGCGTCGGCAGCACCGCCTGAGTCTGGTCGCTGCCGCCGATACCGATGAGCGCGTCCGTCATCTTGGCGACGTGCTTCATGAGCGCCGTGCCTGCGCCGATCGCCCCGGGTCGCGCGGCCCAATCGATGATGTGTGCGGCGCGTGCCTGGCCACCGCGCCACGCCATCGTGCCTGGCACGACCCCGGCGTGAGCCAGGATGGTTTCTCCACGGGCCAGGACGAATGAGCGCGAGCCGGGCCAGTGCAGCGATCCCGCCCAGTACTTCCAGGCGAGCAGCTTCTGGTCGAGTGCCGGATCGTCGGGCGACTTGGAAAAGATCTCGGACAGAAAGCGGGCTATCTGTGGGCCATCATCCGGGGTCGTCGGGCGGATCGCGGGTTTCATCAAATGCGGTTCTCGGCGGTGCCGGAGCGTCGCTGCGACGTCGCGTTGCGACTGCTCATCGCGGGACGAAGAATTCCGTGTAGGCGACGATCTTGCCGTCCCGAAACTCGGTGAGGTCGACGAGCTCGGTCGGCACGGTGATGCCGGTGATCTTCGAGTGGATCCGCGCACTCCAGTGCGCAGATCCCCGCGCGCCGTCGATGACGAGCGCCAGCAGCTGATAGTCAGTCACGCGGAACGCCTTCACCATCATCGCGAGCCACGGCCGGAAGCCCTGCAATCCCTCCGCAGTCACCGCAATCGGCTTGCCTTCGCTCGCCCCGGCAATGCGAAACGTGCCAGTCTCCGAAAAGCAGCGGCAGATGGCCGGCAGATCGCCGCGGACGCGTGCGGCGTGCAGGTCGGCGATCAGGCGTGCGTAGACGCTGCGCTCGTCCATCAGAGCTCCCCCCCGCGCACCGTGCCGTGCGTTGTCATGGTGCCTGCGCCTGAGCGTCGTGCTGCCCAGCCGCGCGGAGTGCCGTGCCGATCTCGGCGGCAATCCCGGCGACGGCCTGGCGGGCGTACGGTATGGCTCCGCCGAGTCCGTAGAACAGGTGAATCATACCCGCATGGCAGGTATAGGATACCGCGGCACCCGCCTGGCGCATGCGCAGAGCGTATTCCGCGGCCTCGTCGCGAAGCGGGTCGCACTCGGCGGTATGCACGAGGGTCGGGATCGATGCGGGAAGCTTTTCGGCGCGGAGCGGCGAGACGCGCGGATCGGCCGGGCTCGTGCCCGGTGGCAGGTAATACTTGAGGTCGTGGCGCAGCGTCGCCTCGTCAACGAGGTAGCCGCTCGCGAACTCGCGCCGGGAGGCGCTGCGGTCGGCATAGTCCATGATCGGGCACAGCAGGACCTGCAGCTGCGGGACGGGCCCTCGCGCGTCATGCAGCGCCTGACAGGTCACCGCCGCGAGCGTCGCACCGGCCGAGTCACCGCACACCGCAATCCGGCCGCTCATGCCGAACTGCTGCGGATGGCGCATGACGTACCTGACCGCGTCGACGGCGTCTTCGACGGCAGCGGGAAACGGAGCCTCGGGAGCCAGCCGATACTCGATCGAGATCAGGCGGCAGCCCGAACCGCCGGTGAGCGCGCGCGCGATTCCGTCGTGCGTTTCGAGCGAGCCGGCGACCAGTCCGCCACCGTGGAAGTAGACGATGCCGGGCAACGGACCCGTCATTCCACCGGGCGGGTCGTAGCTGCGGATCGGTATGGGTCCGGCGGAGCCGGGGAGGCAGCCGTCGCGCACGGCGCCGACGGCAACTTCCGGGCCGCGCAGTTTCAGGAGACTGTCTACCGCGTGCCGCCGCTCGGTGACGCTGAGACTCAGCGCATCTGACGGGCTGGTCATCGCCAGGGCATCCAAGAACCGCTTCACTCGGGGGTCCAGCGGCATGGAAGTCGCAGCGGCGGCAGCGTCAGACGGCGAGTGCGTGTCGCACGCTGGCAGGCCAGCGACCCACGTCCAACCCGTGCCTCGCGAACAGCGCGACAACCAGGCGATCGATGCCGAACGCCACGCAACTCGTGTGCGCCTCGGCGCCCTCGGCCGTGTGTATGCCCCAGGTGTGCCCGAAGTGCTCACGATGGTAGTTGAAGCTCATGCACGCGGTCGGCTGCGCACCCGGGTAGTACGGAATCAACAGCTCGAACTTGAGCGCCTGCTGGCGCTGACTCACGGCCATCATCTGGCCAACCCGCCCGAAGAACGGATCGCTCGCGACGCTGATCTCGAATGGCAGGCCGAGCTCGCCGGCGATCGGAGCGGCGCGCTCCATCCACTGTTCTCGGAATTCCGTGATTTGGTCCGCCGACCCGATCCGCACGAACTCCCGCATGCGAAAGGACTGCAGTCGGTCAAGATGGCGCGACGGTTCGTGCCGGAAGCAGTCAGCAGCGATGTCGAACAGCAGCCCCGCCGCTGGCATCGGGCCGCGCGCGGCCGCGATCGGATACACCGGGTAACAGGCAGCCGGCGACAACACGAGGTCCGCAGGTGTCAGCGACTCCGTCCAGTCGCCCCCGGACTCGTTCCGCTCCACAGCCGAACGAATCGCGGCCTCGGAGCCGTGCAGCGCACATACGCAGCCCAGCAGATTGGGAAAGCTCTTGAGGTAGCCGGATTTCTCGAGTTGCGCCCGACTCATGACCGGCGGGAAGCGCAGCACCTCGGCGGCGGGATCGCGAAGCCGCGAGATGTAGCCGGTCAGCCGATCCACGATTTCCTCGAAGATCGCCGTGCGGGCATAAACGCCGTCCACGCCCATCGGCCTGAACAGCGCCTCGCCCAGAGCGGCCAGCGGGTCGGTCGTCGGGATCGGCTGATTGGGTGCGTGCGTGCTCATGACTGCCGGATGGTCAGCCGCTGATGGATGCCGGCAGCGGCGTCAGCAGCGACGACGCTGCGATGTTGGCGAGGATTCGGTCGTTGTTGATCATGATCGGCGACGACAGTACGTCCCGCAGGTGGCGCCCGATGCTGAACTCGCCGTCGTTCCGGTAGCCCGCGAGGCCGCAGGCCCGCATGGCGTGCAGAACGGTGGTCGCGGCCAGTTCCGACGCTTCGACCTTGGTGAGCGTGATCATCGACTGGAAGTCCAGCGAGTTCAATGCCTTCTCGCCCGCGAGCGCCTGCTCGTAGCTTCGCAACGAGGACGCCAGCAGACTGCGAAGCAGCCGCAGCGAGGTGACGCCGGACGTGAAGTGCCGGGCGCCAGGCGGTATCTGTCCGTTGGACTGGCGCGACGCGTGGCGGATGAACGACTGCGCGCGCGTCGTCGCCGCGGCTGCGATCCCGGCCCACACCGCGCCCCACATCAGGTGCGCGCACGGCACCATGGTCTGCGCGTGGATGGTCTCGTATGGCACCGGCACGATGTTGTCAGCGGTGCCCGTGGCGCGCAGGGTGAAGCCATCGCTGCAGGTGCCGCGCATGCCGAGCGTGTTCCAGCTCCACCCCTGCATCGGCTCCAGCGTGTACTGCGACTTGAAGAACACGAGCAGCACCTGGTCGGATGCGACCGCGTCCGGGGCGCGTCGGGCAGTCGTCACGATGCCATCGGCAACCGCTCCGTACGAGATCACGGTGGCCTTGCGCTCGAGGCTGATCTGGTCGCCATTGCGCTCGACGGGGGCCTCGCTCGACCTCACGTTGCCGCCGCCCTGTCCCTCAGTGGTCGATGACGCCAGGAGCAGCTGCTCGCCTGCCACCCGCCGCAGCACCGCATCCATCGCGGGACTGCCGCTCCGGTGGCGCACGAGGCAACCCATCTTCACCTGGTGCATCGCGAAAATCATGCCGGTAGACGCGCACGCCTGACCCAGGACGTAGCACACGTCGACGATGTTTGAGATGCTCGAGCCTTCACCACCCAGCTCGCGCGGAACCATCATTCCGAGCAGGCGCTGGCGCCGCGCTTCCGCGAATGCTTCAGCGGGGAAGCGCGCGTCGCGGTCGACCTCGTTGGTGAAAGTGGCGGCGACGGCGGCGACTGCCTCGGCGCGCGCCTTCAGTTCCCTGAGGCTGCCTGCCGGCACACTGTCGGCGGCGACGTCAGTCCCTTGCGTCTGCATGCGAACGGATCTCCCCAGATCGAGGCTGGCTGGCGATTTGATTATACGGATCAGATGGTATCCGCAAGGAACCCGCCATTTCGTGACGTGGATCAGCATTTGCGACATAATTCGCGTGGACAATCCGCCGGAAGCGCAGTCTCCGCGCCATACACGGGTCTGGCCAGATTCATTGGCGCATCATGACGCTCGACGTCCAGCATCCATCGGCCGGTCCAGGTCACGTTAAAGCGCCCGCCGGAGCCGGACCGAGGGCCGGTGCACGGGGCGAGCCGGCGCTGGCGATCGGCCTGATCAACAACATGCCGGATGCTGCGCTGGTAGCAACCGAGACGCAGTTCACTTCGCTCCTCGAGGCGGCGTCAGGCGGTATGCGCCTCGAGGTCCGGTTTTTCGCATTGCCGGAAGTACTCCGCTCGGCGGATGCCCGTGCGCGCATTGCGGCTCGGTACTATCCGCTCGACGCCTTGTACAGCGAACCACCGGATGCCGTCATCGTCACCGGTACCGAGCCGCGGAGCGCGGATCTGCGCGACGAGGCCTACTGGAGCCGAATGGTCGAGGTCATCGAGTTCGCCCGCTCCGTGCCCGTGGCCAGCATCTGGTCGTGCCTCGCCGCGCACGCCGCGGTATTGCATCTGGACGGCATCGTGCGACGGCGCCTGCCGGCCAAGCTGTGCGGCGTGTTCGACCACCAGGTCTCGGCCGACGAGCCGCTCACCGCGGGCATCGGCACGCCGCTGCGAACGCCCCACTCGCGCTGGAATGATCTGCCAGTGGGAGCGCTCGAGTCCGCCGGCTACACGGTCATCAGCCGCTCGACGGTGACCGGCGCCGACGCGTTCACCAAGTACGACGACCACCCGATGCTGTTCCTGCAGGGGCATCCGGAATACGAGGCGCGGACTCTGCTCAAGGAGTTCCAGCGCGATGTCGTGCGATTCATATCCGGTGAATACCAGAGCTTCCCGGAACTCCCGGGCGGCTATTTCTCGCCGGGAGCCCGCGAGCTGCTGTCCGGATTTCGGCGGCGGCTGCTGGCCGGGGAGCTGGCCGAGCCGCAGGCCGCCTTTCCGTTCGCGGCGCTGGCGGCGTCCTGCGAGGCCAGTTGGCGCGCACCGGCCGTCCGGCTGTACGCGAACTGGCTTGGCCTCGTCGCGTCGCGGGTGGGACGCGCAGCGCCGATGAATCGCGGCAAGACCGGGACCCGTGGCGCTCAGCCCGCGGACGAAGCGACATGACCGGCCGGCACGCGAGCGGGCTCCGTGAACGGCTGATTGCCCTGATCGGCCAGGTCGTTGGCGAGCCGCCGGTGGCGCCGTTTCCCGTCGAGCGTGCGCTCAGCGAGCTCGGGCTCAGTTCCATCAAAATGGTCAATCTGATGCTCGCAGTCGAGATCGAGTTCGATCTGATGATTCCGCAGTCCGATATCACCCCGGAAAACTTCCACTCGCTGGCAACGGTCGAGGCGCTGCTGGCGCGCCTGACGGCGCCGGCGGAGATGAATTGACCGGCCGGTGCCGCGGCCTCTCGCTGCGAGTAGCCTACAGATGGCGCTGCAGGGCGGCGATCAGCGCGTCGATGTCCGCCTCCGTCGTCGCACCGTGCGTCGCGCAAATTCTCACGACGTCCCGGCCCTCGAATGTCGTGGGTGCGACCCAGGCGGATCCGCTCGCGACCACGCGCTTCACGTAGTTGCGTACATCGGTCGCACCGCCGGGCGGCACGACGTTGAGCACGGCCAGCGACGAGGCGTTCGCCACCGACCACTCCCGCTCGACGAGTTCGGCACGGATGCGGTCGATGACGGCGACCGATCGCTCGACGTGGGCCGCGTAGCCGGCCCAGCCGGCCGCGGCCAGCGACAGGAACAGCCTGAGTCCCATGAAGCGACGCGACCACTGGATGGACGTCAGGTAGGGATCGACGCTCGCCACGCTCGATGGCATGAAGGTGGTCGAGCAATGAAACGCCTCCGACAGCAGCCGGGGCCGGCGCGTCAGATACATCGCACAGCCCATCGTCGTCGCAAACCACTTGTGGGCGTCGATGGTGATGGAATCGGCGCGCTCGATTCCGGCGAGCAGCGGGCGCAGGCGCGGCGACGCGAGGGCCGCACCGCCCCAGGCGGCGTCGACGTGAAACCACAGGCTCTCGCGTTCGGCGATCGCCGCGCAAGCCTCGAGCGGGTCGATCATGCCGCCGCCAGTGGTGCCGGCGGTCGCGACGATCATGATCGGAATCGCACCGCGGTCGCGGTCCGCAGCGATCGCGGCCGTGAGCGCTGCCGGGTCCATTTCGCCGCGGCCGTTGGTCCCGATGAGGCGCAACGCCGAGCGTCCGACGCCGGCCTGGTGCGCGATCTTGAGCCATGCAATGTGGCATTCGCGCGATGTATAGAACACCGGTGCTCCGGGCAAGCCCCGGGCGCCGTCGGTGGCGAAGCCCGGGTGCGCGGCCGTGAGTGCGCACAGCAGCGCCGTGAAGTTCGCCTCGGAGCCGCCCGTGGCGAAGTGCCCGGCGGCACCCTGCTTCATGCCGGCGCGCGCTGCGACCGAGCGGATCATGTGCGCCTCGAGGGCGACGGGGACGGGCGATGAGGCCGAGCTCGCGAGCTGCGGATTGAACGCACTCGAGATGCGGTCAGCGCACTGCGACGGGAAGTTGGGGCCCGGATTGTAGAGGCCGAAGTAGCGCGGGTTCGACATCTGCACGATCCCGTGCTCCATCCGCCTGATCGTCCAGTCGAGCAGCGTCGCGAGCGGCTGCGGCGCCTCGAAGTCGAACCCATCGAGTTCGCGGTTGAACTCGGCCACGTCGACCGTCGGCACGATGGACGCCGTCGCGACGCGACGCGCGGCGCGCATCAGTTCCTGCGTGAGGAAATCGTCCGCGGTGCGGCGCGCGTCGTCGCCCGGAAAGAGCGCCGCGACCGGCGTCGGCAGCGCATCGCCGGGAGTGCCGCGCTGACGCTCGCTCATGTCAGCGGCCGGCTGCGGCTGCGAGGGACTGATCGAGATCGGCGATGATGTCGTCTATGTGCTCGATGCCGACGCTGAGGCGGATGCTGCCGGGGCCGACGCCTGCAGTGCGCTGTTCGGCCGCGGACATCTGCCGATGGGTGGTCGAGGCGGGATGGCAGGCCAGGGACTTGGCGTCGCCCAGGTTCACGAGGCGCTTGAACAGCTTCAGCGAGTCGTAGCAGCGCTTGCCGGCCTCGAAGCCGCCCCGGATCTCGAAGGTCATCAGCGAGCAGGCACGCCCGTTCAGGTACTTCTGGACGAGCGGGTAGTAGGGATTCTCCGGAAAGCCGGCGTAGTTGACCGATTCGACGCGACGGTCCGCCCGCAGGAACTCGGCGACGCGACGCGCATTCTCGACGTGCCGGTCCACCCGCAGGGCGACCGTCTCGATGCCCTGCAGCAGCAGAAACGCGCTGAGCGGTGGCAGCACGGCACCCATCGTGCGCTGGTAGACGCTGCGACAGCGGCCGACGAAGGCCGCCGTGCCGTAGTGCTCGGTGTACACGAGCCCGTGGTAGGAGGGGTCGGGCTTCGTGAACATCGGGAACCGCTCGGCGTGCGCATTCCAGTCGAAGCGCCCGCTGTCGACGATGATGCCGCCGAGAGTCGTGCCGTGGCCACCCATGAACTTGGTCAGCGAGTGGAGAACGATGTCGGCACCGTACTCGATCGGACGGACCAGCATCGGCGTCGCCACGGTGTTGTCGACGATCAGCGGCACGCCGCGGCGGTGGGCGACCGCGGCGATTGCCTCGAGGTCACAGACGTTGCCGGCGGGATTGCCGACCGTCTCGCAGAACACCGCCCGCGTATCCTCGTCGATCAGCGCTTCAATTGCGGCCGGCTGATCGGAGGCCGCGAAGCGCACCTGGGTCCCGAGCTTCGGCAGGACGTGGGCGAAAAGCGTGTGCGTGGTCCCGTACAGCTGCGGAACCGAGACGATGTTCCTGCCCGCTTCGGTCAGATTGAGGGCCGCGTAGTAGAGCGCCGTCTGGCCGGAGCTGACGCTGAGCGCCGCGACCCCGCCCTCCAGATCCGCGACGCGCTGTTCGAGGACGGTGTTGGTCGGATTGGCGATGCGTGTGTAGCGGTACCCTTCGACCTCGAGATTGAAGAGCGCGGCGCCGTGGTCGGCGCTGTCGAACGAGTACGCGACGGTCTGGTAGATCGGTACGGCGACCGCCTTGGTGGTGGGGTCACAATCGAAGCCACCGTGAATGGCGATCGTCTCGCGCTTCATGCCAAAATCCCTCTCACTAGACCCTGCTCAGTCTAACGCCTGGATCACTCACGGTCATGATACGTGTCTCAGTTGCTCGGCAGCGGTCGGCGCGATCGCATTGGCGCACGCGTGCCGGGTGAGGCCGCCCAGGCGCGGGATGCGTGGATTCGTGCGCTGCAGCGCACTGGTTCGATCGATCGCGAGCCGCAGGTCACACTGCCGGTGCTGATCGGCAGGCTTGCGGACGGGTTTGGCGATGCGCCGGCGCTCGTCTCACCGGAAGCCACGCTCACCTACCGCGAGCTGGCCCGCAAGGTCAATCGTTACGCGCGATGGGCCGCGTCACAGGGGCTGGATCGCGGCGGCACCGTCGCCATGCTCGTGCCGAACTGCGCCGA